>Ga0208219_1000805_pt1 | contig 10997 bp, 8 predicted proteins | sample NGESurshal072012_7_FD_184469 | JGI IMG/M metagenome (GOLD analysis project Ga0208219, IMG submission 184469) | Arctic peat soil microbial communities from Barrow, Alaska - NGEE Surface sample 53-2 shallow-072012 (SPAdes) | ecosystem: Environmental > Terrestrial > Soil > Wetlands > Peat ...
GGCCCCGCCGGGGGCGGGTGGGTTTGAGTCCCCGGCTCGTCCTCGGGCGCGAGCTCGGCGTCGGCCGCCGAAGCGGCGTCACGGCGGCTGCGCAGGCGGCTGAACAGCGAACGACGGCCGTCGACACGGTCGCTCGAACCGTCGTACTCGGGAACCGTGCCCTCGCGCACCCAGCCACCCTGCAGTGCGCGAGAGGTGCACAGCTCGCACACCGAACGGCGGCTGCCGCCGCTCACGTAGACCTCGGCATGTTCGCCGCGCAGGAGGGTGCGCCCGCAGACGTCACATGCGTCGGCGGCGGCCGAGGTTCGAATTGCCCTGGTACTCACGAGATTTCTGAGCGTACTACGCCTTGACCGCCTCGCGCTCGGCGCGTGCCTCGTCGACCACCCTGCCGGCGAGGTGGGCGGGCACTTCCTCGTAGCGCTCGAACTCCATCGTGAACTCGCCCTGACCACCGGTGATCGACCGCAGGTCAGGCGCGTAGGACAGCATCTCGGCCATCGGGACCTCGGCCTTGATGTCGGTCATGCCGGCGCCCGCGGGCTCCATGCCCAGTGGACGGCCGCGCCGGGAGTTGAGATCGCCGATGACGTCGCCCACCGTGTCCTCGGGAGCGTTGACGGAGACGAGCATGATCGGCTCGAGCAGGACCGGCCGCGCCTCCTCCAGTGCCTGCTTCATGGCGTGCGAACCGGCGACCTTGAACGCCATCTCGGATGAGTCGACGCTGTGGTAGGAGCCGTCGAAGACACGCACCCGCACATCCTTCACCGGGTAACCGGCGATGACGCCCTCCTGCATGGCCTCCTGCACGCCCTTCTCGACGGCGGGAATGAATGACGTCGGGATGACGCCGCCCTTGATCGCGTTGACGAACTCAAAGCCCTCTCCGGGGGCCAACGGCTCGACCTCGATGTGGCAGTCGCCGAACTGCCCGCGCCCGCCGCTCTGCTTCTTGTGGCGGCCGTGGGCCTTGGCAGAGCCGCGGATCGTCTCCTGATAGGGAACACGCGGCGGCTTGAGGGCGACCTCGGCGCCGAAGCGCGAGTGCAGGCGCTCGACGATCACCTCGACGTGCACCTGCGAGAGCCCGGCGACGATCTGCTCGCCGGTCTGAGCGTCGCGGTGCAGGTCGATCGTCGGGTCCTCCTCCTGCAGGCGGCGCAGCGCGGTGAACACCTTGTCCTCGTCGCCCTTGGTCCGAGGTTCGATCGAGAACGCCATCACGGGCGCCGGCAGCTTGATGCTCGGCATCGAGATCGGCTCGTCGCGCTCGGCCAGCCAGTCGCCGGCGCGGGTCTCCTTGAGCTTGGCCACGGCCCCGATGTCGCCCGGTCCGAACTCGTCGGCGTGAGGCTGGCTGGGAGCGGAGTCCCTCCCCTCGAACGACACGAGCTGGCCGATGCGCTCCTTGTTGTGGGTGCGCGTGTTGAGCACCTGCGAGTCCTGGCTCATCGTGCCCTGGTAGACGCGGAAGATGTTGATGCGCCCGGCGAACGGGTCGGCGCGCGTCTTGAACACGTAGGCGAACAGCGGAGAGTCCTCGACCGGCTCGAGCGTCACCTCGCCGACCTCCAGGCCCCCGTGCTTGACCGGCGACGGCAGGTCCTCGACGATCGCGTCGAGCAGCCGGTTGGTGCCGAGGTTGCGCGTGGCCACGCCGCAGGTGACCGGGTGCAGCGAGCCGTGATTGGTGCCCTCCTTCAGGGCGGCGACGATCTCATCGTGAGAGATCTCCTCGCCCTCGAGGTAGCGCTCCATGAGGCTGTCGGAGGTCTCGGACACCTCGTCCATCAGCTTCTCGCGATATTCCTCGGCCTGCGCCTGCAGCTCTGAGGGGATCGGGATCTCGCGGCAGTTCTCACACGAGGCGTCGCCGTACTCGTAGGCCTTCATGTCGATGAGGTCGATCAGGCCGCGGATCTCGTGTTCGGAGCCGATCGGGATCTCGGTGGCGACGACGTGCGGACCGAAGGCGCCCTTGAGCGACTCGAGCGCGCGAAAGAAGTCGGCGCGCTCGCGGTCGAGCATGTTGACGTACAGCAGTCGGGCGAGGTCCAGCTCGGCCGCCCGGAGCCACAGGCGGGTGGTGTGCACCTCGACGCCCATCACGGCGTTAATGACGAACACCGCCGATTCGCAGACCCGCAGCGCGCCGAGGGCGTCGGCGATGAAGCTCGAGTCGCCGGGAGTATCGATCAGGTTGACCCGCCGTTGCTGCCATTCAAACGAGGAGAGCGCGAGCGAGATCGACATCTGGCGTGCCTTCTCGTCAGGGTCGGTGTCCGACGTGGTCGAGCCGTCGGTCACGGTGCCGAGGCGGTTGATGGCGCCTGCCTGGAACAGCAGCGCCTCGTGCAACGACGTCTTGCCACTGCCGCGATGGCCAACGACGGCCACATTGCGGATGCGATCCGCGGCCTTGTGCATGGCTGATCTCCTCTCGCTCGTACGGCCAAAGGCCGACCTTACACCCGGCCGGGGCGAGGGTCCAACCGCTGCGCGGCAGCGGTGTCAGTCCAGTTCGCCGGCGAGCTTGGAGCGCAACCGCAGCACCGCCTTGGTGTGCAGCTGGGAGACCCGTGACTCGGTCACGCCGAGGACCTCTCCGATTTCGCGGAGCGTCAGGTTCTCGTAGTAGTAGAGGGCGACGACGAGTTTCTCGCGCTCGGGTAGGGCGGCGATCGCATCGGCGATCCGATCGCGCAGCTCGGACTCGTCGACGAGCACCTGGGGATCGGGCGCGCCGCGGTCGGGCAGCGTGTCCAGAAGCGAGACCGAGTCGCCGCTGGAGTCCGAAACGTTCCACAGCTCGTCGAGGGCGACGATCGTGGAGTTGGAGATCTGCAGGAGCTGCTCCTGGAACTCGTCGACGGTGACCTCGAGCTCGGTGGCCATCTCGTCGTCAGACGGGGCGCGCTGGAGGCGAGCCTCGAGCTTCATGTTGGCGCGCTCGAACTGGCGTGCCCGCGCTCGCACCGAGCGCGGCACCCAATCGAGCGCGCGCAGCTCGTCGATGATCGCCCCGCGGATGCGGGTGATCGCGTAGGTCTCGAACTTGATCTCCCGACTGAGGTCGAATCGCTCGATCGCGGAGATCAGCCCTCCGAGGCCGTAGGAGATGAGATCGGCTTCTTCGACGTGCGCGGGCAGCCCGGAGCCCATGCGGCCGGCGACGTACTTGACAAGCGGTGAGTAGGCGACGACCAGCCGCTCGCGGGCCCGCTCGTCGCCGGAGGCCTTGTAGCGCCTCCACAGGTCCTGCAGCTCGATCGCTTTGACGTTGGTTTCCATCTCTTACCCCAGTTAACGGCGTCAAGCCCGCGGGTGAGAGCTCGCATAGGCGTTGCGAAGCCGCGCCGACTCTACCCGAGTGTAAACCTGAGTCGTCGAGATGCTGGCGTGGCCGAGCAGTTCCTGGATGGCGCGCAGGTCCGCACCGCCCTCCAGCAGGTGCGTGGCGAAGGAATGGCGCAGCGCGTGGGGATGGGCCTCGGCCAGCGCCGGGGCGATGCGCAGAGCCAGGCGCGACCAGGTGCGCAGACGCCGGCGGACGTCGGAGGTGCTGAGCCGACGCCCCGATTTAGAGAGGAACAGCGGGCGGGCGGGATTCGAGTCGCCGCTGTCGAGAGCGGGTCGCCCGCGGGCCAGATAGCTCCCCAGCGCGCGGAGCGCGTGCTCGCCGGTCGGAACGAGTCGCGTGCGCTCGCCCTTTCCCTCGACCCGCACGATCTCGCTGTCGAAGTCGACGGCGTCTGCGTCGAGCGAGACGAGCTCCTCGGCCCGCAGGCCGCACGCGTAGGCGAGCTCGAACAACGCCCGGTCGCGCAGCTCGAGCGGTGTGGTCGCCGGGATCCGGTCCAGCAGGACAGCCACCTCGTCGGCCTTGAGCACACGCGGAAGGCGCTGGGGGCGCTTCGGCGAGCTCAGCAGCTCGGCGGGATTCTCCGAGCGAGCTCCTTGGGCCATCTGCACGGCGAGCAGTCCGCGCAGCGAGGCCAGCTTGCGCGCGACCGTGCTCGGCGCCTGCCCCTCAGCTGACAGACCGGCCACGTAGCGGCGCAGCGCGCGGACGTCGACCGAACCGGGCGCGAGTTCATGCGCGGTCGCCCAACGGGCGAACTGCAAGCTGTCGATCGCGTACGCCCGGCTGGTCTTGGCGGCCACCGCGCGCCGGAGCAGATCGTCGGCGAAAGCGTCCAGGGCCGCCTGCCAGCCGGCCGAGACCGCACGGGTGGCGACGATCGAACCCTGCGGGTCACGACGATCATGGTCAGGAAGGGCAGCGGACACGGTCATGGCTATTCGGCGCGCCGGGGATCAGCCCTGCCTGCCTGGGCGGGCAGGACGCTCAGGCGACGTTGACGAGCGTGCCGATCGGGGTGTACGGATACACCTGCCCGGCGACGCTGAACGGCATCTCGACGCACCCGAGGCTCTGTGGCGACCCGTAGGAGGCGCGCGTGAAACCGTGCAACGCGTCGCCGCCGTTGAAGTAGCTGACCCATGGGATGCCGGGATCGCTGTAGTGGCTGCCGTCGGGGTTCGTGCCGCTCATCGTCGTCGAGGGCAGGTGCTCGTAGACCGGGTAGGTACCCGTGGCGGTGGGCGCCGACGGGATGCCCGTGTTCACGGCGGTTCCCCCGATGACCGTCTTGCCGTTATGCCAGACATTGAGGCTCTGCGAGGCCACGCTGACATCGGCGAACGTGTAGCCGAAGGTCGAGTGCTTGCCTGCCAACACGGACTGGATCAGCGTCTTCCAGACGATCGGGCCGGGCTGACCGTCGGCGGTGAGCCCATGGTCGTTCTCGAAGGCCATCAGCGCGCCCTGCATCATCACTCCGGAGGCACCCACCTTCCAGAAGCCCTTCAGGGTGGCGGGCGTATTCGCGTAGCGCCAGGAGAACGTCCCCTTCGGCGGGTCGACGGCGGCGTTCTCCTGAGCGGCGGCGCTCAGCCCCACGCCCGTGCCGCCGGCGTAGTTGAACTTGAGCGGCAGATAGTCAGTCAGCGCGAGCAGCTGCTGCAAGCGGACAATCGATCCCTCAGGGACCGTCCAGGTGGCCCCGTCCGATCCGCTGCTCTGCTGGCCGCCAACGAGGCGCACCCCGTTGGGCATCGCGATCCTCACCTTGGCTCCCAGGCCGTAGCCGATGCCCTCGGGGACGAACTCGATCGAGTGACTGGTCAGCGTGCGCCAGTGGCCGGGGGTGGCCGGCGTCAGGACCGGACGGTGTGAGCCCAGCGCCTTGGAGATGGGCTTTGAGAAGTTGAGGCGGATCGTCGTGCTCGGCTTGATCGTGCTTCCCGGAGCGGGGCTGGCGACGGCGCTGGCCGAACTGCCGGCGGGGAACCAGCTGATCTGCGCCTGGGCGGCGTTCTCCCAGCGCCGCGGGGCGGCGGACACGAACATCGAACCTGCTTCGCCGGTGTACGGCACGGTGACGACGGTGCGCGCCTTGGCGAGCACGTGGCGCTTGAGATTGGCGGCCGAGCCGTAGGAGAAGGTCTCGACTCCCGGACTCTTGAAATGCAGCTTGAGGGGAGCGTTGTGGGCGACGGTGATGTAGTGCGAGTGCAGGCTCGCCGCGGGGGTCGTCAGCGAGAGGCTGAGCCGCTGCTTGGAACCGGCGAACCACGACATCCAGCCGGGGCGCTTGACGACGACCTGGATCGACAGCTTCTCGTTGGCCGCGATCCGGTGGGCGGGATAGATCAGGCCGCCGCTGACTTTCACCGGGACCGGTTGGGCGTGCGGGCCGGTCACGGCGCTCACGCTCTCGATCTTTCCGCCGCCGAGCGGCATCCCGATCTTGGCGATCGCCTGCGAGTCTGTCGTCAGGCTGGCCTTGGCCGAGGCGAAGATGATCGCCCCGACGGCGACGACCGCGAGGATGACGAGCAGCACGCCCGCGATGACCCAGCGTCCCCGACGCATGCGCTTGGGAGTACTGGTCGCACCACCGGCGGACGTACCTCGACGACGTGCCCCGATGGGCGTCCGCAAATACGAGACGTTCGCCACGGCAACGATGGTACCGACGACGCGGCTGGGAGCAAGAAACGGGAGATTACGAGCATCTTTCTGCAACCATCGTTGCAGTGTTGCTCATGCGACCGGGCTTCGGACGCGCTCCGATCAGCGGGTGATGGCGCCCTCGGCAGCGCTGGAGACCAACCGCGCGTACTTGCTCAGGGCGACGCCGGGAAACGGCCGCTCATACGGCTCATAGACTGCAGCTCGCTCGGCCAGCTCCTCGTCGGTCAGAGCCACGTCGAGCCGGCGGGCGGCTCCGTCGAGCGTGATCTCGTCGCCGTCGCGCACGAGGCCGATCGGGCCGCCGCGGATCGATTCGGGGGCGACGTGCCCGGCCATCAGGCCGCGCGTCGCACCGGAGAAGCGCCCGTCGGTGATCAGGGCGACGTCCTCGCCCAGGCCCTCGCCCACGAGTGCGGCGGTGACGGCCAGCATCTCGCGCATTCCGGGGCCGCCGGCCGGGCCCTCGTTGCGGATCACGACAATGTCACCCGGCTTGATGGAGTTCGTGCGGACGGCCTCCATGGCGTCCTCCTCGCACTCGAAGACCCGGGCCGGACCGGTCTGCTTGCGTCGCGTGTAGCCCGCGAGCTTGACCACGCAGCCGTCGGGCGCGAGGTTGCCGTGCAGGATCGCCAGGCCGCCGGTCTGCGAGAGCGGCTCGGAGAGCGGACGGACGACCCGTTGGCCGGCGGCCTCGGTCGCGGCGGCCGCGATCTCGCCAGCCGTCTGGCCGGTGACCGTCAGCGCGTCCTCGTGCAGGAGGCCCGCTTCCTGCAGCCGTGAGAGCACGAGCGGAACGCCGCCGGCCTCCGCGAGGTCGGGCGCGACGTACTGACCGCCCGGCTTGAGATCGCACAGCAGCGGGGTGCGCTCGGAGATCTCGTGGAAGTCGTCGATCGAGAGATCGATGCCCATCTCGGAGGCGAGCGCCAGGAGGTGCAGCACCCCGTTGGTGGAGCCGCCGCTGCAGGCGATCGCCGCGATGGCGTTCTCGAAGCTGTCCCGCGTGATGTAGTCGCTGGGCCGCAGGCCGCGCTTGAGGACGTCCATCACCAGCCTGCCGGCCTCCTCGGCCACGACCGGCTTGCGCTCGTCAACGGCCGGCACCAGGTTCAGGCCCGAGGGCGAGATGCCCAGCACCTCGAAGGCCATGGCCATCGTGTTCGCGGTGAACTGGCCGCCGCAGGCGCCGGCGCCCGGCGACGCGGCCTCCTCGATGGCCTTCAGCTCGGCGTCGTCGATCCGGCCGGCCGCGTGCGCGCCGACCGCCTCGAACACCTCGCCGATGGTGACCCGTTCGCCGTGCAGGTGTCCGGGGAGGATCGATCCGCCGTAGAGCATCACGCCGGGCAGGTCCAGCCGGGCGAGGGCCATCACGGTGGCCGGGATCGTCTTGTCGCAGCCGCTGAGCGCGATGACCGCGTCGAACATGTGCGCCTGGACGACGAGCTCGATCGAGTCGGCGATGATCTCCCGACTGACGAGCGAGGCCCGCATCCCCTCGGTGCCCATCGTGATCCCGTCGGAGATCGCGATCGTGTTGAGCTCCATCGGCGTGCCGCCGCTGGCGCGGATGCCGTCCTTGACCCTGGCGGCGAGAGCCCGCAGGTGGAAGTTGCAGGGCATCGTCTCGATCCACGTGTTGGCGACCGCGACGAGCGGCTTAGCCAACGCGTCGTCGTCGTAGCCGATCGCCTTCAGGTAGGAGCGAGCGGCGGCGCGCTCGGGACCTTCGGTGAGGGCACGGCTGCGGTGCTTGATGTCGAACGTGGAGGTGGCCATCGCGTGCGGAACTGTAGCTGCAGCGGTCGCCGCACGGCTGCTCGGGCCGCGCTCGGCGGCGGTACCCAACAGCTGCGGTCAGTCGGCCGTGTCGAGAACAGCCGGCGGTACCCAGCGGCTCCGTCAGCCGGCGGTGTCGAGCGGTTCCGACGGAGCGCCGCGGGCGGCGTCGCGCATGCGGGCGCGCTCCCACTGCGCAAGGCGCCAGAGGTCGCGCTTGACGCGCGCGGGATCGAGCTGGCGGCCTGGAAGGTGCATGTTCGCGGTCGAGATCAGCCGCTCCTCGTCGCCGGTCAGCGCCATCCACTTGGCGAGGACGTCATCAGAGTCGGGCAGCCGGGCGCTGCCGTAGGGGCGGGTCTCGTCGGGAAAGGCGACGCAGTATTCGTTGAGCAGGCGGTGGGTCTGGGCGAGGTAGGCGACGATCGCCTTGTGCGGGTAGATCAGGTAGGCGTAGGCCGCTCCGCCCGTCTGGGCGGGACCCGCACTCTCCGGCCCGTCGGCCTGGGTGCCCCACACGCGGAGGAACCCCAGCTCGCGGTACATCGCCCACTCCTCCTCGTTGACGCACGATCGCAGGAGCGTGCGGGCGCGCTGCTCGGCCCGGCGATCGCGTCCTGGGTCATACGGCATGACCGGAGCCATACGCCGGCGTGCACGATGACGGGACCACGCCTCGTCGAGGCGCGGGAGAAGTTCTTCCGAGAGCAGGGCGACGGCCACCAGCGCGGTCGCGACGAGCGCCAGCAGCACGCGTCAGCCCTGAGCCCTACCGCCCCCCGGCCGCGCGCGGGAAGAAAATCACGCGCTCGGCATCACGGGGAACGTCGTCAAACGATCGGACCATCTGCGCCTGACGTCGTCCCTCGGCGTCCAGCAGCGGTACCGCGGCCCACAGGCCGGCGTCCAGCTGGCGGCGGAATTCCTCCACCAGTCGTAGCTCGTCCTCGGCGAGCTCGACATCGCCTTCGGCGATCAGCACCTCACCGTGCCCGGGCTTCATCCTCAAGAAGCGCACCTAGGGGATTATGTCACGCCGAGGATGTCAACCGGACCGGTGCTCTTTCCAACGGCCACCAAGCCGTCGCGAACCGACTCCGAAGCCCGTCGCTTGGCGGTGCGGGCGGCCTGCAGGGGCGAGTCGCCCCATGCCAGCCGCGCGGCCAGCACCGATGAGTGCGTACAGCCCGATCCGTGCGCCGCTCCGTCGGGGTAGCGCTCGCCCGGGATCTCGACGACCTGACGGCCATCGAAGAGCACGTCGGTCGCCTGGGCGCGGTGGCCGCCGGTGACGACCACGATCTGGGGGCCGAGGGCGTGTACGGCGCGGGCCAGCGCGACCGCGTCGGGTTCGCCGTCCGAGTCGTCGCCCACCAGCGCACGCGCCTCGGGCACGTTGGGTGTGACGACCGTCGCCCGCGTCAGCAGCAGCTCCACGAGAGCCCCGCGAGCGTCGGCGGCGAGCAGCTCCGCCCCGGACTCGGCGACCATCACGGGGTCGAGCACGACCGGCACCCGCCCCCCCTGCGGGCGGGCGGGTCCGCGCCCTCCGGAGCCGCCGAGCTGATCGAGCTCATCGAGCGCCTGGGCGACCGCCTCGATCGTCGCCAGTGTCCCGAGCATGCCGATCTTGACCGCGTCCACGCCGATGTCCTGCGCGACCGCCCGTACCTGGGCGAGGATCATCTCGGGCTCGATCGTCTGCACGCCGGTGACGCCGACGGTGTTCTGGGCGGTGATCGCGGTGATCGCCGTCATCCCGTGCACTCCGCAGGCGGCGAATGCCTTCAGATCGGCCTGGATCCCGGCGCCGCCGCCCGAGTCAGAGCCTGCGATGGAGAGCACGCACGGGATGCGCCGCGCGGATCGGGTACCAGACACCCCGCGAGCTTAGTGGGCGGTTTCGCAAGTACGCGGCGTTTGGCGGCGTCTGGACGCGCCTGACGGGCGGCGGCGAACCCGCCGGACCACCAGTACGACTTGGTTCGCCGCAGCCCGTCATCCACGCCCAGCCACTCGCCAACCATCCACGTACTTACGAAACCGACCACTACGGAACGTCTTCCCGACGCTCCCTCACCGCGCCGGTAACCTTGTGACATGGCCACCACGACCCTCTCGATCGCCGAGACGTGCACCGCCGCCAGGCGCGCGTCGCGCGAGCTGGCCACGCTCGGCTCGGACGTCAAGGACGCGGCGCTCCACGCGATCGCCGACGCGCTGATCGGGTCGAGCGAGACGATCCTCGAGGCCAACGCCCGCGACCTGGAGGCGGGCGAGCGCAACGGCCTGTCCGACGCGCTGCTGGACCGCCTGGCGCTCGACGAGCAGCGCATCGCCGAGATGGCCGCCGGGGTGCGCACGATCGCCTCGCTGCCCGATCCGGTCGGTGAGGTGATCGACGGCTCCACCCTGCCCAACGGGTTGCAGCTGCGGCGCGTACGCGTGCCGCTCGGGGTCATCGCCGTTGTCTACGAGGCGCGGCCCAACGTGACGATCGATGCCGCCGCCCTGTGCCTGAAGTCCGGCAACGCCGTCGTCCTGCGCGGCTCGAGCATGGCCCTTCATTCCAACGCGGTCCTCGCGTCGGTCGCCACCGCGGCGGCCACCGCGGCGGGCCTCCCCGAGGGCGCAATGGCGCTGCTGGGCGGGGGCGACCGTGAGGAGCTGGCCGAGCTGGCCACCCAGGCGGGCGTCGTCGACCTGATCATCCCGCGCGGCGGCGAGGGGCTGAAGGCCGCGCTCAAGGGCGTCGCCACCGTGCCCGTCATCTACGCCGCCTCGGGCAACAATCACGTGTTCGTCGACGCCGGCGCCGATCTCGGTGACGCGCTGGCGATCGTGCTCAACGCCAAGCTGCAGCGGCCGGGCACCTGCAATGCCGCGGAGAAGCTCCTCGTGCACGCCGACGTGGCCGCGCGTTTTCTGCCCACCGTGCTGGGCGAGCTGACCGCCGCCGGGGTCCGCCTCCACGGCGATGACGCTGCCCGCCAGGCAGCGCCGGGCGTGGAGATCGACGTCGCGACCGACGAGGACTGGGACACCGAGTACCTGGCGCTCGAGATGGCGGTCGCGGTTGTCGGATCGGTGCCGGATGCGATCGCGCACGTCAACGCGCACGGCAGCGGCCACTCGGAGGCGATCGTCACGCAGAGCACCACATCGGCGC
>Ga0208219_1000806_pt1 | contig 10997 bp, 9 predicted proteins | sample NGESurshal072012_7_FD_184469 | JGI IMG/M metagenome (GOLD analysis project Ga0208219, IMG submission 184469) | Arctic peat soil microbial communities from Barrow, Alaska - NGEE Surface sample 53-2 shallow-072012 (SPAdes) | ecosystem: Environmental > Terrestrial > Soil > Wetlands > Peat ...
CGTCCCCGGGGCGCTCGTCGCCGCACCGTTCACGGTCGTGCTGCTCGCTGCGTTCGTATCGCAGGTAGGCGGGCTCCAGACCGCGCCGGTCCTCATCGCCGTCGTGACCGCGTATCTCACCATGGAAGGCGTGAAATATTTCATTGCCAGCCGCAAGCCGACACCTGCCGCCGAGGGCGTAGGGAATGCTCCAGCTTCCGATGATCAGAGTTGATCTGGAGTTCGTCCTGGCCAGACGCTAGGGGCGCCAGTTTCCGCCGAACATGTCGGTGGTGGGCTCGGAGCCTGGTGATCATCTGCTCCGAAAGCGGTCGATGCCGACCACACTGAGCAGCGGATAGCTGGTCCGGTAGCTGCTGACCAGGCGGGCCGAGTGGCTACTGAGGCGGCCTGGCTCTGGCCCTTCCTGACCTGGTCAACGTAAGCGCACAGGCAACAAAAATCACCCGGCGAGCATGAGGTCAGACCCCTGCTCCGCGGTGTACGCATGTAGTACGAAATGCGACCCCACAGGGAGATGACGTGTCCGATAACTTTGACGTTATAGTGATCGGGACCGGCGCGGGCGGCGGCACTCTCGCGCATACGATTGCCCAGACAGGCAAGCGGATCCTGCTGCTGGAGCGCGGCGATTACCTGCCCCGCGAAACGGACAACTGGGAATCGGGGCCGGTGTTCGTAGACGGCCGGTACATATCATCTGATACCTGGTATGACGGGGAAGGCACACCGTTCCAGCCGCAGGTGCATTACGTCGTCGGCGGCGCCACCAAGATGTACGGCGCGGCGCTGTACCGGCTGCGGCCTGAGGACTTTGGCGAGATCGCGCACGTAGACGGCATCTCCCCGGCCTGGCCGCTCTCGTACGCTGACTTCGAGCCGTGGTACACCAAGGCCGAGTGGCTCTACCAGGTGCACGGGAGCCATGGCGAGGATCCCACCGAAGGTTCGTGGTCACGGCAGTACCCGTGGCCGGCGGTCTCGCACGAGCCGCGGATCCAGGCGATTTCCGATGCCCTCGAAAAGGGTGGCTACCACCCGTTCCATGCACCCTGCGGGATCCTGCTCGATGAGGCGCAGCGGCCCGCCAGCGCCTGTATCAGGTGCGCTTGGTGCGACGGCTTTCCGTGCCTGGTGCACGCCAAGTCCGACGCGGAGACCATCGCGGTCCGTCCGCTCTTGGACATGCCGAACGTGACGCTGGTGCTCAACGCCGAGGTCGCCCGGCTGGAGACCGATCCGGCCGGCCGAGTGGTCACCGGCGTGGTCGTGGAGCGCGGCGGCGACGGCAAGGAGGAGGTCTACCGGGGCGACATCGTCGTGCTGGCCGCCGGGGCTGCGAACACGGCCAAGATCCTGCTCCGGTCCGCGTCGGACACTCACCCGGCGGGCCTTGCGAACGGATCGGACCAGGTCGGCCGGAACTACATGTTCCACAACAGCAAGGCAGTGTCAGGATTCGGCGAGCAGGTGAACGACACGGTCTACCAGAAGACTCTGGGAGTGAACGATTTCTACCTGGCCGGCGATGGCCGGCAGTGGCCGCTCGGGAATATCCAGATGCTCGGCAAGTCCAGCGCAGGCGCGATGAAGGGCGAGGAACCGCACCTGACCAAGCTGGTCCCGCACTGGAGCCTGGCGGAAGCCGCACGGCACGCGGTGGACTTCTGGCTGACCACCGAGGACCTGCCCAAGCCCGGCAACCGGGTCACCGTGGATAAGGACGGGAACGTCCACCTGGACTACGCCCACAGCAATGAAAGCGAAGCAGCCGACCTGTACGCCGAGTTCAAGAAGGTCCTCAACCACATCGGCCTGGCCAAGCACCATGTCTTGCACAAGAGCTTCTACATGGGCATGAACATCGCCCTCGCCGGGTGTGCCCATCAGGCAGGCACCTGCCGCTTCGGCACCGATCCGGCCACCTCGGTGCTGGACGTCAACTGCAAGGCGCACGAAGTGGACAACCTGTACGTAACTGACACCAGCTTCTTCCCGAGCATCGGCGCGGTCAACCCCGGGCTGACGGCGATGGCCAACGCGATCCGGGTCGGCGAGCACATCGCGGGCCGACTCGGCGTAAGCGTCCCCACCGAAGTGCGGGCACCTGCCCCGTGAACGGCTCCGCGCCGTGTCCGGATACGGGGATGCGCCTTCGCATCGAGACGCCAGCGGGCTGACGAGCAGCGGCGGCTACCGGGCCGATGAGCGCTTCCCAGATCTTCGTCGGCCTTGCTCTTATTGTCGGGCTGGCCGTGGCCTGCCAGATCGTCGCGGCGAGTCTTCGCATCCCGGCGATCATCTTGCTGCTGCCGGTCGGGTTCGCCGCGGGCGCCTTGATCACGGCGGTCAATCCGGACAAGATCTTCGGGGCAGCGTTCCCGCCGCTGGTCAGCCTGGCGGTCGCCATCATCTTGTACGACGGCGGGCTCGATCTGGTGTCCAAGGACCTGGAGGGCGACAGCCGCCGCGTCGTGCGCCGCCTGCGTAACTGGGGCATACCGATGACCTGGGCCGGCGCCGGCTTTTTCGGGGGACTGCTGCTCGGCCTGTCATCGAAAGCGGCCATCATGCTGGGCGCGATCCTGATCGTGTCGGGCCCCACCGTGGTGACCCCCATCCTGAACAACGCCCGGCCGGGTAAGAAACTGACCACGATCCTGGGCCATGAGGGCACGACCATCGACCCCATCGGCGCCATCATCGCCGTGGTCGTTTTCCAGGCCCTGAAAGCGAGCCACGGGCACCACGTGCTGGCCTCAGTGCTCGGTTTCGCCGGGCGGATCGGCCTCGGCGTCGCCGGCGGCGCGGTCGGCATCGGCGTGCTGTGGCTTTTGGTGAAGAAGCTGAAGCTCACCGGCATCCTCGCTACCCAGGCCATCATCGCCACGGTGATCACCATCGCAGGCTTGTGCGACGCCCTGCAGGATGACACCGGGCTCGTCGCCGCCATCACCATGGGGATCGTCTTCGCGAACATGCGCGGGGTGGACGTGCCCGCCGACCGCCCGTTCCTCAAGACGGTCGTCCAGCTGGCCATCGGGGTGCTGTTCATCTCGATCTCCGCCACGGTCACCCCCACGTCCCTGCGGGGCGTGATCTGGCCCGCGCTAGGCCTGGTGGCGTTGCTGGTCCTGGTGGTCCGCCCCGCCGTCGCGGCAGCAGCCACGCTGCGGACCAGCCTGACCAGGAACGAGCGGATCTTCATCGGGGCCATGGACCCGCGGGGGATCGTCGCGGCGTCCACCGCCGCGAGCTTTTCCGCCCCGCTCGTCGCACTCGGCATCGCCGGGGCGGGCAAGCTGCTGGCCGCGACGTTCCTGGTGATCGTCGGAACCGTCGCCATCTATGGCCTCGCCGCGGCTCCCCTCGCCCGCGCGCTCGGCCTCCGCGAACCCGAACCGGACAAGAGCCCTGCAGAACCCGAGACGACCCCTGCGAAACAACCCCCTTAACCCACCCGGTGAAACCACCGCCCGGACGAGCCCGCCTGCCCGCCCCCCTGCTGGCCCGGCCGCCGTTCCACCTAGGTGAAAACGACGGGCAGGTGGTGACAGGTCACCTCCCGCCACGGAATCGTCGGTTCGTGAGCTGCCCGCAACGGCGGGCTGTACAGCCAGGTGAAGGAGGCTGCGGTGGGTGCCGACCGGGATCGGGTAGCCGGGTTCGTGCGGCCGAGCTCACGCAGCGATCTGACGGGAGCACACGCCGATGAGCGAGTTTGACGAGCTGGTATCACGCCATGGGGTGCTCATGGCAGGCAGATTCGGACCGGACTGGCGTGTCGCAGAAACCAAAAGCAAAGGGCTGTTCATTGAGTTCCCGCCAGCTATGGAGGTAATGGGCAGTTTCTGCGCAGCGATTCAGTCGCTGTTCGATGCCCTGGCGGTTGCCATGGGTGGCTTCAGCCCCTCGACTTGGACTCCCGTACATGGCTGGGCCGCGTCCGGCGGCAGCTACTCGATTGCCGTACACGGTGACCGGTTCGTGGTCGTCGAGACTGACAAGGTCGGGAGCTTTGACGAGCTGCGCCAGCTGCTGCAGCCCGGGAAGCCATAAGCCCGGGTCCACGCCCGAATGGAGGTGATCGTTTCCTCGTGGCTTTCAGCCGTAGACGGCGCGCATATGACCAGAGAACATTGCCGAAAGGCAGAGGGAACGTTCTATAAGGAGGCTCCAAATGGTGTGGATCATAGGCGGCGGTATCATCTACCTGATACTCGTACTCACTCTTGGTGTTATGTCGATCAGGAAGGGCCATTGGGCCATGTTCATCATTGGGTTCTTCTTGCCATTCTTCTGGCTCATCGGCGCGCTGATGCCTTCCCGGAGGCTCGCCTACTAGGCGCGCCTGCGGCTTGGCTGGAGGGTGCTGGGGATCGCCTTGGTGCGGCTACGGCGAAAAGCAGCTGGCAGCGGCTCGGCGTAGCGTGGCGCCTGCTCCGCCGGGCCATGCCGCAAGCGAACACGAACGGATTGACGTGAAGGATTTACGAGATGCCTGCTGACTTCAACGACAGAACTGACTTTGAGAACTCAGACCGCGGATTCATTGCCAGCCTTGATCCGCTGGTGGTCAAGAGCGCCGAGGGCCGCGTCGTCTGGGATATGAACTGGGACTTCCTCAAGGCAAAGTGTCCACGGACTGCGAATCCGAGCCTGTGGCGGCAGGCGCAGCTGACCTCGAAGCACGGTCTGTACGAGGTGGCCGACGGGATCTACCAGGTGCGCGGTTTCGACATGTCGAACATGACCCTGGTCGAGGGGGCAAAAGGGGTGATCGTCATTGACCCGCTGATCTCCCAGGAGGTCGCGGCCGCGGCGATCTCGCTGTACCGCAGGCATCGTGGCGACCGTGCCGTGACGGCGATCATCTACACTCACGCGCATCTCGACCACTTCGGTGGGGTGCTCGGTGTCGTCGACTCGGGCACAACGGTTCCGATCTACGCGCCGGAGCACTTCCTCGAACATGCCGTGTCGGAGAACGTCTATGCCGGCACGGCCATGTTGCGGCGCAGTTACTACTACAGCGCTGTCGCCGTCCCTAAATCGCCAACAGGCAACCTCGGGATCGGGCTCGGTGCGGGCGGATCGACCGGCACGCCCGGGCTGATCGCACCCACACACGACATCACGCACACCGGTCAGGAGGAGGTCATCGACGGGGTGCGGATCGTCTTCCAGATGACGCCGGAAACCGAGTGCCCCGCGGAGATGAACTTCTACTTCCCCGACAAACGGGTCCTGTGCATGGCGGAGAACGCCACACACAACATGCACAACATCTTGACGCTGCGCGGCGCGCAGGTCCGAGACGCGAGGATCTGGTCCCGGTACCTGTCCGAGGCGATCGAGTTGTTCGCCGACAAGGCGGACGTTGCATTCGCGTCGCACCACTGGCCCACCTGGGGCACCGAGGCAATCGTGGACTTCCTCACCCTGCAGCGGGATATGTACGCCTACCTGAACGATCAGACTCTGCGGCTGATCAACCAGGGCTACGTCGGCAGCGAGATCGCCGAGATGGTCGAGATGCCCCCCGGGCTGGACAAGGCTTGGCACACCCACGGCTACTACGGCTCGGCCAGCCACAACATCAAGGCCATCTACCAGCGCTACCTCGGCTGGTACGACGGGAACCCGGCGCATCTGTGGCAGCACCCGCCGGAGGCTGCTGCCGCCCGCTACGTGGAGGTGATCGGGGGCGTCGACGCCACGGTCGCCAAGGCGAAGGAGTACTTCGACCAGGGCGACCTTCGCTTCGCGGCGGAGCTGGCAAGCCACGCGGTGTTCGCGGCACCGGACAGCGTCGCGGCACGCGACCTGCTGACCTCGGTGTTCGAGCGTCTCGGCTACGGTGCGGAGAACGCGACCTGGCGCAACTGCTACCTCCAGGGCGCACACGAGCTGCGGACCGGCAAGATCGAGCCCACGACCTTGAACAGCGCCGGCATGGCGCCGGCGCTCACCACGACACAGCTGTTCGACTCAGTCGCCATCCGCATCAACGCGCCGAAGGCGTGGAGCGAGAAGCTCTCGATCAACTGGATACTCACCGACGAGAGCCAGCACTACCGGATGGAGCTCAGCAACGGCGCACTCGTGCACTTCCCTACGAACGTGGATCGCGAGGCTGACGTAACGGTCACCCTCACCAGGCCGCAACTGCTCGATCTGCTGATGGCAGGCAAGGCCGACGGACCCACATTCGACGGCGACGCAAGCGTACTTGCCAAGCTGGCTGAGTTCACCGAGACGCCCGACCCGAACTTCGCGATCGTCACGCCGTAGCCGTGGGGTCATGGCACGGCCACCCGCCGGCGCAAAGCCCTGAGGCCGCCGGAAGATGCTAGTTCTCGATCCGTTTACACGGCTCCACTTCCCGACTCCGGCAGAGCGGACCACGGACCTCACAGTCCCGCTGACCAAGCCCCGGCTGCCCGGCCTGTTCGATGCCGCCAGCACTGGCGGCATCTTCGACGGAGACCCCCCCCGTGCCCGGCCGGCTGCTCGCGTGCTCAAAGACCCGACCCGGGCTTAGCCGTGTCACGCCGGGATCCTGACATGGCCCGCGCCCACACTCACCTGGCGGCGTCCCGCGTGCAGAGAGATGCAGTGCGACCCCCCGTACCTCGGCGCAGGAGGACGAAGTGACGAACCCGGCCACACATGACCTCGCTCCGAAGGCGCTCCAGACTCCCCGTGCCGCCGGCCTGGCCGGGGTTCTGTTCGCCGTGCTGTTCGGTGTCGTCGTCTTCCTGTTTCACAAGGTCGTGCCTGCGAACCCTGACGCTGCCGGGGGTTGGCTGACAAATGCAGGCAACCGGCGCGACATCCAGTTCTCGCTGAGCCTCGTGCCGTTCTGCGGGATCTTCTTCCTCTGGTTCATGGGCGCGGTCCGCGCCCGCGTCGGCAAGTCCGAGGACAAGTTCCTCGCCACCATCTTCCTGGGCAGCGGCCTGCTGTTCGTCGCGATGATGTTCGCATTCTCGGCGCTCTTCGGGGCCCTCATCGGGCTTGCCGGACTGCACAACGGGCATCCCCCGCTCGCCGCCTGGCAGTTGGGGAGGGAGACGACGTTCAACCTTGCGTCCATCTACTCCGTGCGGATGGGAGCCGTCTTCATGATCACCTCGTCTACCATTGCCTTCCGCTTGCGGATCCACAGCCGGGTGGTGGCGGGCGTTGGCTACGCGGCGGGCCTCCTGCTGCTCTTTGCGAGCCCATCGATCCCGTGGCTCCAGCTGGTCTTCCCGTTTTGGGTGCTCCTGGTGAGCATCAACATCGTCATCTTGTCGTACCGCCGAGCCGACTGACCGCACCGGAACCGGGCCGGTCAGCACGCGGCAGCCGGGAACGAGAGTCCCGGCCACGCGGCAGCCCGCACTCCAGCAACTCGGCGAGCCAGATGCGTTCCTGGTGATCGTCGGGACCGTCGCCATCTGCGGCCTCGCCCCAACCCCCCTCGCCAAAACGCTCGGCCTCCGCGACCCCCGAACCGGACAAATGCCCCGCAGAACAAACTCCCATAACCAACCCGGTGAAACCAGTGCCCGTACGAGCCCGCCTGCCCGCCCTCCCTGCCGGCCCGGCCGGCGTTCCACCTAGGTGAAAACGACGGGCAGGTGGTGACAGGTCACCTCCTGCCGCGGAATCGTCGGTTCGTGAGCCGCTTGGAAGGGAGGGCTGTACAGCCAGGTGAAGGAGGCTGCGGTGGGCGCCGACCGGGATCGGGTTGCCGGGACCGGGCGATCGGAGCGCCGTCCAGGAAGCTGCAAAGGGCCCTGAACTTCCGGGCAGAGTGCATCTGCCACCTCGACGCCACTTGTAACCCAGACGATGTCCATGGGGGCTGTAGGCAAGGTGGGCTGCCAATAGCGTGTGCCCTGCGGCAGGGCGCCTGGAGGAGGAGCAGGACGTAATGCCAACGGGAAAAAGGGTGGTGACGGTTCACCCGTTTGTTCCGTATGAGGAACTCCCTGCCCGTCAACGGAGACGGATCGTAGCCGTCGCATCATTGCGTACCATCGCCACGATCATCGTAGTGGTGGCGATCTACTACCTGATTCCGACGGATCGGGTAATCACCGCTACGACTGTGATCGAACTGGTAATCGGCGGACTAGCGCTGTTCGCCATCATCGCGTGGCAAATCCGGGAGATCATGCGGTCCGAGCATCCGGGTGTCCGAGCCGTTGAAGCTCTTGCTTTCGCCATTCCTGTCTATGTGCTCTTGTTCGCGACGGCCTACTTCCTCATGGCTCACGCACAGTCCGCCACGTTCGGTATGCACCTGAGCCGTACCGATGCCATGTACTTCTCGGCCACGGTCTTCACGACGGTCGGATTCGGGAATATCGCGGCGCAGAGCCAGGACGCCCGCATAATCGTCACCTTCCAGATGATGCTGGATCTGGTAATCATCGGCATCGTCGTGCGAGGAGTGCTCAGCGCCATCAAGACCGGCCGGCAGCGCCCGGCCACGTCCGGGCCGCCCGCATCAGGGGCGGAGCCTGCCGAGAACCGTGCGGCCGACCCGTGAGGACGCACCGGATCAGTGACACTGAAGATGTTCATGAAGACGAAGACGAGGAGGAGACCAGTGCGAAAGTCCCGGAGTGAGGTTGGGGGGAGTCTCCGGTGGTGACCGCTAAACCCGAGCCGCATACTCCACGTCCGGCCACTCAGTCCGCGGGGTTCTGGCCTCTCATGGGGTACGCCGCCGCACTTGGCGTCTTCGGCGGCTTCGCCGGGCTCGTGTTCCTGGGCGTGATCGGCCACGGTGAGAAGTGGAATGTCGATTCCAACCCGCACTGGCTTGGCGGGCACTGGTGGTGGGTGGCGGTCACTGCCGCGGCCGGCCTCCTCGTCGGGCTGCTGCACCGGTTGCTGCGCGTGCCTGAGCAGACGCCTGGCATCATCGCCGAGATCAACACTGGCCAGGTCGATGCTCGGCTGGTGCCAGCGACAGTGCTCATATCGGCTGTCTCGCTGATTGGCGGGGCGAGCCTGGGCCCGGAGAAAGCCCTGGGATCCATGGGCGGCGGAGCCGCCACGTGGATCGCCAGGCGCAGGGCACTTGGCACCGAGGATTCCCAGGTGAACGTCCTGTCGGGAATGGCAGGCGCGTACGGCGGAATGCTGTCAAGCCCGGTGATCGTGGTGATGTTGCTCCTGGAAGTTGCCCGGCCTGGGGGGAACCGGTTCACCAAGACACTCCTGGGGACGATCATTGCTTCCAGCGTGGGCTTCGGTATCTACTTCGCCATCGCGGGCGCCGTGTTTCTCGGTATCTACAAGGTCCCGCAGTACAGATTCGAAGACTGGCAGCTCCTGGCGGGAGTTCTCCTGGGCTGGTTCGCGGCTGTCGTGGTGACCGTGCTGGTCCTATTTATTACTCTGGCAGAACGTTTGTTCAGCCAGATCCCGGACATTGCACGATCCACGCTCGGCGGTGTGCTGTTCGGGGTCGTCGGCGTGGCGCTGCCGCTGACGCTGTTTACCGGCAGCGCGCAGCTCAAGACGGTGCTGCACGACGCGGCCACGCTGGGCGCCGGCCTGCTGGCTGTCATTGTGATCGCGAAGATCTTCACCTTCGCGGTGAGCCAGGGGAGCGGATTCATCGGCGGGCCGATCTTCCCGTCGCTGTTTATCGGCGGGACCGCAGGAGTGTTCGTCCACCAGCTCATCCCGGGTGTGCCACTCGGGCTGGCGTTCACGTGCATGTTCGCCGCCGTCCCCGGGGGGCTCGTCGCCGCACCGTTCACGGTCGTGCTGCTCGCTGCGTTCGTATCGCAGGTAGGCGGGCTCCAGACCGCGCCGGTCCTCATTGCCGTCGTGACCACGTATCTCACCATGGAAGGCGTGAAATATTTCGTTGCCAGCCGCAAGGCGGTACCTGCCTCTAAGAGCGTGGCGGATGCACCTGAGCCGCCCCGGTGAGTCCAGAGTCTGTGGAGCCGCTAGGTATCTGGAAGGTAAAGCAATTGAAAATGTTGCACGATCAGTTGCTCGGGTCGGCTCGAAACGGCCGCCAGAAGGGAATGCCCGAACGGTTAATCAAGGCACGTGAAGGTGCGCAGGACTGCCGCGTAAGGCTATCACCTGGGGGCTGGCAAACCGATGTGGTGCTTGGCAACGAGGCGATCCGATGGCCAGTGCAGTTCATGTCACCCATTCCGGGTGGCGCGCCGTGGGGCGGCCGCGTCAGTAAATGGATAGCTCGATGGGACAGGGAGCGGATATGACCACTAATCAAGTCGACGCACTGGTGATTTTCGGGGCCACGGGTGACCTGGCGAAGATTGAGACGTTCCCGGCGCTGGTTGGCCTGGTTGACCGGGGCGTGCTCAATGTCCCGGTTATCGGGGTGGCGAAGAGCGGCTGGGGGCTGGAGCAGTTCCGTGACTACGCGGAGGCGTCGTTGCGGCTCAACCACATGGACCCCAAGACTGCGGCTGCCCAGAAGATGCTCGGGCTGCTCCGGTACGTCGACGGGGACCTCGACGACGACGCCACCTATAAGGCGATGTCGGACGAGATCGGCGCCGGCACCCAGGTGCTGTTCTATCTGGAGGTGCCGCCCCCGCTGTTCGGCCGCATCGCGCAGGGCATCGCCACCGCCGGCCGGGCCAAGAATGCGCGGGTCATGGTGGAGAAGCCGTTCGGTACCGACCTGGCCAGCTCGCGGCAGCTCAACGACACCATGCACAAGTACTTCGCGGAAGAGGCGATCTTCCGGGTCGATGACTGGCTGGCGTTCGATCCGGTGGAGAACGTGCTGTTCGTCCGGTTCGCCAACTCGGTGATCGAGCCGCTGCTCAACCGGACTTACGTGGAGAGCATCCAGATCACGATGGCCGAGGCGTTCGACGTCGCTGACCGCGGCCGGTTCTATGACCGGACCGGTGCTATCCGGGACGTGGTCCAGAACCACATGCTCCAGGTGCTGGCCACCGTGCTGGCCGAACCGCCTGACCGGCCGGGCCTGGCCG
>Ga0208219_1000808_pt1 | contig 10983 bp, 10 predicted proteins | sample NGESurshal072012_7_FD_184469 | JGI IMG/M metagenome (GOLD analysis project Ga0208219, IMG submission 184469) | Arctic peat soil microbial communities from Barrow, Alaska - NGEE Surface sample 53-2 shallow-072012 (SPAdes) | ecosystem: Environmental > Terrestrial > Soil > Wetlands > Peat ...
CTAACGGCGGGGTGTGGTGCTGGTCTGCGAGCTGCGGAAGGGAGGACGGCGATGCGCGGTCACGAGTGGGGCTAACGCAATCAGACGTGGTCCGGAGCGCGGCTGGGCGACCGGTCGGCTGCCAGCGGGAATGCCAGGCCGATGGCGGCGACGGTGCCCAGCGCCCCGGCGGCGCCGATTACCAGGGCCGGAGCCAGGTGTAGCGCGGCTGCGCCAGCCAGGGCCATTGCAGCCGCCTGGCCTAGGCTCATGCCGGCGGCGGCCAGGCCGAAAGCCTGGCTGCGCTGCTCTGGCGGAGCGGCAGTGACAAACGCTGCGTTCGCCGCGACCTGGAAGCAGCCGCAGGCCCCAGAGGCGGCCAGGATCAGCAAGGTGATCGGCAGGTTCGGGCGGAGCGCGATCAGGATCAGGATCGCGCAGGACGCCACGGATAGCGGTCTCATCAGCCGGTCACGGCGATCGGCGTTCAGCAGGCGGCTGAAGATCAGCGCGCCAACGGTATAGCCGGCGGCTGGGAAGGCGAGAAGCAGTCCGGTAGCCGCTGCGCCGCCCCCCAGCGCCCGGCCGAACGGGGCGGCGATGCCCTCAGGAGCGTCGCAGAACGCGGCGAGCCAGCCCAGCAGCATGGGGGCCCGCAGCGCCGGGTTGCCCAGTACTAGCTTGAGGCCGGCGACCAGGCCGTCGACTGCCCTGCCTTTCGTCACCGCGCTGGCGGCAGCCGGAGGCCGTACGGCCACGCCGACCCGGACCAGGATGGCCGAGATCCCGAAGGTCGCGGCGTCGATGAGCAGGCAGGCGCGAGCACCGAACAGTGCCGTCATCGCGCCGCCGGCGGCGAACCCGATCACCTGGCCGAGCTGCAGCGTCGTGAGCGTCACGGCCGTGCCCGTCACGTAGTGATCGCCGGCCAGGATCTCCGGGTAGATGGCCGCCCGCGCCGACTTGAACGGAGCGCCGATCATCGTGATCCCGAAAAGTAACGCGACCAGGACCGCCAGCGGTACGCCTCGCACGACCATCACCGCGGCCAGTGCCATCCGGGCCAGGTCGGAGGTGATCATCACTGCCCGGCGGGGCAGCCGGTCAGCCAGCCCGGAGAGCAGGATTCCGCCGGCGAATGACGGGACGAAGCTGGCCGCGAAGGTCAGGGCGGCCAGGAGCGATGAGTTGGTTCGCTGATAGACCAGCACGGTCAGCGCCACCTTGGCCAGCTGGTCCCCTACGACCGACAGCAGCTGCGCGGCCCAGAGCGCTCGAAACTCAGCGACCGCGAACACCACCCGGTAACCAGCCCGGCCGGCCACTTCGCTCACGGCCGGCCCAGATGCCTGCGCCGCGAGTACCGGCCAGCTGGCCTGGCCTGGCCGGAACTCGCGGCCATCTCGGCATCGGGAACCGCCCGCTCATCCGCGCGGCCGACGAAATGGTCCATTCGAACAGTGTGCACCTGTTGGTGCCGCCCGAGGACGGCCTAGGCGATGGCTAGCTCACCGCGCCTGGGTCAGGTTGTAGACGGTCTCACCGCCTACGGTCCGCGCCGTGAAGTGCGCCGTCACCCAGCTCGTGATGGCCGCCGCGGCGCCTGATCCGCCGCCGAAGCTGCTGGCGTTCGTGCCGACGAAATAGTGGATCTTGTGCTCGGCGACCAGCTTCTTGAACTGCGCTAGCGTCGGCGCCGCGTCGGTGCCGTTGAACCCGCCGATCGACAAGATGGCCTGCCCGGTGGCGAGTTGCAGCGGCGCTGCGCTCTCGGAGCCAACTGTGGCGGCGGCCCAGGTATAAGTGCTGGCGTCTCGCTCCAGCAGCGTGGTCAGCGCCTTGCTGACCTGGGTGGACCCGCCGAGGCCGCCGCCTCCAGGACCCCCGGCGCCGCCGGGAAAGCCGGCCGGGCGTCCGGAAGCAGTCCCGCCGCGCGGCACCGTACCGGGTAGCTGCCCGGATGCATGCAGCTGGCCCGCGCCGGGGCTGGACCCGGCTGCCCCGCCTGCGGAACCCGCCGCGCTGCCGGCTCCCGCGCTGCCGGCTCCCGCAGGGTTACCAGTCCCGGCGCCAGCGCCAGGCAGCGTGGCCCGACCGCCCGTCCTGCCCGCGCCGCCGAAGCCGCCACGGAAACCGTGGCCGAATCCGCCGCCGGGTCCGCCGGCGCCCCCTGGACCGCCGAACGCGCTCGTGACCGTCGGTCCGGCAGTGGGCAGCGCGCCCGTGTGCGTGGTGCTGGCGGCGTCCACGCTGTAGGCCGCGGGCCCGGCCAGCGCGGCGACGACCGCGCCCGCGGCTGCCGCCCCGGCCATGGTTACTCGCCATCGTCTGCCTGCGACTGCCTGCCCGCCGGTCGCCAGCCCGGGGGCGGCACCCGATCGCCTGGTCAGCCATGGTGATGCCAGCAGGACGGCGGCCGATGCGAGTCCGAGGACGAGCACCGCGAACCGCAGCGGCGGATACCAGGAGGGCGAGCGGTCGAGCAGGACATACGACCAGATGGCCGTCACGGCGACAGCCGCGCTGAGCAGGGCCCGGGCCGGCCACTCTTGCCGCAGTCGCCACAGGGTCACGGCGCCGATCCCGGTGAGCGCGGCGATCGCCGGAGCCAGGGCCACCGTGTAGTACGGGTGAATGATGCCGGTCATGAAGCTGAACACGGCCCCGGTGATGATCAGCCAGCCGCCCCACAACAGGGCCGAGGCCAGAGCGCGGCCGGTCCGCCACGGAGCCGTCCGCCCGCCGACAGCATCAGCTCCCCTGCGGCGGTCGCGTCGCGGGCGCCCCCGCCAGGACAGCCAGGCCAGCGCGCCGATGGCCAGCAGCGCGGCCGGGAGCAGCCAGCTGATCTGGCCGCCCATCTCACTGGCAAACAGTCGCCCGAGACCGGCCGACCTGCCGAACGCCGGACCGGACCCGCGACCGCCGGTGAAGCCCACCGAGCCGGTCTCGTTGCCGCTGAGGCGGCCCAGGCCGTTGTAGCCGAGCGCCAGCTCCAGGATGCTGTCGTTGGTCGAGCCGCCGACATAGGGCCGGCTGGCGGCGGGCGTCAGCATGACCGCTGCGACCCACCAGCCCGCGGCCACCACGACGGCGGCCAGCCCCGCGAGCAGCTGCCAGATCCTGGTGCGCAGCCGGGGCGGGCCGGCGACCAGGTAGACGAGGCCGAACGCCGGCAGGACGAGAAACGCCTGCAGCATCTTGGTCAGGAACCCGAAGCCGAGCAGCCCCCCGGCGAGGACCAGCCACCGAGTGCGGCCGGACTCGATCGCACGGACCACGGCGTAGGCGGCGGCGGTCATCATCAGCACCAGCAGCGCGTCCGGGTTATTGAACCGGAACATCAGCGTGGCTACGGGGGTCAGGGCCAGCACCGCCCCGGCGAGCAGCCCGGCGCCCGGCCCGTACCAGCGGCGCACCGCGGCGTAGAGCAGCGCCACCGACCCGACGCCCTCCAGCGCCTGCGGGACAAGCATGCTCCAGTAATTGAGGCCGAACATGCGCGCCGAGAGCTCCATTGCCCAGAGCGAGGCGGGCGTCTTATCGACCGTTATGAAGTTAGAGGCGTCGAACGAGCCGAAGAAGAATGCCTTCCAGCTCTTCGTGCCAGCCTGCACCGCTGCCGAGTAGAAGTCGTTGGCCCAGCCGTTGCGGCTGAGTCCGACCAGGTAGAGCAGCGCTGTCGCGGCGAGCAGCCCGCCCAGAGCCGGGCGCGTCCAGCGGGCGGGCGCAGCGGTCGCGGCGCGTGTCCGGGCCGGGCGGCCGGCCGTGACGGCGGTCACTGCGAAGTCCCGCGGAAGACCCAGCTGCGATAGAGGGCGAACCGGGCCAGCGTGGCGACGAGGCTCGCGACGAGCAGGACGGCCAGCTCCGCGGCCCTGGTCGGCTGCGGAACCATCCAGTGCAGCATGGCCAGCGCGCCCGAGGTCAGCAGCAGGCCCGCGGCGAACGCGATGAGGCCGCGCAGCTGATGCCGGACGACGTGCCGGCGGCCGGAGATGCCGAACGTGACGCGCCGGTTCACGGCGGTGTTGGCGACCGCCGTGACCAGCAGGCTGATCGCGTTCGCCGTCTGTGCCGCCAGCCCGCGGCGCAGGACGAGATAGATGAGCAGGTAGGCCAGGGTGCTCGCGGCCCCGATCACGACGAACCGGGCCAGCCGCTGGCCGCCGCCCATCCGCAGGATGCCGCGGAGGTCAGCCAGCGCGGTCGCGCGCACGTTCACCCGCGAGTCCGGGTCGTCGGTCCAGTCGACCGGCACCTCGTGGATGCGCAGCCCGGCCCGCTCGGCCAGCACGAGCAGCTCGGTGTCGAAGAACCATCCGCCGTCCTGGGTGAGGGGCAGCAGCTCACGGGCCTTGTCCCGGCGGATGGCCTTGAAGCCGCACTGCGCGTCGGAGAACCTCGCTCCGAGCGTGGCCTGCAGCAGCAGGTTGTAACCGCGGGAGATCATCTCCCGGCGCGGCCCGCGGACGACGCGGGAGCCGCGGGCCAGCCTGGTGCCGATGGCCACGTCACTGTGCCCGGACAGCAGCGGCGCGACGAGCGGCAGCAGCGCGTTGAGGTCGGTGGACAGGTCGATGTCCATGTAGGCGAGCACGTCAGCGCCGCTACGCGACCAGATGGACCGCAGGGCGCGGCCCCGGCCTGGCTGGTCAAGCCGGACCGCGGTGACGCCCGGCATCTCGGCGGCGAGCGCCACCGCGATATCCCAGGTGCTGTCCGTGCTCCCGTTGTCAGCGATCGTGACGCGGGCGGTGAACGGGAATCCGCCGGCCAGGAAGGCGTGGAGCCGGCGGATGCCGGGGGCCAGGTCGGTCTCCTCGTCCTTGACCGGGACGACGATCTCCACCTGACAGGTTCCGGGCGGCCCGTCCGCCGTGGCCGGCTCGGCGGCCGGTTCGAGTGCTATCGCTGGAGTGTTCATGGCGATCACTATTGATGTCGACGCTGGTCAGGTCCTGCGACGACATTCTGAGGCCGCTATGAACCCCCGGCCGGGCAGGCTCCGCCCGCGCCCAGCTTGCGCGGCCCGCGGAATGAGCGAGGCAGGCCGAGCCCGCGCCGTTTCGCGCTCAGGCGAACGCGTACCGTAACCTCTATGTCTGAGGGTGATCATCAAGCTACACAGGGTAGTGAGAACCGGGCGGAGCGAGCGGCTCAGCGAGGTCCGGCAGAGCGGGCAAAGCCGGAAGAACGGGCAGAGCGGGCGGAGGGGGAAGCGGCTCCGGATCGGTCCCGGGGCGCCGTGCCCGTGCGCGAGGTCCTCGTGGCGGCCGCCCGGTCGGGCCGGCGCGACGGATGGCGGATCCTCGCGGTCGCGATCACGGTTTCCACCGTGACCGCCGTGGGAGAGGTCGCCGTGAGGCACCTCATCGACCCGAGCGAGCTGGCGCTGTCGATCCTGGTCGGCATCAGCGCCGGGGCAGTGAGCATCCTGGGCACGGTTTTCCTGTCGGGTTTCCTGACCCGGCTGGCAGGCGCGGCAGAGCACGCGACGCCCGCGCCAGGACCCGGACCCGGCGCCGGGGCCACGGCCGGGGCCACGGCCGGGGCCGGAGCGCCAGCCCGGCCGCCCCAGGTCACCCTCGGCCAGGTGGCCCGCCATCTCCCCTGGGGCCGGCTTATCCTGGCCGACCTGCTGGTCGTCGTGCTCGTGATCATCGGGATACTCGCGCTGGTGATTCCCGGCCTGGTGATCCTGACCCTGCTGGCGGTCACCGGTCCGATGATCGAGATCGAGGACCGGAAGGTACTCCCGGCGCTGCGCCGGTCCGCCCGGCTCGCCCGGCATCATTTCTGGTCGGCGGCGCTGCTGGCGACGGTGCCGATGATCCTCGCCAGCGAGATCGAGTCCATCGCCCCGGAGCCGACCGGCGTGGGCGAGATCCTGGAGGTGCTCGCCGTACGGGGCATCGGCGAGGGAGTGCTGGAGGCGGCGATCGGCCTCATCCTGGTGCAGCTCTGCTACCGGCTCATCGCCCTGGACCGCCAGCCGACTGGCGCCCGGCCCCCGGCTCACACCAGCTAACCCATCCGGGCGCCGTCCGCAGTTAATCGTTGCGCAGCGAGATCGGGTCGGACTCGGCGATGGTGTCCGCCTCGATGGCGCGCAGTCCTTCGCCCAGCCGCCCCCGGGCCTGCCGCAGCAGCTTGAGCGAGGGACCCGCGATGCTGCCGGCGGAGGCACGCTCCGGGTCGGCACCGTGCTCTTCGATCAGGTGCACCTGGAGGGCCGCGGCGACTTCGTCGACGGCCTTGAGTGCTTGGTAGATGGCGAGATCCCGGCTGGCGTCGTTAACCATGCCTGCGAGTATGCCCCCCTCTGACGTCGTCATCACCCAGCGCGGTGAACCTCTCGGCACGGCGCGGCGCCAGCAGCGGTGCCGGGACAGCGCGGCTGGATAAGGTGTCGCCATGTTCCAGGGGGGAAGCTTTCCGGCGCGCCAGTCTCACCTTGAGGCCGGCAGCCCGCTGCGGACTCCGCGGGCCGCCGCGGCGGCGGGGATCGCCTTCGCGCTGCTCACGGCCACGTCGCTGATCATGCTCCGGCTGGCGACTCCAGCCAATCCCAATAACGTCGGCCAGTGGCTGAGCGACTCGGGCAGGCGGAGAGCCGTCTCGGTGGCGCTGAACCTGGTCCCGTTCGCGGGCATCGCATTCCTGTGGTTCATCGGCGTGGTCCGGGACCGCATCGGCCAGCGCGAGGACCGCTTCTTCGCGACCGTGTTTCTCGGGAGCGGCCTGTTATTCATCGGCATGTTCTTCAGCGCGGCGGCCCTCGCCGGGGGTCTCATCTCCGCGGCCGCGTCTCATGCTTCGGCGGTGCCCGGCTCAGACACCCTGGCCCTCGGCCGCGGCGCGACCGCCATCCTGCTGAACGTGTACTCGATGCGGATGGCGGCGGTCTTCACGATCACGACCGTGACGATCGCGCGCCGGACCGAGATCATCTCCCGGTGGCTGTGGGGGGCCGGCCTGGTGAGCGCGCTGGTGCTGCTCGTCGGCAGCGGGTTCTCGCCCTGGTTTGAGCTCCTGTTCCCCGCCTGGATCCTGGCGCTGAGCGTCGACATCCTCGCGCGCGGCCGCGGCGCCGCTGATCCGGCCGACCCGTCGACGCCCGGCAGCTCGACGGAGGCGCCGCCGGCAGGGGAAGCGCGATACTGAAGCAACGCCGGGCAGCGAAGCGCGCCCTGGCCACCCGTCAAGGAGCACTCGTGGGCCTCTACGACCAGCGAATCCTCCCGCGCATCCTCAACCTCACCTGCGGCGCCGAGACCGCCGAGCCGCTGCGGCGCCGGGTGTGCACGGGCCTGGCGGGCGAGATCATCGAGATCGGGTTCGGCTCGGGGCACAACGTGCCCTTCTACCCGGCGACTGTGACCAGGGTGACGGCCGTCGAGCCGGCCGACCAGGCGTGGCGACTGGCGGCCGGCCGCGTGCGGGCCTCGGGAGTTCCGGTCCAGCGCTCCGGGCTGGACGGCCAGTCGCTGCCGTTCGCGGCCGGGTCCTTTGACGCCGCCCTGTCCACCTGGACGCTGTGCACGATTCCCGATGCCGCCGCCGCGCTGCGCGAGGTCCGCCGGGTCCTGCGGCCGGGCGGGCTGCTGCACTTCGTCGAGCACGGACTGGCCCCCGACGAGCCGGTGCGCCGGTGGCAGCGGCGCATCGAGCCACTGCACAAGCGGCTGTTCGGCGGCTGTCATCTCACCCGGCAGGTGACCGACTTGCTCACCGCCGCCGGCTTCACCGTCTCCGACGTGGACGTGTTCTACGGGGAGCGCACGCCGAGGTTCTCGGGCGCCTACTCGCTCGGCACCGCCGTCTCGCCCTGACCCGCCCCGCCGTCCTCCCGGCCCGCGCCGTCACCGGAGCCCGCGTCGTCGTCAGCCGGACCGGTCCTTAACTCCCCGTCGGCCTGCTCGTGCAGCCGCGGGAGCGTGATCGTGAACCGGGTCTGGCCCGGCCGGCTCGTCACCGCCACGTGCCCGTGGTGCGCCGTCGTCACGGCGTCCACGATCGCCAGGCCGAGGCCGGTACTGCCCGCCGCCCGGGACCGGGAGGAGTCGCCGCGGACGAACCGCTCGAACAAGCTGGGCAGCAGGTCCGCCGGAATCCCCGGGCCGTCATCGGTGACCGTGACCTCCACCATGCCCGGCAGGTTCGGCCCGGCGGGGTCGGCCGGGGTCAGTGCCACCGTGACCGTCGTCCCGGCCGGGGTATGCCGGGCGGCGTTGCTCAGCAGGTTGGCCAGGACCTGGTGCAGGCGGTGCTCGTCGCCGCGGACCAGGACCGGCTCGTCGGGCAGCTCCAGCTGCCAGCGCCGGGCCGGCGCGGCGGCCCGGGCGTCGCTGGTGACGTCGATGGCCAGGCGGGTCAGGTCGACCGGCTCGCTGGCCAGCGGGCGGCCCGCGTCCAGCTGGGCCAGCAGCAGCAGTTCGTCGACCAGGACGCTCATCCGCGCCGATTCCGACTCGACCCGGCTCAGCGCGTGCGCGACGTCCTCCGGAACCGGCCCCGGATGACGGCGGGCCAGCTCGGCGTAGCCACGGATCGCCGCCAGCGGCGTCCGGAGCTCGTGGCTGGCGTCGGCCGCGAAGCGCCGCAGCCGGTTCTCGCTGGCCGCCCGGCGCGCCAGCGCGGACTCGACGTGGCCGAGCATGTGGTTAAACGCCGCGCCGACCTGGCCGACCTCCGTGGCGGGGTTGGCGTCCGGGACCCGCTCGAGCGCGGCGACCTCGCCGCTGGCCAGGGGCAGCTCGCTGACCCGGGTGGCCGTAGCGGCCACCCGGCGCAGCGGACGCAGTGACAGCCGCACCCAGGCGGTGCCGATGACCCCGGTGAGCACGAGGGCCACGGAGAACACCGCGATCTCGGCGATGGCGACCTGCTGGAGCGTGGTTTCGACGGAATCCATCGGGAGTCCGCTGACGTAGATCTCGTTGCCGGCCTTGGTCGCCAGAACCCGGTAGGTGCCGTAGGAGGCCAGGGCGATCGTGCGGGCCCCGCCGGAGGCGGGCAGCTCGGCGAGCTCGCGCTGCTCGGCAGCGGTCAGGTGGCACGCGCCAGAAACCGCGCCCGCCAGGTGGGGATTGCTGACCTGGCCGGTCGTCAGCGCGGCCGTAATGGTGTGATCGGCCTGCTGCTGCGCGCATCCGGCCGGCGTTCCGCGCGGCGGCGCATGGTTGCCGTCGCTCCCATCGCCTGGCTGGGCCACGGGACGCCCGTTGGGCTCGTCGGGGTCGGCATTCAGCAGGGGGTCGATGCACTCGGCGTAGCGCTGGCTGGAGAGCTTGAGTTGCTGATCAAGCTGGCTAACCAGGACGGTGCTCAGGTGGGCGTAGGTGACGGCGCCGACCGTGGCGCAGGCGATGGCCAGCAGCGCCAGCAGGCCGGCGACCAGCCTGCCGCGCAGCGTCCGCCCAGCCAGCCACCGGCCAGGTCTGCTCAGCAAGCCAGCCGGATCCGGCGAGCCAGCCGGACCCGCCGAGCCAGCCTGGCCCGGTGAGCCGGCCTTCCCGCGGGCAGACATCGTTACGCGGACGGCTTGAGCACGTACCCGACGCCGCGCACCGTGTGGATGAGCGGCTCCCGGCCCGTGTCGATCTTCTTGCGCAGGTAGCTGATGTACAGCTCGACGACGTGCGCCTGGCCGCCGAAGTCGTAGTTCCACACCCGGTCGAGTATCTGCGCCTTGGACAGCACCCGGCGCGGGTTGCGCATCAGGAAGCGAAGGAGCTCGAACTCCGTGGCGGTCAGGTCGATCAGGTCCCCGCCGCGCCGCACCTCCCGGGCGTCCTCGTCCATGGTCAGGTCGTCGACCGCGAGCTCGGTGCCGCTGCGGGCCTGGGAAATGCCGGCCCGGCGCAGCAGCCCGCGCAGCCTGGCCAGGACCTCCTCCAGGCTGAACGGCTTGGTGACGTAGTCGTCGCCGCCCGCGGTGATCCCGTTGACCCGGTCCTCCACCGAGTCCCTGGCGGTGAGGAACAGCACGCACACGTTCGGCTGGATGGCGCGCAGCCGGCGCAGCACCTCCAGGCCGTCGAAATCGGGCAGCATAATATCGAGGACGACGGCGTCCGGCTCGAACTCGCGGGCCGTCCGGACTGCGCCGGCCCCGTCCGCGGCCGTCCGGATCTCCCAGCCCTCGTACCGCAGCACGCTGCCGAGCAACTCGGCGAGGCTCGGCTCATCATCGACGACCAGGACCCGGACCGGAGTGCCGTCGGGTCGCTGGAAGCCCCGGCCAGACTCGGACTGATCCACGGGGAACCTCTCCACGACGCTCATCATGCTGCCATCCTGGCCGGCTCGTCTGGGCCGGCCTTCTGGACAACTTCTAGGTTTCTTCTGAAATAACGGAGCGGCCTCCCCGCCGCGGATCCCCTCAGCGCCCGCCGTCCCGGCTGGTCAGCAGGAGTGCCAGGGCGGGGCAGTCCCGGACCGCGCGCCGGGCCTGGCCCTCCAGGGCCGGGGGCACGGGGGCGTCGTCGATGAGCGGATAGCCCCACTCGTCGAGGGTAATCAGCTCGGGCAGAAGTTCGGCGCACACGCCGTGCCCCGAGCAGGCGACCGGGTTGACCATGACTCGCGTGGGTGGCATCTCAGCTCCAGTCAGCTTCGCCGGCGGCCGCCGCGGGCACCGGCAGGAAGGGCCGGCGATCCGTGGCGGAGCACTGGCCCTGGGCGTGGCGGCCGATCTCGGGACCGAATACGGCAAGGGCGCTGCGGACGAACCGGACGAAGCCGTCGGGGTGGTGGCAGGCCCCGCGGCCCTCGGCCAGCCCCGCCCAGCGCCGCACGTCGCTGAGGACCTGCCCGCCGGGCCGGGGCCCGGCCAGGTCGGCCAGCGCCCCGGCGATGCGGGGGAGGCCGTTGAAGCACGGACCGCACTGCCCGGCGGATTCCAGCGCGAGGTAGCGCGCCACCCGGGCGGTCTCGGCCAGGCCGCACCGGCCGGCCGGCAGCTCGGTCAGCACCCCCGCGCCGGCGAACGAGCCGGCG
>Ga0208219_1000809_pt1 | contig 10980 bp, 8 predicted proteins | sample NGESurshal072012_7_FD_184469 | JGI IMG/M metagenome (GOLD analysis project Ga0208219, IMG submission 184469) | Arctic peat soil microbial communities from Barrow, Alaska - NGEE Surface sample 53-2 shallow-072012 (SPAdes) | ecosystem: Environmental > Terrestrial > Soil > Wetlands > Peat ...
GCCCGGCGCCGCCGCGTCTATGAGCCAACGCAGGCCGGCCGGGCGGCTCATGTGAGCTGGCTTCGCATACCGGTAGAACCAGCCACGGTCTCGCGGGACCTCGGCCTGCACCTCATGCGCTTCGTGATGATGGAGCACCGGTTCCCGCGGGAAGAGGTGCTCAAATTCCTGCAGAACCTCGCAGACGCGCTCGCGGCGTTCATCGCGGAGCTGGAGCGGCAGACAGCCGGAAGCGATCTCAAGGCCCGCCATCCGGGCCTTGCTCTCGAGCACGGGCTGGCGGTTAGCCGGGCCAGCCTTCAATGGGCGGAGCAGACCATCACGGCGCTCTCCGTCTCCTCCGGCACCCTCCCTTTCACGCTGTGAGAATGCCGGAGTTCCCGGGTCAGCGCACGGTGTCGGGCAGCGTGCCCTTGGCTCCGAGCTTGTAGGCGATGATCAGTGGCTGCTGGTTCTTCGATAGCGCCGCTCCTGCTCCGGCGAGGACGTAGTCGCCGTCGATGGTCACCGGAGAGTTGGTCCCGGCGGACAGTGGTGTTTTCAGCAGTACCGCGCCGGTGGCCGCGTTGAACGCGTACAGGTAGCCGTTGTACGTGGTGGTGAACACGACGTTGCCGGTGACGCTAGCCGCGCCGTAGGGCGAGGAGGGGAGTTTGTCGTCCCATTCGATCTTTCCGGTGTCCTGGTTGACCGCGATCATCTCGCCTGTTGCCCTGGGGATAGAGGCTTCGAATTCCTTGGAGCTCTCCGTCACGCCTTTCACGGACAGCGGCACGGCCAGGTTGTTGACGGCGGCGAATGTCGTTGCCCCGTTGGTGGCCAGCTGGGACTCGATGCCGCCGAACACGCCAGGTTCGAGGGTGAATTTCGCGGGCAGCGGGATGGCTGAAGCGGGCGTGGCGTGCTCGGTGAGCAGCCCGTCGTTCTCGTGCCCGCTGTGGGCGCCGACCGGGAGCTTCCACAGCAGCTTGCCGGTCTGGGCGCTGAGCTCGATCAAGATGCCGGCCTTGCCGCCGTCGATGACCACCGGCTGCCCGTGGGCGGTGGTGAGCACGGGCGAGTTCTGCAGGTCCCAGTCGTAGAGGTCGTGGGGAGTGAGCTGGTAGTACCAGAGCAGTTTGCCCTGCGGGCTCAGCTTGACGATCGAGTCGGTGTACAGGTCCGGGCCGGGCCTGCTTGTCCCCCAGGGATAGCCGCGGGGCCATCCGGTCTGGCCTATCGGGCCGGGGTTGGCCACTGCGATGTAAATGTTGCCCCGGCTGTCGAACGACGGCGGATCCCACAGTCCACCGCCGGAGTTGATGCGCGGATTCCCCCACAGGTCCTGGACCTCGTCCCAGGACCATTCGGGCGCGCCGGTGGCGGCATTCAGCGCCCATAGCGCCGACTTGGCACCGCCAAGATACTGGCCCTTGTTCGGGTTGACGGGCACGGTCGACACGTACACGGTGCCGTCGTTGTACCCAGGGGTCATGTCGATGCCCTCGAGGTCGTTGCCGATCAGGGTCCGGCTCCACAACTGCCTGCCCGTGGCGGCCGACAAGGCGACGGCGGCTTTGTCTGTCGCCGCGTACACCACCCCGTGGACCACGTTGACCCCATCGGGGCCGCCGTTGGTCGAGTTGTAGTCGTGGGTCCACAGCACCTTGCCGGTGGCGAGCTCGATCGCCCGCACATTCGACTCAAGATCCTGCGTGTACACCACGCCATTCACCACAACCGGGGTCGTCGCGTAACCATCGGTCAGGCCCGCGGCAGCAGTCGCACCCGTCGACTGCATCGGCACGCACCACGCCACTCCCAGCGTCGAGACATCAGAGCTGGTGATCGCGCTCGCGACATCCCGCGTGTTGGCCAGATTGCCGCCGGGCAGCGTCCAGCCCGCCGCGACCGCCGGAGCCGGCGAGCCGGCCGGCGTGCTGCTGGCCGGCCCTGCCGCCGCATGCTTAGCAGAGCAACTCGCCACCCTCGATGTGGCGCCGGACGTGCAGCCGCCGATAGCCAGGCCAGCGGCGACGGCCAGGATCATGCTGGCCGCTGCGGGCCGGCTAACGCGATGGCTCATGCAACTCATCTCCTGCCCTCCACTCCGGTCACCTGCACCTCGATGCTCGCCGCACGTGAGAAGAAGATCCATCGTGCGGCCACCCGAACTCGAGGTACGGCTAGCACGGTCCCCGGGTCCAATCTGCGACGACGCCGCGGTGGCTGCATGCTGGCTGCCGCGGGCCCAGCAGCATCACCGCGAGCGGGCGCTGCTGTCCCTCATGGCAGGCGCGCTACGTGGTCGATCTGGACCAGCTTTCTACCTTCATCAATCGTGTAGAACACGCGGTATTGCCCGCGCGACCACACCGACATCCCCGGCCGGACGCTCTAGCTCGGCCGGTACGGGTCGCCGGACGGCAGCCACGCGACGCCGTTGTCGAAGGTGGGACCACCCCGATCATCGGTCAGCGCCTTCGCGGCCGCCAGCACGGGCGGCTGACTCTCGGTCCGGCGCCAGACCAGGGACCAGGTCCAGTACGGCGCAGGCGCGACGATCGGCCGCCGGACCAGGTCCGGCGGGATTGGTGTCGTCTGTCCCTTGGGCGAGTTGACCAATGGGCGGCGAAGCCGTCGTACATGGTCGAAGAACGCCGGTCCGGTGATGCCGCCGTCGTCGATGGGTATGCGGGTGGCGCCGGTGTCGGCCAGGAACTCCTCTGCGTATTTGTTCCACGACAGCCAGCTGGTTTCGTCGGCGTCGACTAGCACCGCTGTGTCCCGGGCCCGTACTGGCGAGGCGTCCGTCCCGGGAGCGACCGCGTAGAGCCGGTCGGCACCGAGCAGCTGGGCTTCGAGGTCGTAGGTGGCGAGGTCCTCGGCCCGGACCCAGCAGATCGCCAGATCGATGCTTCCGTCAGCGACCCGGCTGGCCTGGGTGTGTGAGGGCAGCACCCAGGCGTCGACGAGCAGTTGGGCGACCCCGGCGGTCCGGCTGGTGAGGTCGGCCGGGCGCCAGTTGACGTAGCCCAGGCGGACGGGTTCGTGCGCGGCCAGGCCGGCGGCCGCCCGGCGCAGCTCGTCGGCCTGTTCCAGCAGCGCCCGGGTGCGCGGGAGCAGCGCCGCGCCAGCCGGGGTAAGCGTCACGGTACGGCGGTCCCGGTCGAAGAGGCGGGTACCGAGAACGCGTTCCAGGACCTTGATCTGCTGCGACAACGATGGTCCGGCAATGCGCAGCCGCGCGGCGGCCCGGCCGAAGTTGAGTTCCTCGGCGACGGCCACGAAGTAGCGCAGCTGCCGGAGCTCCACGAGGTGATCGTAGCGCAGTAGGAGGTTCTGCCTACCAGCAGAGAGAAGGCTGGTCGTGGCGGTGCCGGAGGCTTCCGGGCCATGGTGGAGTCATGCTTTCAGAACAGAAGGTCGCGATTATCACCGGCGCGTCGCAGGGCATCGGCGCCGGCGCCGTGCAGGCCTACCGCAAGCTCGGGTACGCGGTCGTCGCGAACTCGCGGCACATCACCTCCTCCGCCGACCCGGGCGTGCTCACCGTGCCCGGCGATATCGCCGACCCCGAGACTGGCGCGCGTCTGGTCGATCGGGCGGTCGAACGTTTCGGCCAGGTGGACACGCTGGTTAACAACGCTGGGGTATTCGTCGCCAAGTCGTTCACCGACTACACCGATGCAGACTTTGACATGGTCACCGGCGTCAACTTGCGCGGATTCTTCAACGTCACGCGGCCGGCCATCGCGGCCATGCTGCGCAACCACGGCACCCGCCACGGACACGTGGTCAACATCTCCACCAGCCTCGTCGACCACGCCAACACCGCTGTCCCATCCGCGCTCGCGTCGCTGACGAAGGGCGGCCTCAACGCGGTTACCCGGTCGCTGGCCATCGAGTACGCAGCTCGTGGGGTGCGCGTGAACACGGTGTCGCTCGGCATCATCCGGACTCCGATGCACGCCGAGGAGACCCACGACACGCTCGCTGCGCTGCATCCGGTCGGCCGGATGGGCGACGTCGACGACATCGTTGAAGCGATCGCGTATCTGGAGACCGCCGAGTTCGTGACCGGCGAGATCCTGCACGTCGACGGCGGCCAGAGCGCCGGCCACTGACCGGCCACCCCGCCAGCAGAGGGATCATGGCCGGGCTACCCGCACCGCGGCCGGGACGAACGTCCGGCCTCGCCGTTCCCCTGGCCCGGCCCGCCCGGACCGTCGTGCCGGCGGCCGCGGCCATGGCAGCCGGGATGGGCGTGGGCCGGTTCGTCTACACACCGATCCTGCCGCTGATGATCGCCAGGGCCGGGCTCTCGCCGCAGTGGGGGGCCGCGATCGCGACCGCCAACTATGCCGGGTATCTGGCCGGCGCGATGGCCGGCGTCGCCGCGCCTGCGCTGCTGCGGTCGCGGGCGGTGTACCGGTCGTCGCTGATCGTCGTGGTTGCCACGCTCGCACTGATGCCGGTGCTGACCGGGGACGCTAGGTGGGCGGCTCTGCGGTTCGTCACCGGATGCGCGAGCGCGCTGGTATTCATGGTCGCGGCGAGCGCGCTGCTCACCGGGCTGCGCGCCCACGGTCAGCATCTGGTCGGGCACGGATTCGGCGGCGTCGGTGCCGGGATCGCCGCCTCCGGCGTACTCGTGCTGGTCCTCCGCCACGGCACATGGCAGGACTCCTGGTGGTCGGCCGCGGCGCTCGGCGCGGTGCTGACCGTGGCCGCCTGGCCACTGCGGCCGGCGGCCACGGACGACGGCGGGACAGACCGTGGGGCTGGGCCGGCCGGCCGCCGATGGTTCATGTCGTTGCTGCTGGCGTACACGCTGGAAGGCGTCGGCTACATCATCGCGGGCACGTTCCTGGTCGCCGCTATCGACCAGACCGCCTCGACCACGCTCGGTAGCAGCGCCTGGATCATCGTCGGAGTGGCGGCCGTGCCGTCGGCGGCGCTCTGGGCCGGGCTGAGCCGCATATGGAGCCGCCCGACACTGCTGGCCGTCGCGCTGGGCACTCAGGCCGTCGGCATCGCGCTCCCGGCTCTGGTCGGCGGGACCACCGCCGCGCTCGCTTCCGCGGTGCTGTTCGGAGCCACGTTCCTGGGCGTCGCCACCGTGGCGCTGGCCACCGGCGCTCACCTGGGCACACCACGGGCCGTGGCCATCCTGACCACCGGATACAGCGTCGGCCAGATCGCCGGGCCGGTACTGGTCACGCCGATGCTTCATCACAGCTACCAGCCGGCGCTGCTGGCCGGCGCCGCGATCGTCGCAGTCGCCGCGGTGGCCGCACTGGTGCTGCGGCACCGCTTCCCACACGACCTCGGACCCGTACCCAGCCGGGTACGGGCCGCCCAATGACGGAACGAGATGATGATGGAATTCCTGGTCGACATGGTGACCACGGTGCCGGATGGCACTACCGACGCCGAGGTCGATGCGATGCGGATCCGGGAGGCGGCACGATCTCGGGACCTGGCCGCGCAAGGGCACCTGCTGCGGCTGTGGCGTCCCCCGCTGCACGCCGGCGAGTGGCGTACGTGGGGCCTGTTCCAGGCCGCAGACGCGACTGAATTGGAGCGGGTGCTGTCGTCGATGCCACTGCGCGTCTGGCGGCACGACACGGTGACGCCACTGACAGCGCACCCCAGCGACCCGGGTAGCGGCGATGTCATGAGCAATCAGACATCAACCGACGAGGCCGGCTTGCTGGACCCGGTCCTCGCCCGGTGGAAGGCGGCAGTCGACGCCCACCAGCCGGAACGCGTCGCCGCGTTGTTCACCACGGACGCGATCTTTCAAGGCCTGCATCCCTACACCGTGGGGCCGGCGGGCGTCGCCGAGTACTACGCCGCCCAGCCGATGGGCCTGACCGCGGTGTACACGCTCCGCGAAACCCGCGCACTGAGCGATCGCCTGGTGCTCGGCTACCTCACCGTTGACTTCGGTTTCAGCGACCGCACTACCATCACCGTGTACCTCAGTGTGATCATCCGCCAGGACGCGGACGGCTGGCGGATCGTTCACTACCAGGTGTCGCGCCTCGACTGAGATCTCAGCGATGAACCCGGTCAGACTTGTGCCCGGGCTGGATCTCGCCCATCGGACCGAAGCCGTCATGCGGCGTGTCGATGTAGATGATCTGCGGCTGCGCGGACACGAGGTCGGGCGCGGTGTCGAAGAACCTCTTCACGTAAGGCTGCTTGACGTGGGCGGCGCCAGCCTCAGCATCCTTGAAGCCCTCGATGCAGATGAACTCGTGCTCATCGGTAAGGCTTCGGGCGAACTGGAAGAACAGGCAGCCGTCCTCGGAGTTGACGTCTTTGGCATAGGAATCGGCCAGTGCCAGCCACTCGTCCACCTTGTCGGGCCGGATCGGCATCTTGATGTTGATCAGGATCATGCGACCGCTCCTTTGAGGTGACTGTCGTCATAAGCGTGGTGCGATCGTCTGCGACCGTCAACCGCAGCGATGCACTCTGCAAACCTCGGCTCAGGCCGGGCTGGGCGCCCCGACGGCCACCGGCTCATCGGAGGAGGGTGCCTTGGGTGGTTCCATCTGGAGGTGCGGCAACCAGTCCAGCCAGCGGGGCAGGTACCAGCTGCGCTGACCGAGCAAGCTCAAGGTGCTCGGGAGGATGACCAAACGGATCAGCGTGGCATCCAGGATCAGGGCTACCGCCACGCCGAAGCCCATCTCCTGGAACTGGAGGAGCTGCCCCCGGGCGAAACCGGCGAACACCGCCACGATGATCAGCGCCGCACCACTGATGATCTTGGCCGTGGATGCGACGCCATCTGCCACCGCCTCCCGTGTCGAGCCGCATTGGTCATAGCGCTCCTTGATCCGGCTCATCAGGAAGACCTGATAGTCCATGGAGAGGGCAAAGAGCACTGAGAACATGAACAGCGGGACCCACGCATCGATGGCGGGAACCTGCTGGAACCCGAAGATGCCCGCGCCGGCCCCGTGAATGAATACGAGTGTGAGCAGGCCGTAGGCGGCCCCGGCAGACAGCAGGTTGAGCAGGATCGAGACGGCCGCGATCGTTAGTGACCGGAAGGCCAGCAGCAGCAGAAGGAAGCTGAGTCCCAGCACGAATGCCAGCACGTACGGAGTCGGGCTGGTAACGGCATGAAAGTAATCGGCCTCATCGGCGGTCTGCCCTCCGACGTAGACCTGTGCGCCGGAACCGGCGAACGCCGGCGGGATCAGCCTTTGGCGCAAATTCAGTACAGCCGCCACGTCCTGGCTGGAGACGACGTCACCCCGGATGGGAACGGTCAGCGTGAGGATCCTGCCGTCAGGCGAGACCTGAACGACGCCGGGCCCGAAGCGCGGGTTGCCGGTGAGCACGGCTTCGAGCTTTGAGAGGTCTGCCCGGGCAGTGCCGGTCCCTCCCACCGAGACGATCTCGACCGGGTCCTGGCTCTGGCCCGGGAAGTAACGCTGGACGGCCACGTAGCCCTGTTTGGACGGCAGGTTGCCCGGCAGCGTAGCTACTCCACTCTGGCCGATGTGCAGGCCGAGCACCGGTACCGCCGCCAGGACCATGAATCCTCCCGCCAGCGCCAGGCTCACGGCTGGACGGCGCATCACCCTTCCGGTCACGGCTGTCCAGATCCGGGCTTCGGCCGCGCCGGAGCGCCCGAGGTTCTTGCCCACAATGGGCAGGGGCAGCGAGTTCACCCGGTCACCGATCAGGCTGAGCATCGCCGGCAGGAGGGTCAGCGCGGCGGCGACGGATACGACTCCGACGATCACCGCGCCGGCCGCCAGGCTGCGAAGGATGGTGACCGGTACCAGGAACATGCCGAGCAGGGCGACGACGAAAGTGCTCCCGCTGAAGAGAACGGCGCGGCTAGCGGTGGCTCCCGTCATCCGGATCGCCGCCTCCTTGCCGCGGCCGTGGCCGCGTTCCTCCCGGAAACGAGAGATCATGAACAGCGAGTAGTCGATGCCGAGCGCCAGGCCCATTCCGGTCATCATGTTGACGATGAAGACCGACAGGCTGAACTCCTGGGCGAGCAGCGCAGCGATGCCCAGGCCCACGATGATGGAAAGCAGAGCCATCAGCACCGGCATCAAGCCGGCGACCATGGCGCCGAATACCAGCAGCAGGATCACGATGGAGATCGGTAGCCCGAAGTCCAGTTCCCCGTGCTGGAGGTCGCTCGCCGACAGGGTCGTGAAGTCGTTCCCGACCGTGTGGTCGCCGGTGACGGCCACCGAGAACCCGCTGCTGCCGTTTGCCGCCTGGACGTCTTTCACCACCGGCCTGATGCCGGCGTCGCTCACGGCCCGCAGTGCGATCAGGGCTGCGTGATGGTCAGGCGAGACGAACCGGCTTCCAGCGCTCAGATCAGTCGCCACATGCGTGACGCCAGGAGCCGTCCGGACCTGAGCCGCCAGCCGGGCCACGAACTGCTGGAAGCTGCCGTCGCTGACGGTGGAGCGCTTCGAGCTGACCACGATCACGTCGGTCGGCCTTTGGCCGGCCGACGCACCCAGCGCCTGGCGGTACAGGGCTTCGGCCTGGCTGGACTGCGTCGTCCCCACCACATGGGCACTGGTCGTCAGGCCGCGCAGCGAGGTGCCGACGAGAATCAGCGCGACCACCACGGCGATCCCCCAGATTGCCAGCACGCGGCGCGCCCGCCTCGCGCTGGCCGCCGCCAGCCTTTCGGTCAGGCCGGCCGGACCGCGGCCTTCCGGCGGCTTCGTGACCACGCCCGTTTCGCGGGCGGCATCGGGGCCAGCGGCCTGCGCCATTGCGGGATGCGCCGGCGGGCGAACCAGCAACCCCGAGTCCGGTGCGTCATGGCCTTCCTCGTCCGGATGCCGGGAAGAATCGTTGTGCATCGTGATCTCCTTTGCCGTGCCCTGACGGTCCGGCGCCAGCGTGAGCCGTGTGGCTACTCGACCGGGCCGATCTCGGCGCCGGCGAGCTCGGCGTAGATGAGGAACTTGAACGGGTCGAACTGCTGGTACTGCTCCATGAGGCGGTGCAGCACGGTGCGGCGCAGCCCGGCCAGGGTGCTGCTGGCGGGGTGGCGCAGCAGGCCCGGCTGGATGATCTCCAGCGCGAGGGCGTAATCGCCCTGGCCGATCAGGGTGGCAGCGGCGGCGGCGAACTGCTCTTCCCTGCCGCCGGCGAGCAGGTCCAGTGCGGCGGCGTGCTCGGCTGCGGTGGCCGGCTCGAGTCCCTGCCCGTCTGGCTGCCAGTAGCCGGTGCGCTGGTGGTAGACCCGCTCGGTGAAGTGGTCGCGGATCACCAGGTACGGCACGACCGCCGTGGGGTGCTCGCGGAGCACCGCGGGGAGGCTGGCGTCCGCCAGGATGTCCGGGAGGGTGCGGCCGTCGCGGATGCCGTCCAGCACCTGGCCGCGCAGCTGGGTCAGCGCCGCCTCAAGGCCGGGGACCGCCTCGGCGGTGAACTGCTCGGTCAGCGTGGTGTGGCCGTGGATGAGCAGGCTGGGCCGCAAGCTGGCGATGAAGGCGAGAGTTTCCAGGAGTCCTTCCGGGGAGCCTTCGCCGGCAAATGGCTGCCCTAGGTAGGGCATGAGCACGTCGCCGGCGAACAGCACGCCGCTGGCCGGCAGGTGGACCATCAGCGCGTCTGCGGTTTCCCCGCCCGGCGTCGGATACAGGACAAGCTCGGTGCCCCCAATGGTCAGTGGCGTCGGCTCGCTGATCAGCTGGTCGGGGACGACGGCCGGGGGGGCGCTCCCGGCGGCTCCGGTGAAGTAGCGGAACCGTGGCCGGTCGCCCTGCTCATGGTCTAGTCCGGCGGGGAAACCGGCCTGGGCGATCACCCGGGTGCCGGGTCCGCGCAGCGCGCCCGCGCCGCCGATGTGGTCCCAGTGCGCGTGGGTGAGGATCAGATGGCTGATCGCCCCGTCAGCCGCCGGGTCAAGGTCGCCGAGCGCGGCCTTGACCCGGTCCTGGGTAGTTCCGGCGTCGATCGCGACGACGCCGTCGCTGGTCGTGATGAACGCCAGATCGCTGAAGTCGTAGCCCTGGGCGACCTGGATACCGGGTTCCGGGCGGAGGATCCTGGGCGAGGTGAAGCGGAACCCGTCGGCGGCGGTGGCCCAGAAGCCGCCGAACATCAGCTGGGTGTCTGCGGGGGCCCCGCCGAGCCCTGACTTGCGTACGGCCTCGGCGGCCTGCTGATGCTGGCCCAGCACGGCATGGGCCGCGGCGAGGCCGTGGTACGCGGCGCGCAGCAGCATCGCCGGGAACTGGTCCCTGACGGCCAGGACGAACTCCAGGTCGGCCACGGCCTGTTCGGCCCGCCGCCGGTCCGGCGGCAGCCCGGCCAGGGCCAGCCCGCGGAAGTACTGCGGCGGGCCAAGATCGGCGGCCGCGGCCTGGTCCAGCTTGGCCAGCGCGGCGTCCACGTCTTCGCCCAGCCGGGCCTGGAAGAACCCGGCCAGCGTGAGCGGCAGCGCCTCGCCTGGCCGGGCGTCGGCAAGCTCGGAGAAGTAACGGTATCCCTCGGCGTCCGCGCGGGCCGCCGCGAGCCTGGTGGCGAGGATTACCGTCGTGTTCCGGTCGGCGCCAGGCCAGCGGCCCGCTGACTTGAGCGATTCGATGCTGCGGTCGTGGGTGATCGATCCGGTCATGACGATTGGTTCCCTTCGGTGCTGATCGGGTGCGACTGCGACCCGCTGAGGGGCCCCGCTAGCCGCGGTTTCGCGGGCGCGGATGAGGTGGCGAAGGTCCAGCGGGATTACCGGGCTGCTGGCGCGGGACGCGCCTGGGGCCCGGTTTCGTTTGCGCCGCCGGCTGTTTCGGCTTCGTCGGCCGTCGGGCTCGCTGGCTGGGCGATCTGGATTGGCTGGGCGGGCTGGGCGGGCAGGAACAAGACAGCCAGGAGGGCACCCGCTGCGGCAACACCTGCGGCGACGAGGCAGCTGATGGTCAGGCCGCGCAGGAATGCGTTAGCGGCGGTGTGCTGCAGCGCCTGCCCGAGGCCCGGATGGCCGAG
>Ga0208219_1000811_pt1 | contig 10960 bp, 9 predicted proteins | sample NGESurshal072012_7_FD_184469 | JGI IMG/M metagenome (GOLD analysis project Ga0208219, IMG submission 184469) | Arctic peat soil microbial communities from Barrow, Alaska - NGEE Surface sample 53-2 shallow-072012 (SPAdes) | ecosystem: Environmental > Terrestrial > Soil > Wetlands > Peat ...
TGACGGTGACTCGGCGCTCTCCTGCCAGCCGTCCCTTCCCCCGGGCGAGATCGATGTGCTGCCGCTCGAGCCACCGGACCTGGCTGTCGTCCTTCCAGTGGGATGCGAAGCTATCCCGCCGCCGGAGGACGGCAGCGCTGTCGATCGTGCCCGTCACCGCCTGCTTTGCGCCATCGACACCGAGCGCCGCACGCAACGCCTGTCCGCTCCGGAGGAGTGCCTTGCTCGGCATGCACGCCCAGTACGAGCAGTCACCTCCGACCAGCTCGCTCTCGACGACGGCGCAGGTCAGACCGCCTTTGACGGCGCGGCCCGCGACGTTCTCGCCTGTCGACCCGGCACCGATGACCACAACGTCGTACTCACCGTCGCGGTCGATCAAGGGCATGGGTGCGCCTCCCTGTCGTGATGGGCTGCAGTGTTCGCGTCAGGTGACGTGGATGGGCTCGCGCGCCGGCGGGTTGGGCGCGCCCACCACGTCAACTCCCGGGTTCTCGCCGGCCTCGTCGCCTTCGCCGGGCTCAAGGTCGCGGCCCTCCTTGTGGCGGCGGAACAGCAGGGCACTCCCGATTCCCGCGACCGGTAGGGAGACCGCAAGGTCGATCGCCTGCAGAGTCAGGCCGGCTCCGACGGCGAGCCCGCCGCCAACGCCTTCGAGGAGGAGCGCCGTCGCCCACCACGCCTGGCCGGTGCCGATCCCCGCGATCCCCTGAATCGGGATGGTGAGCAGGAGCGTCCGGATCGAGAGGACGAACCACGTCTGCCAGAACCCAAGGTGCAGTCCCACCATGCTCATCAGGGCCGCGTACTGGACCGCGGTTGCGAGCCTGCAGAACATCGTGCTGCCGACCAGGTTGGCCCACCGGGCGCGGCTGTTGAGCTCGTCGAGCTCGGCCTCAGCCCTCGATGCCAGCGGCGCCAGCCTCGGGATACGGGCCGCGAGCCGGGTCACCAGCGTCCGCGGTCCCGGGATGATCAGCGAAAGCAGGACACCGACGCCCACGGCGAACGCGGCGGCCGCGGCCAACACGACCGCAGGGTGTTCCACGGTCGAGGTGAAGAAGGACGCCACCACGGCGATCAGTGACAGGCTGACGACGTCGAGGATCCGGGCGACGATCGCACTGCCCGATCCACGCACCACCCCGACCGCGAACCGGGTCCGCGCCAGGGCGACGAACGTGACGTCGGCCGAAGGACCGGGGAGCAGCAACCCGGCTCCCCATGACGCGGCGGTGGCGCCGAGCAGCTCGCGCAAGCTGCCCCGCCGCTTGGGCAGGAGGATCGCGAATCGCCATGCTCGACCGACCAGGAAGCAGGCGGCACCGAGGGCCGCGAGCGCGATCGCGCCGACGGAAGGGTTGATCCCCTGCCACCGGACGTTGTGGCCGCCGAGCAGGCGCCAGGCGAGCAGGAGGACGAGGACGGTGACGACGCTGGTGATCGCCGCCCGGAGCAGGAGCCCACGGCGAGCAGAACCCGAGATCGACACGAAAGCTGATTGTCGCTCTTTTGTCCGCCTTCAGGTCGATCCAGAGGGCCAATCCGGTACGCTCATGCAACGGCATTCCCGCATCTCATGAGGGTGCCGTATGGCCAGTGGGCGGATCGTGTAGGCATAATCCAGTCCATAACTCCTTCGCAAGGTCTTCTTCCCGAAGGTTGCAGGGTCCCACCACTCCCAGGAGCTTCTTGCATGCGCAACAGAACGGTGATCGTGCTCGGCGCGGACGGCTATCTCGGCTGGCCGCAGGCGATGCACCTGTCCAGCCAGGGCTACCGAGTCATCGCGGTGGACAATCTCGTTCGCCGTCGCTGGGATCTCGAGTGCGGCACCTCTTCGCTCATCCCGATCTCGACCATGGAGCGTCGTGTCGAACGCTGGCGTGAACTGGGTCGAGGCGACATCGAATGGCGACTCGTCGATCTCACCGACGCCGAAGCACTCTCCGACCTGATCGCGTCCACGAAGCCGGACGCGGTGGTGCATTTCGCGGAACAGCGTTCCGCGCCGTTTTCGATGGTCGACCGCGAGCATGCGGTGATGACCCAGCTCAACAACGTCGCCGGGACGCTCAACCTGCTCTTCGCGTTGCACGAGCATGCGCCGGACTGCCACCTGGTCAAGCTCGGCACGATGGGTGAGTACGGCACCCCGAACATCGACATCGAGGAAGGCTTCATCACCATCGAGCACAACGGCCGAACCGACACGCTGCCCTACCCGAAGCTGCCCGGGAGCTTCTATCACCTCTCCAAGGTGCACGACAGCCACAACATCCACTTCACCTGCCGCGCCTGGGGGATCGCCGCCACCGACCTCAACCAGGGCGTCGTCTACGGATGCACCACCCCGGAGACCGCGCTCCATCCGGAGCTCGCCACCCGCTTCGATTACGACGGGATCTGGGGCACCGTGCTCAACCGGTTCATCGTGCAGTCGGCGATCGGCAAGCCACTCACGGTTTACGGCAGCGGCGGCCAGACGCGCGGCTTCCTCGACATCCGCGACACCATGGCGTGCGTCCAGTTGAGCATCGAGCATCCCGCGCAACCCGGCGAATTCCGCGTTTTCAACCAGTTCACCGAACAGTTCTCGGTGCTCCAACTTGCTGAGCTGGTGCGCGACGCGCGCGCCGCGCACGGCGGCGAGACCACCATCGACCACACGCCGAATCCCCGCTTCGAGAAGGACACGCACTTCTACAACGCCAAGCACCAGTTGCTGGTCGACCTCGGCCTCGAGGCGCACAAGCTTCGGAGCACGCTGATCGACTCGGTCATCGCCACCGTCGAAGAGCACATCGACCGGGTGGACCTCTCGCAGGTGGGTGTGTCGGACGTCGAATGGACGACCGGCCGTTCGCGTGCGGCCACCGGCAAGGCGCAGGTCGCGGCTCCAGCAGCGGAGACGGTGGCGTAGCGCCGGTGGCGCTGCCCGAGGTCGACGTCAGCCTGACGATCCCGGCCCACAACGAGGCTGAGAACATCGGACGCGTCCTCCGGGACGTCATGGCTGTGCTGGCCGAAGGTGGCCGGACGTACGAGATCGTCCTGGTGGACGACGCGAGCGGTGATCACACAGTCGCTGCGGCGCGCGCCGCTATGGGGGAGGACGCTCGCAACCTCACCGTCGTGACCCACAAACAGCAACGGGGGTATGCGATCACGGTCTGCGACGGACTTCGGGCGTCGCGCGGGAAGGTTCTCGCGTTCATGGACGGCGACGGCCAGTTCGATCCCCGCGACCTCGGCCGTCTGATCGCCGCGCTGGATCATGCCGACATGGTTGCGGGGATCCGCAAGCGCCGCGCCGACCCCTGGTATCGCTCCTTCGTGAGTGGCGTGTACAACCGAGTCGTTCGCATCGCATTCGGAATCCGTGAGCGCGATTTCGATTGCGGTCTCAAGACCTTCACCCGCGAGGTCTGGAACGGGGTCACGCCTATCCGCGCCCGCTCGGCGGTGTTCAATCCTGAGATGTTCTTCAAGGCTCACCGGCTCGGGCTCCGAGTGATCCAGATGGAGGTCGAGCACCTTCCCCGGCTCGCCGGCCGTCGATCCGGCGGGCGGTTGATCCCTGTTGCACGAGCGATGCGCGACGTGATCCGTCTTCGCCTGTCGCTGGCGATGAACTGGCGACCGGAGGGCGCCCGCCGGGAGCGAGCCTAGGTGCGCCGAGCGGCGATTCCAGGGCTGGTCACCCTGGCCGTCCTGCGGCTGCCCTCGCTCATGGAGCCGCACTGGTACACCGACGAGGCTGGATATCTCAACGTCGCCCGCGAGCTGCTCAACGGCAAGGTCCTCTACTCGCAGACCTGGAACAACAAGCCGCCGTTGATGCTCTGGACGATGGCGCTGGACTTCAAGCTCTTCGGGTCGAGCGAGATCGCGCTCCACGTCCTGACCCTCGTCACCGGCATGATCACGGTCGCCGCGATCGTCTGGGCCGCCTCCCGCCTCTACACGCCTCGGCGCGCGCTGGTGGCAGGCATGATCGCCGCGGTGCTCCTCGGTACGCCCCTGCTCGACGCCGAGCTGGCGCTTCCCGAGAGCCTCATGATCGCGCCCCTCGCGTGGGCGGGCGCCATCGTTCTGGTGCGCATCCTCGGCGGCGACCGGACCGGGATACCGCGGCGGATCCCGCGCTGGCCACTGGCGGTCGGGGTGCTCATGGCCGCGGCGATCGCGTACCAGCAGACGGCGGTCGCCGAGACCTCGGCGTTCTTCTTCGCGATGCTCCTGGCGCCGAAGCTGTTCCGCCGCGATGCCTTCGTGTTCCTCGGCACGGTCGCCGTGATCACCGCGACCTGGCTCACGGCCGCGATCATCACCGCCGGAGCCGGCAATGTCGCGTTCGCGCTCGCCGGTTTCTATGTCGGCTATACGCAGCAGACGCTGCCCAAGAGCGCGGCCGGTGGCCTGGTCCACTTCGGTCTGGCGCTCGGCGCGGGTCTCCTGATCGCCGCCGGCGCGATCCTGAACCGTCATCGCCCCCGGGTCGACTGGGTGCTCGCGCTCTGGGCCGGTGCGACCCTGGTGGTCACGGCCATCGCCGGCCAGTCCTATCCGCATTTCCTCGCGCCCGTGGTGGCGCCGCTCACGCTCCTGGTCGCCGGGGCCCCCATGCACTCGTCGACCTGGTTCCGAGCCGGCAACCGAAGGTCGCTGCTCGGCCCGGGTTTGCAATTCTGCGGCCTGGCGATGGCGATCCTGATGGCCAAGGTCGCCGGGTTCGACTGGGTGCCCATCGCGCCATCGGCGACCAACTCCCACACCCTCAGCGACTATTACGGCGGCGCGGTCGTCGCCGCCTTCGACCCGACCTTCCGGACGGAATGGCTGGACCACTTCGATTACCGGGTCGCGGGTGACGCCAAGGCCGCCGCATGGATCACGGCTCACGGGTTGAGTGGCCACACAGCCGTCGTCTGGTCGTATGACAGCTGGGTCTATGCGCTCGCAGACTTGCAGATAGTCATGCCGACACCACCCATCTACAACGACGAGGTCCTGCTGGGATATGGCGGGCCCGTCGAGGAATACGTGGCCAACAAGCGCCCGGTTCTGATCGTGGTCGACGCGGGAGGGCAGAAGCTCTTCCCGGAAATCGGGAAGCTGCTCGCCGGCGGCGAGTACGTGAAGGAGTTCGAGAGCTACCCGGACAGCGTCTGGGTCCGGGCCGACGTCGCCCAGCATCTCCCGTGAGCCGGCCTGCCTTTCTCGCCCGTGCCGATCGGCGTCACCTCGAACGGGCGCTGCTCGGGGTGGTGGTTGCGCTTTTCGCAGGGTTCGCGGTGGCCTACACGCGGATCACGCCCATCGGCGCATCGCCCGACGAACTCTCCCACCTGCACTACATCAACGGCATCGCCGATCACCTCCGGCTGCCGCCCGCGGGCGAACCCGAACGTCAGCAACCGCCGCTGTACTACCTGCTGGGTGCGATCGTCGCCAAGCTCACCGGGGATGACGCGCGACTGATCCGGTTGCTCTCGGTGGTCCTCGGCGTGCTCACGATCCTCACCGTCCACGCGGTCGCGCGCCGCCTCTTTCCGCTGCGACCGGTTCTGGCTGTCGGAGCCGCGGCGCTGGTCGGCCTGCTTCCCGAGGCGCAGTACCTGGCCGGGGCGGTCAACGACGACAACCTTGCCTGGCTCGCTGGTTCCCTGCTCGTGCTCGCCGGAGTCGTGGTGATGCAGAGTGATCTGCTCACGCCGCGCCTCGCCCTGGGGGTTGGACTGGCCGTCGCCCTTGCCGTGCTTGCCAAGGAGACCGTCTGGGCACTGGCGGTCCTGCTCCTGGTGGTGGTTGCCCTGCGCTTTGCCCGGCAAATGCGCGCGCTCCAGATCGCCACGCTGCTCCTGCCGGCCATCGTGCTGGCGGGGTGGTGGTTCGTGCGCAACGCTGTCGTGTTCGGGAGCCCGCTCCCCCCGCTGCATCCGATCACCGCCCAGCGCCAGGTCTTCGACTCGCTCTCGCAGGTGCGGGGGTACCTCGCGGCGACGGCGGTGAGCCTGGTGGGCATGTTCGGGAACGGTTCGCACCTGGTCGCGATCTCGATCCTCGGGCTCCGACCATTACCGAGCACGCTCGCCGTCGCGGGCTTCGTGGTCATCACCATCGCCGCATGCGTCGCCGTGGCGCGCTCCTGGGAACGATGGGACCGGCGGCGTCGAGGAGTGGCGATCTTCCTCCTGGGTGTGCTCGTGGTGGCAGCGGTGCAATCCGTGCTGAACTCGGCGACGTTCGATCTTCAACCCCAGGCCCGGTACCTGCTGGTGGCCGTCGCCGCGGCGGCGCCGATCACCGCCTGGACGATTGCGTGGCGGCGACGCGGCCCGCTGCCGGCGATGCGCGGCTGGGCGATCGCGGGATTGATCGCCGTGGCGCTGTTGCTCGATGTGTCCGGACTGATCACCGCCGCCCATACGGTTGCGTGATCAGCTGACCTGGGTGCGGAAGCTCTCCAGGGTGCGTGCCAGGCCATCATCGAGACTGACCGCCGGGCTCCATCCGAGGCGCTCGGCGGCGAGCGAGTTGTCCAGGGCGCTGCGCGCCACCTCGCCGGGTGGGAGCGGCTCACGCTCGGGTTCCCCGCGATACCCGGCGAGCTCGCAGAGCCGGCGAACCAGATCGCCGATCGCTGTCTCACTGCCGGTGCCGACGTTGAGCGCTCCGGTCACGGTCGAGTTCAGCCCCAGCACATTCGCCGCAACCACGTCGCCGACGTAGGTGAAGTCGCGCGTCTGGGCTCCGTCACCCCGGATCACGGGCGCCCTGCCCTCGAGCAGGCGGCGGCTGGAGATGGCCACGACCCCCGCCTCACCGGTGCCGTCCTGCCCCGGTCCGTACACGTTCCCGTAGCGAAGCGCCAGGGCGTCGATGGCGCCCGCCCGGGTGAAATGGCCGAGGTAATGCTCCATGCTGAGCTTTGCCGTGCCATACGGCGAGCGCGGCTGGGCGGGCTCGTCCTCGGGCGTCGGCAGGCGCTGGGCGGCTCCGTACAGGGCGCCGCCGGATGACGCGACGACCAGGCGCCGGCACCCCGAGGCCATCGCTGCCGCGAGCACGCTCACGGTCCCGAGCACGTTGATGTGCGCGTCCATGGCGGGCTCGCGCCAGGACCGGTTCACGCCACCCTGCGCGGCGAGGTGGAGGATCGCCGTCGGTTGCCAGTCCCCGATGGCGGTGCGCGCCGTCCCCTCGGCGACATCCGCAACCTCGAGCCGAGCGGCGCCGGGGAGCGGCCGGTACGAGGCGTGACGAAGGTCGTCGATGACCAGCACCTCCGCACCCGCCTCGAGCAGCGCCTCGACGCTGTGCACACCAATGAATCCGGCACCGCCGGTGACCATCACGCGCTGGCCGTGCATGGCGACGGCCATCAGTTCCTGCTCACCAGCGCACGAAGGAAGAGCGCCGTGTTGGCCGGGCGCTCGGCCATGCGGCGCATGAGATATCCGTACCACTGCACGCCGAACGGCACGTAGACGCGAACTGTCTCGCCGGCCGCGACGAGGCGATGTTGCTCGTCGGGGCGGATCCCGTAGAGCATCTGGTACTCGTGCTTGAACCCCGGACCTGCGATCTCGCTCACCAGGCGCCCGGCCGCTTCCACCAGCTTCGGGTCGTGGGTCGCGGCCATGGGCAGCGCGCGCCCCATGATCAGCGTGCCGAGGCAGCGAACGTATGCAGCGCGGATGTCGTCCGGGCGCTGCCAGGCGAGCGACGCCGGCTCCTGGTACGCGCCCTTGCACAGGCGAACGCGTGAGCCGGGCATCCCCAGTGTCCGGCAGTCTTCCTCGGTCCGGTGAAGCGAGGCCTGGAGCACCGCCCCGGTCGACGGGAAGTCCCGGCGAACCAGGTCCACGATGCGCAGCGTGGAGTCAGTGGTCGTGTGGTCCTCCATGTCGATCGTCACCGAGGAGCCCGCGGCGCGAGCGGCTTCGCAGATCAGCCGTGCATTGTCGAGAGCGAGTGACTCGTCCAGCGCCTGGCCGACGGCGGAGAGCTTGACCGACATCTCCGCGCCGGCGGCGAGGCCTTCGTCGGAAAGGCGCTGGGCAAGCGAGCGGTACGCGTCGACCGCCGCACGCGCTGTGGCTGTATCGAGCGTGTCCTCGCCGAGGTGATCGAGGGAAACCTGCAAACCATCCCCGCTCAGCGCGCGCGTCACCCGGAGCGCGTCGTCGATGGTCTCGCCGGCAACGAAGCGGCGGACCACGTCGCGTGTCACCGGCGCCGAGGTGATCACGCGCTTGATCGATCGCCGCCGCGAGGCCCAGAGGAGCACCTGCCGGAGCGCGGCCGAGGGACTCGCGCCGGCGCCAGTGGAGGATGGCTGAGATCCCCAGGCTTCGCTGGTCACCGCGCGGATTATGTCCTCGGCCCCCACCGGTCTGGTCAGGCCGACCAGCGCGGCGGCCGCCGCTCGAGGAAGGCGGTCATCCCCTCGTGCGCCTCGCCCGACGCGAAGAGGCGCGCCGAGAGCTCAACCATTGCGTCCCCGTACCGCTCGATTGCCTCCCGCACCCCGCGGTTCGCCAGGAACTTCGATTCGAGCAGCCCCTGGGGCGACGCCTTGCGCAGGTCGGCATTGAGGGTGGCGACCGCACTCTCGGCGTCGTCAACCGCGAGCGTGACCAGGCCGATGCGCTGCGCCTCGGTGGCGTCGAACGTCGCGCCGGTGAGGTAATAGCGCGCGGCCGATCGCGAGTCGATGCGTGGGAGCACGGTCACGGAGATGACCGCTGCCGCCAGTCCGAGCCGGGCTTCGGTGATCGCGAAGGTGCTCCGCGGCCCCGCCACCACGATGTCGCATGCGCCCAGCAGTCCGACGCCACCGGCTCGCACGTTACCGTCGATACTGCCAATAACAGGACGGGGAAGGTCGACGATCAGGCGAAGCAGGGCGAGGAGAGCGCCGGCCGTGCCGGTCATCGGGGTCGTCGTCGCTTCGGAGATGTCAGCACCGGCGCAGAAGGTCGTCCCGGTATGGGTGAGCACGACGGTGCGGACATCGGTCGCTGTGCCCGCCGCGCGCAGCCGATCGGTGAGCTCGGCGACGAGCTGTCGCGAGAGGGCGTTGCGGTTGTGAGGGGAATCGAGCGTGACGGTCGCGATGCCGCCATCCACGGCGAGATGGACGAGCTCGGTGTCGGTCATAGGAGCTCCTCGGGTATGTCGATGATTCGCGAGCGCAGCCACTCACCGAGCGCCTTGGCCTGCGGGTCGAAGCGTGTCGACGACGCGACACCTTCGCCGAGCAGGCCCTCGATGACGAAATTCAGCGCGCGCAGGTTGGCGAAGACGTGACGGTGTACCGGGAATCCGGCGGTCTCGGGGAGCAGCCGGCGCAGCTCGTCGACGCTGAGCGCGTGCGCCAGCCAGCGCCACGACTCGTCAGTGCGCGCCCACACCCCGAGGTTCGCGTCACCTCCCTTGTCGCCGCTCCGCGCGCCGGCGACGCTGCCAAGCGGAGCACGGCGAGTGCGTCCGCGCGCGGGTGGCGGTGGCAGTGACTCCGCGGTGTCATCGAGTTCGGTGCCTGGTGCGCACGTTTCCGGTGCGGGCGCAATTGCGATGCGCGACCCGTCGTCCAACACTGCGACCTGATCGACGGCGTCGACAGGAACGAAGCCGGGGCGGTACACGCCGACGGGGGACGCATCGCCCGGCGGCGCGGTGAGGTGGAAGCCGGGGTAGCTGCCCAGGCCGATCTCGACGGCGTGCGCGCTGAACGCCCGCCCGGCGATCGCGGGGTCCGGGTCGCGGACCATGCAATGCAGCAGGGCGCTCGCCGCCTCCTCGTCATCCGAATCCGCGTGATCGGTTCGTGCCAGCGTCCAGTGAACCTGGTCCGGCGGTGCGGCCGCGAGCGCGGCGTCCATCTGCTCACGGACCAACGCCGCCTTGGCATCGATGTCGGTGCCGCACAGGACGAAGACCACCGCGTTGCGATACCCGTTGAGCGTGTTGCAGCACACCTTGAGAGTCGGTGGTGGCGGCTCACCGCGAACGCCGGTGACGCGCACGCGGTCGGGGCCGTCACCGGCAAGCGTGATGGTGTCGAAACGGGTCACCACGTCGGGGCCGAGATAGCGTGCTCCGCCGATCTCGTAAAGCAACTGCGCGGTCACGGTCTCGATGGTGACTGCGCCGCCGGTGCCGGCGTGCTTGGTGATCACGCAGGAACCGTCGGCGTGCACCTCCGCAATCGGGAACCCGGGATGGCGCACGTCATGTTCTCTGAAGAAGCTGTAGTTGCCACCGGTCGTCTGCGCCCCGCATTCGAGAATGTGGCCCGCGACGGTGGCACCGGCCAGGGCATCCCAGTCGTTGCGGCGCCAGCCGAAGCGCGCCGCCGCGGGCCCGATCACGAGGCTGGCATCGGTGACCCGGCCGGTGACCACGACGTCCGCGCCGGAGCGAACGCACTCGGCGATGCCCCACGCGCCGAGGTAGGCGTTGGCCACGAGAGGGCTGCCCAGGCCAAGCTCCGCGGCACGCGCGGTCAGGTCGTCGCCTTCCACAGACGCGATCCTGGCTCGGAGGCCGAGGCGGCTCGCCAGATCACGGAGCGCCGTGACCAGACCGGTCGGATTCAGGCCCCCCGCGTTGGTGACGATGGTGACCCCGCGCTCGAGCGCGATGCCGAGACAGTCCTCCATCTGGCGGAGAAAGGTCACGGCGTAGCCGCGGTCGGGGTGCTGCAGCCGCTGCCGTCCGAGGATGAGCATGGTCAGCTCGGCGAGGTAGTCCCCGGTCAGGACGTCGAGCTGACCGCCCTCCAGCATCTCCCGGAATGCCGCGAAACGGTCGCCATAGAAGCCGGAGGCGTTGCCGATGCGCAGAACCTTGTCCACAGGCCCGGCAACGTTAGCGTGCCCTGCGGATCAGTGCGTGGTGACGACCAGGACCCGGTCGTTCCAGATATCGGTCACGTACACGCCACCCG
>Ga0208219_1000812_pt1 | contig 10950 bp, 10 predicted proteins | sample NGESurshal072012_7_FD_184469 | JGI IMG/M metagenome (GOLD analysis project Ga0208219, IMG submission 184469) | Arctic peat soil microbial communities from Barrow, Alaska - NGEE Surface sample 53-2 shallow-072012 (SPAdes) | ecosystem: Environmental > Terrestrial > Soil > Wetlands > Peat ...
AGGCCTGGCCGATCTCGGTGCGCTCGAGCAGGCGGGCGGCGAGGATCTGGAGATCCTCGAAGTCGATCCCCCCCCGGCGTTCCTTCGCCGCCTCGAAGCGGGCGGAGAAGAGCTCCAACAGAGCGGCGATGTGGCGGTAGGCCTCTCCTCCCTCGCCGGCCTCCGCGGTGCGGGCGATCGCCGCCTCGATCGCCTCGCGGTAGGGGGCGACGCTCTTGGCTTTGCTCTCGGTGCGAAGCGAGGCCAGCTCGTCCAGCCCGAGTGGGCTGCCGGAATCCCGGCCCAGGGTTGTCGCCGCCCGCTCGAGCAGCTCGCGGCGGGAGTCGCTTGGCTTCAGCTCCTCGATGCACTCCGCGGCGGCCATGGCAGCGCGGCGGAGCGCGCCGTCGAGGTCGGGCTCCGGCTGCTCGGGGAGTAGCGGCTGGGAGATTCCCCGGCTGCGCAACTCCGCGTGGGCGCCGGCGACGATCGCCCGCAGACCGTCGATCTCGAAGGTTGCGACCGTGTCCTCGCGCGCTTCGTCTCCCGTCGCCAGGAACTCCTCCAGAGCGGCGTCGAACGCCTCCCGTGCCGCCCGCTCTGTCTCCGGGGTGTCGAGGACACGGAAGCCGGGATCGACTCCGGCCGCGACCGGGTGGCCGCTCAGGAGCCGGTTGCAGAAGCCGTGGATAGTGGTCACCCAGGCGCCGCCGATCCCCGCCAGCAGCGTCTGGGCCCGCTCCGAGCCGGCCTCTGCCCGTCGTGCCAGCTCGGCGCGGATGCGGCGGCGCAGCTCCGCCGCCGCCTTGTCGGTGAAGGTGAAGGCAAGGACCTCGTCGGGCGAGACGCCCCGGTCGCAGACGAGGCGGCAGTAGCGGTCGACCATCACTCCGGTCTTGCCGGTGCCGGCGCCCGCCTCGAGCAGGACGTCGCGTTTGGCGGCGACGATCGCCGCCGCCTGCTCGGGGGTCGGAGTGCGCTTGCTCACCGGTCCTCCACCTCGAAGTCCTCCTCGCTGGCCGGGGCCCGGTCGCGGCGGCAGATCGGCGCGAATTCGCAGAAGGTGGGGCAGATGTCGTGGCCGCGCAGGCCGGGTCGCGGCCCGGGGTCGCGGCGGATCTCGCCCTTGCGCATGCGGGCGACGATCGCGCCAGCTCGCTCGCGGGCGTCGGCCAGCAGCCACTCGAAGCCCTCGCGGTCGACGATGTCGTTGCGGTAGAGCCGGTAGGAGGCGAGCTCGGCGCCGGCCTCATCGAGCACGGCCCCTCGCGGCCGCCGCCCCGAGGTCGCGCGCAGCGGGTGGTAGAGGCCGCCGACCGGCTCCACCCCCCAATGCTCGGCGACGGCGACCAGGTAGAGCTGGAGCTGGAGCTTGGCCCGCTCCTCGAACTTCTCCCGCGGTGTCACCGAGCCGGAGAGCTTGTAGTCGAGGACGAGCGCCCGCCCGGCGCCGTCGCGGTCGACGCGGTCGATCGCCCCGTGCAGGCGCCAGCCGTCGATCTCCAGCGCCGGGCGCTGGCTGCCCTCCTGCTCGCCGAAGGCCGCCTCCAACAGCCAGGGCTCGAAGCCACCGGTCTCGCGCCCTGCCTCCTCGGCGAGGAAGCGGGTCAGCAGCCGCTCGACCCGCCGTGCCATCGCCCGCTCGGCGGGGTGGGCGCCCAGCTCCCGCTCCGCCGCGATCTCGGCGACCAGCTCACGCCCGCGCCCGACCCAGGCGCCGAGCGAGCCGGGGCGGGGGAGGGGATCGCCGCCGGGGCGCTCCCGGTACAGGCGCTCGAGCGTGGCGTGCATGAGCCCGCCCTGGATCAGCGGCTCGGGCGCTGGGTCGAGGGGCTGGGGATCGAGCTCGTGGCCGGCAAACCAGCGGTATGAGCAGAGGTCGAACTCCTCCAGCGTGGTGCCGCCGTAGGCGAATACCGAGGCCAGCGACTTCAGCGCCGCCGGATTGGTCAGTGGGCCTGGGGCGCGGCTTGCCGCCTCGGCGACCCGGGCGGCGGCGAGGCGCGCGGTCACCCGGGCGTCGGTCTCCTCGCCGACGGCCGCGGCGGCCAGCAGTGGGGTGGGATCGCCGCCGGCGCCGGTGGCCGAGGCGACGGCTCGGGCCAGCTCGTTCTCCGAGGGCGCCCCGGCGACCGGGTGGACGACATCTGCCAGGTCACGACCGCGCAGAATCGCCTCCTCGACGGAGTCCGGGCCCTCACCACCCGGCGCCGGGTCGAGCAGGCGGCGGATGTCGTCGAGCAGCGGCGAGGGCGCTTCGGCGCCACCGCTCTCGTCGCAGTCGCGGTAGGAGAGGAAGAGCCGCTTGCGGGACAGCCCGATGCAGACGTAGAAGAGGTAGCGCTCCTCGGCCTCGCTGTCGCGGCGGGGATCCAGGCCCAGGACGGTGCGCTGAGCCTCGGAGAGGAAGGGATCGCCGCCGCGGTCGCGGCGCGGGAACTCGCCGTCCTGCAGTGAGCCGACGAAGACGTGGTCGAAGCGCCCCGCGCGCAGCCGGTAGGGGCTGGCGATCCGCACCCTTCCCTCGACCGGGCCGCTCCAGGCCCGGAACGAGATGCCTTCGATCGTCGCCGCGAGCTCAGCGGGGGCGGGGGCAGGCCCGCCGAGAGCCACCAGGTCGGCGAGGGCGGCTGAGATCGCCGCCGCGGCGCGCAGCTCGATCCCCTCGCCCTCCTCCGGCCGCGGCCCGTCTCCCTTCCCGCGCAGGGGCCGCGAGGCCATCGTCGCTGCCAGTCGCCCGACCTCTTCCAGCAGCGCCGCGGACGAGCGCCCGGCAGCCTCCCGAACCCTCGCCAGATCGCGTGGCAGCTCTTCACCCTCCTGCCGCAGCTCCAGCACATCGGCCGCGGTCTGCGCTCGCCCGCGGCGCGCCGATCGCTCCAGCCAGTCGACCCGCCGCGGGGAGACGCCGGAGGGGCCGCGAAGGAAGCGCAACACGTCGCTTGCCCGGCCACCGCCGAACTCGGCTTCGAGCAGGGCGATCAGGCCGCCGCCGACGGCGGTGGTGGCGACCGGAAGCTCCGCCTCCAGCGCCACGGCGATGCCGTAGGACTCCATCACCGCCGCAAGCAGCGGGCCACGCCGCGCCGGGTCGCGCTGTGCGATCGCGATCTGATCGGGGTCGGCGCCGCCGTGGATCAGCCTCGCCACCTCGGCGGCGATCGATTCGGCTTCGCCCCGGGCCCCGGCGGAGCGCAGCAGCGTCAGGTTCCCGTCGGGCGCTCGCCTGCTCGGCTCGGTGGCGCCGAAGCTCCGCTCGAGATGGAAGAGCAGGGGGCTGTCCGTGTTCGCGGGGTTGGCCTCGATCGCCGTCTCCTCGTCGGCGCCGATTCCCTCGCGCAGCCGCGCGAGCATCCCGGCCCGGGCGACCAGCGCCGAGTTTTCCCGCTCGAAGGGAAGCGCCACCGTCACCGCGGTGGTCCGGGCCAGCGCGGCGATCAGCTCGAACTGGTTCCGGGTCAGGTCGTCGAGCCCGTAGAGGAAGACGGGCCGCCGCCAGAAGGACCCGTCGCTCCTCAGTAGCGCGATCGCCTCACGGGCGACCTGGTGTGAGTCGATGCGCCCGCTGCGCTCGCGCGCCCGGGCATAGGCGGCGAAGAGATCGGTCAGGTCGCTGAGGTAGGCGGAGCCCTCCAGCGTGCCGGCGCCGGCCTCGACGTCGCCCGGCTCCAGTCCCGCCGCCTGCAGCTCGTCGAGCAGTCGCTCGAAGGCGGGCGCGAACCCCGGCCGCTCGGCGGAACGCCGCAGCGGCCCGAGGCTGCCACGCCGATCCGCGATCGCGATCGCGACCACCCGCAGCCGCTGCACCGCCGAGAGCTCGGCGCCGGGAGGGGCGCCGCCGCCGGTCGCCACCGCTCCGAACAAGGCGCCGAAGGTCATCACCGAGCCACCAAGCGCGGCGCCCTCCGCGCACAGCTCCCGCTCGAAGCTGAAGACGTCGTCCATGTTGGGCACGACCAGCACCGGGTCGTGATCGGACGCGGCTTCGAATCGGCCGCGGATGAGGCCCGCCCGCCCGGAGTTCGGGGGCCCGTGGATCAGGTTCAGTGGCACCCCTCCCAGACTATGGACCGCCCCGGCGCGCCCGCGCCGCAAAATGCGGCATTGCGACACCGCTTTGCCGTCTACCGGCCCCTCTAAATTGCCTCCCACGTATGGCGCTCTGCTTTGTAGACCCAGCCGACGCGATCCGCGCGATCGCCGACTCCGTGGGCCGTGAGGCCCGCCGCCAGCTGTTGGGCGAGGCAGTCCGGTCTTGGGTCGACGAGATTCCCGACCACGAGCTGGAGACCCATTACGCCAAGGCGCTCTCGGAGCTGGACGAGCACGATCTCTCGATGCTCGCCGCCTGGCACGGCTCGCTCGAGGTCGGTCACCCCGTCCCCAACCGCGACTTCCTGATGGGCGCCTTCGGCTCCCTCGGCGAGAATCGCCGTGAGGCGATGAAACTCGCCGCCGGCTTCCGTGGCGAGGAGGCGGTCGACGCCGGCGTCACCGAAGAAGACGCTCTGGAGCTGGTCCTGGGCCTGCTCTCGCCGCCGCGCCAGATGGAGCTCGCCGTAGAGGCCGTAGAGCTCTATATCTGGGACCGCGCCGGCTCCGACAACTAGAGGAGCCCGTCGCCGACCGCGGCACGGATCTCGGCGATCGCCTGCTCGTTTTCGCGGAAGTGGACCGCGCTCATTCCCGCCTTGCGGGCGCCCTCGCAGTTGTGGGCGAGGTCGTCGACGAAGAGGCAGGACTCGGCGGGCATGCCGAAGCGCTCCAGGGTCAGCTCGTAGATCGCCGGTTCGGGCTTGCGCAGGCTGACGAAGGCCGAGTCGACCACCAGCTCGAAGATCTCGTCCACGGGCAGCATCGCTTTCCAGAGCGGCTCCCACTCGCGCACGTTGTTGGTCAGCATCGCCATCCGCTTGCCGCCTGCCTTCAGCTCCCGCATCAGCTCGATCATCGGCTCGTTTGGCTGCAGCGCCTCGAAGTAGATCTCTTTGAAGCGGTGCAGTTCCGGGCGGTGGCCGAGCAACGGCGCGAGGGCGTCGGCCAGGCGGTCGAGGAAGGCTGCCTCGGTGATCTCGCCACGCTCCATCGCGAACAGCGGGTTCTCCCCGTCGGCCTCAGTCGCCGCCTGCATCGCCTTGCCGAGGTTTTCGGTCGAGATCCCGGTCTTGTCCTGGAAGGCCATGAAGGATCCGAGCAGCGGCGTGGTCAGGACGCCGCCGAAGTCGGAGACGATCGCCTCGATCTCAGCCATCGTCCCGCACGATCTCGTAGTGGCCGAGGCCCTCGCGACCCTCGACCGCCCAGCGGAAGAAGGCGATCTCCGATCTCAGCCCAGGGCGCCGCACCGGGTGGGCGCTGATCAGCGCCCCGGCGCCGCGCAGCGGCGGCCCGTCGCCGTCGGGCCACAGCTCCAGCGTCGCCCGGCGCTGCACGCCGTCGCTGCCGTACTCGGTCGAGAGCAGCGCCTCGGCGACCTCGACCGGGGCGCCGTCGGGATCGCAGAGCACCGCGGTCAGCTCCTCCTCACCGTGGCCGCCGGCTCCCGAGGGCCGCACAGCGCTTAGCGCCAGCAGGCCGCCGTCGGCGAAGACGATGCCGATCGAGCGCCGCACGATCTGGGCCGAGTCGCTCATCGCCGGGAGCCTATTGACGCGAAAAGGAGTCGTGCGGAGCGGGCCTCTAGATTGCGGTGATGAGCTCCTCGAGGATTCGCGACGCCGATCCTGAGCGCGACGCCGCCACCTGCGCGGCGATCTACGCGCCGCACGTCGAGTCGGGCGCCACCTCCTTCGAGGAGCGAGCCCCGAGCGCCGCGGAGATGGCGGCGCGGATCGAGCGGATCTCGGCGACCCACGCATGGCTTGTCGCCGAGCAGGGGGGAGAGGCGCTCGGCTATGCCTACGCCTGCGGGTATCGCGAGCGCCCCGCCTACCGCTGGGCCGTCGACGTCTCGGTCTATGTCGCAGCCGAGCATCGTGGCCACGGTCACGGCAGGAGCCTCTACGAAGCCCTTCTCGCACATCTCCGCCGCCGCCGCTTCCAGGTTGCCTGCGCCGGCATCACCTTGCCCAACCAGGCCAGCGTCGAGCTGCACGAGCGCCTCGGCTTCGTCCCCGTTGGCGTCAGCCGCCGTATCGGCTGGAAGGCGGGCGCCTGGCGCGATGTCGGTCTATGGCAGCTGGAGCTGGCGCCGGCAGTCGCTGGACCGCCCCCCGAGCCGCTCCCGCCCGACCTGCCGCCGTCGCCCGGCTACCATTGACCGATGACTGAGAACACAACCGCCGTGCTGACCGAAGATGACGTGATCGAGGCGCTGGAGGAGGTCATCGATCCCGAGCTGGGGCTTGACTTCGTCTCCCTCGGCCTCGTCTACGACGTCGAGATCGAGGGAGCCGACGTCTACGTCACCTTCACCCTCACGACCCCCGCCTGCCCGATCGGCCCCCAGGTCTCCGAGCAGATGAAAGAGTTCGTCGGCGACCTCGAGGGAGTCGACGCGGTCCATCCGAAGATGGTCTTCGACCCAGCCTGGTCGCCGGAGATGATGACGGATGATGCGAAGTTCGCCTTGGGCTTCTAAGCGCTAGAGGCGGGGTTCCTAGAGATGCATCGTGGGGTCGTGCCGGTGTCATCAACCGAGTTCTCACGAGTAACGCTTTCAACTCGTCTGGATACGACTCCGGGATCGGCCTCGTTTCACCTTGCTGCCCTGGGATCAGGTTCGCGGGCTAATGTGATCGTCGCGAGAGGTGCCGATCCCGCGATTCAACAGGCGCCCACCCAGGAGGTCGATGATCCGGATCGGCTGAACCCGGGAGGCGCTGACCGCAAAGGCTGTGGCGCGCGGCTGCTGCCAGCCCTTGAGGCCGGGGCGGAGAAGGATTGCCAGAAAGACCTCGAGGTCGCTGTTGACGAGAACCTCCCGGTAGCTGCGCAGATCAACGTGGCTGAGGGCGTTGGGGCCGCCGGGATGGGTGTGCCAATCGCCTACCCACTGAGAGCCGTCGATCGAAAACGCTCGCTCGGCGATCACCTCGGCGTGGTCGAGATCCCGGCAGAAGTAGGTCGGGGAGCGCTCGGCCAGGGGCCCCGGCCCGCCCGCCTCGGTCACCCAGAAGCTGCCGTCAATCTCCTCGAAGCCGAGCAGGATTCCGCCCGTCTCGCTGCCATCTTCTGAATCACGCGCCATATTGCGGACTTCATCCATCACTCGCTCCGAGATCACGACCGCGCCGCTCATGTTCCGTCCCCGCATGTACGGCACTCCGGCCGGGGTGAGGCGGTCGGCAGCCATGCCACCTCACCGACCCGTCCGACGCGGTTAAAGGGTTCAGGATCGGCGATCACCGGAGGGCGTAGGCCGATCAGGGCATGGCTACCCGGAAGTCGCTGCTCGCGGTAGCCCGCACTTCGCAGCAGCATTGCCACTGCCGCCTTTGCCGAGAACCCGCCGACCAAATGGAGGTCGCCGCCGACCGCGGTTGTGCCGAGCACCCCGGGGTCGACTCCGTAGTGGCTGAAGGCCCGTGTCATGCCGAAATGTTGACCGTCGGTTGGCGCCAGCCGTTCCTGAATCTCTGAGTACTCGAGCCCGAGCTCGAGCTCCATGCTCTCGCGCAGCGAAACTCGATTGCACTCGAGGCAGCCCGTCCAACCTGGCCGCAACACGAGCGTCTCGCCGTAGCTCCCGAAGTCCAAGACGCAGCCGAACACGGCTGGCCGGCGCGCACGGAAGGCGAGATGGTTGACGACCCTGCGGCTCTCCGGCCCGTCGGTGAAACAGGCCACGAGGTCGCTTTTGGCGAGGAGCGGCCGAATCGTGTTGGCGTCGAAAGCGACGTTGGCGCGAAGCGCCTCAACCTCGATCAAGGGGTCGCGCTCTTTCAGGAGATCGGCGACCGAATCGACCTTGAACCTGCCGTGATCACGTCGGGTTGCCCGGTGGCGGGCGAAGTTCCTAGAGAGCAGGCGGTCTTCATCGACGAGGGCGAACCTACGGATGCCATAGGCCGCCATCGCCTCACAGGCTGCGCCGCCTACGCTGCCCACGCCGACCACGGTGACGAGCTTCTCGGAGAGAGCCTCACGGGGCCAGGCCCCTCCCAATGGTGCTAGTAGATCGGCCTCGTGGTCGAAGATCTCGACATCGATTGGCCAAAAGGAATCCTCGCCGGAACGCTTCCAGGCGGCCCATTCGGTGCGTCCGTCGCGCTCGCAGAAGGTGATCATGAGGAGGAGCCGCTTGAAGGTCAGCCAGTCCCCCTCGACCTGTTCTTGCATGATGGAGATGGGGGTCGCCTGCCCTCTTACCGAGTCGTGGCGGCCACGGTCGTGCAGCTCGTATGTGCCCCGATACCAGAGTGCGTTACCGTCGCCGCCCTTGAACGAGTGGCCCGCGGTGTGCTCGCTCCAGCCCTCGGTGGCTGGGGAGTGGGTGTGTCCCTTCACCGACCAGCTGACCACATGGTAGATCTCTTCGGGGACGTTGACGGCGAGGCCGAGATGGCCCCACTTGGCACCGCTTGCCGCGATCCTCTGGGCGGTCTCGGCCGTAATCAGCAGCAGCTCGCGGGTCATAGCTCTTCGATCTTGGCGTCAAGCTCGGTGTTTGCAAACATCCCGGCCGGGCTCATAGCCTCGATCAGCCCGCGTCCTACCGCGAGGTACTCGAGGAACCAGCCCGACGCCTTGGTCACGAGCTCGACTGCGCATTCGCTGCTGCTCCAGTCGCTTGGGTGGAGGATCAGGCAGATCGAGCCGTCGCCATTGACGTGGACTTCCTCGCGCAGGCGCTCCTCGACCGAGGGTTCGGGATCGAGCGCGAAGAGCCGGGGTGGTTGGGCCGGGTAGCCCTCGAAGAAGCGGACCTGCACCGAGAGCTGCTTGCCCTCGGTCAGCCTGTCGAGCTTCTCAGGCGGGTCACGGTCAAATGGCCACTCAGGTGCCAGGCCCTCGAAGCCTCCGCTGGGCAGATCCTCGCCTTCACGCCATGCCATCTCGGGAGCGCGATCGGCCATTTCGCGTTTCTCGAGTTCGACGCGATCGGGCTCAGCCTCGATCCATGAGATTGGAGTGCGCTCCATTTCATCCCTCTTCAACCCGCTGCACACGCCTGCGGCTGCCGAGGGCGCTGGCGGTGGCGGTAGCCTTGACCCCGTTGCCGTCGCTCTCCTTGGCGCAGCCGCCGGGGGGCTCGGGGAAGATCTCACCGAAGAGTTCGCGCCATAAGCACTGGGCGTCCTCGATTTTGCCCCTCTGGTCGGCGACCACGGCTCTTGCTGACAGGTCCGCCGCCTTTCTCAGGAGATCCTCGGCTCGGTCGCGGTCGAGGTCGGGCTGCACTTCGCCACAGAGTCTCGCCGGGTCGAGGATCGGCTCGCGGATGTGGTTGAGAGCACCCTCGAAGAATCGGGCCAGCGCGACCTGGCGCTCGGCGTCTGGCAGGTGATCGAGGGCGAGTACCTCGATCGCTAGACCCTTGATCACCCGCGAATTGTCCTTGGACCAGCGCTTCAGCACGCGGATCAACTGCACGAACTGACCCTCTCCATAGCCACCGTGGCGCTCCAGCACCCGTTCGATCAGGAGCACCGGGTCGGTCTCGATCCAGCTGGCGCTGCTTTTCTCGGGAATCCAGAAGCCGCGGGGGTCGCGTGCCAGCGCCGGGACGACGTCGACCGTGAATGCGTCCTCGTCTTCGGGGTCATCGAGGAAGCACTTGACGGCATGGTTCTGCAGGCGCGTTTCGCGGACCCAGCGCATGCTGCGACCTTGCTCGCCGAAGAGTTCGACAAGTGCCGACTCCGACCCGAGCAACTCCTTGATCCGCTCCCTGGTGTGCTCCAGCGCATCCTCAGGGGTCCAGTCGGCACAGGAACTCGGCTGGTAGACCCAGAGCAGGTCGACGTCATTGATCGGTTCGATCTGGCTGCCGCGTGCGAGAGACCCGCTGGGCACCGAGTTGACGCCGTCCGGCTCTCCTGCGAAGGCGGCCTGGAACATTTCGCGCCGGCCGCGAGCCTCTTCAACTTGGACGGGATCGGCGTTGACCTCTTCCTGCAGGTTGTGAAAAGCGTCCTCTAGTGACAATTTGGGCTCCTCAGGGAAGTTGAAGTGGAGTGGGGTGGTAGGTGGACTTGTCAGCCGTTGCCTCGTACACAACAAGCGTGCCGCTGCTGGCGAAGTTCCAGCCGAGAGTCAGCGCCAGGGTCCAGGGGGAGGCGAGGTAGAGCTTGGTCACCTCGACTCCATAACGCTCTCGGCAGCTGCGGACCGCGGCGATGATCGCGGTGGCAAGGCCGTTGAGGTCGAAATCGTCGACGCTGAAGCGGCCGGTCTTACCGCCGGGAGGAAACACGGCCAGTTCCGCGCGGGCCCGATCCATCTCTGCGAGATGGGCGCGCACTGCATGTGAGCAGTCGGCGCTGGCGCAGACGCGGACAATGACTGAGCCCGAGTCGTTCTGCGAGGGCAGGGGCGTAATCGTCCAGCCCTGAGGGTCGGGCCGCATTGTCGTAACGGTCACCCCCGCTCGCGGATGATCGGCCTCGATAGTCCAACCGGTGGTCTCGCGAAACTCCCAGCCGATCAGGAATGCCGCAGACAGGTGGATAGTGCCATTCAGACGGAGCACGCGCTCCGTCGTCAGCTCCCCAAGGGCCGCACGAAGATCCGTGACTGCCCGCTTGAGCGCGTCCCAATCGGCCGGGAGCTGGCCATCCCCGTCGTCCTCACCGGCCCAGTTGAGCTGGATCGGAGCTGCATCCTTCCAAGGGATTCGGCCCCAGCTGTCGACCCGGGCCGTCGGCTGCTCAATGTCTATGCCCTCCAGGTAGCGGCGCAGCAGCTGACTCGAGAAGCCCTCGAGCTGCTCGCCGATGTCCTTGGTCGAATCGAGGAAGAGCCCCTGAAAAGCGCGTAGATTGAGGCTGGCCTCCTTTTCAAGCGACTCGATCTGCTCTTTGCCAACCC
>Ga0208219_1000814_pt1 | contig 10941 bp, 9 predicted proteins | sample NGESurshal072012_7_FD_184469 | JGI IMG/M metagenome (GOLD analysis project Ga0208219, IMG submission 184469) | Arctic peat soil microbial communities from Barrow, Alaska - NGEE Surface sample 53-2 shallow-072012 (SPAdes) | ecosystem: Environmental > Terrestrial > Soil > Wetlands > Peat ...
CCCCTGCGCACCGAGCTCATCGCCGCCCTCGACGACGAAGACCTGCTGCCCGCCATCGTCTTCATCTTCAGCCGGGCCGCCTGCGACGACGCGGTGCATCAGGTGGTCCGCGACGGCGTGCGCCTGACCGATCGGGATGAACGGGCCACCATCCGCCAGATTGCCGAGGCGCGCGTGGAATCGCTGAGCGACGAGGATCTCGGGGTGCTGGGCTACGACGACTGGCTGGAGGGGCTGTCGGCCGGAGTGGCGGCCCACCATGCCGGCCTGGTGCCGGTCTTCCGCGAAACGGTGGAGGAGTGCTTCGCCGCCGGACTGCTCCGGGTGGTCTTCGCCACCGAGACGCTGTCGCTGGGCATCAACATGCCGGCCCGCACGGTGGTCATCGAGCGCTTCACCAAGTACGGCGGGGCCGGACGGGCCAGCCTCACGTCGGGGGAGTACCTGCAACTGACCGGAAGGGCCGGTCGGCGCGGCCTCGATGAGGAGGGCCATGCCGTCGTGGTCTGGTCCCACGAGACCACCTTCAGCGAGGCAGCCCGCGTGGCCATGGCCCCGCCTCCCGATCTGCGCTCGTCCTTCCGCCCGACTTACAACCTGGCCGTCAACCTGGTCTCCCGCTTCGATCAGGACACCGCCAACGAGGTCCTCCACCGCTCCTTCGCCCAATGGCAGGCGCAACGGGCCGACCTCCTCTCCCTCCAGCTGAGCCACCGCGTGGCCGTGCTCGAGGAGTTGCACTACGTCGAGGACTGGTCGCTGACGGCCAGCGGCCACCGACTGGCCCGCATCTACCACGAGTCCGATCTCCTGATGGCCGAGGCGCTGGCCAACGAACTCCTCGACGGGACCGAGCCCGCCATCCTGGCCGGCGTGGTCTCCTCCGTGGTGTTCGAACCCCGGCGCGCCCGGCGCCTGGCCGGACACCGAGGTGGTCGGCCACCGGTCCGGCGTGATCGCCGTCGAGGAGCGGTGGCCGACCGGCTGGGCGAGAAACGGCTGGCCGATCTGCGGTGGCGCTGCGATGCGCTAGCTCTGGTGGCCGAGCACATCCGGGCGGCCGAGGAGGCCCACCTGGTGCCGCGGACTCGGCAGCCCTCCTCGGGCCTGGCCACCGCCGTGGTCTCGTGGGCCCGGGGGGCGTCGTTCGAGACCGCGCTCGGGGTGGCCGCCCGTGATGTGGGCGACGTGGCGCCGGGCGACTTCGTGCGCACCATGAAGTCGGTGGCCGATCTGGTGCAACAGGTGGCCCATGTGGCCACCATTCCGGCCACCCAGAGGGGGGCCCGGGAGGCGGTCGGGCTCCTCCTGCGAGGCGTCGTGTCCGCCGGCCTTCCCGTCCCCGAACGCTGACGGCCCATCCGCCATCGGCACGTTCCTCAACCGTAGGGTGGGGCGCCCATGTTCCCGTACATCGAAGAGGAATTCACCGCGGACGAGGAGGCCATCCTCCGGCGCTACGTGACCAACCTGCACCTGCCGGTATTCGCCCTGGTCAACTTGCCCGAAGTCGTCAAGGGGGCGCTCTTCGCCCGCTACTCCCGCTCGCCCAAGAGCCTGCGCCGGCTCTTCCTGGACGAGTTCGTGCGCGACCTCGACATCTCCGGCGACATCACCCTCGATGCCACGGTGGGCCTGGCCCGGGCCGAGCAGCTCTACGAGAAGGTCTTCGTCGAATACGGCGACGATTCGGTGGCCCAGCTCGGTGGTGTGCACCTGGCCTGCGAGCAGTCCTCCAACGTCCTCTCCAAAGTGCTCGAGTGGGGTCGCCTCATGGCCTATCTGGAGCAGTCCACCCGCTACATCGCCTACAACAACCGACTCGAGAGCGGTCACTACCGCTACTACCGGCCCACCGAAATCCTCGAGTCGCCCTATGGCGCCCGTTACGTGGGCGACATGGATCGCGTGTTCGATACGTACGGCGAGCTCCTGCCGACGGTCCAGGCCTCGGTGGCGGCGCGGTTCCCCCAACAAACCGGGGACAGCGACTTCGTCTACCGCCAAGCGGTCAAGGCGAAGGCACTCGACGCGTTGCGCGGCCTGCTGCCGGCGGCCTGCCTTTCCAACATCGGCCTCTACGGCACGGGCCAGTCCTATGAGCAACTCCTCCTCCGCATGCGGGCCCATCCACTCCCCGAAGCGCGCACCTACGCCGACATGATGTTGACCGAGCTCCGCAAGGTCATCCCGTCGTTTCTCCAACGCGTCGACGTGGCCGAGCGGGGAGGGGAGTGGACCGCCTATCTCGCCGCCACCCGCGAGGACACGGCCCGGGTGCTCGACCGCCTGTGGCCCGACGACCCGCCCGGCGTCACTGATGGCACCGGCGGCACCGGCGACTCCTCGGGCGACCCCCCGGCCGAAGTGACGCTGCTCGACTTCGACCCCGAGGGGGAGGACAAAGTCCTGGCCGCGGCCTGTTTCAGCCAAGGCTCTGGGTCCGAGGTCGAAGCCCTGCGCCGCGTGCGTCTCCTCAACGGGGAAGAACGAGTGGCCCTGTTGTCGGCCTATGTCGGCGAGCGGACCAACCGACGCCATCGCCCCGGCCGCGCCTTCGAACGCACCGACTACCGCTTCGAACTGGTGACGGACTACGGGGCGTTTCGCGACCTACAGCGTCATCGCATGCTCACCATTGAATGGCAACGATTGGGCATCGCGCTCGGCTACGACATGCCCGAGCTGGTGGCCGACGCCGGCGTGAGCGACAGCTACCGCGCCACCATCGACCGGGCCGAAGACCTCTACCGCACCCTGCAGCCGCATTTTCCCGAGCAAGCGTCGTACGCCGTCGCCCTGGCCCATCGCATCCGCTACGTCATGCAGTGCAATGCGCGCGAAGCCATGCACCTGATCGAACTTCGCTCCGGGCCGCAGGGTCATCCGGCCTATCGGCGGGTGGCGCAGCAGATGCATCGCACCATTGCCGAACAGGCGGGCCACCACGCCATCGCCGCGGCCATGACCTTCGTCGACCACGGGGCCACCGAACTGGAACGGCTCGAATCCGAGCGCCGCGCCGAGCGCCGCCGCGCGGAAAAATCTCCAACACACTGACCAGGAACAATCGACATCGTCCCTGATGGGAGGTGGTCAGTTCCCCTTGACGCCCCCTCCCTCCGAGTGCGTAGTGTACGGCGCAGTCCCAAACGCCCCTACAGAGCCGAAAGCGACCGCGCTGGATGTACCTGAGGGGGGGATGCTGTGAGAGGCGGAGGGAGGCCCAGGGGTCGAGTAGAGAACGTTTCCCCCACCCGGCTTGACCGGATGGGGGAATTGGCGCCAAAGACCCCCGGGCCCACCCGCCTGGCCACCGCCGTGAGTCCCCCGAGGACCTCGACTTTGCCGGCCCCCCCTGTGATTGACCCGGCGCGATGACCGTCTATGCTCCGGCGGCAAATGGCGACCAAGAAGAAGGACATGCCCAAAGATCTCGAGAAGGAGACCCCTGCCGTCGACCCCGACGAGGCCCTCGACGATGATGACCTGGAGGTCGATCTCGACGAGGACGCCCTGGAGGAGCTCGAGGTGGACGACCCCCTCGACGTGGACGTCGTGGCCGACGACGAGGACGCGGACGAGGTGGTCGACGCCATAGAAATCCTCACTCCCTCCCCGGCGGCGGTCGTGGAGAAGTCCGGCGAGGCCGAGGACGAAGAGGAAGAAGAGGAGCCCGAGGACGAGGACGTCGAAGCGAGCCTCGACGTCATCTTGAAGGAGCGCCTCGTCGTCGAGGATGAGCCGGAAGACGAGGAAGCAACCGACCAGGAGGACAAGAGCGAGGGCAACGAGCGTGTCCTGCCCAAACAGCCCGACGAGTTCGTCTGCCGTTCCTGCTTCTTGGTCAAGCACCCGAGCCAGTTGGCCGACAAGAAGAAGATGCTCTGCCGGGATTGTGTCTGACGACACTGAAACTCCGGGTGACGCGGGGGCTCCCGATGACGCCGGAGCTCACCATGACGCCGGAGCCCCCGATGAACCGGAACCGGGTCGGGGGCCACTCGAGGTCTTGCTCTTCGCTCCCGTCGGCGTGTTGCTGACCGTGGCCGAGGACCTGCCCGGGCTCATCGCCAAAGGTCGCAAGCGGGTCGACCAGGAGATCAGCAACGCGCGCACCGTCGGTGCCTTCGTGGTGCGTTTCGGTCAGAAGGACCTGACCCGGCGGGTGGGCCAGCTCTTCGGCCAGGACGCCCCGGACCGACCGACTCCCGTCGGTGCCACCGATGATGACCGGGTCGTCGCCCCCGGGCCCCCCACGGCGACGCCGAAGCCCGTTCCAGACCCCGCCGACAGTGCCGTGATCGAGCAGGTCTTCGCCGGGTACGACACCCTCTCGGCGTCGCAGGTGGTGCGCCGGCTCGAGAGCCTCGAGCCCGACCACCTGCGGGCGGTCCACCGTTACGAGGCGTCACACCGCAATCGCCGGACCATCCTCAATCGCACCCAGCAGCTGCTCGAGGCCGACCCTCCGGTCGGCCCCACGGCGTCGACCCCGTAGGGGGAGCCGGTGGAACGGGCACGCCCAGCGGAACCAGCTGACCTGGCCCTGGCCGCCCAGCTGCTCGCCACCGCCCTGGAGAGCGCCCGCACCATGCGAGGAGGAGCGGCGCTGCTCGGTGCGCGCACGCCCGATGACCTCATAGCGCGCTGGACGCCGCGTGGATCCGAAGCCGCCCTTTACGTCGGTGAGTTCCACCACGCCGTGGTCGGGTTGGCGGCGGCCACCACCTTCACCCGTACGGGTGCCACCGACAGGAGCGGGCGGATCGAGTGCTGCTTCGTGGAGTCCGACGCCCGGGGCGTCGGCGTGGGGAGCGCCCTGATGGAAGCGGTGGTCGGCTGGTGCGGGGCGCGCGGCTGCCGCGACATTGACGCCCTGGCCCTGCCCGGAGACCGGTCATCGAAACAACGGCTCGAGGCAGCCGGCTTCGTGGCCCGGCTGCTGACGCTCAACCGCCGGCTGGACTGAGTCGCCGCTCGGTCACCACCCGTCGAGGTGGCGGGGGAGGGATGCGCAGACCCAGGAGCTTGGCCAGTGCAGGCACCATGCCGGCGGCATGACGGGCCGCCTGCTTGGCCACCTCGTCGTCGGGGATGCCCACCGGCTTGACCGTACGCCGGACCGGCGACTGGATCACGGTATCGAGCAGGTGCATCCATTCTTCGGGCGGCAGATCCGCCGTCATGGCCTCTGAGGCCGCCGCGGCCAACTGCACGGCCAGATCGGCCGGCAAACGCGTGCCGGGCTCGGGCGGCCTGATGGAAGCTTCGAGTGCCTGCTGCACCCGGCCTTCCTTGATGGCATTGGTCATTCGGGCCAGCCATTCCTCCCGTAGGGCGGTGACGCGGCCGTCGAGTGACTCCTTCAGGGACTTGGCCAGGCCCCGACCCTCTTCATCGAGGATGACGGTGCGTGAGGCGGCCACCACGGCGCGCAGTTCGCGCAACCGGTACTCCTTGCCCGACGTCTGCGCCACCGAGGCGCGGTCCTTCCAGTCGGCCAGTTTCACCACCGGGAGCAGCTCTTCGGCCATGGCCATCAGGGCGTCGGAGGACGCCGCCGGCTTGCCCGAGGCTTTGGCCGCCGTGTTCTGGGCGGCGATCGCTTGACGCACGGCGGGAAGACCACCCCGGAGCAACTGCTCAGCCACCGGGATCTGCTCCGGTCGCAGCGCGGCCAACATAGCGTTGCGGTGTACCGTCGATGTTGGGGTGACCGGACGCTCGCCCCGCGCACCGCGCCCCTCGCCGCCTTCGGCGGATCGACGGCTGCCCGGTCGACGTGGCCCGCTGGAGCCACCGCTACCGCTACCGCGGGACTGGCCGCCGCTGCCACTGGGACGCTCGCCCCCAGGGCCCTCGCTGCGACGGCTGCTTCCCTTTCCCTTGCGGTCCCGGCGATCATCCCCATCCTCTTCGTCGCGTCGCCGGCTCCGCTTGGCCGAACCGGGGGCCAACATGACCGAGACGTCGGGAGCCCGCTTGGGCGTCCCCACCACTTCAATGCGACCTTCGACCTTCTCGGGCGAGCGGGCCGGCTTGACCGAGGCCAACGACAGGACTTCGATCCCCTCCAGCCCGACCTCGACGTCGGCCCGAAACACCGCACCGACGGCAGCGCCGTCGGGGACCAGTGATCCATCGAGCACACCCTTGGGCTGCTTCGCTCCGGCGGCACGCCACGTCCATGACCCATCGCTGCTCTTGCTCGTTAACTCGATATCGATCCGGCGTGACATGCGGCGGACACGCTACCGCGCCTGAGGCCCTTCCAAGCGCCGAATCGGATTTTGGGCGGTGCCTCCTCGGTTCCAGCATCCCGTATCATGGCAAGGCGTCTAGGACGACGGCCGAAGATTGCCGCCGAGGGTGCCGGCGTGGCGACTCGTGCTCGTTCGGGAGGACTTTGATGACTGACCACGTAGAACCACCTGACGCGACATCTGCTCCTGAGCCAGATGACGCCGCTGATGCGCCCCAGGACGTCGCAGCAGCCCCCATTGAAGCGTCAGGCAACCCGACCGTGGAGTCCCCAGCGACGGGACCGGTCGACAAGGCGGTGGAGCCCTCGGCCGCCGGGGCCTCGGCCGAGGACGTGGCGGCAGCGCCGCCGACTCCGGCGGCCCAGCCCGGGTGGCCGTTTCCCGTCATGGCTCCGGCCGCCCCGACCGGCCATTCGACGCCCCCGTTCGGCTCACCCGCCACTGCTGGCTTCCCGCCACCGCCGACGGCGCCGATCGCCACGAATGAGCCCAAAGAGAAGAAGGGGCGTCGTTGGGTGGCCGTGGCCGTCATCGCGGCGGTCGTCGGTGCATTGGTGGGCTCCGGCGTCACCGCCTTGGTCGACCACAACAACAACAGCGGGGAAAGCGTCACCATCCACGAGAGCAACACCGCCCCCGGAGCGGCGGTTCTCAGCGGCAACGTGACCATCCCCCAACTGGTCAAGGACGTGATCCCAGCCGTGGTCTCCATCGACGTCAAGGCGGGCGGCAACGAGGACGAAGGTACGGGGATGATCATCACCTCGAACGGTGAGGTGATCACGAACAACCACGTGATCGAGCTCTTCACCGGCACCGCGGGCGGGAGCATCACCGTGACCGAATACGGCCAGACCAAGGCCCTTCCCGCCACGCTGGTCGGCTACGACGCCGCCAAGGACGTCGCGCTGCTCAAGATCAACAACGTGTCGAACTTGAAAACCGTCACCTTTGGCAGTTCGGCCAAGACGCAAGTCGGCGATGCCGTCGTGGCCATCGGCAATGCGCTGGGCCTGGCGGCCGGGACGCCGACCGTGACCCAGGGCATCGTCTCGGCCCTCGGTCGATCGGTCACCGCCGGTGGCACCGGTACCACTTCGGAGAACCTGCAGAACCTGATCCAGACCGATGCCGCCATCAACCCCGGGAACTCCGGCGGCCCCCTCATCGATACCGCCGATCAGGTCATCGGCATGAACACCGCCGTGGCCGGCACCTCCAGCGACGGGACCGGAGCCCAGAACATCGGCTTCGCCATTCCCATCTCCCAAGTTGAGTCGCTCATCCCCGAACTGGAGAAGGGTGGGCCGGCCGCCAACACCGGGGGGTACCTGGGCGTTGACATCACGACGCTGACCCCGGCCTTGCGCCAGCAATACGGCCTCACACCAACATCGGGTGCCGTCATCCTCAACGTCATCGCGGGCTCACCGGCCGACCAGGCCGGTCTCAAGCAGGGCGATGTGATCGTCGACGTCGGTGGCACAGCCATCGATTCGTCCGAGACGCTGCAGGGCATCGTCCAAAAGGACAAGCCCGGGCAGGTCGTGTCGCTTACGTACTACGTCGGGAACGAAAAGCACACGGTGTCGGTCACCCTGGGCACGCAGGCCCAAGCCCAACAGCAGGCGACGCAGCAAAGCGGCTCGGCGAGTCCCTCTGGCGCGGGAGGGTTCCCCGGCAACGGCGGGAGTGCCGGCGGCGGCACCCAAATCGTGCCGTAAGAAGGCCGCCGCCTTTCACGAAGGGGTCGCCTGGTAGCGACCGGGGAGTCCTAGGAACCCTGGCCTTTGGCGTCGGCCTTGGCGTCGGCCTTGGCGTCGGCCTCGATGGCCTTCTGGTCGGCTTTGAGTTGCTTGGCGTGGATCTTGTCAGCCCGCTTCATGGCCGCCTCCACCTTGGCTTCCACATCAGCGACGGCGATGACGACGAGGCCGGCCTGGCCCTTGTCGAGACCCTCCCCGAGCTCCTTGAGGTCGCCCCGGCTCATGCCCGCGGCGGCGTGTCCGGCCAAAGCACCGAGCACGGCACCACCACCGCCCGTGGCGAGGAGGAGGCCACCGCCGATGGCGGCAGCGGGGAAGAGGACGATGACCAGTCCCGTGGCCAGGCCAACTCCGCCACCGAGCACCCCACCCACGCGTGTCGGCGTCTCATGCTTCTTGACGATCTTGACCTTGCCGTCCGGCTTGCGTTCTATGACGGCGGCGTCATAGGCGTCAATGAGGCCGATCTCGGTGTGCATCGCGTGCACGGCGTCATAGTCCGCCAAGGCGTCTTCAACTTTTGCGTACACGCCGGCGTAGGCGAAGAACGTGTCGACGGCCATGGGGAATCCTCCTGATTCGGTGAGCGAAAACAGCGGCAACGGCGAGGTCCGGTCATCATATGACAGACGATCCCTTCGTGCCGAGTGTCACGACTTGGGCGGTGGCTTCCCCGCACCAGGAAATTCTTCGCCCTCAGGTGTCTAAATGTCGAAATTCCGGTCGGGATGCGCCGGCGGGAAATTCATGGGCTGCGTGGGCTGCCACCCGCTGGCCTCGATGTCGTCCAGGACATGGACCATGTTGTAGGCATCCTCCTCGTAGGAGAATTTGCCACCCCCGGCATAGATGAGCCGTGAGTAGCCGGATTGGCGGTAGGGCGTCCCGTCGTCGCGCAGGCGGGGCATGATCTGCGTCCATTTCACCACGACGTCGTTTCCCTCGATGGCGGTGAATTCGACCGGGAATTTCCAGTCCTCCATGCCCACCATGGAGTCGACCAGCCACTTGGCGATGACCTCGCGCCCTTCCAGGCGTCCCCAGGCCCCGTCGATGTACACGGCGTCCTCCGTGTAGAAGTCGGCCAAGGCGCCGAATGCATCGGCCTCCTGACCGGCATCGATCCGGTTTCGCAATGCGTGGTATCGGTCAACCGTTGCTTGTACTTCCTCGCGTGGAAACGACATGGCCGTCCTTTCAATTCTTCCCGGCGTGCGCACGGAAGGCTTCCCGGCACGCGTCCAACTCTCTTATCGCGGCAGCGCGCCCTTCAAACCCCATCACCTCGGTGGACTTTTCTGGCTCCAAATCCTTGTAGATACTGAAAAAATGCTCGATCTCATTGAGCAAGTGGACCGGGAGGTCACCGATGTCGTCGGCTTGGTCCCATTGCGGATCGTGCTCCAAGACCGTCAGGAGCTTGGCGTCGAGCCCGGCTTCGTCCCGCATGAAGAAGACACCTAAAATCCGGGCTCGAACGACGCAGCCGGGAAATGTCGGATCGGCCACCAGCACCAACGCGTCGAGCGGGTCGCCGTCCTTGGAGAGCGTGTCGGGCACAAAGCCGTAGTCGGCCGGGTACGCCGTCGCGGTGAAGAGACGGCGATCCAACCGGATGACGTGGCTCTCGTGGTCGTATTCGTACTTATTGCGGCTCCCGGTGGGAATTTCGACCACGACATCGACGACCGTCGGCGCATCGCTCATGATCGGAATCCCTGGTACGGCATGCCAGCCCTACCGTACCGGAGAACAGCGGGAGTAGATCCGACCCGACCCACCGGACCATGGACCCAGGGGTGACCCACGGGGGAGGGGTGGCGTGAGACAGAGGGTGCCGCGTCAACCGAGCCCTTGCGCTTTACTCCGATCGCCATAACGATCGCTGGATAGCTATTGCGACCGGCGGTACAAGAAGACGTCGAATCCCTCGTCTCACCGAGACGAGGATTCCTCGAATTCCCTCGGCGCAACTCCGGCGATCGCGACCAGGCTGGCGCATCCCTGGCACGATGATCTGCGCCCTGGCCATGTGGATTGGAATTGGATCCGTGGCCGTGGGCGTCGCCGCGGGCGGGGCGACCCGACCCCCTGAGTGGCCGGCCCATCCTGACTGGCAACAATTCGTGCTGGCTCCCTCGGCCGATGACGTCCGTCCGGCCAGCATCGTCAGCACGTCGGGCGACGTGACTGAGGCAAAGACAGTGGCGAATCCCTCTCTCGCCCAGCCGATCACGCTCACCATGAATCCGGGAGAACCTCAACCATCGATCGTCGTCGACTACGGCCGGGACGTCAGCGGGGTCCCGTACTTCGATGTGCAATCCCAGACTGGAACACCGATCCTGTCGTCGTCGTATAGCGAGGGGCTGCAGTACATCGGTCCGGCCGGCGACAATGCGCCAAGCAACTCATCCGCCGGAAATACGTCACGGGTCGACAGGCTTACGGTTCGCGGTCCCGGACGGGCGACGACGGGTCTCATTCAGGGCGGTGAGCGCTATCAGGAGATCGGGCTCACTTCGGTGGGATCCGTGACGCTCAGGGCGATCGGTATCCGCTTCACCGCAGTGCGGGCCACGCCAAATAACTATCGAGGTTGGTTTGATTCAAGCTCCACTGCACTCAATCGAATCTGGTACGACGGCGCATACACGACCCAATTGGACGAACTCCCGGCCCAGACGTTGCCCAGTGCCTGGCGCGTCGTGCCTGGGGGACTGGTCAACGATGGGGGGCTGGGTGCCACCGTGAGCCAGGGTGCCGGCTGGACCAACGCCGCCGTTTCGTTCGACGCCAAAGTGGTCTCAGGCGAGGCCGGATGGATGGTGCGAGCCACGTCATCTCTCTCGGGGTACTTCTTCTTCCTCGGTGACGACGCGGATACCACCGGCCCACCCAACTCCCTT
>Ga0208219_1000815_pt1 | contig 10940 bp, 15 predicted proteins | sample NGESurshal072012_7_FD_184469 | JGI IMG/M metagenome (GOLD analysis project Ga0208219, IMG submission 184469) | Arctic peat soil microbial communities from Barrow, Alaska - NGEE Surface sample 53-2 shallow-072012 (SPAdes) | ecosystem: Environmental > Terrestrial > Soil > Wetlands > Peat ...
ACTCACGCCAGATGCCGGCCATGAACGCCGCGAGCTGCTGCCCGTCCAGGCCGAGACGATCGGTGATCGCCTGGTGCACGTCGTCCTCGGTGATCGTGCCGATGCTGCCGCCTGCCCAGGCGTCATGCATGCGCTGGTTGAGTTCCCCGGCTGGCAGCCCGAGCCGGGTCTCCCACAGCTCGGTGACACCAAGGTCCGGGGTGATCTCCAGGACGCCACCGATGTCGAACACCACCGCGCGGATCGCCATGACGGCCAATGCCTCCTTACCCCGGGCGCTGTACCCGGTTTGCTCCATGCTGCGGCCTGCCCCAAGGGAATGGTCAAACGCTCACATCGCGCAAGCAAGCGAGGGAGCTCCCTGCCGACAGCCGGCGCGACAGAACGGCCCGAGGGACGGCAACACAGGCGATCAGCGTAAAACTCGGCGAGGACGTCGTGCGCAGCCCTCAGCGCATTGGTCTTGGCATCCACGAAAGGACCATAGCCAGCCAGCCCGGCCGACAAGAGGCAGGTCCACATCCGCACATGGTTGATATGGAGGTGATCGTGAGGCGCCAAGACCAAGACCACTGCGCCTCGATCACCTACATGATCAGGCATTATGTGGCCCGAAGGGCGCAGGTGACCGAAGGTCACCCACATAATGCCGCCAACAGCGCGAGTTGGGTCAGGCTGCCCGGTGTCGACCACATATCGGGGCGATCCGCATCGCGTGGGCGCGGGCGTACCGGACCGCCTGGGCCACGTCGGCGGCCGACTCGGCCTCTACGACAACAGAGGGCCGCTGGTCCACGGCCAGGTTCCATGCCTGGCGCGCCTGGTCGTAGCCGGCCTGGCCCGCGACGAAAACCTGGCCCGCGATAGCCGCCCGCAGGGCTTCCAGGTCGCGGTCGGCAATGGTGTTCTTGATGGTCATTGTTTCCTTCTTTCCTTCGTAGCGCCAGCTTGGGGATACGGGATTTTGCGCTCCTGCCGCAGCTCCCTTTTCTCGTGCGTGCCTGCCTCGGTGGTGACCGCTCCGCGTAGAAATGGCCGACCAGGACGACCGGGCCGTCCAGGCTGTCGATGACCCGGCGCGTCACGGCGGCGTCGTCCTCCAGGGACAGGGCCGGTTCTGCACGACAGCGACCCGGTAGCCGTCCCTGGCCAGCAGGTCATGCACCGCCTGCCAGCCGGACCCGCCGGCGAACCCGCCGTGCACGAGCACCACGTTGCGCGCTGAGGCTGAGCTCATCCGTCTTCTCCCTTCCGGGAAACCCCCTGCGCGCTCAGCCGGGGGGACGACCCGCGCCTGTTCGTCGTCGGCCAGCACCACGGCGAATCCCAGCCCGCGCCGCCCAGCGGCCAGGTCTTCGCCTTCCCGGCCCCCGCACCCGGGGCCGGACGGCCCTGACAGCGAGCTTTGATAGATCGCGCCTAGCGGTCCGCTCTGTCAGCCCGGTATGGGCGAGGCCGGGCAGGTGTGCGATGCCCACCGCGGAGAGCGGACCTGGATCAGCTCGGTTGCTCTGGTGTGGGCGGCAGGCTCTGCGCCCACACCAGCAGGCCCACGTACAGCAGCACGGAGGCGATGAAGCCGGCTGCCATGGCGTAGGACCACCAGTTGTTCTTGGTGATCACTGTCATCACCCCGCCGATGACAGTGAGGCCGATCAGGACGGCGCCCGAACGTCCGAGCTGACGCGGCCGGTCCCCGCCGCCGCGGGCGGCCCGGATGACCATGACGGCCCCGGCGACCAGGCCGATCGCGACCACGACGTGCAGCCCGAGCAGCACGGTGCTGACGGCGTGAGCAGCCCCGGTGGTCTCTGACGGCTGCCCGATCAGGTTGACCGCCATCCCGAGCAGGAACTGTGCTGACAGGAACACGAGCTGGTTCCGGGCCTCGCGGCGCATATTCATCCGGCTGGCCGACGCGGCCTGGACCGTTGTCTTCTCGTTTTCGCTCAGGTTCATCGTTCCTCCAGGAACTCATCGATCACATTCGGGTTTTCGGGGCGAGTTTGGCGCAGGGCGCGGCGGTCGATCACAGGCGGAGCACCCCGCGCGCTGAAGGGGACGGGTCCGCGGCGACGGGAACGGCTGCGGCATCGGCGCCGGCGGCCTCGCCGCTGCGGGCCGCCTTTGAGTGTTCGTGGCTGTCGCGCGAGGAGATCAGCACGGCGGCGAGGATCGCTCCGGCGACGGCGAAGCCGGCGCCGACGAGGAACGCCAGGTCAAAGCCCTTGGTCAGCGCCACGGCCGAGCTGTGGACGCCGGCGTGGAACAGGCTTTGGGTGCGGCTGTTGGCGACGGTCGCGAGGATCGCGAGCCCGAGCGCGCCGCCGACCTGCTGGGAGGTGTTGGCCAGACCGGAGGCCAGGCCCGCCTCGTGTGGCTCGGTTCCGGTCACGGCGGCGATCGTCACGGACACGAACGCCGTTCCGAACCCGGCGCCGGCGAGCAGCGATGGGCCGAGGACGTCCGCAGCGAACGAGCCGCCTGCCGCTGGTACTTGTGAGAACCACAGCAGGCCGCCGGCGACAAGCAGTATGCCGGCGATCAGGGGTGGTTTGAAGCCGACGCGGGTGACGAGCTGGGAGGCGGCGGCGGCGGAAAGGATGATCCCGACCGAGAGCGGCAGGTAGCAGATCCCGGTCTTGATCGGCGAGTAGTGCAGAACGCCTTGGAGGTAGAGAGAGATGAAGAAGAACATCGAGAACAGGGCCATGCCGATCAGCAGCCCGACGATGTTCGCTCCCCGCAGCGTCCGCAGGCGGAAGATCGAGAATGGCATCAAGGGGTGGCGCTGGCGCAGCTCGATCACCAGGAACACGATCAGCAGGCCCGCGGCCCCGGCGAGACGCGCCAGCGTGGCCGCCGATCCCCAGCCGACGTTGACGGTATCAACGACGGCGTAGACGAGCAGCGACAGTCCGGCGGTGACAGTCACCGCTCCCGGCAGGTCAAACGTCGTGGTCCCGTCCTCGGCGCGGCTCTCGACGAGCGTCCGCGGGGCGAGCAGCGCCGCGATGAGTCCGATCGGGACGTTGACGAACAGCACCCAGCGCCAGCTCAGGCCGCTGGTCAGGATCCCGCCGAGCAGCACGCCGGCCGCGCCGCCGGCGCCGGCGACCGCGCCCCAGATCCCGAGAGCGCGGTTGCGCTCGGCGCCCTCAGTGAACGGGTGAGTCAGCGATGCCGGGGGTGGCAGCGGGCAGTACGATGCCGCCCGCGATAGCGCCGGCTGCGGCCGATCACTATGTCGTGGCCACATGGCACATTCCGTACGCTTACACACTTGAGGTTGGAGATTCGACAGGCCGTTGAGGGTCGGGCACAGCGGGTCCGGGGCGAGTGCCGCCACGTAGTGGTGAATGGCGCCGTCGTAGAGAATCCCGTCGGCGAGCACCATCAGCAGCTACATGGCCAGACGGCCGTCGACCCGCCTGGGTTGCGGGGCAACTGCGTCTGGGCGCTGCTAGCCGAGGAACGTGTTCACGTCCGCCGCAGCCTCCTCCGGGTACTGGAAGAGGGAAGCATGCGCCGCGTCCGGGTAGATCCGAAGCGTGGCGTCCGGGATCAGCCCGGCCATGAGGTGGCTGAGCCTGGTCGGGATCATCAGGTCGTTGTCGCCCTGGATGATCAGGGTCGGCGTCTTGATTCCGGTGAGCCGCTGCAGCGCGCCGTGGTCCGGGATGCCCCAGTCGAGCACGGCGTCATACTGGGCGTCGCGGACGGCGAGGCTGCTCGCCGTGTCGCGGCCCTCGGCCCGTTGCAGGAACCGGCCGAGGAACTCCACCCCTTTCGCCTGGCTGGTCTCGGTGTGGGCGAAGAAGATGTAGAGCAGGTCCTCGCCGCCGGGGTTGTCCGCGCGGGCGTGGTCGGCGATATCCTGCCGCCAGCCGTGCGTGCCGGGTGCGCCCTGCGGCCCGGTGCCGGCCAGTACCAGCCTGCGGACCAGTGCGGGCCTGGTGAGGGCCACGTCCTGGGCGACGAAGCCACCGAGGGAGAAGCCGAGCAGGTCCGTCCTTGTCAGGCCGATCGCATCGGCGAAGGCGATAACCTGCCGTGTGGTCTCGGCGACCGTGTGCGCGGGCAGGCCGGTGGACGAGCTGACGCCGGCGTAGTCGACGAGGATGACCTCGCGCTCGGCCGCCAGGGCATCGATGAACGCCGGATCCCAGTTGTCGATGTTGCCGCGGAAGTGCTGCAGCATCAGCAGCGGCACGTCGCTGGCCCCGCCAAACCGCCGATAGGCGTAGGTGACGCCGTCGGCCGCCTGCGCGAACTGCATCGGTGCTGTCAGTGCGGTGATCTCTGTAGTAGTCATTTCCTGTTCCTCTCGGTGTCACCGGTCAATATGACCGGTCATCTTGAATGACCGCCGGTGCTCCCCTCATTGGGGAGTGCGTGCCTGCCCAGGTGCCTGCTGAGGACTGCTGGACCTGTGGATCGTGAGGACGCCCAGCCCGGTATACCGTCCGCCTTCAACGGCTTTTGGCTCGCGGATGGTCATCGGAGGGTCTTGGCTTGACGAGCGGACGACGCCAGTCCGATGCCTTTGCTGCCCCCGGTGACCACCGCAGTCCGTCCGGCCAGGTTGAAGTCCATGTCGTTCCTCTAATAGGGCGTGCACTTCAGCCGTGGTTCCCGACGGGCGGCTGCCGCTGGTCGCCGCGGCAGCCGCCCGAGCGCCGGCTATCCCAGGAACTGCAGGAGGATCCTGGTGAGTTCGGCGGGGTGCTCTTCGTACATCCAGTGCCCGGAGTTCGGGATGACCACCCCGGTCACCTTGGTGGCGTACTCGCGGACCCAGGTGGCCTCACGGCTGCCCAGGTTGGCCGAGGCGCCGATGGCGAGCACCGGCATCCTGAGCTTGGTCTTCTGGTAGACGGCATCGTTCTTGACGTCTTGCGGCAGGGTGGCGAACCACTCGATGCTTGCCCGCAAGTGTCCGGGTTGCGCGAGGAAGTGGGCGTAGATGTCCATGTCGCATGCGGTGAGGGCGTCCTTCACCACCTCGAACGTCGGCATGAAGCCGGTCACCCACTGCAGCTCCCGGCCGGCCATCAACTCCGCGGCCACGCCGTCTTTCTCGGCGAACAGGCCGAACCACCACAGCCCGGGGCCGTGCGCGGTCACCGCGGGGAATGTGTAGATGGTCGGGTCCGGGATCGGGCCCTCGCTGAGCACGAGTTTCACGACGTCATCGGGATGGGCAGCGGCGTAGGAATAGGCGACCTCAGTGCCGATGTCGTGGCCGACGATCCTGATGTCGCGGCTGAGGCCGAGCTTGACCATGAGCCCGTAGATGTCGGCGGCCATGGCCTTCTTGGTGTAGTCAGCAGCGGCAGCGGGGGCATCGCTGAGCCCGGCGCCGGGGAGGTCGGGCGCGACGACCGTGTAGTGCCGGGCGAGGGCCGGCAGGATGTCGTCCCACGTGTACCAGGTTTCCGGGTAGCCATGCAGCAGGAGCAGGGTCGGCCCGTGGCCGCCGCGCACATAGTTGATGCCGATGCCGTTGACTTTGACTTTGCGCTCGATGAAGCCGGCCGGGGGTGACGGGTTGAGTGGGCAGGCGCGCTGGGCCGTCAGGGCAGCGCCGCCCGGGGCGGATCGGGCGTGAGCCGATCCGGCTTGGGCGGACGCTCCCGGTCCGGCCGTGATGAGCAGCCCGGCGATGCCGGCGACCGCCGCGATGAGGATGACGAGTGCGCGCACGCTTATCAGGTGCGCGGCGCGGGCGAGTTTCATTGACCTGCCTTTCCGTGTCTGTGCCAGGTGACGACCGCATAGCTGGCTGGGCACAACTGCGACGTTACGAATTCGAGGGCTTCCCCTCGCTTGGTGCAGATGACTGGAGCGGCACCATTCGTCGGGTGGTCTGCCATGGGCGGATCTCCTGTCCTGACGGTGTTCCTTACTGGTTCATCGGCGTCAACCGGTGAATACCAGTCCCGGTTCAGCACCGGATCGTCCAGGACCCCAGGCGCTGCCAGAGTCCGCGACTTAGCGGTGTTTCGGGCATGTGATCACGCTATGTTTGCCGGGCCTGAGTTCACATCCGTAGGCGCTGATAGTCATAGCCTGCGGGTTGATAAAGATCTTCAATGGCGGGGGTTACCGACCTGGTGACGGCTGGCCTGTCCTGCGGTATGCCGGAAGCATGAGGTACCCAGATGGTGGCGGGCTGGACGCGGCTGAGCGGGCCCGCCGGGAGCAGATCCGGCTGTCGGCTGCGGAGTTAATCGAGGCGGGGGCCAGCGACCGGGAGGTAGCCCGGCGCTTCCGGGTGTCGCGGATGTCGGTGAACCGGTGGCGGCGGACGCTGGCCGCCGGAGGCCGGGCGGCGCTGGCGTCCAAAGGAGCGGGCGGGGCGAAGTGCAAGCTCACCGCCCCTCAGCTGCGTGAGCTGGCGACGCTGCTGGACGCCGGACCGGCGGCCTGGGGCTGGGATGAGGACCAGTGCTGGACGCTGGCGCGGATCACTGAGGTCGTGCGCCACAGGTTCGGGGTGGAGTACACGCTGGCGGGGATGGATCTGCTGCTGCACCGGACCGGCTGGAGCGTGCAGGTCCCGGCGCGGCGGGCCGCCGAGCGTAACGAGGCGGCGATCGCTGCCTGGCGGGAGGAGACCTGGCCCGTGGTAAAAGGACGGCGGCGGACCTGGGCGGCTGGCTCTGTTTCGAAGACGAGTCTGGCCAGGGCTTAAGACCGCCTGAAGGCCGTACCTGGGGACGGCGGGGCGCCACCCCGGTGGTGACGGTGACCGGCGGCAGCAACAAGCGCGTCTCGCTCGCCGCGCTCATCGCGGTCAAGCCCGGGCAGCGTCCCCGGCTGATCTACCGCGTGCACAAGAGCCGCCGCCGCGGCAAGGACCAGCGCAAAGGGTTCACCGAGGCGGACTACGCCCAGCTCCTGGACGCCGCGCACCAGCAGCTCGCCGGCCCGCTCGTGGTCGTCTGGGACAACCTCAATTCCCACGTCAGCGCTGCGATGGCCGAGCTGATCGAGGCCCGGGAGTGGCTGACCGTCTGCCAGCTCCCGCCGTATGCGCACGAGCTCAATCCCGTCGAGCCGGTGTGGTCGCACCTGAAAAGGTCCCTGGCCAACCTGGCCAAACGCAACCTCGCCCAGCTGACCGCCCTGGTGAAGACCCGGCTCAGGCGGATGCAATACCGGCCCGCACTCCTCGAAGGATTCCTCGCCAGCACCGGCCTCGACCTCACACCCTTCTGTAACCCCCGCAATTAGAGATCTTTAGTGCGGTGATTTTGGTGATGTTCATGGATTCCCCCCTGTGTTGATCAGTGTCCTGGAGGCATCTGGCCTGCATGGACATATACCGTGCCGTCGAGCATGGTGGCTATGTGGGCCGGGGTGACGCTGTACTCATTCCCGCTGTTGCCCATAACTGGGGTGACAGTAATCTCTGCGTTCTGCGCGGTAACGATTGCTGACGTTGAGGACGTGGCTACGGCATCCTGGTTCAGCGCCTCCTGGAGGGTTGCCGCGTCCGGATAGCTGTAGACGGTGATCTGCTCGTAAGTCCCGTCACACGGGAAGGTTCCAGAAGCCATCGGGTTACCGGAGATGTCGTGCCCGGCCGGGCCATCCACCGTGGCTTGTATCTCGTGCAGGATCTTGACCGGGCTGACCGGCTGTCCTACTTGCTGAACGGCTGGCTCGCTGCCGCCCGCGATGCCCTGTGGCTGGCTGGCGACCGATCCGCATGCGCCTATTCCGGCCGCGAGTGCAGCGGTGATGGCCGATGCGGTGATGATCCTGGTGACGTTCATGGTTCCCCCCCTCTGGATTCCCCCGCCCGGTACGGGCGGAAGTATTCAGTAGCCGTTACGGAGACCAACCGTGAAGGTGGCTGAACCGTCCGCGTACAGGGTTGCTGTGCCCGCGTAAGCTCCGACACGAGCGTTTGTCTCCTGCCAGTCGCCACTGGGGTCTGAGGCTGGCGAGTACAGGACCATCTGGACCGGAACAGAGGCATCCCCGGCGGCATCCGTGGTGATGATCCCGGTCGCGTAGTCCGAGTGCACCACGGCACCCTGTTCTGCTCCGGTCGTTACAGTTGATCCAACGATGGACTGCGCCACAGAGGCGGCGGACGGGCCGGTGTTCTGTCCTCCCGGCGATTGCCCGGCTTGCGATCCGCATGCGCCGAGCCCGCCCGCGAGTGCGGCGGCGGCCATGGCTGCGGTGATGATTCTGGTGACGTTCATGATTCCCCCTGTAACGATTACGTTACTCGCTGTTACTGCACCTCCACGGTCCAGTGGGCCAGCTCGTTCCTCTGAACGATTCACGAGTCGTCGCGGTCCCAGACCCAGCCGGTGCCCTCCACCCGGTGCTCGTCGTCCTTGAGGAAGCTGGGCGGGATGATCTTGGCCTCGCGGTCCTCGTCCAGATTGAGGACAGTGCCGGGCCGCGAGTAACGCCGGGTAGCGGGGCGAGGGCGAGTACGAGTCACTGGCCGAACATGACCCGGTGCTCCACGAAGGACCTGAACCTGCAGCCCGCGCGTGCATGTAATCCGGGGCCTCGGCGAGGCTCTCACACGAAAATCGTGCTTTCCTAAGCCGTCCAGTTAGTCAAGTACGTATTTGATACCGAATGTCACAGGAAAACGCCTAATACCGTCCATGTTAATTCTCCACCCGCTTATTCAGGACGTATTCCTCTACGGGCCGGGGGGCGTATGAGGCATAGCTTAGAGGGAAAAGCGAGCTACGCCGCACGGGAAAGCGAGCTACGCGCAGGCTCAGGGCGGGTCACCGGCCACGCGGTCATCACGGATTCAGGTCATCAGTGGCCCATGAACTTCCGCCATGGGGAGGGCGGAAATAGAGGGGGAACCATGAGGATCGTCTCAGCACACAAGATTCTGACCGCCGTCATCGGCGCGCTGATCCTGCTGGCACTCTGCGCGGGCACGGCCATGGCCGTGACCACCGCGACGAACAGCCACAACGCAGCCGTCCAACGGGCCGCTGCAGCCGCCCAGGCCCACCGCCGGGCCGTCAGGACACATGATCTGGTGGCACGCCGCGGGGCACAGAGGCAGGCCGCAGCTCTTGCCCAGGCCGAGCGGGACGCCAGGCAGGCCAGGCGGGCAGCCAACCGGCCCATACCAGCACCCGTGGCGGTAGTCCCAGCCGCCCCTGCCGCGCCGCCAGAAGGGTCCACGCAGCCGGGCAGCCAGAGTTATGGTCTCCAGGCTACCGGCATTGGCACCAACGGTGAAGAGGTCTATTCAAACTCCGTCACCAGCACCGCGTTCGCCATGAACGTGGAGTCGGACTACTGGAACGCGCCGGGGATGACGTTCACCTCGTACAGCCCGGTGACCGGCCAGGACTACTACATGACGGCCGTGGTTTCCGGCGGCACCGTGACAGTCACGAACAGCAATGGCTGCGTTATCCAGTTCAGCGACAGCTGAGCACTGGCTATCGGGACCGGTGGGAATGCTCACCGTGAGCTAATTCCGAACTAGAGGGGAATCATGAAGGTCACCAAGATCGCCTCCGTCGCCACCGCCACCGTCACCGCATTCGCGGGCATTGGCCTCGGCGCGTGCGGCAGCTTGACCAGCTCAGCGCCCGCCGCTCCTGCACCGGCAACACATGCCCCGGCAACATCAGCCGCACCGGCACCCGCACCCAAGCCCAAGCCTGTCGTGCTGCGTTTCCACGGGTCTGGCACCTGGAACAGCCCCTCCTTCAAGGTCGGCTCCACGGTCATCGTGAAGTACCGCTATTCGGATAACACCTCCGGCTACGGTGGCGATAACTTCATCGCTGATGTGGAAAACAGTGGCGATGACCAGAACATCGCCAATGACATCTCTGTTTCCGGTAACAAGACCACCACACTGTATCCGGACACGTCATTCGGTGGCAGCTCTAAGTACCACCTGTCAGTGACCGCCACCGGCCCCTGGTACTTCAAGGTCATCACTGGCCTGAATGGACGCAGCAAGACCGTCTATGCCAACGCGGGCCAGGCTCCCGCAGCACCACCAGCGGCGCAGGCTCCCGCCACTCAGGCACCTGCTGCTGCAGCGCCCGTACAGAGTGCCGCACCAGCAGCGCAGCAGCCGGGCCAGGACGGGTATGTAGGCGACTCCAACGTGGTGGAGCAGTACCTGGGCGATCTCTCCTCTGGTGATTACACCGACGCGTGGGCGCTAGGCGGGGGCAACATCGCGGGCACGGACTACGACACCTGGGTTGCCGGGTACGCCACGACCACCAGCGTCACCGCTGACAGCGTGACTGAACTGGGTGACGGCGCGGTGCAGGCCAGCTTCACCGCGACCCAGTCTGATGGTGGCTCAACTTCTTACGCAGGCACCTACCACGTGAGCAATGGTGTCATCACCTCAGCCAGCATCACGCAGACCGGCTGAGCACTGGCTGTGGGGGCCCGGAAACGGACATTGCGGGGAGTGCTCACCGTGAGATTCCAAAACTAATCCGGGGGAACTAAAATGCCATATCAGTGGAACGCAGAGACTCACCAGTACGTGCTGCTGCCACCGCCGCTTCCACCACCGTCCGCAAAGGCGGACAGCCACCTGCATCAGCAGGTTAATGCCGGGGCACAGCGGGGAAAGGAATTGTTCAACGCTCTCGTGCCGGTACGGGCCTGGGTGAAGGACAAGCAGCTACGGAGTTGGATGACCGGCCTGCTGGTCGTTCTGGTTGCCGTGCCTGCTATCGGGGCATCTATCACCAGCCTGGAAACCAGGGCCTGGGTGATCGCTGGGTTCTTCGCAGTGGCGTGGCTGCTCCTGCTCTTCATCATCATCCGGCCGCACATCACCGTGGGACCGCTGGTACAGAGGTTGAATGGCTTGGGTCTGGGCCGGTCTGATCATGGGTGGCGTGTCGGCGTGATCTTGGCCGGCGGGCGGTCTATGCCGGGATCATGAGGTA
>Ga0208219_1000816_pt1 | contig 10940 bp, 11 predicted proteins | sample NGESurshal072012_7_FD_184469 | JGI IMG/M metagenome (GOLD analysis project Ga0208219, IMG submission 184469) | Arctic peat soil microbial communities from Barrow, Alaska - NGEE Surface sample 53-2 shallow-072012 (SPAdes) | ecosystem: Environmental > Terrestrial > Soil > Wetlands > Peat ...
CCGCCGGCCGGCGGGCCTGGCTGATCATCGCCGCCCACGCCCAGCTGCGCCTCGCCCGCCCGCTGGCCGCTGACCTGCGCCGCCCCCGGGAACGCCCCGCACCCCGGGCCGGCTCACCCCGGCCCGGGTCCGCCGCGGGTTCAGGAACATCCGCGCGAAGGCAGCCCAGCCGGCCGGTGCACCGAAACCCGGCAAGCCGGGCCCCGGCCGCCCACCCGGGTCGAAGAACCGCCGGCCCGCAGCCCGCCACGACGTGGGAAAAACGACCAGGAGAGAAATCACCCTCAAGGCAAGACCCGAACGCGCAGGTTAAACAACAAGCTCAGAGCCTGTCTGGAAACTAGATGAGTAATTCCAAGGGATAGACACCGGTTGGTGATCAGTCGGCGTGGCCGGTGGCGGAACGAGGGGAGGGTGTCCAGAGTCAGCGCTGCTAGGGCCCGGTCGCGGTCACCGAGAATTGGTCGAGCGTGCGCAGCGACTCCGCGCACCACTGCGTGCTCTGGATCAGCGAATGGCCGCGCTCCCTCGTCTATCCCGGCTTCCTTGCGCGAGTCCTGCTCTTCTCGGGCGTGCGACGCACCTTCACACTGCTCTACACGCCGATGCGCACCGACCAGGCCGCACGCGACATCCGCAAGGAGAAGACCGAGTACATCTCCGACGCCGCCCAACGCCAGCGGATCGGGCAGATCGAGGACGCGCAGCAGAGCGCCGAGTACAACGACGTTCTCCAGCAAGAAGCCGACCTCACCGCGGGACACCGCATCCTGCGCACCGCTGGACTCATTGCCGTCAGCGCCCAAGACCCCGACGAGCTGGAACGCGCTGTCGCCGACATTGAGCAAGCAGCCATCCGGGCATCGTGTGAGACGCGTCGGCTCTGGGGGCCAGCAGGCCCAGGCGTTCTCCGCCGCCGCCCTCCCGCTTTGTCGATCCGCCTGACAAGAGTCAGCCGCTCTCGTCGGGACGTCGGGCCGTAGCTTCCATGTGAGTGGACGAATCGAATCTGCCTTGCGGGCTTGACCTTGACGCTGCGTCAACCCTCCATGCTGGCTGTCATGAGCATCCCGCCAACAACCAATCGGGTCCAGGGGCCTGCGATCCACGTGCAGGGCCTGGAGAAGTCGTACAAGGAGCTGCGTGTGCTGCGCGGCGTGGACCTCGAGGTGGCGCGGGGCAGCATCTTCGCCCTGCTCGGCTCAAACGGGGCGGGCAAGACCACGGTGGTGAAGATCCTGTCCACGCTGCTCAAGGCCGACACAGGGACTGCCCGAGTCAACGGCTTCGATGTCGCGACACGGGCCGCCGACGTACGCGAGTCCATCAGTCTCACCGGGCAGTTCGCGGCGGTCGACGAGATCCTCAGCGGGCGGGAGAACCTCGTCCTGGTCGCCAGGCTGAGGCACCTCAAGGACCCGGGCGCGATCGCGGATGACCTACTGAGGCGCTTCTCGCTGACCGAGGCGGGCACCCGGAGGGTAGCGACCTACTCCGGTGGCATGCGCCGCCGTCTGGACATCGCGATGAGTCTCATCGGGAATCCGCCGGTCATCTTCCTCGACGAGCCGACGGCCGGGCTGGACCCGGAGGCGCGCATCGAGGTGTGGCAGGCCGTCAAGGAGCTCGCCGAGGGCGGCACGACCGTGCTGCTCACGACTCAGTACCTCGACGAGGCCGAACAGCTTGCCGACCGGATCGCGATCCTCCACCAGGGTCGGATCATCGTCAACGGCACCCTGGCCGAGCTCAAACAGCTGCTGCCGCCCGCCAAGGTCGAGTACGTCGAGAAGCAGCCCTCCCTCGAAGACGTCTTCTTCGCGGTCGTCGGCGACGCCGGCGAAGACGACAAGGACGGCGACGCCGATAAGGGCAGCCAAGACCGCAAGACCAGGTCGAACAAGAAGTAAGGAACAACAATGGCCACGCATTTCTTCGGCGACACCGCCGTCCTCACAGGACGGACCATGCGCCACGTCACACGCAGCCTGGACACCATCATCACGACCGCGATCACACCGATCGCCATCATGCTGCTGTTCGTCTACGTGTTCGGCGGCGCGATCGACACCGGGACGGTCTCGTATGTGAACTACATGCTTCCCGGCATCCTGCTCATCACTATCGCGTCGGGCATCTCCTACACCGCATTCCGGCTCTTCACGGACATGCAGGGCGGGATCTTCGAGCGATTCCAGTCCATGCCGATCGCCCGATCGGGCGTGCTGTGGGCGCACGTGCTGACCTCGCTGGTCGCCAATGTGATCTCGCTCGTGGTCGTCGTCGGCGTCGCCGTCGGCATGGGCTTCCGGTCGGGCGCTGGAGTGCTGGCCTGGCTCGCGGTCGCCGGCATCCTCATCCTGTTCACCCTGGCATTGACATGGATCGCTGTCATCCCCGGCCTCACCGCGAAGAGCGTGGACGGCGCGAGCGCGTTCTCCTACCCGCTCATCTTCCTGCCGTTCATCAGCTCGGCCTTCGTGCCCACCGACACCATGCCCGGCCCGGTGCGCGCCTTCGCCGAACACCAGCCGGTGACCTCCATCGTCAACGCGATCCGAGACCTCTTCACCCAGCAGCCGGTCGGCACCGGCATCTGGACCGCCCTCGCCTGGTGCGTCGGCATCCTCGTCGTTGCCTACATGTTCGCCAACATCTTCTACCGTCGCAGGATCTCCTGAGCCGGCGTCGACCGGGTCTGGGCGAGTTGAGGGCAGGATCAGAACATGCTGACGATCGGTCAACTGGCGGCGTATGCCGGCGTCACGGTACGGGCGGTGCGGCACTATCACCAGATCGGACTACTGCCCGAGCCGGAGCGGGATGCTTCGGGTTACCGGCGGTATGGCGCAACGGCAGTCGTGTCCCTCATCAAGATCCGCACCCTCGCCAACGCTGGCGTGCCGCTGTCTCAGATCGGTCAGATGCTCGAAGCCGACGCATCGACCTTTGCCGAAGCGGTCCAAAGGATCGACAGCCACCTGCGCGACGAGATCGAACGGCTTGAGACCAGCCGCAAGCAGATCGCGCAGCTCGCTGCCGGGGACAGTCTGGCGCTCCCGCCGGAGGTGATCTCCTATCTCGACCGGCTTCGGCAGATCGGGGCGTCAGAGCGGATGGTGGAGGGTGAGCGGGACGGGTGGATCCTGGTCGCGGCTCGCTGGCCCGATCGCATCCGCGAGTGGATGCCCGGGAAACTCGCGCAGCTCGAAGACCCGCAAGTCGTCCGGCTCTATCGGGTCCTGTCGGAGCTTTTCGAAAGCGACGCAGTCGACGACTCGCGTCTGGAGGAAGCCGCCGACATCATGGCCGGCCTTTTCGAGCAGGCATACGCCTCCGGCGAGATCAACCTCGGCGAGGTGGCGCACGACGATCTACCGTTTGACCTTCTGGACGCATTTGCCGTCGAGTCCGACCCGCGGTCGGAGCGGCTTCTGGACCTGATGCGCGAGCGTGGCTGGGCCGGTTGGACCCGGCTGGAGCGGCTGGCGGAGCCGCCCGACTAACCTCCGGGCGCCGTTTCACACCTGGATGTCGACTACTCATGCCGGCAGGAGGCTCAAGTGCCCACGTTCCACGACCCCGCAGCAGACGCCGCAGAGGCACAGCAAGCATTGCGCGGGCTGGCGCACGCCACCCGCACCATCAAGATCCGCGGGAGATCTACGCGGTCCTAACCCAGCCTTGAACCCTTGGAAGGCCATCGGTGGACGCTGATCTGGACACCCTCGCGACCGCACTCTATGTGACGACCGACGATCTGTTGAAGGCCCATCCCGAACAGGTCCCATGGCGACCCGCCGTCGGGATCCAGCCACGGGTCACCGACGCCGAGATCATCACCTTGGCGGTGATGCAGGCGCTGCTCAGCTTCACCAGCGAGGCCCGGTTCCTGCGTTACGCGAACAAGCACCAGCGGCAGATGTTCCCGGTGCTGCCGGGCCAGTCCGGCTATAACAAGCGGCTGCGGAAGCTCGCCCACACGATGGCCTGGCTGAAGATCCGCGATCCTGCCGCCGCCGACCGGTGGACCTGGCTGATCATCGCCTGCCACGCCCGGCTTTGCCTCGCCCGGACCCTCGCCGGCGACCTGCGCCGCCCCCGGGAACGCCCCGCCCCTCCCGGGCGGCTGACCCCAGCGCGCGCCCGCCGGGGGTTCAGGAACATCCGCGCGAAAGCCGCCCAGCCCGCCGGTGCACCGAAACCCGGCAAACCCGGACCCGGGCGACCGCCAGGATCGAAGAACGGCCGACCCGCGCCCCGCCATGACGCGGGGAAAACGACCACAAGGGAACTCACGCTCAAGGACAAGCGCGAACGGGCAGGTTCAACGGCAAGCTTTAGTGTCGCATCGGGCCACTTGGCCGGAGTTGCGGGCTGACGGCAGACTGGACCTCGGCGAACGGATCGCCGAGACCGCCGAACGCAGGAGGGCACGGCTATGGGGCAGACAGCAGGCCAGCACCGCACGCACTGGATCGGTGGCAAGCCGTGGACGGGCCAGTCGGCTCAGCGCGGCGACATCTACAACCCGGCGACCGGCCAGGTCAGCGGCACCGTGGACTACGCCAGCGCGGCCGAGGTCGGCGCCGCGGTGGCGGCCGCCGCCGGGGCCCTGCCGGGCTGGCGGGAGACCTCCCTAGTCAAGCGGGCCGGCGTCATGTTCGCGTTCCGCGAGCTGGTCCGGTCCCACCAGGCGGACCTGGCCGCGCTGATCACCGCCGAGCACGGCAAGGTCGCCTCGGACGCGGCGGGGGAGGTAGCGCGAGGGCTGGAAGTCGTCGACTTCGCCTGCGGGATCCCGCACCTGCTCAAGGGCTCGTTCTCCGAGAATGTCTCGACCGGAGTCGACGCGTACTCGATCCGCCAGCCAGTGGGCGTCGTCGCGGGCATCACCCCGTTCAACTTCCCCGCGATGGTGCCGATGTGGATGTTCCCCATCGCGCTGGCCTGCGGCAATACGTTCATCCTCAAGCCGTCCGAGAAGGACCCGTCCGCGTCCGGGCTGCTCGCCGAGTTGCTGGCCGAGGCGGGCCTGCCCGACGGCGCCTTCAACGTGGTGCACGGCGGCAAGGAGGCGGTGGACGCCTTGCTGACCCACCCCGATGTGCGGGCCGTGAGCTTCGTCGGATCCACGCCAATCGCCCGCTACGTGTCGCAGACCGGGACGGCCGCGGGCAAGCGAGTCCAGGCGCTCGGCGGGGCGAAGAACCACATGGTGGTCCTGCCCGACGCCGACCTGGACCTGGCCGCCGATGCCGCGGTCTCGGCCGGGTTCGGCTCGGCGGGCGAGCGGTGCATGGCGATCTCGGTCGTGGTGGCGGTCGATCCGGTCGGCGACGAGCTCATCGCCAAGATCACCGAGCGGGTGGCCAAGCTGCGGGTCGGTCCCGGCGATGACGCGGCGTCGGAGATGGGCCCGCTGGTCACCCAGGCCCACCGGGACAAGGTGGCGTCCTACCTGGACTCCGGGGTCCAGGAGGGCGCGGTGCTCGCCATCGACGGCCGGGGGCATCCGGTGACCGGCGGCTCAGCCGACGGGTTCTGGCTCGGCCCGAGCCTGCTGGACCACGTGACGCCGACGATGAGCTGCTACGCCGATGAGATCTTCGGGCCGGTGCTGTCGGTGGTGCGGGCGGACAGCTACGCCGGCGCGCTGGGGGTCATCAACGGCAACCCCTACGGCAACGGGACGGCGATCTTCACCAACGACGGCGGCGCGGCCCGCCGGTTCACCCACGAGGTCGAGGTCGGCATGGTCGGCGTCAACGTGCCGATCCCGGTGCCGATGGCGTTCTACTCGTTCGGCGGCTGGAAGGCGTCGCTGTTCGGCGACACGCACGTGCACGGGGCCGAGGGCGTGCACTTCTACACCCGGGGCAAGGCGGTCACCTCGCGCTGGCTCGACCCGAGCCACGGCGGCGTCAACCTCGGCTTCCCGGTCAACCAGTAGGCGTCCGCAGGTGGCGCAGCGCGACTGGCTGGCCTGGCATTCGCCCTACGAAGACCCCGCCTCGCCGCTGTCCGCGCGACTGCGGCTGGTGCAGGGTCATCTTCGATCGGAGCTGGACCGTCGTCCCGGCGGGGACCTCCAGCTGATCAGCATGTGCGCCGGGCAGGGCAGGGACGTTATCGACGTGCTGGCTGAGCATGCACGTCGCGGCGAGGTTCGCGCCCGGCTCGTCGAGCTGGATCCGCGCAACGTCGAGATCGCCCGGCGGGCCGCCGCCGCCGCCGGCCTCGATGGTGTCGAGGTCGAGGCGGCCGACGCGGGGAGCACCGATGCGTACCTCGGCGCCGTGCCTGCCCAGATCGTCCTGGCCTGCGGGGTGTTCGGCAACGTCACCGACGACGACATCGCGCGCACGGTGACGGCCCTGCCGAGCCTGTGCGCGGCGGGCGCGACCGTGATCTGGACCCGGCACCGGCGCCCGCCGGACGCCACCGCCGCCGTCCGCGGCTGGTTCCGGGAGGCCGGCTTCGCGCAGGAGGCATTCGACATCCCGGACGGTACCTCGTTCGCCGTGGGCGTCCACCGGCTCGCCGGCCCGCCCCAGCCGGTAGAGCCTGGCCAGCGGCTGTTCAGCTTTACCAGGTAACGCGCCCGGACTCCCGCGTCAGGCGGTCCGGTCCCGCGAGTAGCCTGGGCGCGGCCGGTATCCCCGGGGACAGCGCAGGCGTGAGCGACGGAGGCGTGAGTGACGCAGGACGCCGGCGATCACATGCTCTCCGGCCCGCACGCGGCGACGCCGGCGGGTCGGCCGCGGGCCAGGGCGCTGGGCATTCCGTTCGACGGGACGCCGGGCCGGTGGAACGCGATCACCGACGTGCCCGGCGTGGAGGTCGGCTACGCCACCCTGATCGAGGGCGAGTCGGTCCGGACGGGCGTGACCGCCATTCACCCGCGCGGCCGGGGCGGCCCGGGCGACCCGGTGATCGCGGGCTTCTTCTCCCAGAACGGCAACGGGGAGATGACCGGGGTCTCCTGGATCGAGGAGTCCGGCACCTTCTCCGGGCCCGTCGCGGTCACCAATACCCACGCGGTGGGCGTGGCTCATGCCGCGATCGTCGCCTGGACCGTGCGCCACCATCCGCGGCTGGCCGACGCGTGGCTGCTGCCCGTGGCGGCCGAGACGTGGGACGGCTATCTCAACGACATCAACGGTCAGCACGTGACCGAGCAGGTCGCGGTCCAGGCGCTGGAGGCCGCAGCCGGCGGACCCGTCGAGGAAGGCTCGGTGGGCGGCGGCACCGGGATGAACTGCTACGGCTTCAAGGGGGGATCGGGCACCGCGTCCCGCCTCGTTGACTACCGCGGGGCCGGCTACACGGTGGGCGCGTTCGTCCAGGCGAACTTCGGCTCCCGGGAGGAACTGACCCTCGCGGGCCGGCGAGTCGGCCAGCTGGTGACCGCGGCCAACCCGATGCCCGGCAGCTTCGCCATGCCGCCGGGCGCCGGCTCGGTCATCGTGGTGGTCGGCACCGATGCTCCGCTGCTGCCGCAGCAGTGCAAGGCGCTCGCCCGCCGCGTGACGCTCGGCCTGGCCCGCACGGGCACGACCGGCTCGCATTTCTCCGGGGACCTGTTCCTGGCGTTCTCCACCGGCAATCCCGGCGGGATCACGCCGGGCGTGGATGCGCTGTGGGGCGCCGGCGTGGCGGGCGGCGCGGGCGACGGATCCGGTTATGATCAATTGCGCTTTATCCCCTGGGGGTTCCTCGACCCGTTTTACGCGGCCGTCGTCCAGGCGACCGAGGAGGCAGTGGCTAACGCGCTGGCCGCGAACGCGGACATGACCGGCCGGGCCGGCCACGTCAGCGTGGCCCTGCCGCGCGACCAGGTCGCGGCGCTGTTCCGGCGCTGAACGGGGGGTGCCCGTGGTGGCCAAAACCGTGGTGGCCAAAACCGTGGTGGTCAAAACCGCCAGGAAAAACCGGCCACGGCCCGGTCGAGCACGTCGAGCCGGTGATAGGCCACGTGCTCCGCGTCCAGGGTGACGGGCTGTTGATGGATGACCACCGCGTGCGGCTCCCGGTAGTCCTGCCATTCGGTCCACCAGACCGCCTGCGGCAGCTTGTCGGGATGGAACTGGACTCGGAAGGCCACGTTCTCCAGGCGCTCATGGGCGACGCTTCGGAAGCAGGGCTCGACCGGATGGGAGTAATGGAACCTGGACACGAACTCCAGCGAGTGCTCCTCGCCGCGGCTCAGCGTGCGTGACAGGGCAATGTCGACCGCCCAGATATTCTCCGCGCGCTGGTAGGGACGGCTCGGCGTACCGCCGTCGATCCGCTCGACGGTCAGTTCGTCAGTATCGAAGCCGTAGCGGTAGGTATCGAGCCCGTCGACGCGCGCCTGGATATCACGCAGCGTCCGGTGCCGCAGGGGCAGGCCATCTGCGCCAATGTAGTGGGATTCATGCAGCAGGACGGTTCGGTAGAACCGTGATTCCCTGGGCGCCGTCGATCTCAGGGGCGGCAGGTCACCGGCGACGACCCGGGCCAGCTCGGCTCCCTGCCATTGCCGCCACAAGACCGCGCTGTGCTCCTCGCTGATGTCGAAGGCCCTGATGAACAGGATGAGTGTCTGGCGGCTGAGCATCTCACCGCGGAACGCCCTGGATACCCGGCGACTGAGCTGACCGTACTCCACGTCGTCCTCGCCATGGCGCTGGAGATATCCGGCGAGCGCCTTGGCCACCGCAATCTGGTGGACGTCGCGGGCGCGCTGGGACCCGTACCGAAGCCAGCGACTACGGTACGGATCGTGTCGCAGCAGCTCACGCAGGTAATGACCGGCCTGCCGGACACCGCGCTCGCGGGGGGACTGGCTACGCACCCCCTGGACCCCGGTCACCCTGAGATTTAACTGCCATCTAGCCGTTTTACGCTACTTGCGTATTTCGGCCAAGGGGTAGCGAGGAGGGGACGCTGAACCTGTCGCCTGGCCGGAATCCCGCGGTGCGGCGGAGAAGAGATGTCTTTCCGAAAGGTCATGACGGGGGAGCCCGCGATGACCGAAAGGCCGAGTGGAACGGTCCGAGCTGGGGGACGCTCCACTCGGCCTCCGTCGTTGCTCACCGCTGAGCCCCTCCCTGGCTGGAGCGGTAGGTCTCCGTGCCGCCCATGTCGGCCACGATCAGGGGACAGGCCGCGCAGGCCGCAGGTCCCCGCTGGGAATACCAGCGACACGAGTGGCGTATCGAGCACGCCGGCAGGTGCCGGGGGGACGCGGGCAGGCCGATGTCGACAGCGTCGGCCGCCAGGTCGGCGATGGCGCACCCCTGCCCGGTCCACTGCGGGCGGTTGCCCTCGACGCACCGGCCAGCGAACCGGAACCGCCGCTCGGGACTGCCCCGCGAGGCTTCACGGGCCGCGAAGCCGGCATCGACCGGCGGCGGCGGGTTGAGGTAGGCCAGCCGTCCCTCGCTGGTCATGACGCCGAGGAGCAGCGCGCCTTCCGTGCAGGAGCTGCTGGGACAGGTCTTGGGAGAATGGCCCGCGCCGGGGTGCCCGCCGCGATCCGCCGGCCCCGGTGCCGGCGCTGCGGGCCGGCTCTCTGCCATCGCCCTCAGGCCTCCTCGCCGGACCGGGCCTCGGGCGGGAGGAACGCGACTTCGCGGGGAATGCCGCACCAGAACTTGACCAGCCGCTCATCCAGCTCCAGCGGGGCAGATACGGCGTCGGCCACCCTCGCGCCATGCGCCGCGCCCGCGGGCCCGGCCCCCGCCTGCCGGGGCCCGGAACCGATGCGCGGCTCCCCTCCGGCGCGATCGTCTTCGTCGCCCGCGACTGCGGGCGATGTGAGGTAAGAGACGCCTGCGAGCCAGCAGATACATCCGGCGGGTCCATCGCGCAGGACGCCGAAATTAACACGTCGTTACCCGGCTGCTCTGGAAACCGCGGCCCGCATCGGGTGAGCTAACTATGTCCACGAGAGCAACGGGGAGCAGCAATGGCGTCCACTGACCTTTCGGCGGGCCTGACGGGCCAGATCGCCCATCCCGACGGCCGGGTCGATCTCGCCGATCCCGCGGCGATCGCCGGCAGCCACTTCGCCAATGCCGATCTGGCCCCGGTTCCGGCGTCCGGGCGTACCTGGACGACCTACAACTACTTCGCCCTGTGGATCGGCATGTCGCACAATCTGGCGACGTACGCGCTGGCGGCGAGCCTGATCGCCGTCGGCATGAGCCCCTGGCAGGCGCTGTTGACGATCGCGGCCGGCAACGTCATCGTCTTAGTCCCGATGCTGCTCAATGCCCATGCCGGGACGAAATACGGAATCCCGTTCCCGGTATTCGCCCGTGCCTTCTATGGGCTGCGGGGCGCGAATCTGCCGGCCATCCTGCGTGCGCTGGTCGCCTGCGGCTGGTTCGGCATCCAGACCTGGATCGGCGGTGAGGGCGTCTACGTGATCCTCGGCAAGCTGGCCGGCCAGGGCTGGATCGACGCCGCCCGTTTCGGCGGCCAGCCCTGGACGCTGTGGCTGTCGTTCGCCGTCTTCTGGGTCATCCAGGTCGGCATCATCTGGCGGGGCATGAACGCCGTGCGCCGGTTCGAGAACTGGGCGGCGCCGGCCGTGCTGGTGGTGTTCCTGGCCCTGCTGGGCTGGATCGTGGCCAAGGCGGGCGGGTTCGGCCCGTTGCTGTCGCAGCCCTCCCACCTGGGCTGGGGCGCCGGCTTCTGGCGCGTCTTCGCGCCGTCGCTCATGGCGATGATCGCCTTCTGGTCGACGCTGTCGCTGAACATCCCGGACTTCACCCGCTTCTCCCGCAGCCAGCGCGGCCAGGCCGTAGGCCAGGTGCTCGGGCTGCCCACCACCATGACGTTCTTCTGCCTGCTGGCCATCCTGATCACCTCGGGCGCGGCGGCGATCTACCACCAGGTGCTCTGGGATCCCGTCCAGCTGGCCGCCCGGCTCTCCAATCCCGCGGTGG
>Ga0208219_1000817_pt1 | contig 10937 bp, 8 predicted proteins | sample NGESurshal072012_7_FD_184469 | JGI IMG/M metagenome (GOLD analysis project Ga0208219, IMG submission 184469) | Arctic peat soil microbial communities from Barrow, Alaska - NGEE Surface sample 53-2 shallow-072012 (SPAdes) | ecosystem: Environmental > Terrestrial > Soil > Wetlands > Peat ...
CCGCCGACGTCTATTTGCTGAAGTGGATCCTCCACGATTGGGACGATGCCGCCTGTGTGCGTCTCCTCGGCAACGTGGCCGCAGCGATGCCCTCCGGCGCGAAGCTGGTGGTGATCGAAGGCGTCCAGGAGCGCAGCGAAGCGCATCCGCGGTTCTCGCCGATCGACCTGCAGATGCTGGTTGTGACCGATGGCGGTCGGGAGCGATCCATCCCGGAGATCCAGAGCCTCATGACCGCGGCCGGACTGCGTCCGACCGGCGTGCGTCGCACGCCGGCTGACCTGGCGTTGCTGGAAGCAGAAAAACCATAGCCACGCGGATCCCCGGCCCTGTGCCGCGCGACTATCATCCTGGTACCCCGGTCATCGCCCCCTCGGAGGTAGTGAGGTGGACATCCGCAGTCGATTCCGCTCGTGGCCGGTGGTGCGCCAGTTGACCACCGGCGACACGTTCGGTCGTGGCGTGGCTGTGCGTTCGCAGCGCACCGAGGACATGGTTGCCAGGACCGCTACGGCCGACCGGGTGGTCAAGAGCATCTGCCCGTACTGCGCGGTCGGCTGTGGCCAGCGCGTCTACGTCAAAGGCGAGCGGGTGGTGCACATCGAAGGCGATCCCGACTCGCCGATATCGCGTGGCCGCCTGTGCCCAAAGGGATCCGCGAGCGAGCAGCTGGTGAACAGCCCAGGCCGCGCCACAACTGTCAAATACCGGCGTCCCTACGGAACCGATTGGGAGGATCTTCCCCTCGAGCGAGCCATGGAGATGATCGCCGACCGCGTGCTCGACACCCGCTCACGCACGTGGCAGGACGTCGATGAGCGCGGCGACGGGTTGCGTCGCACGCTCGGTATCGCCAGCCTTGGCGGTGCGACGCTCGACAACGAAGAGAACTATCTCATCAAGAAGCTCTTCACATCGATCGGGATCGTGCAGGTCGAAAATCAGGCCCGTATTTGACACAGTTCCACTGTCCCCAGTCTGGGGACCTCGTTCGGACGCGGCGGAGCCACGACCTTCCAGCAGGACCTGCAGAACGCTGACTGCATCGTCATCCAGGGTTCGAACATGGCCGAGTGTCATCCAGTCGGCTTCCAGTGGGTGATGGAGGCCAAGGCGCGCGGCGCCACGATCATCCACATCGACCCGCGTTTCACGCGAACCTCGGCGGTGGCCGATGTGTTCGTGCCGGTGCGCGCAGGCAGCGATATCGCCTTCCTCGGCGCCATCATCAACTACATCCTCACCAACGAGAAGTTCTTCCGCGAGTACGTGGTGAGCTACACCAACGCGGCGACCATCGTCAGCGAGGACTTTCAGGACGCCGACGAGCTTGGTGGGCTCTTCTCCGGCTTCGATCCCGAAACCGGCACGTATGACCCGAAGAGCTGGGCGTACGAGGGCATGGAGACTGCAGCGGCAGCCGGCTCGCGTGTCGTGTTCGGCAGGCAGCCGCCGGCGCATGCGGGTGGCGGTGGTGATGACCTCGGCGGTCGCGGCGTGGCCCTGCCACACGCTGAAGTCCGCCGCGACGAGAGCCTGCAGGATCCGTTCTGCGTCTTCCAGATCCTCAAGCGGCACTACGCGCGATACACCCCCGAGATGGTCGAGCAGATCTGTGGCGTCCCGGCTGCGCAGTTCACGACCGTGTGCGAGGCGGTCACTGCCAACAGTGGTCGTGAGCGCACCACCTCGTGGGTGTACTCGGTCGGGTGGACCCAACACTCCGTCGGCGTGCAGTACATCCGGGGTGCGGCGATCATCCAGCTGCTGCTCGGAAACATAGGCCGCCCGGGCGGCGGGATTCTCGCCCTGCGCGGCCACGCGAGCATCCAAGGATCGACCGACATCCCGACGCTCTTCGACCTGCTCCCCGGCTATCTTCCGATGCCGAGAGCGGGTGTGCACGGCGACCTCGACCAGTACCTCGCGTCGATCAAGAGTGATGGGCAGAAAGGCTTCTGGACGGCGGCGGACACGTACATGGTCAGCCTCCTGAAGGCCTGGTGGGGTGAAGCGGCCACCCAGGACAATGACTTCGGCTTCGGATGGCTGCCGCGCATCAGCGGGGATCACAGCAATTACCAGACGATCGTGGACATGCTCGACGACAAGGTCGAGGGCTACTTCCTGCTCGGGCAGAATCCCGCAGTCGGGTCGGCGAACGGCAAGATGCAGCGGCTCGCCATGTCCCACCTGAAATGGCTGGTGGTTCGCGACCTCAACATGATCGAGTCGGCGACGTTCTGGAAGGACGGCCCGGAGATCGCCACCGGCGAGATGCGCAGCGAGAACGTCGGGACCGAGGTGTTCTTCCTGCCGGCGGCAGCGCACACCGAGAAGGACGGCACCTTCACGCAGACTCAGCGACTGCTGCAATGGCATCACAAGGCAGTCGAGCCGCCTGGCGACTGCCGCAGCGAACTGCATTTCTTCTATCACCTCGGCAGGTTGCTGCGCCAACGGCTGGCGACGTCACCGCTCGAGCGCGATGAGCCGTTGCGCCGGCTCGCGTGGGACTACCCGTTGCTCGGGGGTGACGAGCCCGACGCCGAAGCGGTGTTGCGCGAGATCAACGGCCGTCATCTCAGCGGCGAGAAGGCCGGTCGGATGCTCAACGGCTTCGTCGAGATGCAAGCGGACGGGTCCACCGCGGGTGGGTGCTGGATCTACACGGGGGTGTACAGCGACGGCGTCAACCAGTCGGCGCGGCGAAAGCCGGGGTCGGAGCAGTCCTGGGTCGCACCCGAATGGGCCTGGGCCTGGCCGATGAACCGGCGCATTCTCTACAACCGCGCGTCGGCCGATCCCGCGGGCAACCCATGGAGCGCGCGCAAGGCTTACGTCTGGTGGGACGAAGCCGCGGGAAAGTGGACGGGTCATGATGTCCCCGACTTCCCGGTCAACAAGCCGCCGTCGTTCCGCCCCGCACCGGGCACCGGCGGGCCCGACGGCCTTGCGGGTGACGACCCGTTCATCATGCAGGCGGACGGCAAGGGCTGGCTCTACGCCCCGAGCGGATTGCTCGACGGCCCGCTGCCGGTGCACTACGAGCCGGTGGAGTCGCCGGTACGCAACGCGCTGCATCCCCAGCAGGCGAATCCGACGCGCGAGATGTTTCCGCGCAACGAGAATCTCACGAGTCCGTCGCCCCCGCAGCCCGGCGCAGACGTGTTTCCGTACATCGTGACGACCTACCGGCTCACCGAACATCACACCGCCGGAGGCATGAGCCGCTGGTCGCCCTACCTCGCCGAGCTGCAGCCGGAATTCTTCTGCGAGGTCTCCCCAGAGCTCGCCGCGGAGCGCAGCCTCGAGCATCTCGGCTGGGCCACGATCGTCAGCGCGCGCACGGCAATCGAGGCGAGGGTGCTGGTCACCGACCGGGTCACGCCACTCATCGTCGGCGGCCGTACCATCCACCAGATCGGCCTGCCGTATCACTGGGGGGTGGGCGGTGGTGGCGCGATCGTCAGCGGTGACTCCGCCAACGACGTGATGGGCGTCGCGCTCGACGCCAACGTGCACATCCAGGAATCGAAGGCAGCATCGTGCGACATTCAGCCGGGCCGGCGGCCGACCGGTGCCGCGCTGCCTCGCTACGTCGAGGCGTACCGGCGGCGCGCCGGGCTGTCTATCGAAACTGGCACAACACGGGTCACGCCTCCCGAGGACCGAGCGTGATGCAGCGATGGTCGTCCGCGCCTGATCCCGCCACCGACACGGGGTGGACGGATGCCCCGGCTCGCAAGGGATTCTTCACGGACAGTTCCATCTGCATCGGCTGCAAGGCGTGTGAGGTGGCATGCAAGGAATGGAACGGCATCCCCGAGGACGGGCTCGAGATGCTCGGCATGTCCTACGACAACACCGGCGCGCTCGGTGCCAGCACCTGGCGCCACGTGGCCTTCATCGAACAGCCGCGGCGACCCACCGGTGGGGGAGGCTTCACGCCCCTCCCGATGGTTGCCGCCACATCCGACCAGAACTCACCGGCCAGCGCAGCGGAGACCGGGATTCGGTGGCTGATGTCGTCCGACGTGTGCAAACACTGCACCCATGCGGCGTGCCTCGATGTCTGTCCCACCGGGTCATTGATGCGCACCGAGTTCGGCACCGTGGTGGTCCAGGACGACATCTGCAACGGCTGCGGCTACTGCATCCCGGCGTGTCCCTTCGGCGTCATCGACCGTCGCGACGGACCGGCCGGCGCGCGAAACGTCGGCATTGCTCAGAAGTGCACGCTCTGCTACGACCGTCTCGGTGAGGGCATGACACCGGCGTGCGCCCAGGCATGCCCGACGAAATCGATCCTCTACGGCGACCTCGAGGAACTGCGAATCACCGCGCAGCACCGTGTCGAGGAACTGCACACGGCCGGTGTCGCCGACGCCAGGCTCTATCTCGCCGATCCGAACGACGGCATCGGCGGCGCGGGTGCGTTCTTCCTGCTCCTCGACGAACCCGAGGTGTATGGGTTGCCGCCGGATCCCGTGGTCACGACCCGCGACCTGCCGGCGATGTGGCGGACGGCTGCGATCGCGGGGGCGACCCTGCTCGCGGGCGCGGCGGCCGCGTTTGTGCGGGCGCGCCCGTGACCGTCGATCCAGCCGTTACTCAACCGACGGTCGATGCGCGCCGACGGCGGCGCCACAGAGGCGGCGGGCGCGACGGCGAGCGCGCGATGGTGCCGCAGGCGACATTCACCTCGTACTACGGGCGACCGGTCGTCAAGCCGTCTCCCTGGCAGAGCGACATCCCGGCATACCTGTTCCTTGGCGGGCTGGCAGCCGGCTCGTCGCTCCTCGCCGCGGGCGCGGACCTGCGCAATCTGCCGGAGCTGCGCCGGGTGGCTCGCATCGCTGCCCTCGCCGGCGTCGCGGCCGGCGGCGCCGCCCTCATCCACGATCTGGGCAGGCCGGCGCGCTTCCTGAACATGTTGCGCACCGCGAAGCCGACGTCGCCGATGTCCATGGGCACGTGGATCCTCACGGCATACGGCCCGATGGCAAGCCTCGCCGGAGCGTCCGAGTTGGCCGGTCTGCTGCCGTGGAAACTCCCGATCGCCGGCCGCCTCCTCAGTTTGGGTGCCAGGCCCGCCGGCCTGGTGGCCGCCCTGCTTGCCCCAGCGCTCGCGTCGTATACGGGGGTGCTCCTGTCAGACACGGCAACCCCGGCCTGGCATGGCGCGCGCCGGGAGCTTCCGTACATCTTTGTGGGGTCGGCGGCCGCGGCGGCCGGCGGGCTGGCGATGTGCTGCGCCGGTCTCGAGCAGGCGGCGCCGGCGCGGCGGATGGCTGTTGGCGGCGCTGTGGTCGCGCTCGCCATGGAGCAGCGCATGGAGCAGAGCCTGGGGCTCAGTGCGGAGACGCTGCACTCCGGCAAAGCCAGGACTCTCATGGCAGCGAACCGGGCGCTCACAGCCGGCGGAGCGGTTGGCACGATCGCGCTCGGCGGTCGCAACCGGGTGGCAGCGCGGGCTGCCGGTGCCGCTCTGCTCGCCGGATCGGTGTGCGCCCGCTTCGCCATCTTCGAAGCAGGACAGCTGTCGGCGCGCGACCCTCGCTACACCGTGATCCCGCAGCGCGAACGCGTGGATCGGGCTACGGCGGTTGACGCCGGTCGGAGCTAAGGGCGCAGCGCGGCAGGAACCCGCAGTCTGCGCAGGTCTCCATCCACCCGCTCGGTGAGGCCCACCCGGTCGAGGTGCTCGAGGAGCGGGACGGCCACCCGACGGGTGGTGCCGAGCGCCTGGCGTGCGGCGGACAGCGTGAATGGCTGGGGCAGGTCGCGGAGACGCTCAGCGGCGTCACCAGGTGCGGTCGGGAGCAGGGCGATGTCCCCCGGCAGGAGCAGGATCGCCTGCGCTGCGGCGGCCGCGCCGAGTTCCCGACGTCCGAGGCCCAGGGCAACGAGTCGTTGCTGCTCCGGCGCTGCAAATGGCTCCTCGTGAAGCGATGCGAGCAGCTGCGACACCGCCTTGTCGAGATCTGGCCGGAGTGCCGGCGCACTTCCGCGTTTGCGCACCCGGCCGCCTGTGTCCTCGAGCTCGGGGCACGACTGGATCAGCGCGGTGAGCAGCTGCGAGTCCTCGAGCTTGAGCAGGCGCACGAGATCGGCGTGATTGACCCCGTCGTCGAGCAGGGCGCTGGGGCGCCGCTCCACCGCGGCCCGGAGCCCGCTGAGCCACTCCTGCCACAGCGTGTCCGTGACCAGCCACGATCCGGCTGCAGTCACGCCGGGTGGCAGAAGATCTCCGACCGGGACACCGATCGCTCCAAGAAACGCCCGGCTGGCAACTCCGCGCCTGGCCAGTTCCGCGCCCGTGTCCGCAGAGCCGTCCTCGCTGGCGAGCGACGCCGCTCGTGCCTTTGCAGCGCCTCGCCGGCGAAGCACTGGCGGCGCCGGGTCGAGCACAGTCGCCCCGCCGATCACCTGACGACGGCCCGGATCCCGCAGGAGGACACGGTCACCGACCTGCAGCGGCAGGGGACTGTCAAACATGAGTCGAACGATGGACGACCCCGGCCGCTCGCTTGAGCCGAGGTCGCGGACCCTCGCGGGCACTGCTGCGGCTCCGATGTGAGCCACGACGTGACTGGGCACGTCCGCACCATCGAAGCGGAAGTCCGCCATCGTGGTGCGGCGCCAGGCTTCGGGGGTCAGCAAGGCGTCGCCGCGCCGGACGTCCTTACTCCCAATGGCTCGCAGGTTGACCGCGACCCGCGCGGGTGCGGCGACGGCAGCAGCCGGCTGACCCAGGCGCTCGAGTGCACGCACCGTCACCGTCGACTCGCCGAGCTCGAGGACGTCGTTGCGGCGAAGTGTGCCCGCCGCGAGCGTTCCGGTGACCACCGTGCCGCTTCCCCGGACGCTGAACGAGCGGTCCACCCACAGCCGGATGCGCGCCTCCGTGTCGGCCGGCTGCAGCCCGCACACCAGCGCATCAAGGGCCGCTCGGAGCTCCTCAAGGCCGGCGCCCGTCTGCCCGGACACAGCCACGGCTCGTATGCCCGCCAGGGTCGTCGAGGCAAGCTGCTCGCGCGCCTGGTCGATCGCAGCGATGGGGTCGGCCAGGTCGCTGCGAGTCACGGCGACGAGGCCATGACCGACGCCCAAAGCGTCGAGGGCCCTGACGTGCTCGTCGGTCTGCGCAGCCCACCCTTCGTCCGCCGCAATCACCAGGAGGACAGCCGGGACCGGGCCCACCCCGGCAAGCATGTTGGTGGTGAAGCGCTCATGGCCGGGGACGTCGACGAAGGCGATCTGCTCGCCCGACGGCAGCGTCGTCCAGGCATAACCAAGATCGATCGTCATGCCGCGCCGGCGTTCCTCGGCCCAGCGGTCCGGCTCCATCCCGGTGAGCGCGCGAACCAGCGTCGACTTCCCATGGTCGACGTGACCCGCTGTCGCGATCACCTGCATGCGAGCACCGCACGAGTCAGCAGGTCGTCAGCAGGCGAGGGCACGCACCGGAGGTCGAGAAGGCAGCGACCACCCTCAAGCCGTCCCACCACCGCGGGGTCACCTGCCCGGAGCAGCGCGGCATATCGCTCGGGAAGGCTCACCGCCCAGCCGGGGAGCGCCACGCCAGGACCGCTGCCACCACCCACAGCCCCGTCACTCGGCACGACGCGCGCCTCATCGCCGAGCCGTGCTGCGATTGCCTCGGCTCGGGAACGCAGCAGAGTGGGGTCGGCATACAGCGCCAAGGCCGTCGGCGATCGCGGACCGCCAAGCGTCGCCTCCAGGGCCGCCAGGGTGAGCTTGTCCACCCGAAGCGCGCGAGCAAGCGGATGCCGACGAAACCTGGCGATCAGCTCAGCTCTGCCGGCGATGATCCCCGCCTGCGGACCGCCCAGCAGCTTGTCGCCGCTCGCGGTGACCACGTCGGCGCCGTCACGCAGGGCAGTCGCCATATCCGGCTCGTCGGGAAGCAGACGGTCTGGAGCCAGCAGCCCCGAACCCACGTCGACAACGAGGGGCGGATCGAGACCTGCGAGCTCGGTGACCGGGACCGACGAGGTGAACCCGGTCATCCGGAAGTTCGATGTGTGCACCTTGAGGACGCAGCCGCTGCGCTCCCCGACTGCGGCCGCGTAGTCGGCGGCAGTCGTGCGATTGGTCGTCCCCACCTCGCGCAGGGTTGCCCCGGTAGACGTGACCAGGTCCGGAAGCCGGAAGCCGTCGCCGATCTCGACGAGCTCGCCCCGGCTCCAGATGACCTCGTGGCCGCTGGCCAGCACGGTCACCGCCAGGAGCAGTGCCGCAGCGCCGTTGTTCACCACCATGACATCGCCCGCGTCAGGCAGTGCCGCTCGCAGCGCGGCCAGGGTTCCTCGTCCGCGCATCGCCCGCGCCCCATCGACAAGGTCGTACTCGACATCCACGTATCCGGCTGCGGCGATCAGCGCGACACGCGCCGCGTCGGAGAGCGGCGCCCGTCCGAGGTTGGTGTGGAGCACGATGCCCGTTGCGTTGGTGACCGGCGTGAAGCTGGTGGCGCGGGCAGGCAGACTGCTCAGGACGTCATCGATCAGCTGGTCGACCGGCAGCGACCCGTCGCGTACACGCTGCTGCGACGAGTGCACGGCGTCACGCACACGCGGGCGCCCGAGGCGGCGTTGCGGTTCGATGAGCCGGGAGTCGGCGAGCAGTGAGTCCGTCTGCGGGACTGCCCGGCGCGGATCCATGTGCATGCGCGATGACCTTACCTGCGACGGCCGGGTGCGGATCACCGAGTTGGCGGAGGCGGACGGGAATCGAACCCGCTTGACCGGGATACTCGGTCACACTGATTTTGAAGATCAGGAAGCCCACCAGGTGCCCAGACGCCTCCGCGAGCAAGCGTAGGCCACAGGTCATCGCGGCCGTGATGCCGGCGATCAACCTGCGAACATCGGCGGTATGCGTCTGACCGAATACGCGCACGGCGGCGGTTGCGCCTGCAAGATCCCGCCCGGGGAGCTGGAGGAGATGGTCGCGGGGCTGGTCGGCGTGCCCAGCGAGACGCTCGTCGTCGGCCTCGACCACGGTGATGATGCGGCCGCGGTCAGGTTGGATGGCAATGGCACCGTCGTGCTCAGCACTGTCGATTTCTTCACCCCCGTCGTCGACGATGCTTACGACTGGGGCCGCATCGCGGCGGCCAACGCGTTCTCGGACATCTACGCGATGGGGGGACGGCCGATCCTTGCGGTGAACCTCGTGTGCTGGCCGCGCGACCGCCTGCCCATGACGCTCGCCGCCGATGTCCTGCGCGGCGGCCTCGCCGTGGCCACCGAAGCAGGGTGCCCGGTGGCCGGGGGTCACAGCGTCGACGACCCCGAACCCAAATACGGGATGGCGGTGACCGGTGTGGCTGCGTCGGACCGTCTGCTCCGCACCGACGCGGGCCTCGCCGGGCAGCCGCTGTCGCTCAGCAAACCACTTGGGATCGGCGTGCTCAACAGCCGGCACAAGCAGACCGGCGAGGCCTTCCCGCAGGCGGTCGCGACCATGGTCGCGCTCAACCGAGCTGCCTCCGAGGCGGCGCTCGCCGGCGGCGCGCGTTGCGCGACCGACGTCACCGGGTTCGGCCTGCTGGGTCACCTCTACAAGCTGGCTCGGGCGAGCAACCTCACCGCGGTGATTGACGCCGACGCCGTGCCCTACCTCGACGGCGCGCGTTCTGCGCTCGACGCCGGGTACGTGAGCGGAGGTACCCGTCGCAACCTCGAGTGGGTGACCCCGCACGTCTCGTGGGGTGGTCGCACGGCCGGTGACGAGCGCGAGCGTCTCCTGCTTGCCGACGCGCAGACGAGTGGCGGCCTCCTGGTCGCCGGCGAAGTGCCCGGATCACCGATCATCGGCGAGCTTGTCCCTCGCGGCCCCCACGTGATCGTGGTGCGCTGAAGGTTTCGGCCGGCTATGCCGGAAACTCGCGCTCCAGGAATGCCGCGGTCTGCTTCCATGCAGCTGCTGCCGCTTCGGGGTGATGGAACATCGCCGCGCGATGATTGTCAAACGCATGGTTGGGACCGTGGTGGAGATGGAACTCCGTGTGCGGCCGGCCCTCGAATGCCTTCTCGACCGCGGCTCGCTGCTCGGCGGTGATGTACACGTCGGCGTCACCGAACTGGAAGAGCACGGGGCAGTGCACATCAGCCGCCTTGTCGAGATTGCCGGGGATCGCCGACCCGTAGTAGCAGACGGCCACATCGGGTTCCGAGGCGGCGGCGACCATGAACGCCATGCCGCCTCCGAGACAGAACCCGATGATGCCGGCACGTCCGTCGGTCACCTCGGAAACGGTGCGGAGATGTTCGACAGCACTCACCGAGTCACGCGCCGCCTGCGCCATGTCCAGCTTCTGCATCGAACCGAACGCGCGTGGCAGGGCGTTTTCGGAGCGTTCATCGATGACGGATTCACCGTCGATCCTGGAGTACAGGTCCGGCGCGAGCGCAACGTACCCGAGGTCACTGAGACGTGCACAGACGTCCTTGATGTAGTCGGTGACGCCGAAGATCTCCTGCACCACCACCATGCCGGACCCCGACCCGCTCGCTGGAAGGGTGAGATACCCGCTGAATTCATGGCCGTCGTCGCCGCGGATGTGTTCCTCACGAGAATTCACCATCGCCGGAGCATACATCGACGCAAATCACCGGCCTCGGCATCGCCGCGAGGAGCAGCTGGACCTCGCATAATCGGCGCGCTGATTCAGAAGATGATCACGAGGTGGGAAGTGGTGGAACATATCGTCGATGCCGCCGACGGCCGCAGGCTCGCCGTCGCGGACGGTGGCGATCCGGACGGTGTCCCAGTGCTCGTGCACTACGGCACGCCGAACTCGCGGCTGCAGTACGGTCCGGACGTCGCCACAGCGACCGAGCACGGGATGCGCATGATCACCTACGACCGGCCCGGGTACGGCGGGTCGACGGCCCAACCGGGCA
>Ga0208219_1000818_pt1 | contig 10928 bp, 12 predicted proteins | sample NGESurshal072012_7_FD_184469 | JGI IMG/M metagenome (GOLD analysis project Ga0208219, IMG submission 184469) | Arctic peat soil microbial communities from Barrow, Alaska - NGEE Surface sample 53-2 shallow-072012 (SPAdes) | ecosystem: Environmental > Terrestrial > Soil > Wetlands > Peat ...
GACCTGCTGGTGCGGCAGCGCCGCCTGGCGCGGATCGAGCACGGCGACCTCGACTGACCAGCCCCAGCCCCCAGCCCCAGCCCTAGCCGCAGCCCTAGCCGCAGCCCGCGCCCCTGGGGCGCCCCCAAGGTCAGGGTAGTGACAGCGCCGCGCTCAGGCCATCCAGCGCATGCGGGCAGGGGCAGTCGCGCTCCTCAGGGAGCGCCGCGATGATCTGCATCAGCAGTTCCCGCAGCCGCACGATGTTCTGCGCGAAGATGGCGAAAACCTCCTGGTGCGTCACGCCCTCGCCCTCCTCGACGCCCGCATCGGTGTCGGTGACCAGGGCCACGGGGGTGTAGCACAGCGCCAGCTCGCGGGCCAGCCCAGCTTCGGGCTGACCAGTCATGCCGATGATCGTCCAGCCCTGCTGGGCGTACCAGCGGGACTCGGCCCGGCTGGAGAAGCGAGGTCCGTCGATGACCACGAGCGTCCCGCTCGACGCCGGCTCCCAGCCGGCCGCCCGGGCCGCGGCGACGGCGTGCGCCCGGCCCACCGGGCAGTACGGGTCCGAGAACTGGACATGGACGGCGCCGCCCTCGTCATAGAAGGTCTGAGCGCGGCTGCGAGTCCGGTCCACGACCTGGTCAGGCACGACCAGGGCGCCGGGCCCGTACGACGAGGTCAGCGACCCGACGGCGCTGGGCGCGAGGACCTGGCGGACGCCCACGGACCGCAGCGCCCACAGGTTCGCGCGGTAGGGAATCCGGTGCGGGGGAAAGCGATGGTCGCGGCCGTGCCGGGGGACAAACGCCACTCGCCGTCCGGCCACCTCACCGACGACGAGCGCGTCGCTCGGCGGCCCGAACGGGGTCTCGACGGTGACCTCCTCGGCAGAGTCGAGGAACTCGTAGAGGCCGGAGCCGCCGATAACACCGATACTGGCCAGCGCATCCACCGCGGGTTAGGCGACCTTCGAGCCGGACGACGAGGATGAGCTGCTCCCCGACTGGCCCTTCTTCTCCCCCGAGGAACCGCCAGAGCCAGAGCCAGAGCCGGAGCCGTTCTTCCCCGACGACTCGCTGCTCGACCCGCTCGATGACTCGCTGGCGGACGACTTGTCAGAGCCGCTGCGGGCTCCGTCCTTGGCCCCGCCGTCCTTGGCCCCGCCATCCTTCGCTGCTGCGTCCTTCGCCCCGCCATCCTTCGCGGCGCCGTCTTTCCCCCCGGCTGCGGCCGCCGCGGCGTTGTTACGGCTGTCCGTGCGGTAGAAGCCCGACCCCTTGAAGACGATGCCGACCGGCGAGAAGACCTTGCGCAGCCTGCCACCGCACGTCGCGCAGACCGACAGCGGCTCATCGGTGAACTTCTGGACAAGCTCAGTCCGGTCACCGCAGTCGGTGCAGGCGTACTGATACGTCGGCACAGTGTCCTCCCTCTGCGGCGTTAGCACTCGCCGCGGTCAACTGCTAGATGGTAGCAACGGCCACGGCAGCCTAGTGATTCCTGGGCCAGGCTGGGCCACCGCGCGGACCCGCTGATCACGCGGGCCGGCCGGGACCTCCGGCAGGAGCTCGTCGCCATACAGCAGGGCGACGGTGGGGACCGCCGGGCCGACCCGGGCCAGGGCCCGGTCGTAGGAGCCGCCGCCGCGCCCCAGCCGGTTACCCCGCCGATCGACGGCCAGGGCCGGCACGATGACCAGATCTGCACTGGTAACGGCGGCTACCCCGCGCGGCGGCTCGCCCGGCTGCAGCAGCCCGCGCGGACCCGCGACCAGCGAGTCCGGGCCTTCATAGGAGGCCCAGTCCAGGTCATTGTCCGGCCGCAGCAGCGGGAGCAGCACGTAGCTGCCCCGCTTCCAGAGGGCAAAGATCAGGCTGCGGGTCTCCGGCTCGCTGCCGACCGAGACATAGGCGGCCACGACGCCGGCCATCTGCGTCTGCGGCGCCTCGAGGACCGCGTCCCGGAGCTGACGGCCCGCCGCGGCGCGCTCGGCCTCCCCCAGTCGCCGGCGGCCGGCCAGCATCGCGGTCCGGAGCTCCGTTTTCGCCGCGGCTAGCTGGGTAGCGTCAGCAGTTACGCGTCCGGGCGACGACGCGCCGTCACCCGCCATGCCGCGCACATATCCTCCCGGCCGCTAGCTAAGGTTCTCAGCATGGCTCATTCACCAGCAGTTACCAAGGCTGTCATTCCCGTCGCCGGCCTCGGCACCCGGTTCCTGCCGGCCACCAAGGCGACGCCTAAGGAGATGCTGCCGGTCATCGACACCCCGGCGATTCATTATGTGGTCGAAGAGGCAGTCACGGCCGGGATCAGCGACGTGCTGCTGGTCACCGGGCGGGGCAAGGGCTCCATCGAGAACTACTTTGACCGCAACGCCGAGCTCGAGGAGGCGCTGGCCGCCAAGGGCGACGACGTCGGGCTGGCCCGGATCCGGGCCAGCAACGACATGGCGGCGGTCCATTCCGTCCGCCAGGGCGACCCGCGCGGTCTGGGCCACGCGGTCCTCTGCGCCGCCGAGCACGTCGGGGACAAGCCGTTCGCCGTGCTCCTCGGCGACGACTTCATCCACCCCGATGACCTGCTGCTGCAGCGCATGATCGCGGTCCAGCAGCGGCGCGGCGGCAGCGTGGTGGCGCTGATGGAGGTCGAGCCCGAGCAGGTGTCGTCTTACGGGTGCGTGGCGATCAAGCCGACCGACGAGGACGACGTCGTGGCCGTGACCGACCTGGTCGAGAAGCCCAGTGTGGGCGAGGCCCCGTCGAACTGGATCGTTATCGGCCGTTACGTCTGCCATCCGTCGATTTTCGATGTCCTGCGCGAGACGCCCCCCGGCCGGGGCGGCGAGATCCAGCTGACCGACGCGCTGCGGACCCTGGCCCTTTCCGACGGCCCGGACGACGACCGCGGGGGCGTGCACGGCGTGCTGTTCACCGGGCGCCGCTATGACACCGGTAACAAGCTGGACTACCTGCGGACCCAGGTCCAGTTTGCCTGCGAGCGGGATGACATCGCGCCGGAGTTCGTGCCGTGGCTGCGCAGCTACCTCGACAGCTTGCCGGATGCCGGCCAGGACGCTGACAGCCCGGCGTAGCCTGCAGATGCCAGCAAAGCGGGCAGGCGAGGGCGGTTAAGGAATAGTGGGCTATCCGCGATGGATTCGGTAGACAGTTACCTGAGCGACATCCTGGGGGCGATCGTGCCGTTGCCGGCGCGCGAGCTGGCCCTGGCCGACGCCTACGGCGCGGTGCTGGACGCTGATGTCAGCGCCCAGTGGCCGCTGCCCGCCTTCGACAACTCGGCCATGGACGGCTATGCGGTCCTGGCCAGTGACGTGGCCACGGCGAGCCCGCAGGGTCCGGTCACGCTGCCGGTGGACGGCGAGATCGCGGCGGGCGACAGCGGCGGCCGGGAGCTCAGGCCGGGCTCCTGCATCCGGATCATGACGGGGGCGGCGATGCCCGCCGGGGCAGACGCGGTCGTGCCGGTCGAGCTGACTGACGGCGGCACGGAGCGGGTGGTGATCCGCGAGCCCGTCGCCCCGGGCGCGTCGGTCCGCCGCCGCGGCGGCGACGCCGTTCCCGGTGATCTGCTGCTGGCCGCGGGCACCAGGATCGGGCCGGTCCAGCTGGGCCTGCTCGCCGCGGCCGGCCTCGGCAGCGTCCTGGCCCGGCCGCGGCCGGGAGTCACGGTGATCTCGACTGGCGACGAGCTGATCGAGCCGGGGCAGCCGCTGGCGCCTGGCCAGATCTGGGAGTCCAACAGCGTGATGCTGGCCGCCGCTGCCCGCCAGGCGGGCTGCGAGGTCCGGCGTTACCCCGTGGTCCGCGATGACACCGGCGCCGTGCTGGCCGCCGTCCAGGACGCGCTAGCCGGCGCAGACCTGCTGATTACCAGCGGCGGCGTGAGCATGGGCGCCGAGCACGACGTGGTCAAGGCGGCCCTGTCCAAGCTCGGCACCGTGACCTTCCGGCAGGTGGCGATGCAGCCGGGGATGCCGCAGGGGTTCGGGATGGTGGGGGCGGGCACGCCCATTTTCACTCTGCCGGGAAACCCGGTCAGCGCCTACGTTTCGTTTTCACTATTTGTCTTGCCGGCCCTGGACGCCCTGCAGAACATGGCGTCACAACGGACCGTCCCCGTCCGTGCTGTCCTGACCGCGCCGGCCCGCTCACCGGACGGCAAGAGGTCGTTCCTGCGCGGGATCCTGGACCGTGCGGGCGGCGCGGTGGCCCAGGTGACGCCGGTCTCCGGGCAGGCATCCCATCAGCTGGCCTCGCTGGCCCGAGCGAATGCCCTGATCATCGTGCCCGAGCCGGTGACGGCCCTGGCGGCGGGAGATGCGGTCGACGTGCTGGAGCTGCCATGAACGATTCCGGCCTGACGCACCTGGATTCCGCCGGGCAGGCACGCATGGTGGACGTGTCTGGCAAGGCCGTGACGGCGCGGGTCGCCACGGCGACCGGCCGGGTCCTGCTGTCGCCCGTCGCCGTCGCTGCCCTGCGGGAGGGCACGGTGCCCAAGGGCGACGCGCTCGCCGTGGCGCGGATCGCAGGAATCCAGGGAGCCAAGCGCACCCCCGACCTGATCCCGCTCTGCCACCCGATCGGCCTGCACTCGGTCGCCGTCGACCTGACCGTGACCGACGATGGCGTCGCCATCACCGCCGTTACCCGGACCGCGGACCGGACCGGCGTGGAGATGGAGGCGCTGACCGCGGTGGCCACGAGTGGCCTGGCGCTGATCGACATGATGAAGGCCGTCGACCCAGCTGCCGTTATCACTGATGTCCGCGTCGAGGAGAAGACCGGCGGCAAGACCGGAACCTGGCGGCGCCCATGATCCGGGCCCTCGCCATCACGGTCTCTAACCGCGCCGCGGCCGGGGTTTACCCGGACAAGTCCGGACCGGTGCTCGCCGACCTGCTGCGCGACGCCGGATGCGAGGTGAGCGGCCCGCTGGTGATCCCCGATGGCAGCGCCGTCGAGATAGCGCTGCAGGACGCGGTCGCGGCCGGCTACGACGTGGTGGTGACCACCGGGGGGACCGGCCTGACGCCTGGCGACGGCACCCCGGAGATGACCCGCCTGCTGCTCGACCGGGAGGTCCCGGGCATCGCCGAGGCCATCCGGGCCGTCGGCACCGCCGCGGGCATTTCGTCGGCCGCTCTCTCCCGCGGCGTGGCCGGCATCGCGGGCTCGACCCTGATCGTCAACCTGCCCGGCTCCACCGGCGGCGTGCGGGACGGCATGTCCGTGCTCTCCGGGCTGCTCGCGCACGCGGTCGACCAGATGCGCGGCGGCGATCATCCGCGGCCGGCGGCGTCCGAATGAGGCTGTCCGGAGGCGGGAGCTGCTGGCGAGCAGCGGATATCCGAGTCGATTGGTGCCGTGAGCGGATAGCGCCACGAGGGATCGTCACGCAATGATTGGGTTCGTGGGACGCATGCGCGGCTGGCCGGTGACCCTCACCGAGCCCAGCCTCCTGAGCACGGAGGTGGGACTGCGCCCGATTCGCGTCAAGGACGCGACGGCCTGGCGTGACTCGCGCGTGCGCAACGCCAGCTGGCTACGGCCGTGGGAGCCGACCAATCCCGAGACTCCGCTGTACCGGACCACGCTCGGTCCCTACGTCGCGATGGCCAGGACCATGCGCCGCGAGGCCCGGCAGGGGCTGACGCTGCCGTGGGTCGTCACTTACGGCGGCCGGTTCGCCGGCCAGCTGACCGTCGGCGGCATCGTGTGGGGATCGGCCCGGTCAGCCCAGGTCGGGTACTGGATTGACGAGGCCTACGCGGGCCACGGGATCATCCCGACGGTGCTGGCGCTGGCGATGGACCATTGTTTCTTCGGGGTGGGCCTGCACCGGGTCGAGGCGACCATCCGGCCGGAGAATCAGGCCAGCCGCCGCGTCGTGGAGAAGCTCGGCTTCCGCGAGGAGGGCATCCGCCGGCGCAGCCTGCACATCGACGGCGCCTGGCGTGATCACGTCTGCTACGCGCTCACGGTCGAGGACGTGCAGGGCGGCCTGCTCCCCCGCTGGCGGAGCATCGTCCAGGCGCAGCGGTCGCGCGCCAGCTCGTAACGGCCGCGGCGGCGCGGCGCGGCGAGTTAGCGGCCGCGGGGGAGATGCGGCCGGTTATGCAGCGCGTAGGTCACGTTGATGATGGCGATCGCGGCCCAGACCAGCAGCAGGCCGCCGAATTCCGTCGCGCCGGAAGTGCTGTGCCCGGCCGCGACCACGATCGCCGTGATCGGGATGCCGACGATCAGGGACATGATGGCCAGCGCGAACGAATGGTCTCCGGACGTGCGCCGGTGCACTACCGCGGGCTGACCGTGGGTGAGGCGGGCGTCGACCCGGGCGTCGATCTCCCGGCCGACCTTCTCCAGGAACGAATCCACGACTGCGTCCTGGTAGGTGGGGCCGAGCTCACGATGCACCTCGGCGGCAGCCCGGAGCTCCTCCGGGGTAAACGATGAACTGGTCACGGAAACAAGATATATCTCACTCTGGAGCCGGAGCCAAGAGCCTTGCAAAAGCCTTTGCCCACCGAGGTAACGTGGCTATCTTGCGACACACCGCCGACAGTGCTCGCCAGGCCCGGCCCTGGCCCCTACCGTGCGTGACGTGACCTCGCCTGATTCCCGACCGTGCGCCCCGGGTGATCTGTCCCTGGCGTGGCGCGGCTGGGATCGCGAGGCGGTGCCGTGAGCAGCGCGATCCTCTACCTGGCCATCGTGGTCATCTGGGCGTTCCTGCTGGTTCCCCGGTGGGTGCGCCGGCCGCACACGGCCTTTTTCGCGGGTACCGAGTCCGCTGGTCATGACCTGCCTGGTCATGAGCCCGCTGGCCACGGGCCCGCTGGTTCCGTTTCCGCCGGCAGCGACGATCGCGGCGGGGCGACGAGGCTGGACACCGCCGACGCCGACGACGCCGACGAGGCCGGGTCCCCGGCCGCCCCCAGGCGCGGCGTGCTGCGGGCCGTCGGGCTGGATGGCGACCGGGGACCGTCCGCCGGCTGGCACGAGCCAGACCAGAGCGAGGAGCGCGAGCGCGACTACGAGTACGACCAGCCCGAGCCGGACACGGCTCCCATTCCGGCCATCACCGTTCCCGGCCCCGAGGCAGCCCCCGCCCCGGCGCAAGCGCCAGCAGCCAGCTCAGCTTCGCCGGCGGACGCCTCCAGGCCAGCGGGGCCTGCCGCCCCGTCCCGGCCGCCGATCAGCCGGACCAAGATCCTGCAGGCGCGCCGGAGGCTGCTGACCACCCTGGTGCTGCTCGCCATCGCCGCGGTCGCCTGCACGGCGCTCAAGCTCACGTCCGCGTGGGTCTGCGGGCCGCCCGCCGGCATGCTCGGCATGTACCTTCTCCTGCTGCGCGAGGCGTCCCTGGCCGACGCCGAGAAGGCGCGCCGGCGAGCGGAACACGTCGCTGCTGCCCGCGAGCGTGCCAGGGCCCGTTCCCGCCAGGCCTGGGCGGCCCGCACCCCGCAGCCCACCGCCGAGGTCATCGACATCTCAGCCCGGCTGGGCGACCAGCTCTACGACCAGTACGCGGACGCGACGGTACGCGCGGTCGGCGACTGACGTCCGCCAGCGCGCTGACAGGGGATCCTGGCCGGGGCGCGCGGGCCTCGGCGGGCCATGGGCGGTGTTACTGGTGCGCGGATGGCCCCGCGAGTTTGCTACGCTGGCGTCCGGTCTTGGGGCTGTAGCGCAGTCCGGTAGCGCACCTCGTTCGCATCGAGGGGGTCAGGGGTTCGAATCCCCTCAGCTCCACCCAGAACTGCAGGTCAGCGGCATGGCTGGAACATCCAGAGCAGCGCCGAAGATCATTTGTCACTCAGATGTCACCGGGACGGCGCGGTTGCAGGTGACATCGTGCGTCCCTGGACGACCTTCCCGGTACCCCCCAGGGCTTGCTTCGGCCCCCTCGCGTAGCCACGTGAGCCCAGCGGCCATCGTCGCTCCTAGCTTCGGCACGGCCCTCGCGAAAAAGGTCGCATCGGCGCTCTAGTCCGCGAGGGCGTCGGCTTCGGCGAGCTTGCGCGGCTGAAGCCGGCCTCAAGACCGGTCACTGAGGACTGGCCTGCCGAGAGCGGCGGATCCTCCGAGTCGATCCGCGCCAACGCCTGCAAGCCCAGTTCGGCGAACGGCCGTAACCGACGCATAATTCTCCGACCGATGCCAGCCGGTTATGCCCGGTTCCAGAATTGTTGCCTGAATGACGGGCCGTGTCATTTTGCATCAGATGCAATCGCGACGGAAGTCAGCCGAAGCAAGATATTGCTATCCATTGTTTATCTCTGGACCGGGCACGGTCCAGAGATAAACAATGGGATTGGCGCCGCCAGCAGGCGGCACCGATCGGGGACCGGGCACGGTCCCCGGTCACGGGCTTGGCGGCAGGAGATCGGAGGTGGTGGCAGTGGCGAGCACGGTGGGACGGCGCCGGTCGCGGCAGGCATCATTGCGGCCGAAGGTTGTGCAGTTCTCGCTGAGTGAGGATGAGTTCGAAGAGGTCAGTGCGATAGCTGCCCGGTCGGGGCTGGCTCGCGGAGCCTTCGCCGCTGAGGCGACGCTGGCTGCCGCCCGGGGCGTTCAGGCGAAAGTGGGGTCACCGCTGCGGGAAGCGCTGGTGGAATTGATGTCGGCGGCCGGGCTGGTGCGGCGAGTCGGCACTAATCTGAATCAGGCTGTTGCCCGGCTGAATGCCACGGGCCAGCGAGGTGATGACCTGCTCCCGGCGGCCCAATTCTGTGTCCGGGTGATCCGGCGGCTGGATGAGGCGGCGGATCACGTGCGGCAGTGCATTCCGTGACGGAGCAGGGGCGCTGCGGGTGATCGGGAAAGCGCTCCGCGGGAACAATGCCCGGCGGCTGCTGTATTACCTGTACGGGCCGGGCCGGGCTAATGAGCATGCTGACCCGCATCTGATCGCCGGGTTCAGTGATCCGGCGGACCTGGAGCCGGAGCGCCGCCGGGACGGGTCGCGGGACTTCCGGCGTCTGGCCGGGCTTCTGGAGCAGCCCCTGGCCGCCCTGGCCGGACCCGGGTTCGACCGGCCGGTCTGGCATTGCGCGATCCGGGCCGCGCCCGGGGACCGGATCCTGTCGGATGCGGAGTGGGAGAAGGTCGCGGCCCGGGTCATGGACCGGACCGGGCTGGCGCCACTGGATGACGACCTGGGGGTGCGATGGGTGGCGGTCCGCCACGCCGCCGATCACGTGCACCTGGTAGTCACGCTGGCCCGCCAGGATGGCACCCGCCCGCGGATCTGGAATGACTTTTACCGGGTCCGCGAAGCCTGCCTGGCCGCGGAGCAGGATCTCGGGCTGCGGACGACTGCTCCAGCCGATCGCACAGCCGCCCGGCGCGCCACCCGCGCCGAGACGGAGCAGTCGGCGCGGCAGGGCTGGGACGAGCCGCCCAGGGTCATGCTGCGCCGCGCGGTCAGCACCGCGGCGGCCGGGGCGGGGAACGAGCGGGAGTTCCTCGCCCGCCTCCAGCAGGCAGGCCTCCTGGTTCGGCTGCGGCGCAGCACCACAGAGCCAGATGCGGTGACCGGCTACACGGTCGGCCTAGCGCACCACACGAGCAGGGACGGTGGGGTGATCTGGTACGGCGGCGGGAAGCTCGCCGCTGACCTGACCCTGCCCAAACTGCGCGCCCGGTGGGCCACGCCGACAGCGGACCGTCATGTCTTCGGGGCAGGGCTGTCACCGGCGGCGGCGCGGGCCGTGCTGCGGCACGCGGTCACCGGAGCGGCCGGGCAGGCGCCGGATGAGGCCGGGTTCTTCGCGCGGCTCCGGGAGGGAGGCGTCCTGGTAAAACTGCGGTTCGGCGAGGCCGATCCGGGACAGGTCACCGGGTACTCCGTCGCTCTCCCCTGGCACACGGGACCCGGCGGAGCAGCCCCCTGGTACGGCGGCGGGCGGCTCGCAGCGGGACTGACGCTGCCCCGGCTCCGCCACTTGTGGGACCAGCCGCGGAGCGCCGGGGCAGAGCGTTGCGGGGCCTTCCATTTCACCGCGTCGGAACAGAACGCGATCTACGAACACGCGGGCCGCCAGGCCGCCGCGGCCACGGAGCAGATCCGCCGCGTCGGCGATGATCTGCCCGGAGCGACGGATACGGCGTGGGCGGCAGCCGACACCCTGCATGTCATGGCGCAGGTCCTGGGCAGCCCGGAGCTGCGGTGCGCGGCGGACGCCTACGACCGCGCCGCCCGGGCGCCGCACGGCCGGATCCCGCACAGGACCCGTGACGGTGACCAGCTGCGGGCCGCGGCGCGGCTGGTCGCGCTGCTGGGCAACTCCAGCGGAGACGGGACGCTGGCCCTGGTCACGCTGATCGCAAAGTTCGTCGCCCTGACCGCCGCTATCGCAGAGTTCCGGCAGGTCCAGCAGCACGCCACGCAGGCAGCAGCAGCCCGCGCGGCAGCCGAGCACCTGCACGCCGCAGCAACCAAGGCCCGGTCAGCAGCGGCGCGGCCAGGCTCGTCGCGGACAACTCGTCGGCCGAGGACGGGAGCCGCGGCAGAATCGGTACGCCGCGACTTCCCGGCGAGGCTGATCCCCACGATGCGGTCGCCTGTCCCTCACAGCCGGTCAGATCCACGGCCTGGTTCTCGACACCTCCCGCTACCGCCCCGGCGAGCAGGGCCAGCCAGATAGCGGCACCGAGACCGCGCAAGTTTTCGTCGCAACGGCGCCTGGGAACCGATCAAACCAGACAAGCAGCCCCCGATGACGGCCATCAGGATCTGGCCGGACACGGCCGCGCCGATCACGGAAGGTGGCTGCGTGCGGGCTTTATGGCCGCTCCTGATCCGCCGATCTGGACGGGCCAGCCGCCCCTCGCGCTCATCAGTTGAGGCGCGCAGATCAGGTCAATCTGGCAGGTGTGATCTCCTTCGCCAGGCTCCTTGGACGTCCGGATCTG
>Ga0208219_1000820_pt1 | contig 10909 bp, 16 predicted proteins | sample NGESurshal072012_7_FD_184469 | JGI IMG/M metagenome (GOLD analysis project Ga0208219, IMG submission 184469) | Arctic peat soil microbial communities from Barrow, Alaska - NGEE Surface sample 53-2 shallow-072012 (SPAdes) | ecosystem: Environmental > Terrestrial > Soil > Wetlands > Peat ...
GCTGCCGCGAGCGGCGGATGCGCAGCACGCCGACGTCCAAGTCGACGTCCTCCCAGCGCAGCCCGAGCGCCTCGCCCTGCCGCAGACCAAGCGCCAGTGCGACCGCCCACCGGGCGCTGTTGCGGCGCTCGCTGGCCACCTTCAGCAGCTGCTGGATCTCCTCGACGTCATAAGGCTCGACTTCCGTCTCCGTCAGCGGCGGCGATTTCGCGAACAGCACCGGGTTGCGCGTCAGATGAGACCGCCTGACGGCCTCGTTGAGGGCTGCCCGAAGAGTCCGGTGCACGTGGTGGACGCCGCCAGGGGCCAGACCTTCGCGCCGTAGCTTGGCGTAGAACCGCTCCACATGCTCAGGCGTGAGCTTCTCCAGGCGGTGAGCCCCGAGCCCGGGAACAATGTGCTTCCTGACGTCGACGCGATACCCGGCGTGCGTGTTCTCCGCTATGTGCGGCGGGGCCGCGATATTGGTGATCCAGTAATTAAGCCAGCTGGCCACGGTCCAGCGCTGGCCGGCCGCCCGGGCCGTGCCGCTCTCCCGCGCTCGCTCGAGGGCACGGACTTTGAGCGCTACTTCGGCCCGGCTGGCTCCCCGCACATGGCGGCGGTCGGGCCGTCCGTCGTCGCGTACACCCATCGTGACCCGGCCGTGCCAGCCCTCCTTGTTTCGGTAAATCGAGGACCGGAAGTTGGCGCCCCGGCTCCTTTGCTGATCCGGCGCGCCGTCCTCAGGCGGCACTGTTGCCATCGGCGGCTTCCGAGCCTCGCGTACCGCGCAACACTGCCACGTACTCGGGCAGGCAATCCGCCGGGACCCGGCGCAGCCGACCTACCTTGACCGACTCCAATTCGCCGGATGAGATCAGCTGGTAGATGAGCGTGCGGCCAATCCTGAGCCGATGGGCCGCCTCCTCCACAGTTAGCAGCAAGCCTGCTGGCTCGGACTCGTCCGGTGCTGCCGTCACTACGCTCACGGAGTCACCTCCTGCCTTTTGTTCCGATCACGGCTGGTTCTGGCGTCATCCGTCGGTGACGATGGCGCGGTACTCGTCGTTCGGCCACATTTCTGCGAGCCAGGCTGTGAGCTGCTTCCATTCGGCGCGTCCGGGCTTGCAGGTAACCAGCTCGGGATGCCCGGCGGGCATGCCGAGCGCGTCGCGTGCGGCGCCTTCCTTGCGGCTGATCCGGCCCGGGTCGCCCGAGGCCGTCATGGCGCCGCGTCCTGGCGGTATTGGGCCGCGAGTGCCCAGGCGGTGGAGCCGTTGACGCGCAGCCGCCTGGAGATGAGACTGAGCGTCCCGCCCCGCGCCAGGATGTGCCCGGCGGCGAGTTGCCGCTCAGCGCGGGTCAGTGCGACCGGGCGGGATCCGCTGGCGGCGATTTCGGCCGCGATGGGGTCGATGACGCCGCCGTCGGTAAGTACACAGCTGCGCCGGGCCGCGGGGCGCGGCTCTGGCGGCAGTGGCCGGCGGGCGGTCACGGCTCGGCCTCAAGCTCGGGGTCCCAGGTCAGGCCGGCTGCGTCGTGTCCGACTTCGAGTGCCTCGGCGAGGGACAGGCGTCCGGGGTTCCTGGCCCGGAGCTCGGGACTGGCCCACAGCTCGATCACGTAGTCCGGTGCCCGGCTCCCGGCGGGCTGCCGCTCCGGTACGGGCTGTCGCGGGGTTCTGGCTGACCGGACCATCGTGGTGTCCTCTTCCGGCGGGCGGGTAGTCATGCTCCGGCCTCGGCCTGGGGTTCCGCTGCGGCGTGCAGGGCGGGGGTGAACCAGGTGGTCTTGCCGCGGCCGGCGGGCCGGGTGCCGACGTCGGTGGCCAGGGCGGTGACGATCGCCATCCCGCGGCCCCGCTCCTCCTCCGGCCCGGCCTGATGCTGCCGGGGCAGGTCCGGTGAGGTGTCGGTGACCTCGCAGGCGATTCCGGGCTGGCCGTCTTGTGCGGCCTGGCGCCGCAGGGCGAGGCTGATCGGCCCGCGACCGTGCTCGGCTGCGTTAGCGGCCAGCTCGGAGGCGAGCAGCTCCGCGTCGCCGGACGGGTCGTTCATGCCCCACGCGGCCAGCGCCTGGCGGACGGCGGCACGGGCCTGCCGGGCAGAGGTCAGATCTGCCGGCAGCTCGGCGCGGAGGACGTCATCGGCCGGCCCGGTCGCGGCATGGCCGGCGGGTACGGCCGGTTCCGCCGCGGCCTCGCGGTGGCCTGGCATGGCGCTGACGCGCTGGCCGTTCACTGGCCGGCCTCCCATTCCGCGTCCTCGGCGTCCCGCTGCGCCTGCCAGGCCGCGGCGGCGGCGGCCAGCCGGGTGCAGCCATCGCCGTGGCCGCGCTCGTTGTCCTCCGGGTGGCTCTCATACGGGCCGCGGTCGCTGATCCCCTGCTCGCACGCCGGGCATGCGTAGTAGAAGCTGCGCTCCCGGAATAGGTCCGGCTCGCCGGTCACGTGCTCGTAGCCGGCGACCGCGAGGTCATAGCCGGTCCGCTCGCCGTCGTTGGCCAGGCCGAGCGCCTCGCCGATCTCCCGCCAGCCGATGCCCTCGGCGCGGGCATGCTTCACGTAGTCGCCGACGACGCGCCCGGCGGCGTGCTGCACGGTCTGCGCGGCCCGGAGACCGGCCAGCGGCTCGGCGTAGCGCGTCGTGATGGCCGAATCCGCCCATACGGGCCGCTCGCGTATCTCGGCGCCTCCGGCTTTGGCGAGCTGCAGCACGGACGCCTGCGCCTGCCAGTAGGCATCGCTGGCCGCGCTGGTTACCGCGTCCCGGCGGCTGCCGGCTTCCTGGTCTTCCATGTCAGTTCCTTCCTGCTCTGAGCGCCCTGGCTGGCTTGTCGTCCGAGGTCAGCCGCGCCGGCGGCCTGGTGCTGGTGGCGCTCGTCAGGCGCCTGCCTCGGGTTCGGGATCGGTTCGCCCGGCGACGCCCTCGTGCTGCATGTCGCCGAGCCTGGAGATCAGGCCTGTCATGTACCGCCGGCCGAGCACGCCCGCCGTCCCGGCCGGGAGCCGCAGAAAGCGCTCCCCTGCGCACTGGTCACCGGGCCCAGCCGCCCGGCTGGCTGGCTCGTCCCGTGACGCCGGGCGCATGGCGGCAGGGGGGTCCAGCCGAACTGCGGGGACGCCGGGTTCGGCGTGCGGGTGCTCGGGCTGGGCGGGCTGGTAGCCACCTGACTGGCCGATGACGGGGCACAGGCTGCTGCCGTCCTTGTGCGACCATTCGGGCCGGGCGGTCCCGTGCGCCTCCCAGGGGACCAGGCCGGCTGGAGGCTGATGGACGGCCTCCTCGCCGCACTCCGGACACTGTGCCGGCTGGTCTGCGCTCATGCCGCTCGCCTCCTGAGGGGCGTGTCGCTGCTGGCGCGGGGGCGGGTGCTTGACGTGCGTTCGCTGCGCCGCCAGCCTGCGGCCGGCTTCGCGGCCGGGTCATCGATCGCGTCGTCGTCCCAGGCGAGCGGCAGCGCCCAGTCCCGGGTGCGGGCGTAGTTCCGGGCCCGGCTGACGGAGATCTTCTGCCGGTGGCCGCTTTCGTCCGGCGGCTTGTCCCACAGTTCGTCGTAGAGCTCGCGGACGGCCTGGGCGGTGCCTGCCGTCACCTGGTCGCAGGTGGCCAGCTGGAAGTTGGACCGCTGGATGCCGAGCCGCCCGGCGAGGATGGCCTGCGAGTAACCGGCGGCGACAAGGGCCTGCACCCGGCGCCGCGTGCCTGCCGCGTCCGTCCGCGCTCCCGCGCTGAGGGATTCCGGTACCGCCCTGACGGCCAGTAGCTTCTGCTCGGTCTCCGGCCGGATCCCGCGCGATGGCGGGCGGCCGCCGGGGCCGCCGTACAGCAGCTTGCTCACCGCGCCGGAGGCGACGCCCGCCAGCTGCGCCGCCCGCCTCCAGCCGATCCCCGCTGCGGCAAGTGCCCGCAGATGCTCACGGGCCGGGGCGGCGTCCACGTAGGGGCGCCACTGTCCGTAGAGCTTCATGCGGGCCCGGTGATCCTCGGCCTGCCGGTTGGCCTGCGTGCAGGGCGTGCAGCGGCAGCCGCGGCCGGCCCGGTCGTGCTCGTCAGGCCCGCAGACGTAGCGCGCACGGGTGCCGTGATCGCGGGCCATCACGCGGCCTCGGGGTCCCCGGCCTCGGCCTGCGCCTGGCGCCGCACGTAGATCCCGTCCTCGCAGGTCCGCCAGCCGTGCGCGGCGAGCCGCGGGTCAGGGTGCGGAGTGCCCGGCGTCCGGTCTGGCTCCGGGCCGCGCTCCATCTCCCGCAGCTCGCTTATCAGCGTCTCGCCGGTGCCGTCATAGGCCCGGGCGAACGCCTGACCGTCCGGTGTCTCCGCGCCGCACAGCAGGGATGCCGCAACGTCCTGGTGATGCTCGGCGATCCGGTCCGCGTCCATCCCGGCCGCAGCCTGCGCGCTGGTGATCTGCCGTGCCGTCTCGCTTCCGGCCTTGCCCGGGTCCTGCCTGTCCGTGCTCATCCTGCTTCTGCCTCCCTGCCGGCTTCCCTTAGCCGTGATCGCGTTGCCGGCCCGATGCCGAGCCCGGCGTTGTGCCTGGCCCACTGGCGCAGGCCGGGGTCATCGGGCCCGATGCCGGCGGCCTCAGGCCGCGCGGTGATCTGCTCGCGTACTGACTGGTGCTTCGCGGCGCCGGGCCGCGCCCTGCGCTCGCGGATGATGTCCGCGCCCTCGCACCAGGTGACCGCCTCGGCGCCGAGCTGGATGGCCCGGGCGCGCTTGCCCTCGCTCAGGTCGTAATGCCACGTGGCCGGGGCGTCCTGGAACCACTCGCGCCGTAGCCCGAGCGCGCCCGCGAACTCGTGCAGTTCGGCGCGGGTGTCGGCGGACAGGTGCGACCAGCGCGAGGTGCGCGGGGCGGGCGTGGCCGCGATGTTGGCGTCATCGACGTAGACGGTCATGTCAGCTGCCCGCCTCACGCTCAAAAGGGCGCTGCTGCTGCGCTGACTGGATCGTGCGGGACACCTCGTGCTCGCTCAGCCCGGCCGCCTGCGCCGCCCGGGCGATGGCATCGAGCGCTGCGCTGTCCTGCGCCTCGATCGCGCGATTCGCCGCCCAGAAAAGCCCGCCATTGCGGTTGCCCTCGACCTGCTGCGCGACCCAGTCCGCCAGGTGCACCACGTTCCGCGGGCGGCCGTCCTGGCGCTCCGGTTGCCGGGCCGGCCTGTGCTCCGGCTGCAGCAGGCTCCGGATCGCGCCGAAGTCCACGCCCGCCTCGCTCGCCACGTGCTGCGCCACCTCGTACCGCCGATCGCCGACCCGGGACGGCGGCGCGACGATGTACCCGCCGCGGGCTTTCAGGTCGATGTGATCGGCGGGGAGTTTCCCGCAGCCTTGCTCAGACCCGGCGAAGTACAGGTGCATGCCGCCGCCCGGCGTCCGCACGATCGCGCCCGGATTGCCGACCAGGCCCTCGCACTTGAGCCGGTTCAGCGCTGCGAAGCCGTTGCCGCGCTCGCCGTGATCATCGACGTCGACCACGTCCGGCCCAGGCGCGCCGGTCGCTATGCCCACGTTGCGCTCTGGATTGGAGCGCCACCAGCGGCTGATCTGGCCCGGGTCGGTGGTTGCGTCCAGGAAGCCATGCTTGGTCGCGGGCTCCTTCATGCCCGCCAGCACCGGGAACACCGGCCAGCCCGCCCGCGCGTACGCGAGTGCCGCGTCCTGCGGGCTGCGCTGCGCCGCCGCGCTCATGACGATGCTGCCCACGGGTCGGCGCCGATGCGGGTGATGCCGCCGGCCGGGGCGAGGTGATCGCATCCGCCTGTCTCGGCCGCCATCTGCGCCATTGCCGCGGGAAGCAGCCGGATGTGCCAGTCAGCCTCGCTGGTCAGCGGCCGCTCGGGCGCCAGGAAAATCACCGCGTGCAGCTCCGACAGCCATGCCAGCAGGTACAGGCACAGGTCGTGCTGCTCCCAGCACGGGCCCACCTGCCGGGCCAGGTGCCCGTAGCCGGGACGGAACACCGTCGCGACCCAGGCGCGCAGCCGGTCGATCGCCTCAGCGCGCTCCTGGCCGGCGAGCTGCCACCACTGCGGCGCCGCGATCGGCTCGTAGCCCCCCTCGTCCTGCTCGCCGTCTTCCTTGTCGCGGCCGCGCTGCCCGGCGATGCGCTGCAGTCCCGCAGTGAGGTCCGCTATCCGGGACTGGTCATCGGCCCGCGCGATACGCAGCCCGGTTACCTGCTCGCGGATCTCGGCAAGCTCCATGAGCACGGCTGTAACCGCGTCACCGGCGGCCGGGTCCGGGGTGCTCACCGCTTGTCCCACGGATACGAGGTGCGGGCGCTCCGGGCGTTGCCGGTGGGGCCGTTGCCGCTGGCGTGGCCGTTCCGGCTGCCGTTGCGGTGCCCGGTGCCGTTCACCGCCGCGGCCAGGGCGGCCGGCCCGCTGGCCAGGTCAGCGGTGAGCAGTGAATCCGCGGCCTCGATGTCCGCGGCGCCCCACGCGCCGGTGCCCGCGGCCAGGACTGATGCCACCGGCACGTCAAGCTCGGCCGTCGATGGTTCCCGGGTCAGCCGCGCGACCTCGCGGCTCCGCAGCCTGGCCCAGCGGTAGCGCCAGTCGTTCCACGCCATGGGCAGGTGCGTGATCACCGGTGCCGCCGACCCGCGCAGGACAAGCGCCCGCCGTTTGGGGAGGCGCCGGATCATCGCGGGCGTCGCCACCGGGTAATAGACGGTCCGGCGGCCCTCGGTGCCGCGTTCCAGGTAGGCCGCGTCGCCGCAGAGCCTGGAGACCATGTCGAGCGTGTCGGGGTCCTGGATCCCGGAGACGTAGATCTGGTTGGAGGTGTCCAGGACCGAGCGGGCGGCGGCCTTCCCCCAGCGGTCCTCGAGCTGGGCCAGGCCATGGCAGGCGATGATCATCATGATTCCGCGGCCGCCGGAGTCGGCGAGCAGCGACGGGACCGGGATCGGGCAGATCTGGGTCACCTCGTCGAGCTGCAGCAGCAGCGGCGGGTCCAGCCGGCTGCCGCGCATCCCGCTGCCCAGCTGCGACGCCGCCCAGTGGATCTCGGTGACCATGCACGCGAACAGCGGCCCGATCGGCGAGGTCTCGCCGCGCTGCTCGCCGATCAGGTACAGGCAGCCCTGCAGGCGCAGGAACTCCGGGATGTCGAACCCGTCGCCGGGGGCGGGCAGCACGCACTCGGCCAGTGCCGGGTCGTTCATGAACTTCATCGCTGAGGTCAGCACCATGCGGACCGTCGCCCCGGTTTTCTCGGCCGGGCCGCGCATCTGCGCCACGACCGCCGCCCACGACGCGCGGCCGTGCGCCCGCAGGATCCGCTCCGCCTCCCGCGTGGCGCCGGACAGCACCCACTGTGCGACGGCCCGCAGGTCCAGGCCGCCCAGCGCCGCGGCGCAGAACAGCGCCGGCATCTGCGTGGCGGCCTGCTCGGACCAGAACCCGTCCGCCTCGGTGCCCTTGGTGCGGACAGCCTCGGTGAACGCGGTGGCGCGGCGCGTCGCGACGGCTTCGTCCTCGCAGCCGGGAACCGGATCCCAGCGGAACGTGGTCCTTGCGAGCCAGCCGCCGATCCGCTGCGGGTTGAACACGAGCACAGGGCGCCCTAGCAGGGACCGCAGCCCGCTGGTCAGCAGGAACAGGTCCGGCTTGGTGGTCGCACTGACCACGGCGCCGCCGAAGTGGATGATCACCTTCGCGAGCCAGCCGGACTTGCCGCTGCGGGTCCGCCCGACGATCGTGATGTTCTCCTGGATCGGCTGGTGCAGCCGGTGCCGGTACTGCGCCCGGCCGAGGTACACCGAGTGCGAGGACGGGCGGATGATCCGGTGCGAGAGCGGCAGGCCGGGGCGGGTGCGGCCCGACTCGCGGAAGCTCGCGAGCCGGCCCCACTGCAGCCATAGCTCCGGCAGGCACGCGAACCCGCGGCCCGGGTGAAGCCGCAGCCGAAGCCGCAGCCGCAGAGTGGCCACGCGGAACCACGGCAGGTGACGGCGCGGAGCGAATGCCCAGCAGAGCAAGGCAAGCGCCAGCAGGATGGCGAGGAGCGCGGCGAACCTGGTCATGCGGAATCACCCTCTGCAGCGGACCGGGCGGCGCGGACCGCCCGCAGGAGCGCGGTACGGCCGGACGCGGGGTGCAGGCCGACCTCGGGAGCGAGCGCCGTGGCGATCTTCGAGACCTGACCGGCCGGGATATCCGCCAGGGCGCCGTGCCGCTCGGCCACCAGAGCCAGGAGCTGCCCGGTCTTCGTGGCGCCCATGGCGCTGCCGGCATGCCGGATGATCGCCGGGCGCGGCTGCCGCACCACGGCGGGACGCGCGGATGCCTCGCCGGCCGCGGGCAGCGGCGTGGCCGCCAGGATCCAGCGGCGCAGGCCGCCGCACGTGGAGGGGAATGCCAGAAACAGGCGCAGGCCGTAGAGCGCTGCCGTCCCGAGGACCGCCCACGGGGAGCGGCCGTCCTGCATGCCGAGCACGTGTCGGCGCATCGTCGCGGCGACGCGGTCAGCGACCACGGCCAGGAAAACCGGCGGCATGCAGAACGCCAGGACCGAGCGCGGCGAGGTGATGTCGGCCGCTGCGTAGTTCATCAGGGCGGATCCGGCCGCGCACAGCACGACCAGGACGCGTTCGGTCTTGGCCGCCAGCCCGGCGCGGGCCAGGCCGAGCGCCAGCAGGGAGAAGATGATCAGGCCGACGTCCAGTGCCCCGGCCTCGATCAGTGAGGCGATGGCCTGGTGCCGCTGCTCGAGCACGTAGCGGTACTGGGCGGCGTAGGACACGCTTAGCAGGCCGGCCCCCAGGACGAACAGCAGCACGGCGGCGGTCCCGACCAGGCGAGAACCCGGGCGTCCATGCTGCGGATCGCGCGCCGGGCGCCGGCTGGCGAACAGCCGCGGCCAGGAAAGCCGGGGCTTGGTGACCAGGGTCATGCGGCGCGAGTTCGCGTGGCCGGCGATGGCGTGCCTGCTGACCTTGTCGATCAGTGCGCGGTCAGCGGCCTGCGCGGTCATCGCGTGCTCCCATCTCCTGCATCTGGCTGGCCAGCTCCGCTGAGGTCGGCAGCTCTCGTGCCAGCAGTTCGGCTACTACGTGGCTCATCGGGCGTCCTGTGACCGCCGCCAGGAGGCGCAGCCGGATGCTGACGTCGTGCGGTATGTGGGTGACCAGCCGCGTGTCATGCCGGCCGAGTGCCCGCTCTCCGGCCGCTGGTGTCTTCGGTACTGAGGTCACAGGTGCTCTCCGCTGCTTGAGTAACTGACACCAATATTGATGCTTATTGGCATCATAGTCAATCAGTACCGGCCACCCCTGGCCTCGATCGGCACCAATCCGGCCGCTAGGCTTGCTCGCAACCGAGCAAGTGGGGGGCGAGGTGGCAGAGGACTGGGCCGCGGTCGCCAGCGCGATCTCCGACCGCCTGGCAGAGCTGCGTACGACCCAGATGGACGTCGCCGCCAAGGCCCGGATCTCCCTGACCACCCTCCGGGAGCTGCAGCACAACACCAGCCCGCGGCAACGGCGGCCGCAGACCCTGTCGGCCCTGTCCGAGGCGCTCGGATGGCCGGCGGACTACCTGGCCAGGGTGCTCCGCGGCGAGAACGCCCGGCCTCACCCTGACGAGGAGCACGACCCGGTCCTCAAGTCGCTGACCTCGGTCGAGCGCGAGCTCGGCGACCTCCGGGACCGGGTTGACCGGATCGAGCGGCAGCTAGCTGGTGAAGACGGATAGCCCGGAGCCTCGCGACCTGCTCAAGCAGGTCATCGATGCCGCGCCGCACTTCGGCCAGCCACGCGGCATGCTCAGCCGGGATACTCAGGTCCGCCGGCCGGACTGCTCTCTCGTTGTGCTGCTTTCCCATGAGCGCTAGCGTCAGGCTGGTCTGGCCCGTTAACCCGGAAGAAAATTCCGGGCTACCGCCAGCGGCCCAGGGAAAGGTCGGGCCATGCGCGGAATGACAGAGAACCTGACCATCGGCGAGCGCGTGGCGTGGTACCGGCGCAGGCGCGGCTTATCTCAGGAAGTGCTCGCCGGGCTGGTGGGCCGGTCCGCCGACTGGCTGCAGAAGGCAGAGAACAACCGGATCGAGCTGGACCGACTGTCGGTGATCCGCCTGCTCGCCCAGGTACTCGACGTCTCCATCGGTGACCTGATCGGCGAGCCTGCTCTCCTGGACTGGACGGCCGACAGCCGTACCCAGACCGTGCCCGCGCTGCGGGCAGTGCTCATGGACTACAGCCAGCTCTCGCCCCTGCTGGCCGGCGAGGACGATGCCATCGAGCCGCTAGCCCCGGATCAGCTCGCCCAGCAAGTCAGCGGGGTCTTCGAGGCCTACCAGCAGTCCCGGTTCGGTTACGTGACGGCGCAAGCGCCAGGCTTGCTGCGGAACGCAGCGGCGGCCGCGCGATCCGCGGAAGGCGACGCGGGCGGCCGCGCGCATGAACTGCTGGCGCTCAGCTATCAGGCCGCGGCTTCCGTCCTGACCAAGCTCGGCGAGGCTGATCTGGCCTGGATCGCTGCCGAGCGCGGCCTCGCCGCGGCGCAGCACGCCGACAGCCGGGTCGTGCTGGGCTCGCTGTTCCGCTCGGTTACCCACACGCTGCTGTCCACTGGCAGGTTTCAGCCCGCCGTACAGCTTGTCGACCGCGCGGCGGGCGTGCTCAGTTCCGAGCTTGGCGATGCGGATGACCGGATGCTGTCGGTATATGGCTCGTTGTTCCTCACCGGGGCAATGGCCGCATCACGGGCGGAAGACCGGGCTACCACGCGCGCTTTCCTGCGGGAAGCCGGGGAGTCAGCCGGACGGCTTGGCCGAGACGCCAACCACATGTGGACTGCGTTCGGCCCGACCAATGTGGCAATCCACAGGGTCAACACCGCGATGGAGCTGGGTGACGTGCAGATCGCGCTCGACATCGGCCCCCTATTGGACACCTCCGGCCTGCCGGCCGA
>Ga0208219_1000822_pt1 | contig 10906 bp, 9 predicted proteins | sample NGESurshal072012_7_FD_184469 | JGI IMG/M metagenome (GOLD analysis project Ga0208219, IMG submission 184469) | Arctic peat soil microbial communities from Barrow, Alaska - NGEE Surface sample 53-2 shallow-072012 (SPAdes) | ecosystem: Environmental > Terrestrial > Soil > Wetlands > Peat ...
CGTCACGACGACGGATGAGCCGCTGGGGTGGATGGAGACGAAGACCGCGGCCGACTTCAGCTGGGACTAGATCCGTGATTTCCCCGCCGCCGTGACGTCCTGGGCGTCCAGGCGCGCGGAGGCCTGTGATCACTCATCTTCTCTCCGGGCGCGGCGGCCCTCGCTCGCGATGGCGTGGTCGACGATGTGACGCTGCGTTGGCCGGTCGAGGCCGTGGAACCGTAGCCCGTAGGCCCACCGGTGCTCGCTCACCAGGGTCGCCCACACGACCTCGGCGATGCACGCCACGCGATAGGCCGGCTCGTCGACGTCGAGATGGCAACCGATGACCGCGCGGATGCGCTGGCCCAGCTCGAGCGGATGTGCGAGCAACTGCTCGCGAACCCGCTGATCGAGGACTTCGAGATCCAGACCCTGTGATCTGGGGAGTTCTCCAATTCCCCGGGTCGTGCGACGAGCGTGACGCCCTCCACGCCTGCTCGCTGCTCGGCGAGGCGCGGCTGGTCTGGCACGAGGAGCGGGACCTCTCGGGGATCGAGGCGATCGTCATCCCCGGCGGCTTCTCCTACGGCGACTACCTGAGGGCGGGGGCGATCGCCCGCTTCTCACCGGCGATGGGGGCGGTCGCCGAGTTCGCCGCCGCGGGCGGCCCGGTGTTGGGGATCTGCAACGGCTTCCAGGTCCTCTGCGAGGCCAAGTTGTTGCCGGGCGCACTCCTCCTCAACGAGGACCAGCGTTTCCTCTGCCGCCAGGTTGACCTGATCCCTGAGAACGCGTTTGCTGCGGAGACCACACCAGAGCGTGGTTCATCCAGCAAACGCGAGACCATCTCGGTTCCGGTCAAGCATGGGGAAGGGCGCTACTGGGCGCCCGACTCTGTGCTCGACGCGATCGAGGCCGGCGGGCAGGTGGCCTATCGCTACGCGCCCGGGCAGAACCCGAACGGCTCGGCCCGCGACGTCGCCGGAGTCAGCAACGCGGGCGGCAACGTCATCGGCCTGATGCCGCACCCCGAGCACGCGGTCGACCCGCTGACCGGCTCGACCGACGGCCTGAGGGTCTTCGAAGCGATGCAGATGGTGGCGGCGTGACGGTCGAGGTCTCCAAGCATCGCGAGCTCGGCCTGACCGACGCCGAGTTCGAGCTGATCTGCGAGAAGCACGGGCGCGAGCCGAACGGGGTCGAGCTGGCGATGTTCAGCCTGCTCTGGTCTGAGCACTGCTCCTACAAGCACTCGCGCAAGCTGCTGCGGCGGCTGCCGACCGAGGGCGAGCGGGTGGTGATGGGCCCGGGCGAGAACGCCGGCGCCGTCGACATCGGCAACGGCCACGCGATCGCCTTCAAGGTCGAGTCCCACAACCACCCGAGCGCGGTCGAGCCCTTTCAGGGGGCGGCGACCGGGGTCGGCGGCATCCTCCGCGACGTTTTCGCGCTGGGGGCGCGGCCGATCGCGATCCTCGACTCGCTGCGCTTCGGCGAGCTCGACTCGGTCCGCTCGCGCCACCTGCTCGACGGCGCCGTGCGCGGGATCGGCCACTACGGCAACTCGATCGGGGTGGCGAACGTCGGTGGCGAGATCTACTTCGAGCCCCCCTACGAGCACAACTGCCTAGTCAACGCGATGTGCGTCGGGATCGCCGAGACCAAGGACATGGTCCGCGCCGCCGCCGCCGGGGTCGGCAACGCGGTCGTCTTGATGGGCGCCTCGACCGGGCGCGACGGGATCGGCGGCGCCTCGGTCCTGGCTTCGGCCGAGCTCGGCGAGGGTGACGAGGCCAAGCGCCCGACCGTGCAGATCGGCGACCCCTTTGAGGAGTCGAAGGTGCTGGAGTGCTGCCTGGAGCTGCTGGAGAAGGGGCTACTGGTCTCGCTGCAGGATCTGGGCGCGGCGGGGCTGACCTCCTCGGCCGGAGAGATGGCCTCGGCCGGCGGCGTCGGAATCGACATCGATGTCGCCCAGGTGCCGCTGCGCGAGGCCGACATGGAGCCCTTCGAGATCATGGTCTCGGAGTCCCAGGAGCGGATGCTGGGTGTGGTCGAGCCCGCCCGTGTGCCGGAGGTGCTGGCGATCTGTGAGAAATGGCAGACCGGCTCGGCGGAGATCGGCGTCGTCACCGACAGCGGCCGCTTCCGGATCCTGCGCGGCGACGAGATGGTCGGCGACATCGCCGTCGAGGATCTGGTCGACGGCTGCCCGCTCTATGACATCGAGCCGGTCGAGCCCAACGGCTGGGCCTACGGCAACGAGACGACCCTCGCCGCCGGTGCCACCCCCGAGGACACGCTGCTGGCCCTGCTCGGCTCCTCCAGCATCGCCTCCAAGCGCTGGGCCTTCGAGCAGTACGACTCGGTCGTCGGCTCGCGCACGATGCGCCGGCCGGAGTCCGCCGACGCCGCGGTGCTGGCGATCCCCGAGGCCGGCAACGCGATCGGGGTCTCGATCGACGGCAACGGCCGTCGCGTCGCCTGCGACCCCTACGCGGGAACGGTCGAGGCGGTGCTCGAGTGCGCCCAGAATCTCGCCTGCGTCGGCGCCGAGCCGCTCGGCCTGACCAACTGCCTCAACTTCGGCAACCCGGAGAAGCCGACCCCGGCCTGGCAGCTGGACCAGGCCGTCACCGCCCTCGCCGACGCCTGCAGCGCGCTCGGCGTGCCCGTGGTCGGTGGCAACGTCTCTCTCTATAACGAGGGGCCGGAAGGCCCGATCTACCCGACGCCGGTGGTCGGCATGGTTGGCGAGATCCCCGACCCCGAGCAGGTTGCCGGTGGCGCCTTCGCCAACGAGGGCGACACGATCGCCCTGATCGGACCGTTCGAACCAACCCTGGACGGCTCACAGCTGGCGAAGCTTCGCGGCGAGCTCGACGCCGGCCTCCCCCAGCCCGAGATCAAGGCGGTCGCTGCGGCCTGCCTGACAATGCGCACCGCGGTCCGAGCCGGCAAGCTCGCCTCGGCTCACGACATCAGCGACGGCGGCCTCGGCTGCGCCCTCGCCGAGTGCTCGATCGCCGGCGGCCTCGGCTGCCGAGTCGACGTAGCGCCGCTGCGCGAACGCGGCTGCTCGCCCGAGGAGGCCCTGTTCGGCGAGGGGTCCGGGGGCTTCCTTGTCAGCGGCGACCGCGAGGTCCTCAACTCACTGGGAGCAACAGCGATCGGCAAGGTCGGCGGCGCCACGATTGAGATTGCCGCCGGCGATCGCAGCTTCAGCGTCGGCCTCGACTCGGCTGAGGGCGCCTGGCACTCGCTCGCGGCCCTGCTCTCGGATCCGGCCTAGCCTTCAACCCAGTCATTCCCTGTTCCTTTTCGGCCTATAGCGACGAAAAGAACAGCTCAGCGAAGTGGTGCGGGGTCGACTGGGAGTTCGCTGGCAACTGCACCATGCTGCTCAGCAATCGGCGCCTCGGACCGGGCCGGGACCGGCCCCAGGCCGAGCATGACTGCGCCTGAGGCCAGCGCCGCGATCGCCGAGAAGAGGTAGGCGTTGTTGGAGACGTCGAGGGCTTCGGCGAGGGAAGCGGGTTCGCCGACCATGGCAACCAGGATCGCGGTGCCGAGCACCGCGCCGACCTGACGGAAGGCGGCGTTGACGGCGCTGGCGGTAGCGAAGCGCTCATCGGAGACGTCGCGGACCGAGGCCGAGCCCAGGGTCGGGAAGGCGAGGCCGATGCCGATGCCGGTCAGGCAAGCGCCTGGTAGCCAGAGGTTTAGCCAGTCAGGCTCGGCGCCGGCCGAGCGCAGGACCATCACCCCGGCGGCGAAGAAAACCGTGCCGGGAACGATCACGGCGCGGTGACCGAAGCGGTCGGCGAGGCGGCCGGCCGGGCCGGAGACCAGGGTCGAGAGGGCCGGCCCGGGCAGAGTAGCGAGGCCGGCGTCGAGCAGGCTGTATTTCCAGACCCCTGTCAGAAAGAGCACGTTGCCGAGGATCAGCGAGAAGAACGCCGCCGCGAAGAGCAGAGTGCCGAGATTGCCCACCCGGAACGAGCGCTGAGCGAAAAGGGCCGGCTCGACGATCGGCCGCGGGTGAGTGCGACTGCGGGCGACGACCCCGCCAAGCAGCGCGGCCGAGGCAGCAAAGGCGCCCAACACGGCTATCGAGGCCCAGCCCCAGTTGTTGCCCTCGACGATTCCCAGCGTCACCAGGGCAAGGCTGAGCGCCAGCATCCCGGCGCCGGGAAGGTCAGGCAGGCGGCTGTCGGCGATCGGGCGCCGCGGCAGCCGAGTGCGCCCCGCCCAGAGGATCGCGGCGCCGAGTGGCAGGTTGACAAGGAAGACAAGGCGCCAGTCGGCGGCATCGACCAAGGCGCCACCGAGGGTCGGCCCCACGGCCGCGGCTGCCGCGGCGGCGGCGCCCCAAAGGCCGACCCCCGCCGCGCGCCGCTCGGTCGGGAAGCTGTCGAGCACGATCGCCAGCGAGGTCGGCGCGATCATCGCCGCGGCGACACCCTGGAGGACACGGAAGGCGATCAGTAACTCCAGCGAGGGCGCGGCGGCGCAAAGCGCGCTCGCGACCGTGAAGCCGGCGATGCCGGTGAGGAAGACGCGCTTATGGCCGAAGCGATCGGCCAACCCTCCGGCCGGGACCAGCAGCGCGGCGATGACGACGAAATAGCCGTCGAGGACCCAGGAGAGGGCGTCGCGGCCCGAGCCGCTGAAAGAGGACGCGATGTCCGGGAAGGCGATGTTGACGATCGTCGTGTCGAGGAAAGCGAGAAATGCCCCGGTGCAGGCGATCAGGACGGCGGCTCTATGCCCACGGTCATACATCGTCGGGGCACAATAGACTATGTCCATGGGCATAGCGCGACTGGCCGATGGACAGCCACCCGAGCCGAAGCGGCGCGACGGGCGCGAGCGGCTGCTCGACGGCGCCGGCCGGCTGCTGGCCGAGCGCGGCTACGCGGCGATGGAGCTGCGCGACGTGGCCGAGCGCGGCAACGCCCCGCGCGGATCGATCTACCATCACTTCCCCGGCGGCAAGGCCCAGCTCGCCGCCGAGGCGACCGAGGTCGACGGCCTCCGCGTCCGCAAGTCGATCGAACGCTCGCTGGCCGAGCGCGGCCTGAAGGAGACGCTGGCGATGTTCGGCGAGATCTTCCGCCGCCGCGCCGACTCCCACCCCGAGCGGATCGGCTGCCCGGTAGCAGCCGCGGCGATGGCGCGGCCGGAGGACCCGGCGCTCGCCGCCGCGGCCACCGACGCCTTCCAGAGCTGGGAGGGGGCGATCGCCGACGCCCTGGTCAAGGAGGGCGTCAAGCCGAAGCAGGCGGCGACGTTCGCCGCCGTTGTCGTCTCGACGATCGAGGGGGCGCTGCTGCGCACCCGCGCGGCCGGAAGCCACGCCCCGCTCGACGACGCGGTAGACGGCCTCGGCCAGGCGCTGGACGGCCTCCTGCGCGTCGCGACCTCAAAGCGCGCCCCCGCCTGATCCCCGGCCGCTGCTACCCTGCCCCGGTAGGCAGTCCGCCTGCGCGTCACGTCCTTCAAAACCCGAGGAAAGCGCGCTTTAACCTTGATCGAGCGGCCTCTCACCGACCGCGATGGACCGCGCGACGAGTGCGGGGTCTTTGGCGTATTCGCTCCCGGCCACGACGTCTCCCGGCTCGCCTACTTCAGCCTCTACGCGCTCCAGCACCGCGGCCAGGAGTCGGCCGGGATCGCCACCTGCGAGGGCGGCCACATCACCACCATGCGCGACTCCGGCCTGGTCTCCCAGGTCTTCGACGAGGAGAAGCTGCGGGCGCTGGAGGGCGACATGGCGATCGGCCACGTCCGCTACTCGACCACCGGCGGCGGCTCCTGGGAGAACGCGCAGCCGGTCTGGCGCGACGACGGCCGCGAGCTGGCGCTCGCCCACAACGGCAACCTGACCAACGCGGTCGAGCTCTGGGGCGAGCTGAAGGAGCGCGGCATCGACTTCCGCGGCACCTCGGACTCCGAGATCATGGCGGCGCTGCTCTCCTCCAACGACGGCAAATTCATCGAGGACGTAGTCACCGACGTGATGCCGCGCCTGCGGGGCGCCTACTCGACCGTGGTGATGACCAAGCACGCGATCGTCGCCTTCCGCGACCCGCACGGGGTGCGGCCGCTCTCGCTTGGGCGCCTCGACGACCGCTATGTCGTCGCCTCGGAGAGCTGCGCCTTCGACATCATCGGCGCTGAGCTGATGCGCGAAGTGCACCCCGGCGAGATGATCTCGCTGACCGAGCGCGGGCTCGAGACCCGCCAGGTGGTGAAGGCCGAGAGGCCGGCTCGCTGCGTCTTCGAGCACATCTATTTCTCCCGCCCAGACAGCCGCCTCGAGGGCAAAGTCCTGCAGCAGGTGCGGGGGCGGATGGGCGCGAACCTCTGGCGCGAGGCGCCGGTCGATGCCGACCTGGTGATCGCGGTGCCGGACTCCGGCAACCCGGCGGCGGCGGGCTTCGCGCGGGCCTCAGGGCTGCCCCGCGACGACGGCCTGATCAAGAACCGCTACGTCGCCCGCACCTTCATCCAGCCTGGACAGGAGCTGCGAAAGCACGGCCTGCGGCTGAAGTTCAACCCGCTGCCGGAGATCGTCGAAGGCCAACGGATCGTCGTCGTCGACGACTCGATCGTGCGCGGCAACACCACCCGCCAGATCGTCGGCATGCTGCGCGACGCCGGGGCCAAGGAGGTCCATCTGCGGATCTCGGCGCCGCCGATCCGCAACCCCTGCCACTACGGCGTCGACATGTCGACCCGCGAGGAGATGATCGCCCACAACCGCAGCATTCAGGAGATCGCCGACGAGCTCGACGCCGACTCGCTCGCCTACCTTTCGCTGGAGGGCGTCTACGACGCGATCGGCACTCCCGCCGAGGACCACTGCGACGCCTGCTTCACCGGCCGCTACCCGCTCGGCGACGACGAAGACGCCGATGGGAAATCGGCGCTGGAAGACATCGCGGTGGTCCCCGCCGGCAGCTAGCCGCCGGCTACTTCCCCAGCTTGTTGACCGCCTTGCGCAAGCTCGCAAGCTGCTTGGCGAGCTTGCCGACTCGCGTCCGCAACGGTTCGAGTTCGGCGACGCGAGTCGAAAGCGACGCTACCTGGGCCGAAAGGGCCTGATTCTGCGCCGCTACCCCCGGCGCCGAGCTTTCGATCGCGGCAATCCTGCCCGTCAGCCCTTTGTTCTGGGAACTCAACGCCTGAGTTGCGGCTTCCGCGGCGCCAAGCTTGTCCGTCAGCGCCTGAACGGCGGCGAGTGACACACCCGCCTCGTCGGCGGGGGAGATCAGGTTGGCGCCTTCGCCAAGGCCGAAGGCAGAGCTGAAGTCATCGGCGAGCGGCCCCAGGTGACGATCGCCGACGGGGGCGCCCGAGAAGCGCCAGCTCTGGATCGGCAGGCTCGCCACCCCGGCAAGGATCCCGGCGGAGTCGACATCCTGAAGTTCGGTCACGGTCGTCGGGTTGGCGGCTTCGGAGAGCGAGCCGCCGAGGTCGAGGTCGCCGTAGGACTGAAGTTCGAAGACCGGTTCGGTCCCGTCTTCTCCAATCGTGAACGAACCCGCTCCGGCGGGAATGCCGGTTGCCCAAGAGCCCGCGCCGGGTGAAGTGTCGGAGTAAACAGCCCTGACACCTCCGGAGCGAGCCAGCTGCAAGGGGGCGCTTGGTGAGGCGGTTCCAAGGCCGACGTCGCCATTGGCGGCGATATCGATGCTGGAGGTGGGGGCGCCAGGCCGGATCCGGAAGGGAAGCTTGCTGCCGCCGGTCACATCGCGGACGAAGAAGTTCGCCTCGTTGCCGGCCACGTCCCAGGTCTGGGGGGTGAAGCCGCTCCCATTCGTCTGTTCAAGCCGCAGGAAAGGAGTGTCGGCCGTCTTCAGGATCAGGTTTTCTTCCTGGGTGTTCGCCGCGGCGGCAGAAGGCACAACCAAGGCAACGAGGGACGCGCAAAGCGCGACGGCAAGTTGAAAGCGGAGCATGGAGTCCTTCCTCTGGGCGAATCGACCGGGCGTCGACTTACGCGTTGATGTGGTTACTTCGTGCTCTGCGCGAAGATGCCTCGGTGAGCGCCTTTCGCATCGTCGTCCTCGCCTCCGGCTCGGGCACCAACCTGCAGGCGATCCTCGACCGTCTGCACGGCAGGGACGGGGTCGAGGTCGTCGGGGTCGCCTCCGACAAGCCGAGGGCGCAAGCGCTGGAGCGAGCGCAGGGGGCTGGGGTCGAGACCGCTGTCTTCCCTCGTGGCGACTACGCTGACCGGACTGCCCGCGATGCGGCGATGGCCGGGTGGATCGAGTCGCGCGGCGTCAACCTCGTCGTCCTCGCCGGCTACATGCAGCTGCTCAGCGACGAGTTCGTCGCCCGCTTCCGCAACCGCATCGTCAACATCCACCCCGCCCTGCTGCCGACCTTCCCCGGTCTCGACGCGATCGGCCAGGCGCTGGCCGCCGGAGTCGATGTGACCGGCGTCACCGTGCATTTCGTCGACGAGGGAGTCGACACCGGCCCGGTCATCCTCCAGCGCGAGGTCGCCGTGCCCGCCGGCCGCGATCGAGAGGCGCTGGAGGCGGTCGTGCACGCGACCGAGCACGAGCTGTACCCGGAGGCGATCCGCATGATCGCCGAGGGCAGGGTTAGGATCGCCGAGAGCGGCCCGGTTTCGGTCGTGATCGATGAGTGACGCCCCCGCAGACAGACGAGACGAGACCGTGAGCGACGGCGCGATCCGCGTGCGCCGGGCGCTGATCTCGGTCTCCGACAAGACCGGCGTCGTCGACTTCGCCAAAGGCCTTGCCGCGGCCGGAGCCGAGATCCTCTCCACCGGCGGCACCGCGACGGCGCTGCGCGAGGCCGGGCTCGAGGTGACCGACGTCTCCGAGTTCACCGGCCAGGAGGAGATCCTCGGCGGCCGGGTGAAGACGCTGCACCCGCGGCTGCACGCGGCGATCCTCGCCCGCCGCGCCGACCCCGAGCACATGGCGACACTGGAGCGCGAGGGGATCGAGCCGATCGACCTGGTCTGCGTCAACCTCTACCCCTTCGAGCAGACCGTGTCCGGCCACGACGTGCCGGCCGAGGTCGCGATCGAGAACATCGACATCGGCGGGCCGACGATGATCCGCGCCGCCGCCAAGAACCACGAGAGCGTCGCCGTCGTCGTCAAACCCGAGTCCTACGATGCGGTCTGCGCCGAGCTGGAAGAGTCGGGCGGCGAGGTATCCGCCTCGACCCGGCACTGGCTGGCCAACGAGGCCTTCGCCCAGACCGCGCGCTACGACGCCGCGATCAGCCGCTGGTTCTCGACCTCCTACGAGGATTTCCCCGAGCACCTCGCCGTCGCCTACGAGAAGGTGCTCGACCTCTCCTACGGGGAGAACCCGCACCAGCGCGCCGCGCTCTACTCCGAGGCCGGCGTCCGCAGCCACGTGCTCTCACGGGTCTCGAAGCTGCACGGGCGGGCGCTCTCCTTCAACAACGTGCTCGACCTCGACTCCGCCAACCGCCTGGTCGCCGATTTCGAGCAGCCGGCCTGCGTGATCGTCAAGCACAACAACCCCTGCGGGGTGGCGGTCGGCGAGAGCGCGCTGCAGGCCTACGAAAAGGCCCTTGCCTGCGATCCCCTCTCGGCCTACGGTGGCGTCATCGCCCTCAACCGCCCGATCGGCGCCGAGCTGGCAGAGGCACTGCACCTGAACTTCGTCGAGGTCCTGATCGCTCCCGAATACGAGCACGGCGCCCTCGACGTGCTGCAGCAGAAGGAGGCGATCCGCATCCTCTGCGGCGAGGAGCGCCGCGACCCCGACCCGGTCGAGCGCGACACCAAACGAGTGCTGGGCGGGCTGCTGATTCAGGACCGCGACGGCGACCCCGAGCCGCGCGAGCTGATGGAGGTCGTGACCAAGACTCAGCCGAGCGAGGAGCAGTGGGCCGATATGCAGTTCGCCTGGACCGTGGTCCGCCACGTCCGCTCCAACGCGATCGTCCTCGCCAAGGGCGGCGCCACCCTCGGCATCGGCGCCGGCCAGATGAGCCGAGTCGACTCGGTGCGACTGGCGGTCGAGAAGTGCCGCAACGCTCGGGGCGAGGAGGCCACCGGCCTGCTCGCCGGCTCCGCCGCTGCCTCAGACGCTTTCTTCCCCTTCGCCGACGGACCCGAGCAGGCGATCGAAGCCGGCGCCACCGCGGTGATCCAGCCGGGCGGGTCCAAACGCGACGGCGAGGTGATCGAGGCCTGCGATGACGCCGGCGTGGCGATGGTCTTCACCAAGCACCGGCACTTCCGGCACTAGCTCGACGCTTCCCTCAGGAAGTCGCACAACCGTTTGATTGTGACCACAGGTCTCTGAAAGATGCCTTAAGCCAGCATGCTTGAGCTTCGCGCATTGGAGCATGCGTACAGGGGCGCTGCATGAGGGTCAGGGTTCGGCCAGGGCTTCCACCTCGCGCTGGTCAGTTCGGGTTGGGCCGCCCATGATCCATGTGCCTTCGATCTTCACGCCGCAGGCGGCACCTTCGTGCCAGCAGCGTCCTTCGGCCTCGATCCCCGCGTCGCTGACGAAGTCGAAGGATTCGAAGTCTCCGTCGGGGTGGGCGACGGCGATCGGGTAGACGCCACCGCTGGAGATCGCGGCGACCAAGCGCCAGGCGGGGATGAGCGCGGGCGGGACGATCGTGTAGGCGACGTCGCGGTTGGCGAAGTGGTTACAGCCGGTGCCTCTCGGCGCGAGCGAGCCGCCAGTGCTGTGGATGCGGATCAGGACGTATGAGCCGGCGCTCGCATCGATCACATAAGCGTCGCCGTCGCCGACCGCGAACCGATCGACGGCGCTGACAAATTCTTCGTCTTGGATCAGCGGCAAAGCGAACTCCGCCGCCTGTTCGATCAGCGCCACGGGGTGTTCGGCTCCCGCGGGGGCGATTGCGACCGAGCGGAGGC
>Ga0208219_1000824_pt1 | contig 10897 bp, 8 predicted proteins | sample NGESurshal072012_7_FD_184469 | JGI IMG/M metagenome (GOLD analysis project Ga0208219, IMG submission 184469) | Arctic peat soil microbial communities from Barrow, Alaska - NGEE Surface sample 53-2 shallow-072012 (SPAdes) | ecosystem: Environmental > Terrestrial > Soil > Wetlands > Peat ...
AAGACATTGAGGTCGTTGACCTCCTGGCGGCGGGCCTCGAGGTGCGCGTATGCCGCGCCGACCACCCGCCGAAAGCGCTCTATCGAGGGATCGGCCATCAGCATGGCAATCTAGCCGCAGGCAGCGACGGGTCCGATGCGGCCGCCGGGCGCAGGTTGCTAGCGTGGCCGCGAATGCGACGCTTTGCCACCTGGTGCACCGGGCACCGCAAGACAGTGATCATCGGCTGGATCGTGGCCCTGATCGGGGTCGGGATGCTGGCCGGAGCGGCCGGCTCGAAGTTCACCGAAGAATTCAAGCTCCCCGCCTCGGACTCCCAGGAGGCTTTCAACCTGCTCGAAACGAAGTTCCCGGCTCAGTCGGGAGACACCGCCCTGATCGTCTTTAAAGCGCCGGCCGGGGTCAAATCGCCCGCGATCGAAAAGAAGATGAGCGGGGTCTTCGCCGACGTCGCCAAGTTCCCCCACGTCAGCGAAGTCGCCAGCCCCTACAAGAGCGGCGGGGCGGGCGCGATCAGCGACAACGGCAAGATCGCCTACGCGACGGTCCAGTTCGACGTCCAGAACACCCAGCTCGACAAAGACAGCACGAAACGGATGATCAAGGTCTCCCAGGCAGCCGCGGGGGACGGCCTCCAGGTCGAGATGGGCGGCCAGCCGATCGAGGAAGCGCGCCAGGAAGAAGGGGGCGACTCCTCCTTCGCGATCGGGCTGCTGGCCGCGGTGATCATCCTGCTGCTGACCTTCGGCTCGGTGGTGGCGATGGGATTGCCGCTGATCACGGCTCTGTTCGCCCTCGGCGTCGGCCTCAGCCTGGTCACGATCGGCACCCACGTCTTCGACACCGCCAACTTCGCCCCACAGCTGGCGGCGATGATCGGGCTCGGCGTCGGCATCGACTACGCGCTGTTCATCCTCACCCGGTTCCGCAACGGGCTCGACGAAGGCCTCGAGTCCCAGGACGCGGCGATCGCCGCGGTCGACACCGCCGGCCGGGCGGTTCTCTTCGCCGGGGTCACGGTGATCATCTCGCTGATGGGGATGCTGCTGCTCGGCATCAGCTTCCTCTACGGCGTCGCGATGGCCGCCGCGCTGGCGGTGCTGTTCACAATGATCGCGGCATTGACCTTGCTGCCGGCGCTGCTGACGCTCGCCGGCCGTCGGGTGGACCGGCTGCGCATCCCGGGCCTGGGGAGCCGCTCGCCGAGCACCAACGAAAACACCCAGTGGTATCGCTGGAGCCGCATGATCCAGCGCCGCCCGGCCCTCTGGGCGGTTCTCTCGGGAGCGCTGCTGCTGGCTCTCTGCATCCCCACCTTGTCCCTGCGCCTCGGCTCAAACGACGCCGGCACGGACCCCTCTGGCACCACCACGCGCGAAGCCTACGACCTGCTGGCGGAAGGATTTGGGCCGGGCTTCAACGGGCCCCTCGCGATGGTCGGCGCCCTGCCGGGCAAGGGCGAAGATGAAGGGCTGGTGCTGCTGCACAAAACCCTCGAAGGGGAAAAAGGCGTCGCGGCGGTGACCTCGATCGTCCTCAACCCGGCCAAGGACACCGGGGTCTTCCAGGTCTACCCGACGACCTCGCCACAGAGTGAGGACACGACCGCGCTGCTCGACCACATCCGCGGCGACGTCGTGCCGCCAATCGAGGCGAAGACCGGGGCCCAGCTCCACGTCGGCGGCATCACCGCGATCTTCGAGGACTTCGGCGACGCGATCTCCGAAAAGCTGCCGCTCTTCATCGGCGTCGTCGTGCTGCTCTCAGCGCTGCTGCTGATGATCGTCTTCCGCTCGGTGCTGGTGCCGCTGAAGGCGATGGTGATGAACCTGCTCAGCATCGGCGCCGCCTTCGGCCTGATCGTCGCCGTCTTCCAGTGGGGCTGGGGGGCGAGCATCATCGGCATCGACGGCACGGGACCGGTCATCTCCTTCTTCCCCGTCTTCCTCTTCTCGATCGTCTTCGGGCTCTCGATGGACTACGAGGTCTTCCTGATGTCGCGGATCCACGAGGAGTGGGAGCACAAAAAGGACGCAACCGAAGCGGTCACCCGCGGCCTGGCGCTGACCGGCCGGGTGATCACCGCGGCGGCGGCGATCATGGTCACCGTCTTCGCCTCCTTCATGATCGGCGAAGACCGGATCATCAAACTCTTCGGCCTCGGCCTCGCCTCGGCGGTCCTGATCGATGCGGTCATCATCCGCTCGGTCCTGGTCCCGGCAGTGATGCAGCTCTTCGGCAAACGGGCCTGGTGGCTGCCGGCCTGGCTCGACCGGATCCTGCCGACCCTGCACGTCGAGCCCGCCGAGGGCGATCCGGCGCCAACGGGCGAGCACCCGGTTGTGGCTCAGGCCGACTAGCCAGGTCTCGGATGGCCCGCAGGGATGGTGGTTCCTCTCTCCGGGAATTGAGTCGCACGGCCTTTGGCCTTAGCTCCGGTGTTTGAGCGCGGCTCTCGCCGCGCAATCATGAGATTGCATTTCGCCGCCTTCGGCGAACCATTCCCGGAGAGAGGAACCACCATCCCTGCCCACCTCCCATGCTCCAGCTTGGTCGGTCGGGCCTGTGCCGTCGCTCCAGCTTGGGTATGGACATGAGTTGCTGTTTTTCAGCTCGCGAGAACCCTGAGCGAACCGAGGCGAGGGTGCGGTCACCCTCGCCCCCAGACCCGCTCGGGACTATGCGGCCTTGACGATCTTGTTCGACTTCAAGCAGCGGGTGCAGACGTAAGCGCGCATCGTGCGTCCGCCCTCCTGGATCCGGACCTTCTGCAGGTTCGGATCGAAGCGCCGCTTGGTCGCGACCATCGAGTGGCTTCGGGACTGGCCGAACGCCGGTCCCTTGCCGCAGCTATGACATACCTTGGCCATCGGGATCGGTGATGCTACAGAAAGGAGTCGCCACGCCGCCGACGGTCTAGGCGAGCCGGCGCTTCAGCAGCGCCATCCGCGCCACGGTCAGCGCCGCGTTGCGGCCCTGGTCGCGCTTGCCGCCACCGGCCCGGGCCAGGGCCTGCTCCATCGTGTCGCAGGTGATGACGCCGAAAGCGCAGGGGATGCCGGTTTCCAGCTGCACGTCCTGGATGCCGCGGGCGGCCTCGGCACAGACGAAGTCGTAGTGGTCGGTCTCGCCGCGGATGACGACACCGAGGCAGGCGACCCCGGCGTAGCCACCGTTCTCGGCGTGTAGCTTCGCCGCGTAGGGAAGCTCGTAGGCCCCCGGCACCGAGACATGGCTGATCGAAGACGCCGGCACCCCCGCCAGCTCGAAGCCCTCATCGGCGCCGTTCAGCAGGCGCTGAGCGAGATCCTCATAGAAGCGGCCGACACAGACGGCGAAGCGCAACGGCGCCAGGGTGGCGCGCTCCTCGTCACTGAACCCCTCCAGAAACGCGCCCGCCTCAGCCACCTGAGCCCTTTGCGTCGCGCTCCTCCTCGTCGTGGATCATCTCCTCATCGAGGGCGAGGCCCTGGTGGTGCAGAGAGTGGCCCATCTTGTCGCGCTTGGCCCGCAGGTAGTCCTCGTTGTGGGTGTTGGGATTGGCCTCGATCGGCACCTGCTCGCTGACCGAGAGCCCGTACCCCTCCAACCCGACGATCTTTTTCGGGTTATTGGTGAGGATGCGGATGCTGGTCAGGCCGAGGTCGCCGAGGATCTGGGCGCCGATCCCGTAGTCGCGCAGGTCGGCGGGCAGGCCGAGTTTGAGGTTGGCCTCGACCGTGTCGGCCCCCTCCTCCTGCAGTTTGTAGGCGCGCAGCTTGTTGAGCAGGCCGATCCCCCGACCCTCCTGGGAGAGATAGAGGAGGACGCCCTGACCCTCTTCCTCGATCATCGCCAGCGCCGCCGCCAACTGCTCGCCGCAGTCGCAGCGCATGCTGTGGAAGACGTCGCCGGTGAGGCACTCGCTGTGAACGCGGACGAGCACGTCCTCCGCCCCGGCGACATCGCCCTTGACCATCGCGACGTGGTGTTTGTCGTCGACCAGAGAGCGGTAGCCGACGGCGGTGAAGTCACCGAAGGAGGTGGGCAGCGCGGTGGCGACCACCCGCTCGACCAGCTTCTCGGTGCGGCGGCGGTATGAGATCAGCTCGGCGACGGTGACCATCTTCAGGTCGTGCTTTTCGCAGTAGGGGATCAGATCGGGGACCCGCGCCATCGTGCCGTCGTCGTTCATCACCTCGCAGATGACGCCGGCGGGAGTTAGGCCGGCGAGGCGGGCGAGATCGACGCTGGCCTCGGTGTGTCCGGTGCGCTCCAAGACGCCGCCGTCTTTGGCCCGCAACGGGAACATGTGGCCGGGAACGACGATCTCGCGCGGGCCGGAGTTTGGGTCGATCGCGACCTGGATCGTGTGAGCGCGGTCGTGGGCGGAGATGCCGGTGCTGACGCCTCCGGCGGCCTCGATCGTGACCGTGAAGGCGGTCTGCAGCGGCGCCTCGTTCTTGGCCGCCATCAGGTTGAGGCCGAGCCGCTCGCAGCGTTCGGCGGTCAGCGCCAGGCAGATCAGGCCGCGGGCCTCCTTGGCCATGAAGTTGACCGCCTCCGGGGTCGCGAACTGCGCCGCCATCACCAGGTCGCCCTCGTTCTCGCGGTCCTCGCCGTCGCAGACGACGACCATCCGCCCGCGGCGGATCTCCTCGATCGCTTCCTCGATCGTCGAGAAGGGGCTCTCCCCCGTCGCGACGCCCGTGTCCTCTGTCTTCTGAGTCTCGGTCATATGGCTCACGCTCGTTCCTTTCCAGCCAATGGTCCCATGATCCGCTCCACGTACTTGGCAACGATGTCGCACTCGACGTTCAATTTGTCTCCCGCCGCCGCACTTCCAAAGTTCGTCCGCTGCAGGGTCTCGGGAATCAGCGAGACCTCGGCCCAATCCTCGCCCAGGGCGGCGACGGTGAGACTGACGCCGCCGAGTGTGATCGACCCCTTCTCGATCACGTAGCGCAGCAGATCGGGGGCGAGGCTGACGCGAAGGCGGCGGGCGAAACCGTCCTCGGCGACCGAGGCCACGGTGGCGACGCCGTCGACGTGGCCCTGGACGATGTGACCGCCGAGCCGGTCAGAGGCCTTCATCGCCAGCTCGAGGTTGACCCGGTCGCCGGCCTCCAGCCCTGCCAAGGCTGTCACCTCCAGAGTCTGATTCATCGCCTCGGTCTCGAAGCCGGCGGCGTCGCGGCCGGTCGTCGTCAGGCAGATGCCGTCTACGGCGACCGAATCGCCCAGCTCGATCTCGCCGGCAAGGCCGGTTGCGATGCGCACGCGGGCGCCGTCGGCCCCGGATTCGACCGACTCGATCGTGCCCACGTCCTGGATCAGGCCGGTAAACATCACCACTCCTTGAATCGGGTTGTGATCAGGGTGTCCTCGGTTGCCTGCACGGCGGTGAGGCGGCTCGTCTTGCCGAGCAGGATCGGCGCGACGAAGACCCGGGCCTCGTCGATCTCCGCGCCGTCGACAAAAGCCGCTGCCAGGGTTCGACCGCCCTCAAGGAAGAGGCTGGTGAGCCCGCGCCGGCCCAAGTCGGCAATAGCGGCGGCGATGCTGTCGGCGACGACGATCTCCGCGCCGGCGTCTCGCAGCCCGCTCGGATCGGCTTCGGGGGAGACGACGACGAGAACCGGAGCCTGATCGAGGGTCCGCAGAAGCTGGGAGTCGAAGGGCAGGCGGGCCTTGGAGTCAAAGACGACTCGGACGGGCTGACGGACGGCGGGGATATCGCGAGCCGTGAGCAGGGGGTCGTCGGCGAGAACGGTGCCGATGCCGACGGCAATCGCGTCCGATTCGGCGCGCCAGCGGTGGACGAGGGCACGGCTCTGCTCGCCGGAGATCCAGGGTGAGTCGCCCGCGGGAGTCGAGGTCTGGCCATCGAGCGAGATCGCCATCTTCAAGGTGACCAGGGGCAATCCCGTGCGGGCGTGCTTGCGGAAGGGCTGATTGAGCAGGCGCGCGGCGCCGGCCTCCTCGCCGGCGGCGAACTCAACCTCGACGCCGCTGTCGCGGAGGACCCCGGGGCCACGCCCGGCGGCCTTTTCGCTCGGGTCCTCGGAGGCGATCACGACCCGGGCGATGCCTGCCTCCAGGATCGCCTCGACACAGGGCGGCTGCCGCCCCTGATGCGCGCAGGGCTCGAGCGTCACGCACATCGTCGCCCCGGCAGGATCCTCGCCGCGGCTCTGGCAATCCTCCAGCGCCGCCCGCTCGGCGTGCAGGCCGCCCAGCTCGGCGTGAAACCCCTCGCCGATCACCTCGCCGCCCTTCACAATCACGGCGCCGACCAGCGGATTCGGGCTGACGCGTCCGCGCCCGCCCTCGGCAAGCTCCAGCGCTCGCCTTAGATGAAGCCGCTCGATGTCTGTCTGCTGGGCGCTCATCGGAAACCGATTGACTGGTCAGTCAACCAGGATTCTACCCCCCTTCCGGGGCACCTACGAGTAGCCTGACCGACCCCCATGAAGCTGATAGTCCAGATCCCCTGCCTGAACGAGGAGGCGAACCTCGCCGCCACGCTCGCCGATATCCCCCGCTCGATCGAGGGGATCGAGACGATCGAGCTGCTGGTCGTCGACGACGGCTCGACCGACCGCACGGTCGAGGTCGCACGCGAGAACGGGGTCGAGCACATCGTCAGCCTGACCAACAACAAGGGGCTGGCCGCGGGCTTTCAGGCCGGGCTCGACGCCTGCTTGAAGCTGGGCGCCGACGTGATCGTCAACACCGACGCCGACAACCAGTACCGCGGCGCCGACATCCCGAAGCTGCTCGCCCCGATCGTGGCCGGGCAGGCCGACATGGTCGTCGGCGACCGCCGCGTCGGCCAGATCGAGCACTTCTCAGGCCCCAAGAAGGCGCTGCAGCGGCTTGGCAGCTGGGTGGTGCGGCGCCTCTCGGGGACCGAGATCGCCGACACGACATCCGGCTTCCGCGCCTATAACCGCGAGGCGGCGCTCGGCCTGCTCGTCGTCGACAGCTTCACCTACACGCTGGAGAGCCTGATCCAGGCGGGCAAGATGCTGGTCGCGGTCGATCAGGTCGAGATCGGCACCAATCCGCAGACACGTGAGTCGCGCCTCTTCACCTCGACCGGCTCCTACGTGCGTCGCAACGCCGGCGCGATCCTGCGGATCTACGCCCGCTACGAGCCGCTGCGCGTCTTCTCCACCGCAGGCCTGATCGTCGGCGTCCTCGCCCTCGCCGCCTGGATGCCGTTCCTGATCGACTGGATCTTCAACGGCAACAGCGCCGGCCACATCCAGTCGCTGATCCTCGGCGCCGTCCTCTTCATCGCCTCGGTCCAGCTCTTCGCCCTCGGCGTGATCGGCGACCTCCTGGCCGGGCAGCGGGTGATGACACAGCGGGTCTTCGAGCGGGTGCGACGGGTCGAGCTCAAGCTCGGCGTCGAGCCCTCCCACTACGAGCCCGGGGCAAAGCGGGAGCGATGAGCGCGGCGTCGACAAATGGCGCTGCTCCGAGCGCGGGGGCAAGCCCGTCCGCCTCGGCCGACTACGGGAAGACCGCGAGCTTCCTGGCGGTCGGCGTCGGCCTCACCGGGATCGTCACCTACGCCTACTTCCTGATCGCCTCGCACGTCCTCTCCAAGCCCGACTACGGGCAGATCACGGTGCTCTGGTCGGCGGTCTTCATCACGATCTCGACCCTCTACCGCCCGATCGAACAGCTCCTCTCCCGCCATATCTCCGAGCGGCTGGAGCGAGGAGAGACGGTCAGCCAGCCGATGCGGGTCGCCTCGACGATCCAGCTCGGCCTCTCGCTCTTCTTCGCCGTCGTCGCCCTGGCGCTGCGCGGCCCGATCCAGAACGGCCTGCTGGAGGGCAACGAAACCCTCTACTGGGTCTTCTTCTCGGCGGTCCTCTTCTACGCCGCCAGCTACTTCGCCCGCGGCTTCCTCGCCGGCAACCAGCGCTTCGGCCTCTTCGTCGCGCTGATCCTCTCCGAATCGGTCTTCAGAACGATCTTCGCGGTGCTGGTCGCGGTCAGTCTGCTGAGCGGCCAGTCGGCGGTGGCGATCGGCATCGTCGCCGCCCCGGCGCTGAGCCTGATGGTCGTCCCCTTCGCCTTCGCCCGGCGAGCGAAACATCAGGAGGCGCTGCCCGAGGCGCCATCGTCGGACAATGAGGAAGAGAAGTTCTCCTTCGCCGAGGGCGGCGGCTTCGCGGCCGCGGTGCTGCTGATCATGTTCAGCGAACAGGCCTTTCTCAACGCCGGCCCGCTGATCACCCGCGGCCTCCAGGGCGCCGCCGCGGCCGGCTTCATCTTCAACGTGCTGATGCTGGCGCGGGCGCCCTTGCAGCTGTTCCAGTCGGTCTCGACCAGCATCCTCCCCCACCTGACCAAACTCCAGGCCAGCAAAGCGGAGGACAGCGAGCGTGAATTCAGCAAGACGGTGCGGGTCGTGCTGCTGGGCATCGCCGCCTTCACCGCCCTCGTGCTGGTCGTGGTCCTGATCGCCGGCCCAAAACTGATGCAGATCGCCTTCAGCAAAAAGTTCACCTACGACCGCGAGGGCCTGCTGCTGATCTCGCTCGGCATGGGCCTCTACCTCTGCTCGGTCACGGTCAACCAGGCCTGCATCGCTCAGGGCCAGGTGCGGCGCGCCTCGGTCCGCTGGATCAGCTGCGCCGCCCTCTTCATCGCCTGGAACTTCGTGCCGCTCGTCAGCAACGAGTTCCGCCGCGTCGAGATCGGCTTCCTGCTTGCCGCGGGGGTGCTCTTCGCGCTCCTTTACTACGTCTACCGCCGTCCCCACGGGCGAGCCGAGGATGTGCCTTCGCCAGGCTCCCCGGAGGAACTCGAGGCTCGCCTGGCGGTCTTCGACGAGAACGTCTGAGAGCCCACCATCTAGGGTCGGTTGATGGGTGGACACGACGCCGATCTGATCCTCATCGCGGGCGCTCTGCTGGCGGCGGGGATCGGCGGCGCGCTACTGGCCGACCGGATGCGCATCCCCGGCCTGCTGCTCTTCCTCGGTCTCGGGATGCTGGCCGGCTCGGAGGGCGTCGGCGGCATCGACTTCACCGACACCGAGCTGGCCCGGACGCTGGGCACGATCGCCCTGATCCTGATCCTCTTCGAGGGCGGCCTTACCGCCGGCTGGTCGGAGATCCGCCCGGTGCTCGGAACCGCCGCCTCGCTGGCCACGATCGGGACCACGGTGACGGCGCTGATCGCCGGCCTCGCGGCGAAGCTGATCTTCGGCTTGAGCACGCTGGAAGGGATGCTCGTCGGCGCCGCGATCGCCGCCACCGACTCGGCCGCGATCTTTGCCGTGCTGCGGCGCTCGCAGTTGGAGAAGCGCCTGGCCCGCTCGCTGGAGGGCGAGTCGGGGATGAACGACCCGGTCGCCCTGCTGCTGGTGATCGGCTTCATCGAATGGATCCAGAAGCCCGGCTATGGCCTTGCCGACATGGCCGGGCTGCTGGCGCTGAAACTGGCGCTGGGAACGGCGATCGGGCTGGCGATGGGCCGCCTTGCCGTCGCCGGCCTCGACAAGGCCCGGCTCTCGACCGACGGCATCTACCCGGTGGCGACGATCGCGATCGCCGGCCTCGCCTACGGCCTGGCCGAGGTCGCCCACGGCTCCGGCCTGCTCGCCACCTACCTGACGGCGCTGGCGATCGGCTCGGCCAACATCCCCGCCCGCCGCACGATCGTCGCCTTCCACGAGGGCCTCGGCTGGGTCGCCCAGATCGCTCTCTTCATCCTCCTCGGCCTGCTGGTCTTCCCGAGCACACTCGGCGATGTCGCGGTCAAGGGCCTGGCCCTCTCGGCGGCGCTGATCGTCATCGCCCGCCCGGTCGCCGCCTTCGTCTCCACCGTGTTCGCGCCGCTCGACGTCAAGGAGCGGCTGATGCTGGGGTGGGCCGGGCTGCGGGGAGCGACCCCGATCTGGCTCGCCACCTTCCCCGTTGTCGCCGGGGTCGGCGCCGGCCAGGAGCTGTTCGCGATCGTCTTCTTCGTCGTCGTCACCTCGACCCTGATCCAGGGAGCGAGCTTCGAGCCCCTGGCACAGCGCCTGGGACTGACGACGGACGAGCCGGCGCTGCCGCGCCGCCTGCTGGAGTCGGGGCGAATCCGGCGGATGGGCGGCGATGTCGTCTCCTACAGGCTCAAGCCCGGCGCCGCCGCGGCGGGTCACATGGTGCGCGAACTCGGGCTGCCGCGCGAGGCCTTGGTCAACGTGATCGTGCGCGACGGTGACGCGATCCCGCCGCGCGGCTCGACCGAGCTGCGAGAGGGCGACGAGCTGCACGTGCTGGTCCGCGGCGAGCTGCGCGACGAGGTCGAGCAGCTGACCCGGCGCTGGCAGGAGGGGCCAGTCGGGCTTCCGCCGCCGCCACGGCTGCCCCCGCGTGGCGCCCCGCAGATCTTCTCGGTGCGGCCGGGTGGCGAGATCGAGGACCCCTCGGCCCCCGACGAAGTCGCCGGGGTCGCGGTGGCGGCGGTCCTGCGTAGTCGCAACGACCGTGCCAGCGCCCTGGTGGCGCTGGTCGACGGCCGCTACTCGGTCACCTCGGAGAGCGTCGTCGCCGTCGGCGGCCGTCAGGCCCTGGCCCGCTGGTGCGAGCGCCGGGCCGAGCGTGGCGGCAACGACCCGATTGAAAGGGCGTGGTGGCAGGAGGTAATCGGCGCCCTGATCGCGCGGGGCTAGAGGATCGCCCCCGGGAGCCATCCGCCCTCGAAGCACTCCTAGCTCCAAGCGCCCGGGCCGAAGTGGCTGCTGGATCCGGCGCCGTGGTTTAAAGCTTGCGTTATCCGAGGGCGCTGCGGGGGACAGGCCTGGCCGCCCTCTGGGCGAATGTGGCCGAAGGCCGCGACATGCAATCTGATGAATGCGCGGCGAAGCCGCGCTCTTACATCCGGCAGGCCCGCCATAGGCGGG
>Ga0208219_1000826_pt1 | contig 10895 bp, 10 predicted proteins | sample NGESurshal072012_7_FD_184469 | JGI IMG/M metagenome (GOLD analysis project Ga0208219, IMG submission 184469) | Arctic peat soil microbial communities from Barrow, Alaska - NGEE Surface sample 53-2 shallow-072012 (SPAdes) | ecosystem: Environmental > Terrestrial > Soil > Wetlands > Peat ...
GCTCCCCGCCGGTGTCGATGGACGTCACCAAGGAGACGGAGACCAGTGTCCCGAGCCTGGTCTGGTCTGTGGTGATCTCGGCGGAGGTGAAGCTCTTCGGGGCCGAACTGCCGTCCTGGTAGACCAGAGCCGGGATTCCCGGGGTAGCGCCGAGAGTGTAATCCACCTCGACCTGGCGATGCTTGAGCACGAACTTGTTCGCAGCCACTGGTTTCCCTATCTTTGCCGATCTACCGCTGGACGCTTAATCTCCAGCGGTGGTTGCTCACCGACACAGAGAAGCGGCGGGCTGCTCCTGATACACGGCGGGACTGGCTGACTTCCGCCTGCCGGTCCACGGTGAGCGGACATGCCGGTGAACCTGGTTGCTGCTCGCCGGGAGATGGCGGAAATGGCTACTGTGATTCTCATGGCAGGCGTCATCTTCGATTCGCAACCGACGCGGACCCTGAAGGCCGGCATGACGGTGATGCTTGAGCGCACCCGCGACGAATTGCCGGCGATCCAGCAGCTCTGGCCGCGTTTCGAGGACCTGGTCGGACTGAGAGGGCGCCGGATGTATGCGATGGTCGACGTCCGGGCAGGAACCTACGCAGCATGCACGCCCGCCAGGGAAGGCGACGATCCTGGACGCCTCGGGCTCGAGACCGCCATCCTGCCGGGAGGCTGGTATCTGCGGGCACGGATCACCGGAGAGCCGCCCGCGCTGTATGAGCGCATCGGCCCGGCCATGCAGGCGCTCGAAGCGCTGGCCATCCCCACCGACCCTGGCCGCCCTCTCGTCGAGTATTACCGGCGCCACGATGAGATCGAATTGTGGGTACCCGTTCGCGCGCAGCCCTGATGAGGCCTGCGAGCCGTGCGTGCAGGCAGGCGCCACCCCGAGAGCCACGACCACATCTCGGTCTACGAGGTCACCGCAGCGCCTGCCGGACGAACGTGGCCACGGCGACCGGCTTCGCGATGAACGCGGTGTGCGAGCCGTCAATGGTGTCGGTCGTGGCGCCCATCCGCTGCGCCATGAACCGTTCCGTGTCCGGCGAGATCGCGTTGTCGTGCTCGGAGACCAGGAACCAGGACGGCTTGCTCTTCCAGCCCGCCGCGGTGGCGTTCTCGTTGAGGGCCGCGACCGCGAGCGGGCGCTGGGTCGCGAACATGACATCGGCCATGTCCACCGGCACGTCGGCGCAGAACGTCTCCCGGAACCCGTCCTTCTGGACGTACAGGTCGGGACCGCCCGCGGCGCCGGGCGCGTCGTAGGGGGTCGGGGCGGCCGTCTTGGCGAGCAGCGGCGGCGGGAACGGCTGCTGCACGCTCGCGCAGCTCTCACCCACCTCCAGCCCGAACGCCGCGAGAAAGACCAGGCCGGTCACGTTCTCCAGGCCGGCGGACGCCTGGGTGATCACGGCGCCTCCGTAGGAATGCCCGACCAGCACGACCGGGCCGTCAATGGCCTTGACCACGTCGCTGACGACGCTGGCGTCGAAGGCGACGCCTCGCAACGGGTTCGGCGGGGCGAGCGCCGTGTGGCCGGCGCTCTCGAGCTCGCGGATCACTCCCGCGAACCCGGATGCGTCGGCGAACGCGCCGTGGACGAGGACGACCGTGGGACCAGGCATGGGATCCTCCTCGGGGTTGGAGAGGTGGCCCCAACGACGTTACGTCACCGGACCCGAGCGAGTCGGCCCAGGGGTGCGCCGCCCGGCAAACCCCGGCCAGCTGGTTGCGTTTCAGGAGTGCCTGTTGTCCAAGCGCTGCAGGAGTTCGTGAGCTGCGAGCTCGATTTCCTTGTGGCGCCATTCGGCTGCCCGGTACTGGCATGCGATGATGCCCATGCGGTGGACGCGGCGGAAGTCTCCGTAGACGAACGCGTACCTGGCCTTGGTGTGGTCGCTGGTCCCCTCGGTGAGCCCGAGGTGCCATTGGGCGTATTCCTCCCACGAGTGTGACTCCAGGAACGCGTTCTGCTCGGCGGCTCCTGGCTGGACCTTGCCCCAGTCGCTGTCGAGCACGATCTGACGGCTGTCGATGAGCTGCCGCGCCCGCGCCACGGCGTCCGGGTTCACCGCGTAGGAAGCCATGACAGCATTCTGCCCGATGGGGCAGTTTTGCACGTGACCAGCCCGGGCCGCTGCGCACGCTAACGAGGTGGTCAGCGAACCCGCCCCAGCTTGCGCAACCCGCCGCGAGCCGGCTCGCGAGGCTGCGTGCTCACAGCTGTGGGTTCCGGCCGCAAAGCGCCCCGCCTCCTTAGTCTGGGGGCAGGGCGCCTTGCGCCGCGGGGGCCGCAGTGGGCCGGGCTGGCCTGGCCGCGCACGTCATACGCGCATGGCCGGCTGGGCGGCAGCGCCGTCATTGCTCCAGTTCCGCACGCAGCCGGAGGGCTTTACGGACGGCACGGCGCACAGGCCGTTCGGCCAGCGCGGCCCGTCGTGATGCCCTGGCTAGCGCAGCGCGCTTTCGCGCCCGGTGCTGCTTTTCTGCCTGCGCCAGTAGCTCACGGCATCGTTCATTTACGAGCTGGCTGGCTATATGCGGAGGCTGATACACGTGACTCACCTCCTTCCCGTGGTGTTGATGGATGAGAGGGCCAGCGCGCCTGCGGCACGCCGGCAGAATGCAGGCCCGTGCCTGCGCCCGGATGGGATGCGGTCCCGCGATGATCACGCTCAGGTACAGGCCGGCGCGCTGAGCGCAGCCACGGGCCGCTAAATGATTGATTCGGTGCAGGCGGCTACCGGGTGGCCGGACTCATCCCGGCTAAGCGGATGTCTGAGCGCCGGTGCCGGGCGAGTTCTGCCCGATCCGGTGCCCTAAGCCGTTCGGGCTGGCCTGCGACCGCTAAGACGTCCAGGAATCGGGGCTCCGATACACACCAGAGCACCAGGCCGCGGCGACCCTGGGTCTGCCACGAGATGGAGGCCCCTAACCTCGGCACCGGCCATGGTGATGCCGTTCAGCGGTGCCCGCCGCCTCTGCGGACCGCGCAAAATGCCGGACTGATACCGGCCCTGTGCGAACGCCATGACGACACCTCCTCCGCTGACAGATATTGGCTTCCTGTTTTGACGGAGCCCGACCGGGCCGATCTGATACACCCCGCACCACGCAGATGGCCAAGCCACTCATCACGCCCGGCGCGGCCCGCCATGCCTGGCCCCATCTAACTACGCCTCTACCGTGTCCCGCGGCAGCCCTGGAAGCAAACGATTTAGGCGGTTGAGTGCCTGAGCATCCCGGTCCGCGGCATCCACAGCAAAGCCGAGTTCCTGAGCGGCGCTGGGGACTGCCCCGGGTGACGGTCGAACTGGGCCAGTGGCTGGCCGGTGGCCGCGCTCCAGAACGCCAGTTCACGGTCATGCTCCGCAGGAGGCACATCGATTACGATCTTGAGCGGCTTGCTGTAGTGCACCACCCCGCCAGCCTACGAGAGGTGGCCACAGCCATCACGGCTGCGGCAGGGAGGCAAGCCACGCTCATTGCGGCAAATGAGGATGTTGAGCAGGCTGGCCGCAGGCGGGCCCGTGCCTTCGCAGCCTGATGGCTCGTAGGGTGTTCCCATGGTCGGCGCGGTGGAGCACCCAGATATTAGGTATGTGGTCTATCCGGTGCACCTCGACGGCACGCTCACAGGAGCCAAGCCCCGGTTGCGGCATGACCCAGATTGCAGCCACTTCGAATGGGGAGGCGGCGTCGTCTTGGGCACCCCTCGCCTAGCCACTGAAGAGCAGATGCAGACTCTGAGTGCCTGCAAGACCTGTATCGAGACTCGTAGTGGACCAGGCGACGGTAGCCGCCACGATGAGAAGCATCGCAGGACCGGCGAGGTATGTCCCACCTGCAACCAGACGATGTCCTTGACTGGCGTTTGCGACAGCTGCTCCTGACTGGCTGAGAAGCACAATCAAGCTCGTCGCCACCTGTAGGCACGCCGAACTGTTCGCGGCAATTGAGTGCTGTCGGCTTTGGCAACGAGACCTAGCTGCCGTCTGCGACATGAGGAGCGGACGGCAACCTCCCGTCGAACGCATGCTGCGACTGATCGGGGAGCGACGCGGTGATCTTCCTCGAATGGACACGGCTAACACCTTGCGGTTGAATGTGCCTAGCCGTAGGAGCGAATTTGTAATCCGGGTGACCCGGCGTGACCGACGTCTATGGACTCACGGGAGGCATGGGATGGTGGCACTTAGTGATCAAGAGCGGCGTGGTTTTCTCAGGGATGAATACCTTCTTCTTCAAAACCATTATGAAGATTTCGATAGACGATCGCTGACCATTAAGGGGTGGATCGCTACCGGCGCTGCAGCCGCTTTAGGGATATCTTTCAGTAGCTCTAACAGATATACCTATTTCGTGCCGATCCTGGTCGCCATCCTTACTGCCGCATTCTGGTACCTTGAAGCGTACTGGAAGGTATTTCAGGCCGCTATCGGCGACAGGATCAGGATCATTGAGGCATACTTTCGGCAAGACAAGTTGATTCTCGAGAAGAACCCATCGCCATTCCAGGCTTTCCATCAATTCGCTGCCAGCTATAAGCATCATCCGGAACTCTACGAGAAGGACGAAGGGCGCCGCCAGAGCAAGCTCCGCCGACTTAGGAGACAGGCCCTCAAGAGTTATGTTTACATGCCATACGCGGTAATAATCTTCCTGAGTATGGTGTCGTTCGTCCTGCTGCTCACTACCCGCTAGAAGCAGTAGTGCTGAGTTCCCTCAAGTCGTTGGTTCTTTCGAGGCTTTACCGTTCTGAGGGCGTACTCTTCTCGGCAGACCCGGTAAAGGCGCTGGGGGCGGCGCCGGGCTGTTGACGTTGTCAGGCGGCGTGGGGCGCGAGTTGGACGATGAGGTCAGCGTCGAGGGCCGCGCTGATTCGTTCCAGCAACGGGATCGTGGGGACGACGCCGCCGGCTTCCAGGCGCGAGAGGGCGGGCTGGGTCATGTCAGCGCGGGCTGCGAGTTCAACCTGGGACAGTCCCAGGGCCAGGCGGCGTTCGCGGACCGCCTGGCCGATCAGGAACGCCCGGCGGGCTTCGGCGTATCCCTCGCGGTACTCGTCACTGTCACGGCGCTGGGCGGCGAGTTCCTCGTAGGAGGACTGTGGTGCGGTCATGTCAGTTCACCTCCCGGTCGAACACCTGGTGGGCGGCATGTGAGCGAATTTATTGCCACCAGATCTTAAGCCTGTTTATTGCAGGTGTGGTTGACTTGAATGTTAGACGATATGTATTGACCAATATCCGTGTCGATCGGTTCGCCGTAGTAAGATCCCGAACTTGTCCGTGGCGATTGCTGAAGCAGTGCCAGCTGGTCGAGCGTTACGCTTATCAAATAATACCTCCGGGTCGTGCATCCTGCTGGATTGTCGTGACGTGACGTCAGTCCAACACTATTCTTAATAGCCCAGGCGAGATAGTATTCGCTATGCTTAACGGTGCCCTTTACTCCTTCGTTCAGCAGTTGCACCACGAGATAGAGTTTGTCTGCTGATGGCATGGGGCACCGCAGATTGACACTGACGGTGAAGCTCGCGGCAGATGTGTCGGCCCCAGAGACCTGGGCGGGTACCCGGCATGTTGTGGGCTTTGGCGGCTGGCTTGCGGCGAGAAACAACCCAGCCGCGATCGAGGCGAGGCTTACTATGGCGGCCATTATCAGCCCTCGGCGACGGAGCAGAGCTTGAAGCTTGCCACTCCGCCTGAATTGTACCCCTAGGACGCCGAGGCCAAGCGCTGCTCCAATAATGGTCAGGAACAAGCCGACACGGAAGGCGAGTCCTCCGCCTTGAACAAACACGATGACGGGGCTAACGGCGGCGGCTAATACCCCGATACCTGCGAATATCGCGCCAAGATAGTGGTGCAGGCCCGGCTGATCGCGTGGATCGTTAGGAATATGATCTGTCAAGGCTCTCCCAGCCCGCTGGCTCTAAGCATGATTGACCGTGTTACGGGGCTTTCCCGTCTCCGCGGCAGTTCAAAGACGCTCATAAGTAGACATAGTGGACAAAGAACTCCACGCTAGTGGAGCTTGGTGCCTTTACTATAGATAGTTGGTGCCTTTGCTATAGATAGACGGCGAGTGCCCGGATATGGTTTACCGCTCATCGGCATGATCGGATGCCCAGGACTCAGCGAAACGTCCACCGGCGCCACAGAGGCTGTCAGTATCGCGCTGAGCGGACGGCAGGGGCAGCCCTGGGCAACTCTGGAGTTGCGCCGCCTCTCGAAGGTGTGATCGACGTGTAAGCGGCCAGGCTGCTGAACCACGGGCCGGATGCGGCCAAGGGTCACATCGGGCGGCCGGCGGACGTGTCCGCCGGACGCTACGCACGCCGCACGGGGGATCGGCAGCGCCGGCGTCAGAGGGTGAAGGAGATCCCCTATCCCGCGCCCAGGGCCAGCATCGAGGTGGACATCGGCCACTCCGACCACGGAGGCGACAGCACCGATGGTCACCGTCTACCAGGCGGCGTTTGCGGCCATCGACCGTGACCCGGCGCACCTGCTAGTCGTCGGGCAATCAGGCCCGGACATCGTGGCCACGATGCAGCTGTGCTTCCTGCCCGGCCTGTCCCGCCGGGGCGCCTTGCGGGCCCAGATCGAGGCGGTCCGGGTGCATGAGGCCTGCCGCGGCCATGGCCTCGGCGCCGCCGTCATCACCTGGGCGATTGACGAGGCCCGGCGACGGCACTGCGCCCTGGTCCAGCTGACCACCGACAAGTCCCGTACCGCCGCCCACCGCTTCTACGAGCGGCTCGGCTTCGCGGCCTCACACGAGGGCATGAAACTCTCCCTCTAGCGCCCGGCGGCCGCGCTCCCGCCGGCCCGGCCCGCAGGCTCCGCCCGCGCCCGCCTCCCGGCCGGATTCTCCGCAACGAAAACCCCAGCGGGCCACCGCCGCCACGACCCCGGTGACGTCGTGGCTGGATGACGTGCTCCCGCGGCTGATGCGCTTCACGTACCCCGGCATCCCGTGCGGCGTCTGGTCCGGTCATTTACTCTTGGTCTCACGGCGGAGGGGCTCGCCGTCAATCCGCGGACATCCCGCCAACGGTCCCTGCTTGACGCAGAGGCGGGCGGCGTGTCCCAGGAGTGCCCCGCAGGCTGCTGCCCGCACCCGGATAGTGCGCCTGCCCGGCCGCGGGGGGCAGACCCGGGCGGATGCCCGCCGGACATACCGGCGCGGCCGGCGCCTGAGCGGGTGGCTCACCTGTATGCCTGCCAGGGGCTGTCCACCTACCGGGTCGCGGATCTGGCCGGGATCAGCCGGCACCGGGTGACGCGCATGCTGCACCGCGCGGGGGTCGCGGTCAAGCCTCAGGGCGCCGGGCGGCGGCGGAGCAGCCGCAGCGGGCAGTACCCGCCCGAGTTCCTGGCCGTTCTGTACCGGCAGCTCAGGTTGAGCTGTGCCGAGATTTCCGCGGTCACCGGGGTGCCCGCCCGCACGGTCCGGGACCGGCTGGTTGCCTCGGGAGTCCGGATGCGGACGAGAGGGCGGCCCAACCGGGAGGACCGGACCGTGCTGGATCCGGCCCGGCTGGCCGTCATGTACCTGCAGGTGGGGCTGACCGCTGAGGAGATCGGCAAAGCCCTCGGGGTCTCCCGCCGCCTGGTGCTGCGCACCGCCCATGACGAGGGCTTCCCGGTCCGGGTGGGCGGCCCGCCCCCCGCCGCGGGCCCGGCCGAGATTGAGCTCATCAACGCCCTGTATGCCGATCCCCAGGTGCGCCGGGCGCTTCGCCGGCACGGCCTGCCGCGGGTCCCGCCGGGCGGCCCCATCTGGGAGCGGTTCCCGGTGCCCCTCCCGCTGAACGCCGAGACGGCCCGCGAACTGTACGTGTCCTGCGGCCTGGGCATCCAGCACATCGAGTTGCTGACCGGCCAGCCGTCGGAGTCGGTTCGCAGGCTGCTGGCTGGCAGCGGGACCATCCTGCGAGGCGCGGGAGGCCGGTCGCCTTTTCTGCGGCGCTGGCGGGCGAGGCTGGCGACGGGCGGAGTGGCCAAGTAATCTGGCGGCTGTCAGATGATGCCCTGACTTGAGGCACCGGCCTCACAGACTGCCGTGTCCGCGGCTGATGGCTTCTACATCACAGTGCTGATGTAGAAGGAGCCGTCTTGCCATGGAAAGCCTGAAGCTGACCTGCTACTCCGGGGGACGGCGCCGCGCCGGGGCAGCGGTCGCCGGAAACGGCCTGCTTGATCTCTACGCCACTGCGGAGATCGCGGCCAGTATCCAGCTCCGGGGGACGCAGGGATCTGGTTTAAGGCAGCATCTGCGTTCTGGCCGCTCGCTGGCACTGTCCGAGGACCTGCCGCTGCTTACCGTCGCGGTCGACGCCGGCCCGCGCATCGAGGCGGTCCTCGAGCAGGCCCTGGCGATGACCACCCCCGGGCTGGTGACCCTGGAGCCCGTCCGCCTGCTAGACGGCGATGGCAGCCTCACCCGCCTGACGCCTAGGCTGCCGGGTGAGGAAATCAAGCTCACCGTGCATCTGGGCCATGACGAGCAGGCGTACCAGATCCCGGCCTATGAGGCCATCTGCGACCTGCTCTACCGGCGCTGCATCGCCGGCGCCACAGCCGTGCTCGGCGTGGACGGCACAGTCAGCGGCCACCGCCAGCGCGGCCGGCTGGCCAGCCGTCAGGCCGGGGCGCCGATGATGGTCATCGCCGTCGGCTCCGCGGATCAGATCCTGGGTGTGCTGCCCGATGTCAGCGGACTACTGCGCCATCCCCTCCTGACCCTGGAACCAGTGCGGGTGTGCAAGCGTGACGGCCGCTTCCTGGCCGTCCCGGACCGGCCGCCAGGTACCGCTGAGCACGGGATGGCCCGGTGGCAGAAGCTGACCGTCTACACGTCTGAGGCGGCCCGACGCGACGGCCAGCCGGTCCACCGCGTCCTGGCCCGGCGCCTGCTGTCCGCCGGCATCAGTGGTGTGACCACGCTGCGCGGTGTCTGGGGCTTTCACGGCGAGCGCGCCCCGCACGGCGACAGCGCACTGCGCCTCGCGCATCACGTTCCCGCGATCACCATCGTGATCGGCGCTCCCCGGCGCATCCCGGGCGCCTTCGCCATCATCGACGAACTCACCGCCGAGCGGGGCCTGGTGACCAGCGAAGCCGTCCAGGTCGTCCGGGCGCCTCCCGCTGGCCCACGGGATGAACCGGGCTGATGTTTGCGCGGGGGAACCACATCAGCCACAATGATCTCGGCGATGAAGCTCGCCGTAACCGCAGGGCACCCGCCCTGCTGATGGCTTCTACCACCGTGTTCGCAGCAGTGGTAAGGAGCCGATCATGACGGGTGAGGACGCCCCGGAGCCTGCGTGCCACCACCCGGGGTCCGCCTCGTGAGCGCGGCCCTGCCGGTCCCGGTCATCCAGCTGTTCCAGGTCCTGACCATCGCGCTCGGCTCGCCCGGGGTCTCCGGCTTCATCGCCAAGGTCGAGGCGCGGCTGCAGGGCCGCCGGGGGCCCCGGATCCTGCAGCCGTACTACGACCTGGCCAAGCTCTTCCGCAAGGAAGCCCTCGCCCCCGAAGGCGCCAGCTGGGTGTTCCTGGCCGCCCCGCTGGCCGCGTTCACCTGCTACCTGACCGTCCCGCTGCTGATCCCGGTGCTGACCACCTACGGGCTGCCCCTCGGGTACATGGGGGACATCCTCGGCGGGGGATTCATCCTCTCGCTGGCCAGCTTCCTGGTCGCGGTGGCCGCCTCGGACACCTCCAGCCCGTACGCCCAGCTGGGCGCGAGCCGGGCCAAGACCTTCTCCGCGATCACCGAGCCGGTGGTGCTGTTCGTGGTGTTCACGGTCGGCCTGATCACCGGGACCGACCTGCCGTACGCGCTGGCCGCGACGGTCCGCTCCTCAGCCAGCCAGATCATCCGGCCGTCCCACGCCCTCGCCGCCGCCGCGCTGTTCATGGTGATCCTGTCCGAGACCGGCCGGATCCCGGTGGAGACGCACACCGGCACCAACGAGTTCGGGATGATCGAGGAAGCCCGGCCGTTCGAGCACTCCGGCCCGTACTTCGCGTGGCTGCGCTGGGGGTCGGCGGCCAAGCAGCTGATCCTCTACACGATCCTCATCAACGTGTTCGTCGCGCCGTGGGGGCTGGCCGCCAGCGCGCAGGCCGGCGCGGTGCTGCTGGCCATCGTGGCCCTGCTGGCCAAGGCGTGCGCACTGGGCGTAGTGGTCGCCGTCATCGACAACTCCTTCGCCAAGCTGCGCCTGTTCAAGATCACCGAGTTCGTGTCGGCCGCGTTCCTGCTCGCCATCCTCGGCGTATTCACGCTCTACCTCGGGGGTGGCTGATGCACCTCACCCAGTTCCCGCTCAGCCAGGCGCTGCCTACCCAGGCCCCGGGCGTGTTCACCGGCGGCGCGAACGTCATCGCCGTGCTCATCCTGCTGGCCGAGTTCGGGATGCTCCGCCAGGCGCTACTGCGCGACCACATCCGCCTGTACATCGGCCAGTCCGCGCTGATCGCGGTGCTGGCGGTCATCGTGGCCGCCGCCCGGCACATCCCCGGCTTGTACGTGCTGGCCGCCCTGACCGTAGCGGTCAAGGTCATCGTGATCCCGCTCCTGCTGCGCAGGCTGCTGCGCGAGACGGGCCCCGGGAGCGCCCAGGCCGGCGGCCCCGATATCGCGGGCAGCGGAGGCCTCGGCGCAGCCAGCACCGTGCTGCTGGCCATCGTGGTTGCCGCGTTCGGGTTCTTCGCCGCCGGCCGGCTCGGCATCCGCAGCAACGCCGCGCCGGTCACCGCGCTGTCCGTCTCGATGTCGGTGGTCCTGGTGGCCTTCGTGCTGATGATCTGCCGCCGCGACGTGGTGTCCCAGGCCATCGGGCTGTTCTCGCTGGAGAACGGGATCTCCCTGGCCGCCCTGGT
>Ga0208219_1000827_pt1 | contig 10890 bp, 10 predicted proteins | sample NGESurshal072012_7_FD_184469 | JGI IMG/M metagenome (GOLD analysis project Ga0208219, IMG submission 184469) | Arctic peat soil microbial communities from Barrow, Alaska - NGEE Surface sample 53-2 shallow-072012 (SPAdes) | ecosystem: Environmental > Terrestrial > Soil > Wetlands > Peat ...
ATCGTCTCCGAGGTCGGCCGGACGATCAGCGGCTCCTCGAGCTCCTTGCCGCCGGCGTGGGTGACGACCGCCAGCTCCGGCGCGAAACCCTCGACGTGCGCGGCCTCGCGCTGCAGGTAGCTCTCCGGGATCAGCAGCGGGAAGTAGGCGTTGACGTGACCGGTCTCCTTGATCCGCCGGTCGATGTCGGCCTGCAACAGCTCCCACATCCGGTATCCGTAGGGGCGGATCACCATCGTGCCCCGGACCGGGCCGCGGTCCACCAGCTCGGCCTTGAAGACGACCTCGTTGTACCAGGCGGAGAAGTCCTCGCTCTGCGGAGTTACTCCGCGTTCATCGTGCGCCACACCCAGAGGGTAGGGGATCACGCCTGCCGGCACGCCCTGGTTTTCGCCTGCTCCGGCTCGTCCGTGGGTTGTCAGCTGCGAGAATAAGCCGGTCTCCGCGAGCATTCGTGACTTCAACAGGCCCTAGTCCCGCCCGGACAGCACGGGCGGGAAGCCGAACCGGGTCAGCAGCCTAGGATCGGCGAACACGGTGATCCGGGCGATGGCGGTGCTGGTCACGGTCAGGACGACGATCCCGTACGGCTGATAGGCGCCCTCGCCGCCGCGGTAGTAGGCCGCCGCGGCGGGCTGCCCGTTGGCCGCGGCCGGGAGCATCCGCCAGTCGCCTGGTGATCCCAGGCCCGCCACGACGTTCCGGGCGGCGTCACCGCCGGAGTACCACGCCCTGGACGGTGGCAGTTCGAGCGTGGCATCGGCGCGCAGCAGCCGCTCCAGGGTCGCGGCGTCGGCGTTCTCGAAGGCAGTGATGTACTGGTCGAGCAGCGCACGAGCGCTGGCTTCGGCGGGCTCGGCGACCAGTTCCGGGGACGGCGCTGCCTGGCCGAGCCGGGCGCGGGCACGCTGCAGGATGCTCTTGACCGCCGCGGTCGTGATGCCGAGCATTCCTGCGATGTCGGCCGCAGGGAAGGCCAGCACGTCGCGCAGGAGCAGCACGGCCCGCTGGCGTGGTGGCAGGTACTGCCAGCTGGCCACGAGCGCGAGCCGGAGGCTTTCCCGCGCGACGGCGATGGCCGCGGGATCGCCAGACTCCTGGGTGACCAGCGTGTCGGGCAGGGGCTGCAGCCACATGACCTCCGGGCTGGCCTCAGCCGCGGGCCGCCCCAGGCTTTCTTCCCCCGGGTGGCCGAGGCCGGACGGAAGCTGGCGCCGTGAGCGGTGCCGCAGCGCGGTCAGGCAGGCGTTGGTAGCGATCTGGTACAGCCAGGTACGCACCGACGACCGGCCCTCGAACCCGTCGTACGAACGCCACGCCCGCAGGTAGGTCTCCTGGACCAGGTCCTCGGCGTCGTCCGCCGAGCCGAGCAGGCGGTAGCAGTGGGCCAGCAGCTCACGCCGGAACGGCCCGGTCAGGTCCGCGAACCCGGACTCATCCGGCCCGGCGCCAGCCCGGTCCGGGATCAGCGGTCCCGCGAAGGCGGCCGCCATGCTGGTGCGGATCGCATCCTTGCCCGGCAGGTAGAACCCGGGCAGGATCGCCGTCGCGTCGTCGGCGTACCACGCCACGAACGCATCGGTGTCGCCGTCCTCCCATGCGCTTGCTACCTCGCGGAACACGGCGCGGATGGCGGTGTCCGGCCCGGCCAGGACGGCGGACGTGTCGTTGCTGGTCATGATTTCTCCTCTCGTGAGCCTTCGGCAATAAAGACCCGCCCCGCCCGGGAAAAGAATCGCGGCCGCGCGACCCCGGCGTTCCTCAGCCTTTGCGGGCCACCCCGGCCAGGTTCGCGAACCGCCGGGGGTCGCCGGGAACGTTCGCGGGGGAGTCGGGCCTGGTCGTCGGCGACGAGAGGGTCGTACTGGTCCGGTGGGCGTCATCGGGGGGCACAACGGCGTAGGCTCGAAGGAGTACTTGCTCAGGCAGCCTGAACGAGTTCCCGGCCGGGTCTGGACCACACGCCACGTCCCGAGACCGCCTCGCTGCGTTTTCATACCTCCGCGAGGCGGGACAGGTGATCGCGGCTATGGTGCGAGCACGTCATGACGGCGATGGGTCTTCACCGGCCGCTGATCCCCGTACGGGCGAAGACCTGGAACTCCCCAGGCCGCTGCGGCTGTTCCTCACTGCGGGCTGGAACCTGGCCGAGTCCGTGGGGCTGCCTGTCGCGGCCTACGCGGCCGCCGCCTGGCTCGACGGCCGCGACGCGGGCTTGGTCGCGGGGCTCGTGGCCATCTGGCTCACCGCGGTCATCCGCAAGGTCGCGACCGGATCGGTGCCCAGCCTGCTGACGATTTCCGCGGTGGTGCTCACGGTGCAGACCGCGATGGTGCTCGCCACCGGGGACCTCTGGCTCTTCCTGCTGCAGTTCCCGCTCGCGAACTTCTGCATGTGCGTCCTGTTCGCCCGGACCGCACGCGGCCCGAACCCGCTCGTCGCAAAGCTCGCGGCTGAAGTAGTCGCGCTGCGGCAACCGGCTACGCAGCAACCTGGCCTGCACCGCTTCTTCCAAAGGGCGACCTGGCTGTGGGCGGGCATCTTCCTCCTGCTTACGGCCAGCCTGGCGGTGCTGATGGTGACGGAGTCGACGGCCGTGTTCCTGATGCTCTCCACGGTCGCCACCGTGGGGCTCGTCGTCGCGGGGACCGGTGCGTCCACCTTGTGGTTCATCTCGGTCCTGCGCAAGCTCGGGCTGAGGCTCCGGTTTGCCCCCGCCTGAGGCGCCCGGACCGCTCATCTGCTAGGCGAGCATGCGCTGGCGGAGGTAGCCGAGGGCGTGGGTGCTCAGCCGGGAGACGTGCATCTGGGAGATGCCGAGCTGCTGGCCAATTTGTGCCTGCGTCATGTCGTCGTGGAAACGCATCCGCAGGATCCTCTGCTCACGCAGGGCCAGTTCGCCCCAGTGCGCGGCGACGGACAGCATGCCGAGCATGTGCTCCACCGCGTGGTCCTCCGCACCGAGGACGTCCGCGAGGGTGGCTATCCCGGAAGGGCCGGGCAGCGGCGCGTCCAGCGACGATGGCCGGAAGGCTAGTTCTGCCCGCTGTGAGTCCCGCAGATCGTCACCGCTGACTCCCAGGTGGCGGGCCATCTCGGAGTGGGTCGGCGCCCGGCCCAGGTCCTGGGTCAGCTGGCTGGTTGCCTTACGGGCTTCCAGGACCAGTTCCTGCACGGAGCGGTTGACGTGGACCGGCCAGCACTTGTCCCGGAAGTACCGCTTGATCTCGCCGCTGATGCACGCCTGCGCGTAGGCGGCCAGGTTGCCGCCGACCGCCGGATCGAAGCGGCTGATCGCCTTCATCAGGCCGATATACCCGACCTGCATCAGATCCTCGGCCGGCTCAGGGCCGCCCCGGTACCGCTGCACGCACGAGAACACCAGCCGGCGGTGACGGGCTACCAGCAGCTCGCACGCCCCGGCACGCGACTGGCTCGTCCCCTCCACCGAGCCGACGATGCTCAGCAGCTGCTGGTCGTCCAGCCCGCCCAGCGTTTCCTGGAGCACCCCGCCTGCCAGGGCAGGCGGAACCTGTCTGGCCTCGGGGGATACTGCTGGAGAGTAAATCGCTGTCATGCTCGCCTCGGCTCACAGAAGGCCAGGAGAACCGCCGAGGTCCGGGGCAGTTTGGTACGTCACCAGGCACGGATGAACAAGGTGACGCAGATCCCTACGGTAGTGATGCTACATGGCCATTGCTTCCCCGTGAGCCAGCGATGACGGACGGCAAAAAAGGGCTCCTGTTGGCGTCGGATGCTCTATGCGCGGAGACCCGGGAAGGGTAGAATGAGGTGATTCGCTCCGGACCCTGGCAGCTGCACCCGCGAAATATCGTGCGGGCACAGCAGGGCCCGGATTTTTTCGTGCACGGAAACGATGCCGGCCAGACGCCACGGACCGAAAGAGGGTGACCAACTCAGGGGACGTTTCTCCTCCCCGCTGCGATCTGCCCAAGCATGACCGGACTACCGCGTGCGTTCTCTCGTCACTGGCTAAAGGAGTCGGTTATGGGCATCATCGCCTGGATTGTTCTTGGCCTGGTCGCAGGCTTGCTCGCCAATATGCTGGTCCCCGGCAGGAGGTCACAGGGCCTTGTCCTCACCTGTGTCATCGGCATCGTGGGGGCACTGCTCGGAGGCTGGGTAGCCACCAAGTTGTTCCATGTCCACAGCCTGCAGGGCTTCTTCAATCTCTCCACCTGGATCACGGCGATCGTCGGTGCGGCAGTCCTGCTGCTCGTCTTCCATCTGATCACCGGCCGGTCCAGCAGGACTAGCCGGTCCAGCAGATCCGGCCGGTCCCGCAGGTTCGCGCGCCGCTAAGCCACGCCAAAGGGCTCCCGGCGCGCTGACGTACGGAGATTGTCGTGCTGCCACCGCGATGACGCCACGGTTCAGCGGCAGCGATCACCGTTCAGCAGGTTCGAGGACGGCTGGGTCCTCGGAGGTCCTTCCTGCACCGCTGGACGGGAGGTTCCCATCCAAGTGCGCGCTCCACCCGGCCGGATGGGTGGTCACGTCCTCGCAGCGCTCCTGAAGCCGGTGCAGTGATTCGCTATCGCCAAGCCGGAATACCACTTCCAGATGTGCGCTTTCCCGGACTTCGGGAAGGTCCAGCACGGCATCGACGAGGCTAGCGCGGCGGCCTGGGGCGATGTGGCCCGACTCGGCCTGCAAAGACACCCGGGCAGTGCCGCCGGATGCTTCAGAGGTTGTCACCTCGGCCGTGGCGACTGTGCGGTCATCATCGCCGACCTCGAGGTTCTGACGCAGATCATGCTCGGCCATGCGATGCCTCCAACTGCGGATTCTGTGCGGACTCGGGCGTAAGCACGAGCAGTCATGTCCCTTCTCCAGGGTGGGCTGGGGACTATCCCATCGCTGAAGCCTCGCGCCGCGGGGCGTGTAGCCCAACCCGGTGGCGCGAGGATGTCAGGACGCACCGCGCAGGAGCAGCGGTAGCCGGCTGGCCATTCAGCGGGCCTGAGCGCCTGCCTGCGGCCTAGCCGAGAATAAGATCATGAATTTTGCGCTGTTATCTACAGTAAACGTCCTATAACGGCTGCTGTCAACAATGTTGGCCTACGCTGTTAGCGATATTAATTCCAGGCCTTGGGCGGCAGGGAACGGTGGTACCTGCGAGGGCATCTCCAATGGCATCGTTCACGCCATCGCAAACCGGATTCAATAGCTGGGAGTAAATTGCCCATTTCTTATTTTCGACGTAAACCAAAAATGGTATCCGGGGCGGGAAACAAACCCTCGGCTAGCGGGGCGCCCGGTAGGCCAGCTGGCCGACGCTGTTGAGGTGGCGCAGCGCCTGGGCGTAGGAGTCAACCAGGCTGGTCTCGCAGTAGGGCAAATCCCGCTGCTGGCAGAAAGCCCTGATCAGGGCCTGGGAGTGCCGCAGGTTGGGCCGAGGCATCGAGGGGAAGAGGTGGTGCTCGATCTGGTAGTTGAGGCCGCCGAGGGCGAGGTCGGTCAGTCTGCCGCCCCGGACGTTGCGGGAAGTGAGCACCTGCCGCCGCAGAAAGCCGGTGCGGTCGGTGGCGCCCAGGATGGGCATGCCCTTGTGGTTCGGGGCGAAGGAGGAGCCGAGGTACAGGCCGAACAGGCCCTGCTGCACGAGGACGAACACCACCGCCTTGACGGGGGAGAGGACCAGGAATACCGCCGCGAGGTAAGCCGCGAAATGCACCGCGAGCAGCCTCGTCTCCCAGGCCCGGTAACGGGAGGCGCGGCTGGACAGCGACCGGATGCTGGCCACGTGCAGGCTGACCGCTTCGAGGAGCAGCATGGGGAAGAATAGGTAGGCCTGAAAACGGAACGTCAGCCGAGCCAGCCCCCTGGCCTCGCCGGCCCGGGGTTCGGTGAAGGCCAGGACGCCGATCGCGATGTCGGGGTCCGCGCCTTCCTGGTTGGGGTGGGCGTGGTGGCGGTTGTGCTTGCTGACCCACCAGCCGTAACTCAGCCCGATGCCCAGGTTGCCGAGCAGGACGCCGATGACGTAGTTGGTCCTACGGGAGCGGAAGATCTGGCGGTGCCCGGCGTCGTGACCCAGGAAACCGACCTGCGTGAACATGACGGCCAGGAACGCGGCCACGGGCAGCTGCCACCACGAATCACCGACCACGACGAAGGCCGCCCACCCTGCGGCCAGGAGCACGACGGTGGCACCGATCTTCCCCGTGTAGTACCACGGGCGGCGGTCCAGCAGCCCTGCTTGCCGTACCTGCAGGGACAGCTGCGCGTATTCGCTGCCGCCCCGTGCCGCGACCGGCGCGGAATCCGGCTGCGCCTGCCGCCCCGGCAGGCTGGGTGCTGCGTCAAGGGATGGCACCAGGAACTCCTAGCAAGCACATCGTGACCAGTGTGGTGATGTACCGCCGGGGTCCTGGGCGGCGACCCGGGCCTGCCGCTCCCGTCAGGGAAACACGCGGCCCGTCCGGTGCCTAGCCACACAGTACCCGGCCTGGCTTGCCGCGGGCGTAACCGAACCTGGGGACAAGTTTCCTGCGGCCGCCATCGGCGAACCTAAGCGATGGCGGCCGCAGGCGCGTGCTTAATCCGCCGAGGGGATGCTGCTGCGCCTGCGGCCGGTCGTGCCGGCGGGCACCCGCAACTGCGGCCGGGTGGCATGCCAGGCGCCCCTCGCCCTGGCGGCCTGCCCGGCCCGGCCCGGGGGAACGGTCAGGACCAGGAGGACGGTGTCGTCGCTGATCTTTCCGCCGGTGAAAGCCAGCACGGCTTGCTGGAGGGCGTCCGCGATCCCGTCTGCGGACCTGTCGCGCAGGGTGGCGATGAAGTCGCGGAGGCGGTCGTCGCCGTAAAGGTCACGGTCGGCGCGGCTGCGCGCCTCGGTGACGCCGTCGGTAAACAGGACCAGGCTGTCACCGGCTCGCAGCAGCAGGCGGCAGTCATGCAGTGCGGGACGGGCCAGCAGCCCGAGCAGAGTTCCCGGCTGGCCGGCCGCGTGCACCCGTCCGTCGGCCCGGCGAACCAGTGCGAGCGGGTGACCGCCCGAGCTGATCCGCACCGAAGCCCCTGCCAGGGTCGGCCGGATGGTGGCGTAAATCGCGGTCAGGAACCGCGGGTCATCGGTCAGCCAATCCAGTAGGGCCTGATTCAAGGCCGCCAGGATCAGGCTCGGCTGGGTCTGGCGGTGTGCTTCCGCCCGCAGGGTGTAACGGGCCAGCGCAGTGCTCTTGGCCGCTGGAACTCCCTTGCCGCACACGTCGCCAACCACCATCCCCCAGCTCCCCCGAACTGAGGGGAACACATCGTAGAAGTCCCCGAGAACCTCAACTGCTGTTCCCCCGGCCGCGTACCGGGCCGCGAGCTGCAGGCCTGGGATCTCCGGCAGTCGCGGCGGCAGCAGGCTCTCCTGAAGGGTCTGGGCCAGCGCGGCACGTTCGGCCCCGTGCCGCAGAGCGGCCTGCAGCGCAACCTCACGGCCAGCGAGCTGTGCCAGCGTCTGCAGAACCTCGATGTCCCGGCCGCTCCAGCTCCGCGGCAGGTGATCAGCCACGCAGAGGGCGCCGGCCACATGCCCGTCCGGGCCATGCACGGGGAAGCCGGCCCACGCGATCACGCCCGCCGTCCCGGCCACGCACTTACCGCTCATCCGCAGGTCCAGCCGCGTGCCGCCGAGGATCAGTTTCTCCCCGGAGTCGATCACGCGCTGGCACAGTGCGCGCACGGCCGGGCTCTGCCAATCGGCCGGGTCGGGAGTGCCTGGACTGTTCCCCGCGAAGGAGGCGGACCCGGCGACGGTGACGGCCGCCAGCGGCGTGCCCAAGACCATCGCCGCGAGCCGCGCCACACGCTCGAACAGCTCCGCCGCGACGGCATCCGCCAGGTCACCCCGCGGTGGGGCGGGCAGGCCCAGGGCCCCAGCTCTGGTCGGCCCTCGAACCGGGGTACTGCCGGGTGCCTTCATGCCGTCGCTTTCGCCGAGGTGTCACGTGCGTGCCAGTATCCAGGCGAAGCGAGGTCCAGGCTCCCGGACCTCATCCAACCACACACACAGAGTGAGCAGGCCCAGGTCGGGCGTTAGTGGCCGGGTGATGGAGGGAATTCTGCGGAGGTGCTGTCGACGAAGTTCCGGGCCACGTCGCTGAGGCGCCGGTTGCTGTTGCGGGCGTGGTCGCGAAGCCGCCGGAAGGCCTCGTCCATGTCGATGCCAAGTCGCTCGGCGAGCTTGCCCTTGGCCTGCTCGATGACGACCCGGCTGTTGAGCGCGGCCTGGAGCTGCTCGGCCATGGTCTCGCTGCGGCGCAGGCTGCGTTCCTGGAGCAGCCCGATGGTCGCCACGTCGGCCAGGGCCTGGGCGATGCGGAGGTCGGCTGGCTCGAAGGCACCCGGGGTGGCCCGGAAGAGGTTCAGCGCCCCGATGACCTGATCGCGCAGCCGCATCGGCAGGGCCTCCACCGTGCGGAACCCGGCCTGGGTGGCGGCGGCGGCAAACCGGGGCCACGGTGTCCCCGGATCGGCAAGGTCGGCGGCGGTGACGGAGCGGCCGGTGCGGAAGCAATCCAGGCACGGTCCCTGGTCGTTCTGGATCTGGAACAGCTCGGCCATGCCGGCCGCGTCGCTGGACGCCGCCGCGACCCGCAGCTCGCCGCGCGGGTCAGCGAGCACGACCCCGGCAGCGGACGCGGCCAGCAGCGCGACGCTGCGGTCGGTGAGCATGTGCAGGAAATCGATGATGTCGAACTCGGCGACCATCGTGTCAGCCAGCTCGACGAAGGTGCCGGAGAGCAGTTCGGAGTCCATCTGAGTTCACCTTCTCGTCGCTGGAACTGAGGGCGCTGTCCCCACGAGCATGCGGGCGCCGGCCGGACGTGTCATGGCCCGGCGTCCTGAGCTGGATCAGGGTCCAGGCGCAGGCGGCGGGCGACGATGTCACCGGCCACGTCGGCCAGCCGTCTGTCCCGCGCATAAGCGTAGGCCCGGAGCCGGGCAAAGGCTTCCCCTGCGGTGATGCCGAGCTGCACAGTGAGCATGCCGGTGGCCTGGTCGATCTCCACCCGGTGCACCGCCAGATCGGGGGACTGCCCGCCTGGCCGTGTCCCGTGCCCACTCCCATCAGCAGCCGGTATACCGCCGCCGTCGAGGCTGTCGAGCAGCAGGGTCGCCGTATCGGCCAGCAGGAGACAGTCCCCCAGCTGCAGGCTGGACAGGGGGCCGGGAGAGCTGCGGTACAGGCCGATGACCCCGCTCCGGATCGCGCCGATCATCAGCGGGAACGCAAACACTGCCATGGCGCCCGTAGCGCGGGCTTCCGGCGTGAACACGGGCCACCGGCGGCCGGCTTCCCCGTCACCCAGGTCCCCAGCCAGGACTGGCGCCGCAGCGGCCAGCACGTCATGGGCCGGCCCTTCGCCGAGCAATAGCTGGAGTTCCGCGAGCTGCTCGCTGACCCGGTCCGTCACGCACAGGAGAAAATCCGGTCCCCGGCTGCTGGCAGCGGCCACCCACCCCCCGCTGGCCTGGGCAGAGGAAACAGCGACCGCGCACACATCGGCGACCGCCACCCGGCGGCCCGTCGCAGCGGCGTGCTCCGCGATCAGGCCCCACAGGACCGTCGCCCGGTTGACACTCATCATCGGGCCGCCTTCCTGCTACAGCAGCCAGGTGGAGGATCGACCCAACAGCTCATTGGCCTGCACTACGACCCTATGCCCGGGCAGCGGACCGCTGGCGATCTTGCCGGTGGTACGTTGGCTGAACCACTCCAGTCCCTGGTGGTTGCAGGCGTTCGCGGAACGCGCTGCCACCGAGGTGACTGGAGTCTTGTGGTGACTGGATACGGGCCGACGGCCTCACCATCGGGTACATCGTGGGTGGCGGCATCATGATCATCGGTGCCTGGTCGAGATCGCGTTCGGCATCAACGCCGAAGGCAAATCCCTGGAACAGGTCGCGACCCCGCTGACCGAGGTCGACGCCTAGGCTCAGGGGGGCGCGTCGCGCCTGCTGCGGTCGGTTTCACGATCGGTGGCCGATTGCTCCCGGCCGGCCCGCTGGGCCTGGCGCCGCAGCAAGGCCTCGCAGCGGTCCATGGCCGCAGCGCTCCGGGCGATCAGCTGGCGCGACCGGGTGATGGCTTCGTGGGCCCGCTGCTGGACGCTGGTCGTGGTCAGCCCCGAGTCCCGCAGCAGCCCGTCGACCCTGGCCTCCCGCCGGTCGGCGCGGACATCCCGCTGGTCCGCCTGGGCCTCGCGCTGATCGGCGAGGGTCTCCCGCCTGTCGGCCCGCACTTCGCGGTCGTCGGCCATGGCTTCCCGCGCATCGGCCAGGCTGTCACGCTGGTCGGCGGTATGCTCCCGGGGCCGGGGATCTCCGTGTCCGGTCCCGGGCTCATGGCTGGCTGAACCCATGTACCTGAGGATGCCTGGTTGCGGCGGCCACGTCGATGATGATCATCCGTCCCGGCCGGTTCCTGCCGGTGCGGATGAGACCCGTGCGATAGGGTGAGCCCACACGGTACAACGTGAGGCGCCGCCATCAGGGCGCGCCGGTCGTACCTCGCTCCACGAGCGAGCTGGTTTCCACGGACGTGGCGGCCCTCGAAAATGCGGCCACCCGAGTCCGGGAGACATTCCTGCATGACCGTACTTCCCATTGATGACACGCATGCCCGCCGTCAGCGGCCCAGCCGCGGTAAACCCGGCCCGGCCCTGACCTTCGCCGACCTTGGCGTTCCCGGGCCGCTGGTCACCTCGCTGGCCGAGGCCGGCATTCTCACCCCCTTCCCGATCCAGGCCGCCGCGCTGCCCGACGCGCTGGCCGGGCTGGACATCCTGGGCCGCGGCCGGACTGGTTCCGGCAAGACGCTCGGCTTCGCGATCCCGCTGGTCGCGGGCCTGGCGGGCGGGCACACGCTCG
>Ga0208219_1000828_pt1 | contig 10888 bp, 10 predicted proteins | sample NGESurshal072012_7_FD_184469 | JGI IMG/M metagenome (GOLD analysis project Ga0208219, IMG submission 184469) | Arctic peat soil microbial communities from Barrow, Alaska - NGEE Surface sample 53-2 shallow-072012 (SPAdes) | ecosystem: Environmental > Terrestrial > Soil > Wetlands > Peat ...
GCCAAGCAGGATGTGCTCGGTGCCGATGTAGTTGTGGTTGAGCATCCTGGCTTCTTCTTGAGCCAGCACCACAACTCTCCGCGCCCGGTCGGTAAACCTCTCGAACATCTCGTGCCCCCTCACCGAGCGGCCGGCGAGGCAACAGAAGTCTTGCTCGTCCCTTCCGCATGGCTAGCCCGCGCGCCGGGCGACGTTACGCATGCGAATGTCGCATAAGTAAGCGTTCCCCGCCGCCAGGGCGTTCACCCCAAGGGGGCAGTCTTCCCAGCTACGCCAGGAGCGAACGCACGCGGCGGACCAGCGAACGCGCGGCGGCGTTCAGATCAGCCAGCCGCGCACCGTGGGGATGCGATGCGCCGCTGGCCAGCCCACAATGGTCAGTGAGGGTCATTGTCGCAGGTCGCTCGCTTCAGGCGGGCGTCATCGGACCGTGACGGGCGGCTCTGATGCTGCGCCTGCTGGGCACGCATCGGGCTAGTTGCCGCGTCGGCGATCCGGCCCGGCGAAGGCCTCTCTGTCAGACTCCCGTGAGACATGAGGATGAAGTAAACCTCTGTGGTCAGTAGGGCGAGACGGGATCTACGAGATACGTGACATTGACCGTGGCAGACATGCCTGCGTCCGTGCGGGAGGATGGCCTGGTGGCCTCCGCGCGGGGTCCGCGGGCTGACCGGCCGAAGCGGCGGACCTTCACCCCGGCGTACAAGCTGGCGATCGTCGGGCAGTACGGCCAGCTCGCCGATGCACGCGAGCGGGGGGCGCTGCTGCGCCGTGAGGGCCTGTATCACTCCCATGTCCAGCAATGGCGTGAGGCAATAGATAAGGGCACTCTGCCGGCGCTTTCTGCTAAGCCGGCCGGGCGGCCTGCGCGCAGCGTGGCGGAGGTGGATAACGAGCGGCTGCCGGAAGGAGAACGAGAAACTCGCCGCGTTCTCATGCCGGAGCACCAGCACTTCGGCCAATGTCGCCCGGTCACCGCGGAACAGCACGACGACCAGGCCGAGTGTCCGGCAGGTCAGCACCTAGACGATCTTGAGCAGCACCCGCCCAGCCAACCATCACCGTGTCCAGCGTGTCGGCAACAGTGCGGGTCAACCAGTGAATCGAGCGTTCGAGCGGCACAGGGTCACCGCGAGCACCTCACCCCACCTGTGCCGGGGGATCAGCCCGGATAGTGCCGCGAGCCACAGCCGGTCGCCCGGCTGGTAGCGGACCGGGCTGGTCTGGCGGCGCAGCACTGCGTTCTCGTGCCGGAGCACCAGGAGCTCGGCATCCTTGGACCCTCAGGCCGGGCCAGCACAATCAGACTGCCCAGCAGACAGAGCACGACCAGGTAGCCGACCGAGAAGATCAGCCAGCGATGATCCCAACCCCGGAAGACTGGCCAGGGAAGGCGAGATCGAGAAATCGAGCCCTGCAGTCTCGGCCAGCCAGGCGAGGTGCGGGCGGACCCGCGAGCGGTAGACGCAGAGCTCGCAGCACCGGCGGCTGGCCAGGTTCCGTGAGAACGGACAATCCCGAGGACCCGGCTCTGTCCCCAGGGCAGGGAAATGGGCGGGTAGCTCATGGTGCACCCAGATTCGCTCGCGCGCTGGTTCTCTGTCGGCGTCGTGCGGCGTTGAGCCGCTAGGGTCACCGGTTGTGGTTCAGGATGAGATCGCTGATGCGGTGAGACGCCTGGGCGCAGGGGAGCTACTCGGGAAGGCCTCCTACGCCGCGCGCGCCCGGCTGCCGTGGCTGCTGTGCCGCCGACGCACGGTGCGGGGGGTCGCCGCCTACTTCGATTTGATCACCGACGATGGGCGGATGTTCTTCGGCGACGGTTTTCATCTCGGGTTCTTTCCCGACGGCCGGCAGACCCTCGCGCAGGCGCTGGATGCCCACACCGACCTGGTCTGCGAGCTGGCCGGGATCCGGCCGGGGATGCGGGTGCTGGACGTCGGTTGCGGTATCGGCGAGCCGGCGCGGCGCATCGCCTCTCGTATCGACTGCGAGATCGTCGGATTGAACATCAGCCGGGTGCAGGTCCGTCAGGGTCGCGAGCTGATTGCCCGGGCCGGGCTTGCCGCACGGGTGGATATCCGCCACGGCAACGTGCTGCAAATGCCTTTGCCCGACGGCGGCTTTGACGCGGTGATCTGCCTGGAGGCCGCCGGTGATATCTGCGTGCGCGCGGCGGACAAGCCGCGGCTGCTTGCGGAGCTGCGCCGGGTGCTGCGCCCGGGCGGGCAGGTCGGTTTCAGCGACCTGGTGTTCGACCGCCCGCCCACCGCGGCCGAGGACCGGGCGCTGCGCGCGCTGCTCTACCACTCCGGCCATGAGTTGCTCACCGACTGGCCGGGCCTGTTCGCCGCCGCCGGCTTTCAGCTGGGAGCGGTGCGAGACATCCAGGCGCAGACGCTGCCGACCTGGCAGCATGTCCAAGCGGTGTACCGACAGCACGCGGCGCAAGTTCAGGCACGCTACGGCCGGCGGCTCGCCCCCGGTATCGCCCGCCGTATCGACCGCCAGGTCGCCCAGGTCGCCGCTACGATCGAACGCTGCGGCAGTTACCCGGCGCTTAGCGCGACCGCGCCTAACACGCCGTCAGCGTCCCCCTAGGCCGTGCACCTCACCAGCGCGAACCCCGTCCAGTAGGCCCGCACCGCCCCGTGCGCGCCAGCCTGGCGATCACGGCACCCGACCGTCGCGTAGGGCTTGAGATGCTGCCGTTCGGCGGTGACGGGCCGCATCTGAAGCGCAATGACGGAAGGGGCTGCGAGTTCTGGAGCCGTCGTGGGAGGCATAACGGCGTATGCTCATCGGAGTACTTGCTCAGGCAGCCTGAACGAGTTCCCGATCGGGTCTAGACCGTACGCCAGTCTCGAGATCGCCTCGCTGCATTTCCTAGCTCCGCGAGGCGGGGACTGATGACCGCAGCCATGGTGGGAACATGTCATGACGGCGCTGGGCCTTCCCCAGCAGTTGATCCCCGCGTGGCCGAGGACCTGCAACTCCCCAGGCCGCTGCGGCTGCTCCTCACAGCGGGCTGGAACCTGAGCGAGTCCGTGGGTCTGCCCGTGGCGGCATCTAGCTCACCGCGGTCATCCGCAAGGTCGTGACCGGAACGGTGCCCAGCCTGCTGACGATTTCCGCGGTGGTGCTCACGCTGCAGACCGCAGTGGTGCTGGCCACCGGCGCGCTCTGGCTCTTCCTGCTGCAGTTCCCGCTCGCGAACCTCTGCATGCGTGTCATGTTCTCCCGGACAGCAAGGGGGCCGAACCCAATCGTTGCCAAACTGGCCGCCGAGGTTGTCGCACTGTGGCAGCCGGCCATCCATCAACCCGGCCTGCACCGCTTCTTCCAGGGGGCGACCTGGCTATGGGCCGGCATCTTCCTGCTGCTCACGGCCAGCCTGGCAGTGCTGATGGTCACCGAGCCGACCAAGATGTTCCTGATGCTCTCCACTGTCGCCACCGCCGCGCTCGTCGTCGCCGGTACCGGCGTGTCCACCTTGTGGTTCCTCTCGGTCCTGCGCAGGCTCGGGCTAACACTCCGGTTTGCCCCAGCCTGAACCTGGGCTGCCCCGGCCGACGGCCCTGGACACGAGCGTCCCGCACTCTCTGGCACAGCGATCAAGGTGGTAAGTCATGCAGCTCGCGAGGAGCAGGGATGAAGGGGATGAACAGGCCGGCAATGATGTAATCCCGCTGCAGAACCACCGGTCGGCAGGCCCGGGCAGCCCGGCGGAGCCAGGCGGGACGGGCTGGCGCAATACTCTCCAGCGCAACTCTCCAGCGCACTGGCAAGAGGTTCGTCCACGACCGCTGCAGCATGACGGCAGGCAACCTCGCCTACCGCTGGTTCCTTGCCCTGTTCCCGGCCCTCATCGCCCTGGGGGGCCTGGTCACGCTAGCCCACGCGGGGACGGCCACCGTGCACCGGCTGATGAACGGCCTCGTCACGGCGCTGCCGCCGGGTGCCTCGGGTGTCTTCACCCAGGCCGTCCATTCCGCGATCACCCGGTCCTCCACGAACTCGCTGACTGTCCTGATCATCGGCATCGTGATCGCGGTCTGGAGCGCCTCAAGCGGCATGGCCGCCCTGGAGACCGGGCTGGACATTGCCTACGACACCGGTGTCGGCCGCACGTTCCCCGCCAAGCGGCTGCGAGCGCTCCCGCTCATGCTGGCCGCCATCGTCTGCGGTGGGATCGCCTCGGCGCTGATCGTCTTCGGGGCCCCGCTCGGCTCGGCGATCGAGGGCCATGTCCCGCTCGCGGGAACCGCCTTCATTCTGGCGTGGACGGCCGTGCGCTGGGTGTTGACGACCGCGGTGATCACGCTACTGTTCCCCTTCTTCTACTACTGCTACGCGCCGAACCGGGAACCACCGCGCTGGCAGTGGGTCAGCGCCAGGGGGACTGCTCAGTACGGGCATCTTCCTGCTCGCCTCGACTGGCTTCTCCCTCTACGTCGCCAAGTCCGGCTCCTACGGCGCGTTCGCCGGCGTGGTCATCATCATCTTCTGGCCCTACCTGAGCGGCCTGGCCGTCCTGCTCGGCGGCGAACTGAACGCCGAAACCGAACGCGCAGCAGCCACCCGAGCCGGCCACCCAGGAACCGGCCACCAGGAGCCAGGCCAGCGCAGAGATACGACGCCTGGGCATAGCGGAGCTGTTCGGGAAGGCTTCCTGCGCTGCGCGTGCCGGGCTGCTGTGCCGCCGACCTGGCCACTATCAGCCTGAGGGACGACCGCAGCATGCGCCGCAGCGACAACCCTCAACGAGCAGCTGCAGACCGCGCTGAACAGCCGGGTCATCATCGAGCAGGTCAAGGGCAAGCTCGCCGAGCGCCTCGGCCTGGGCATGGACGACGCATTTACCTCCTGCGAGACTTGGCCAGGACCCCGTTCGGGAGCAGGGCTCTTGCGCTCTCACGCTGTGTAGCGACCGGCGGCCCGTGAGATGGCGGCGACCTGGGACAGGTGTCAGACGCTCCGGGCGTGGTCGTTAGGCAAGTCGTGTCCACAGCTGGCGGCTCATTCGCCTGGCCGCGTGGACTTCGAATGCAAGGTTGCCGACTATGGGAGCGGGCAGGTCGAGTAGCCACGGAAAGATCATTATGAGGGGCAGTTTGAGGGGCAGAGCGGTGCTGGCGAGGGCTAGCCTGAGCCAGTTTCAGTTAGTGTGAGTTAGCGTATGGCCTGATCAGACCGCATATGGCCTGATGGGGGAGCGGCTGAGTGATTCATGGCATGCAAGAGGTCAGCGGTTCGAGCTCGCGATGACGCGGTTACCGTGTCACCGTTTCCAGCGGGCAGCGCCTTGCTGATGTGCAAGAGGTCACGAGTCTTAGCGGGTGCGGGTTCCCGCATATCCAGGGCACGTCAGGAAAGGTGACTTCTGGCGCTGCAGCATTCATTGGCTGCGCAGGGAGATCTCGTCAGACCCGGCGATATTGTCCGCCTCGACGGCCCGCAGCCCTTCACCGAGGCGCTCCCTTGCCTGCCGCAGGAGCTTGAGGGAGTTGGTGGAGGAGTTGTGTGCAGCGGCACGATCGGGATCAGCCCCGTGCTCCTCGATGAGGTGTGCCTGTAGCGCGGCAGCGACTTCGTCGGCTGCCTTCAGGGCGTGGTAAATAGCCCGGTCCCGTGCGGTGTCGTCAACCATGCAGCCAGTATCCTCGCAGCCTGCTTCGTCCCGAACTACCTTGCCCCGAGCCGGCGGGCCAGGCCATTTAACGGCACACTTCCACGGTCCTGGCATGCATGTGCAGATGGCTGGCGATCGCGTGGTTGGAGCGGCCCTCGGCCATCTGGGCCAGCACGGCAAGCTCGCGCTCGGTCAGGGAAATCACGTTCCTGGCGTCCAGCCGGGCCGGGAACATCACTGGCGTCAACTACATTATTGACGGCGGCCTCATCAAGACCACCTGAGGCAGGAACATGCCAGTCTTCACGAACCCGGCTCACCGCGGGCCATCGCCGGGAGCGTCCCGGTGACCGGGACGGGAAATCCCCTGGGACGGTCGGCTGAGCCGGCGCGGGTCCCGCCAGATGCGCGGAGGCGGCGGCAGCGGCTCGCGCTGCTCGCGGCCATCATGGGCTCGTTTGTCGCCGGGCTCGATGCCACCGCCGTGAACGTTGCACTGCCCGCGATCCGCGCGGACCTCGGCGGCGGCCTGGCGGGCCAGCAGTGGGTGGCCAACGCCTACCTGCTTACCCTGGGATCGCTGATCCTGGTCGGCGGCTCGCTCGGCGACATCTTCGGTGAACGGCGCGTGTTCGCGATCGGTGTCGCCGGGTTCGGGCTCTCCTCCCTGGTGTGCGCGGCCGCCCCGGATATCGGGGTGCTGATCGCGGGTCGCGCCGTCCAGGGCGCGTTCGGGGCGCTCCTGACCCCCAGCGCCCTGGCAATCATCGTCTCCGCGTTCCGGAAGTCCGAGCGTGGCGCCGCGATCGGCTCGTGGACCGCCTGGGCCGGGATCGCGACGGTCATCGGCCCCCTGGCTGGCGGCTACCTGGTCGGCGCGGCCTCCTGGCGGCTGATTTTCGCTCTCAACGTTCCGTTCGTGATCATCACCCTGCTTCTGATCATGATCGCGGTGCCCGGCCGCCAGCGGGGGGCGGCGCATGCCCCCGTGGACTGGCTGGGGGCCGTGCTGACCTTTCTCGGGCTGGCCGGGCCAGTCCTGGCTCTCATCCGGCTGCCGGCGGCCGGATGGACCAGTCCGCAGGTCTGGGGTCCCGGCCTCGGCGGGCTGGCCCTGCTGGGCGCCTTCCTGGTTCACGAGCGGCGCACCCCGGCCCCGGCACTGCCGCTCGCGCTGTTCCGGCGGCGGAACTTCACGGTCGGCAACCTGCAGACCGTCTCGATGTATGGCGGCCTGGGCGTTACCTTCTTCCTGCTGGTCCTCTTCCTCCAGGAAGTCGCCGGCTATAGCGCGCTGCAAGCAGGGCTGGCCCTGATACCCGTCACGGTTGTCACGTTCCTCCTGTCCAAGCGGGCCGGGCGACTGGCCGACAGGTTCGGGCCCCGCGTGTTCATGGGGGCCGGCCCGCTGGTGGCTGCCGTCGGCCTGGCGCTTCTGCTGCGCGTCGGTGCCCGCCCGGACTACGTCACCGGGCTCCTGCCCGCGCTCCTGCTTTTCTCCCTGGGGCTGGCCGCCACGGTGGCGCCGCTGACCGCCACCGTCCTGGCCGACGCCGACGACTCCGACGCTGGGATCGCCTCGGGAGTCAATAACGCCATCGCCCGCGTCGCCGGCCTGCTCGCCATCGCCGCGATCGGCGCGGTCATCTCCGCCCAGTTCAGCCAAGATCTGGACCGGCGCCTCCGCGGGCTGCCTCTCTCCGCCGCTGGCCGGGCCGCCGTCGCGCAGGCCAGGAGCCAGACCCTCGCCCACGTCGCGCCGAGCCAGGCGGGCCCTGCGATCGCGCGCGCCGTGCAAGCCGCCGCCGTCCACGCTTTCCATGTCGGGATCGGCATCTCTGCCGTCCTCGTCGCCATCGGCGGCCTGCTCGGCCTGGTCGCGATCCGCAACCCCCGCCGCAGCGTCCGCTGCGAGGACTGCGCAGGCGGCCAGCTAGCCGGCCAGCCGGTCGACGCCGTCCAGGCACGCGCGTCCCTGAGCACGCCGCGACCGCCCACCGCAGCCGGGACAGCTCAGCGATGATCAGGCGGTCTGCCGGACGGCTAGGTTGTGATCATTTTGAGGGGCAGTCTGAAGGGCAGAACCCGGCAGTCAGGGCTTGCCGTAGCCAGTCTGAACTCGTGCGTGCTGGTATCTGTCCTGGTAGAGCGGCATACGGCCTGGTGGGGGAGTAGCTGCGTGGCCTCACCAGAGGCCGGGAACCAACCGATGGGTACAACTGGCGTACCGCGCGTACTCAGAGCCGAGGGCGGTGGCGAGCTCCGCCTCTTCGAGGTGGATGCGGACGAGGACCGCGAGTAGCGGGATGAACACGAGGGCGAGGATACTCAGCCAGCTGTCGAGGGCGATCCCGGCGCCGAGGAAGGCAACCAGGCCACCGGTGTAGCTGGGGTGCCGGAGCAGCCGGTACGGACCGGATGTGACTACCCGGTGGCCATCCTGGATGACGACGACGAATTTGAACAGGCGGCCGAGGGTCACGATCGCCCAGGTCCGCAGCGCCACGCCCGCGGCCAGCACGACCAGCCCGGCCGCCACTGGCGCCCAGCCCCCGCCGAGGACCGCCGAGTGCACGTGGGCGGCGCGGAATCCGAGGTTGACGCCTGCCGCGACCGCGGCGATGACCAGCCAGAGGGTCCAGTCGAAGGTGGTCCGTCCGCCCATGTTGTGCAGCCGGAGCACGACCTCGATGGCGGCCCAGCCGATCAGCGTGATCTGCAGCAGCAGATGGGGCGGCACCTGGATGGATCGCGAGCGGGTTCATGGCGTTCTCCGTACATGAGCAGTAGTGGCTTCTTTGTGGGGAAGCCTGCGCCGCATCGCCTGCCCGGTCGTCGTCCGCCGGTGTCATCCCGGGATGGTCCGAAGGCATGACCTTCGGTGACGGTCGGGTTCGACGCTGGCAGCCGGTCAGCCGCGACCTGGTTCTACCAGGCCGCGCTCGTAGGCCAGCACGACGAGCTGTACCCGGTCCCTGACCCCGAGTTTCATGAGTATCCGTCCGACGTGAGTCTTGACGGTGGGCTCGCTGAGGTACAGCTCGTTGCGTATCTCGGCGTTGGACAGGCCGCGCACGACCAGCCGCATGACCTGGCGTTCCCGGTCGGTGAGCAGGTCAAGCCCGGCGGGCGGCGCCATGTTGGTGATCTGCGGGCGGCCCGCGAAGCGGTCAAGCAGCCGCCTGGTCACAGAGGGGGCCAGCAGTGCGTCGCCCGCGGTGACCATGCGGATGCCCGCGATGATGTCGGCCGGTGGCGCGTCTTTGAGCAGGAATCCGCTGGCACCTGCAGACAGCGCGCCGACGACGTACTCGTCCAGGTCGAAGGTGGTCAGCACGATAACCTTGGGGCCGCCTGCTGACCTGGCTGATCCGCAGATGCGGCGGGTGGCCTCGACGCCGTCCATCCGGGGCATGCGGATATCCATGAGAACGACGTCGGGGCTGAGCCGCGCGGCCAGCTCGACCGCCTCGGCGCCGTCGGCCGCCTGGCCCACCACCTGCAGGTCAGGCTGGGCGTCGACCATCATCTGCAGGCCGTAGCGCAGCCGTTGAGCAGGACGCCCGCGGCCCGCGTGTTCACTAGCCAACATCAGGCCGACCTCGGCCGGGTCCTCACCTTGCCCGCTGCGGCACGAGAGTGCAGCCTCTTCGAGCGTTGAGGCGATCGTCTCGTCCTGGCTTCCGGGCCGCAGCCACGGAAACTGTTTGACGCCCTCACCCTCGTGTTCAAAGCTGCCCTCATGACCAGCCGTATATCGCACACCTCGTTCGACGCCCGGGATGCCTACGCGCAATCGGTCTTCTGGTCCCAGGTGCTGGACTTCATCGAGGATCCCGGTGATCCGAACGAGCCAGGGCACCAGGAGTGCCTGATCATGTCGCGGGATCGGAGCCAGCTCCTGCTTTTCATCACCGTCCCGGACGGCAAAGCGGTGAAGAACCGCATGCACCTGGACCTGCGGCCAGCAGACCGCACCCGGGAGCAGGAGACCGAACGGCTCCTCGCACTTGGCGCATCGCAACTGGCCGACCATCGGCGGCCTGACGGCAGCGGCTGGATCACGCTCGCCGACCCCGAGGGCAATGAGTTCTGCATCCTGTCTCAGAAGCCAGCCCGCTCCGGAGCGACGACCTGACCGACACGCCGCACCGCGGCAGACCGTACGTTGCGGCGAGGTGGTGATATGGAGCAGAAGGGTTGATGCTCCAGGTAACGATTCGAGTGCCCGGTTGGCGTTGGGGTTGCCGATCATGCCGGTATGGATCGGTACGGCGCCAGACGGGTTATCCGTGACGACAGCTGGATCGAGGTCATCGAGGCGGCGAGCGGTCTGGTGGCATTCGTACGGCCTGGTCACCAGGTCGCCAGGTCGCATGGTGACCAGGCCGGACAGCAAAGACGGCCGGTCGACACCACAGGACCAGTCGGAGCAGACACAGAGCCGATCAACCCGCAACCAGGCGAGCCATCGGCAACGCGCTACGCGCGGCAGATGAGTGCGCCTATGCCCTCAAAGCTGGCCTCGCCGTATCTGGTCAGCCAGTTCGTCGACAACCTGTGCAGCGGCCGAAATCAGGGTTTCACCCGATGTGGTGCCGGTCAGGAACCAGCTCTCCCGGTCATGTTCCGCGACATGCGTGACGCCAGTGACGCCTCGAAGCGCGTTTGCGATGCGCTGGCGAAGTTCTGCTTCCAGGGGGTCGGAACGCACAAATTCCATGGCCCAGACATCGATCGTCCACCCATCCCCGTCGCCAGGCCAGCCAATCACCTCCTGCTGCCAATTGGCGACCCTGCATGCTCCTACCGCGCGGACCTCAGGCTCGTCGGTTTCCCGGAGCCATTCTTCGAGGATCTCGGGATCTTCAGGCTGGATCTGGCGGATATGGTCATTCATGGCCGGATCGTATTCGCGCCCACCGACACCCCGGCAGGAGTGGCCGGGCAGCAGAAGTGGTTTCCATCTGGGCTTGGGGCTGTCCCACCACGGGACCCTGCCCAGGGACGACCACTGACGCTGGCGAGGCGGTTGGCGGCCGGCCGGAGCCCTCAGCCGATCTGCTCCGCCAGCTCGACGATGATCCCCTCCGGGCCGCGGACGTAGCAGAGCCGATAGCTGTCTTCGTAGCGCTCCACCTCGCCAACGAGCTCTGCACCGCGGGCTCGCAAGCTAGCGACGACGGCGTCGATGTCGTCGACTGCGAATGCGACATGGCGGATGCCCGGGGTGTTCGCCGGCGCGTGCCGGTCGCC
>Ga0208219_1000829_pt1 | contig 10881 bp, 8 predicted proteins | sample NGESurshal072012_7_FD_184469 | JGI IMG/M metagenome (GOLD analysis project Ga0208219, IMG submission 184469) | Arctic peat soil microbial communities from Barrow, Alaska - NGEE Surface sample 53-2 shallow-072012 (SPAdes) | ecosystem: Environmental > Terrestrial > Soil > Wetlands > Peat ...
GAGCGGGTTGATGATCCCGATCGGAAACTGGGTCGTGCGCGAGGCGTGCAAACAGTGCCGCCGTTGGGCGGACGCCGGCACGCCGTTGCGGGTCGCGTTCAACGTCTCGGCCCGGCAGTTCCAATCGCCGTCGTTCGCGCGCCAGGTCGGGGCGGCGATCGCGCAAGCCGGCGCCGATCCAAAACTCTTGGAGATCGAGATCACCGAAGCCATCGCCATTCAGCATCCGGGATCGGTGCAACTGATCTTGACCGATCTGCGAAGTCTCGGCGTGAGAGTGGCGCTCGACGACTTTGGCACGGGCTATTCGTCGTTCGCCTATCTCAAGAGCCTGCCGGTCGACATCATCAAGATCGATCAGATGTTTGTCAGCCGCGTGCCTATCGACAACGATGATTCCGCGATCGTGCGCGCGATCATCGCATTCGGTTTATGCACGGGGCGCGACGTGCACGCCGAAGGCGTGGAGTCTGTAGAGCAGGCGAATTGGCTTAGGGCAGAGGGCTGCGATACCGCGCAAGGCTTCTTGTTTGGAAAAGCACTACCCGTCGACGAATTCACCGCGTTCGTGCAAGAGTACAACACATTGAAAGATCCGGCGTGACTCCCTAATCCGTTGTAGGGGCCGACCTTTGTGGTCGGCTCTGCTTGCCCGCCTACAGACGCGTGCTTCGTCGCGTGCCATGAGAACGCCGCGCGCAAAGCGAATCGGCAAGTCATGAGCGACCCGCGTACGGTTCGAATCTTGGCCGTCATGTCTGCGATGCTCGCAATCGCGGCCGGCGCATGCAGCGGCGGGCGCGGCGAATTTCCTTACAGCGGCACCTTGCTCCGGGAATCTGCTACGGTGGGCAGCACGATCGGCGGACGCGTGACGTCGGTGTTAGTCGCGAGCGGTGCCAGAGTTCGCGCCGGGCAAGTCATTCTCACGTTCGACGATTTGCAGCAGCGGGCCGCGCTAGCGGCCGCGCATGCCCAAGCAAAAGCGGCTGAAGCCACGCTCGCAGACGCGCTCGCCGGACCGCGGCCGAGCGAAATCGCACGCGCCGATGCACAAGCGGCACAAGCGCAAGCGGCTTACGAGCAACTCCGGTTGTCTGGTGGCCCGCAGACTTCGGGAGCGGCCGCACAAGTCCGCGCGAGCCAAGCGCAACTCAGGGTAGCCCAAGCAAATGCGGGCATCGCCGCGCGCACGGCGCAGCGCCAGCGCGAGTTGTACGCGAAGGGCGCCGTCGCGTTGCAAACGGCGGACAGCGCCGAGGCTGCTGCTCGCGCCGCGAGCGACGCGGTGAGTACGGCACGGGCATTGCTCCACGCCGCGCAAGCGCAAGCTGCGGTGGTGGGGCAAGCCGAAGTGCCTCAGCAGACGCAGGCCGCACTGCAAGCGTATCTCGCCGCAAGCGCTCAGGCCGCAACGATTCGGGCCGGCACCCGACCCGACCAGATCCAAAATATGCGCGCGCAAACGCTTGCGGCGGTCGCCAACGAGCGACTCGCCGAAGCCAAGCTGGCCGAATGCACCGTACGCGCGCCGGCCGACGGAGTCGTGAGCGCTCTCGACCTCCATCGCGGCGATCTCATCGCGCCGGGCGCGATCGTCGCGACCGTCGACGAATTCCAAGACCCGTATGTTCGCATCTACGTCCGCCAAGCGGATCTTGCCCACTTCGCCACCGGCACAAAGGTGCGCGTGCGCGCCGATGACGTGCCCGGCAAGAACTTCGACGGCGTCGTGGCGCAAGTCGATTCGAATGCGCAATTCACGCCGCGCGACGTCCAAACGCCGGAAGATCGCGCCGACCTGACCTTCGGCGTCAAGATTCAAGTCCACGATCCCGGCGGCGCGCTGCACGGAGGCACGACTGCCAGCGTAGCCGTGCCGTGACAGCGGCCATCTCAGCCGACCGGCTCACCAAGCGCTATGGCGACCGCGCGGTCGTGAACGAGTTGTCGCTCTCCGTCGAGCCCGGCAGCATCTTCGGTTTTCTCGGCCCAAACGGCAGCGGCAAGTCGACGACGATCAAGATGTTGTGCGGCCTCGTGCGGCCGACATCGGGTACCGGGTCCGTCTGCGGATTCGATATCGAGCGCGAAGACGAAGGAGTGCGGCGATCCATCGGCTACGTCTCGCAATCATTTTCGCTATACGACGAGCTTACGGTCCAACAGAATCTCGAATTTTACGGCCGCGCGTACGGGCTCGATCCCGAGCGGCGCGCGCTGCGCAAAAAAGCCGTCATCGATCTGACCGGCCTTCCACGATATGCGGACACGCTCGCGCGCAATCTATCGGGCGGATGGAAACAGCGGCTGGCCCTCGCCTCCGCGCTCTTACACGAGCCGCAAGTTCTGTTCTTGGACGAACCGACGGCCGGCATCGATCCGGTGGCGCGCCGCGAGCTCTGGGATCTGCTATTCAAACTTGCGAGCGACGGCGCGACGCTGTTCGTCACCACGCACTATATGGATGAGGCTGAGCGCTGCAGCCGGCTCGGGTACATCTTCGAAGGCGATCTGATCGCCATCGGCACGCTCGATGAACTGCGGGCCACGCCCGGCGTTGCGACGCCCGGCACGATCCGCTTTCGCGTGGGCACGGCAAACGTCATGGCGGCGTTCGCACGCGTCCGCACGTTGGACTACGTCCGCGATGCGACGATCTTCGGCCGCGATCTCCATATCGTCGCCAACGAGGGCATCGACGAAGCCCGCCTTCGCGCCGATCTAACGGCGGCGGCGGGAAGGATCGATGCCGTCGAACGCATCGAACCGTCGCTCGAAGACGTCTTCGTGGCACTGACCCGCGAGCGCGGCGCCGCATGAGGAAGCCGTTCGACACGCGCGGCTTCCGCGCGGTGCTCTACAAGGAAGTGATCCACGTCGTGCACGACCGGACCACGTTGATCCTCGCGCTGCTTCTGCCGATCGTGCAGCTTTTGCTCTTCGGCTGGGCCATCAACACGCGCGTCGCGCACATCAGCACGGCGTACTTGGACGAAGACCGCGGGGCGGCGGCGGTGCAAGTGCTCGACGCGCTGCGCGCCTCCGATGATTTCGATCTTGTCTATACCGCGACGTCGCGCGAGGACTTGCGCCAACGCATCGTCGCCGGCCGCGTGCGGGTGGCCGTGGATGTGCCTCCGAATTTCACCGCCGGCGTTCGCGCGGGCCGGCCAGTCCAGCTTCAAGTGCTCATCGACGGATCGGACTCCTCAATTGCGCAGGAGGCACTCGGCGCCGCTTCGAGCATAGGTCTGGCGGTTTCTGCGCGCATCCGCGGCAACGTGACCGTCGCGCCGCTCATCGATGTGCGGCCGCGGATGCTGTTCAACCCGAGCCTGCGCAGCGCGAATTTCCTCGTGCCCGGACTGATCGGCGTGATCATGCAGTTAATCACGATTTTCCTTACTTCGCTTTCGATCGTAGGCGAACGGGAGCGGGGCACGCTCGATCAGCTCTTGGTGACACCGATTGGATCGACCGGTCTCATGCTCGGCAAGATCGTGCCGTACGCGATCATCGGCTTCGTCGATTTCCTATTGGTCTTGAGCGCGATGCGCTTCGTCTTCGACGTGCCGATCTTGGGAAATGTTTGGCTGTTGCTCCTGCTTTCGGTCGGATTTCTCATTTCGTCGCTTGGCCTTGGCCTTTTGATCTCGAGCGTTGCGCGCACGCAAGCGCAAGCGATGTTGATGGCTTTCGGAACCATGCTGCCGTCTATTCTGCTCTCGGGCTTCTTCTTCGAGCGCGATTCGATGCCGCTGTTCATGCAGTGGGTGGGTTATGCGATTCCGCTGACGTACTTCCTCGAGATACTGCGCGGCATCGTGCTGCGAGGAGAGACGATGAGCGCGCTGTGGCCGTCGGTCACCGCGATGCTCGCTCTGGGAGCGTGGCTTATCGTGGTCGCCAGCGTGCGGTTTGCGAAGACGACGACGTAGGCCGAACGCGTGCGGTCACCGATGCGGCGTGGGCTTGGGCGCCGCAGCCGGCGTTGGCTTAGCGTGGGCTCTCGCTTCGAGAATCTTTATCGCGTGATCGATGTTTGCCACGGCATTGCTCTCGCCTGCGTCCGAAAGCTGCTTCCGCGCGGCCCGCAGGTCGGCAATCGCGCCGGTCAAGTTCTTTGCGAGGAGGTCGGTTTGGGCGCGCAACAGTCTGTATTGAGGAACCGTCGGCGCGAGTTTGATCGCTGCTGCATAGTCCGCTAAAGCCGCTGGATAAAGTCGAGAGCGCTGATAGAACATCGCCCGGTCGGCGAGCAGCGTCGGGCTCGCGACGCCAAGCTTGATAGCAGTGGTGATGTCCTTGACGGCCGCTTTTTGATCGCCGAGAGCGCTCTCGATGACGGCGCGCCCGCGGTACGAGTACACCGCCGGTTCGATCGCAACGCATTTGTTCATATCGGCCAGGGCGTCTTTGAGATCCCCGGATTGTCCCTCGGCGGAAGCCAGGTTGTACTCGGTCTTCGCATCTTTGGGACTCAGTACGCTTGCTCGCCGGAGATCGGCAAGCGCGAGCGCGTTTTGACCGAGTTGCCCGTACGTCGCGCCGCGATTGGAATACGCGATCGCGTTGTTTGGATCCGCCTTGACGACGTGTGAGAAATCGACGATCGCGTCTTCGAGTTGCCCGAGTCTGAGTTCGGCGTTGCCGCGATCGAGGTACGATCCTAGAAAACTGGGGTCCAGCTGGATAGCCTGACTGAAGTCGTTGATCGCAGCCGTATTGTTGCCCGCTTTGAACTCCGCATCGGCCAAGATGAATTCGGGCTGCGCGGCATTGTTCGGACCTGGTGTCGCAGCTGCCGGAGCCGGGGTCGCAATCGCTGGTGCCGGGCTCGCGATCGCTGGAGCCGGGCTCGCGATCGCTGGCGGTGGCGACGCGGCCAATGTCGCGGTAAAGACCAGTACGGCAAGGAACGGCATACAATTCTCGATACGGGCGCGAGGCTATGAACGGCGTTCGTTCGGCCGGGCAAGCGATGCATGCCCCCTAAAAACAAAAAACCCGGGAGCGCGCCGCCGTGGCTGCGCTGCTTCCTGGTACCGCTTACTTCGCCGTTTCCGGCCCAGGACCTTTGTCTAGGGCCGCCCGCAATGACCCTCTCGCTTCTTCCAGCCTGTGCGTAGCCTCGTCCGGCGTGCATCCGTAAACGAGTTGGATGACGGCGGTCTTTATTTTCCAGCCATTTTCTTCGAGCGCGGCGCGTGCGTCCTCCGCTGAAGCATCACTAAGTTGCATCACCAGACGTTGAGCGCGTGCCCGGAGCTTCGCGTTGTTCGCCTGGAGATCGACCATCCAATTGCCGTGGACTTTTCCGAGTTTCACCATCACCGCAGTGCTGATCATGTTCAGCACGAGTTTTTGCGCCGTGCCTGCTTTGAGGCGCGTCGAGCCGGCGATAACTTCAGGCCCGACGAGCAGTGCAATGCCGATCTGCGCAATCGCGGCGAGCGGCGATTGCACGGTGTTCACGATGGCGACCGAGAGCGCTCCGCGGGCCCGGGCTTCTCGCAGCGCACCGACGACATACGGAGCGGCGCCGCTTGCGGACAGACCCACCACGACATCGCCGGATCCGATGCGACAGGAGTCGACTTCGGCCTCGCCCGACTTTTCATCGTCCTCCGCCGATTCGACGGCCGATGTCAGCGCCGACAGCCCGCCGGCGATGTGACCGGTGATGAGATCGGCCGGCGTCGAAAATGTCGGCGGGATCTCCGATGCGTCGAGCATGCCGATGCGTCCGCTCGTTCCCGCACCGAAATAATGCATTCGACCGCCCGCACGAAGGCGATCGGCGATCGCGTCGACCGCGGCGGCTATCACTTCTATCTCGCGTTCGACGGCCCACGCGACGCGCCGGTCTTCGTCGTTGATGCGGTGAAGCAACTCGACCGTGCCGAGCCGGTCGAGCTCCGTCGTCGATGGATTTTGTTGTTCTGTGATGGGAAGCTCAGACATGATCTAAGCCATTCGTTCTGTACGTGGGCAAGCATCGCTTGCCCATATATAACTTTGTAGGGCCGACCTTTATGGTCGGCCTGATTTTTTTGGCCGACCATAAAGGTGGTGGGTTTCCCAAAAAACGAGGCCGACCATAAAGGTCGGCCCCACAGAGCAAGTCCCACAGGCTGAGGTGCGCTAGAATTGCACCTGTGTGCTGAGGAACAAGGCGCGGTTGTCGTTTGTTCCCAGATATGAACCCTTTGGAATCGATGTGCTCGGAACCAGCGGCTCCGGAACGTTCAGACCCCAATTAAGATACGTGAGCCCTACTCGCAAGTTGTTGCCGACGTAGCGGTAGAGGCTGCCGTAGGTCATCCGCCGGTCGTTGGCTTGCCCCGTGTAGTAGTACGTGTAGAACGGCGTGCCGTTGAGGCCGGTGTTTCCGTTGATCACCGAGTTGGCTCCGGTACCTGCATAACCAAGCTCGCCGTACACGTTGCCATCGGCGGCAGTGCTATTGCCGAGCAGCCCTTGAACCCAGAGCGCGCGACGGTCCTGCCATGCTGAATTGGTCGTGGGATCGTTCCCGAATCGCTGCAATCCTTCGATCGCCAATGTCGCCGCTTTCGAGAACTTGTACGTCGCGGCAATCGAGCCCGCGGCGAGCGGCTGATTGAAGCTCAGGAAGTTCTGCTTCGACGTGGACCAGATCTTCTGAGGCAACGCCGACTGGTCGAGGATGTTGGCGCCGAGGGTGAGCTGCGGAGTGGCGGTCCAGCCGACATGCGTCATCCACGCGAACTGCGTGTGCGGCGTGGCTCCGGTCGACGCGGTGCCCGTCGGAACGTAGGCGAACGGCGAGGTGCTGCCGAGGTCCGGGCCGTTTTGTTGACCGAATCCCACGAAGCCATTCACGCGGCCCGATGCACCGAGCTGCGCACCGTTGAAGTAGTCGTTGGAAAACGTAAGGCCCAGATCACCGCTTGCGCCATACTTGCCGCCGATGACGTACAACGGCGAGTTTTTGAAGTTGTACTTCAAGTATGCGTAGTTGATGCGCAACAAGCCTTGATCGTTGTAGGAGTTAGTAGTGGGCGTGACGGTGTCCAAGCCATTGACGTTTGCCTGACCGTAGTAATTCTTGTTCTCGATCCGAATGACGTAGCTCGACTGTTTGTCGAGATTGCCGGTCAGGCTCAACCTGATCACTTGCAAACCCGTACCGCGAGCGTTCGTGCCTTCATTGTAGCTCGACACGCCGTCGCTGACCGACGTGCTTCGCTTGAACGGCGTGCCGTTAGGTCCAAACGCGTTCACGGTCTCTGTATACGTGCCGGGCGCGCGGACATACGCGTAAAGATGGACCTGCGCCCGGTCGAGCGTGCTGGCCATGCCGCTGACGGTCTTTTCGAGCGACGCCTCTTTTGTTTGTAGATCCTTGATCTGCGCACCGTAGGAGTCCAACAGGAGCTTGGCGTCGGCCACGGATCGCTCCGTGACTTTCATCGCACCGGCGGGATTGTCCAATTGGAATTCCATCTCGCTGACGACGCGGTCGACGAGCACCGCCATTTCGTAACGCGTGATGGAACGCTTACCGTGGAAATAGCCGTCGGGATATCCTTGCAGATAGCCCGCGTCGTGGAGTCTGACAATTGCCTGAAATGCCGGATCCGAGGGAGATACGTCGGTGAACGGATTGCTTGCGTCCCCAGCGGCGACTGCCGGCGCGGCAGCGACTGCTGCCGGCGCGGCGGCGGCGGCTGCCGGCGCGGCGGCGGCTGCTGCCGGCGCGGCGGCGGCTGCTGCCGGCGCGGCGGCGTCGGCTGCTGCCGGCATGGCGCGGCCGATCGAGATCACGCAAAGCAATATCGCCATCGCGTATCGTATCCAGTGTTTCACGATTGATATCTTCCTTTTTTTAACGCAAGTGCGTAGAGCGATAAGGGGCCGGGGCGTTTCCTTGCGGTTAACGAGTCCGGTTCCTGTTCCGCGGCGCACACCTTAATACAGAGTTAAGCGCCGGATAATGTTGCGGACGTTTTCTTAACCCTACATCGAAACGGCGAGCGTTCTCTAGTAACTCTACTAACTTGATAGACAATAGCTGAAATCCGTAAGCCAGGCAAGCGCAAAAGGTCCCAATAGACGGACTAAACTGCCTTTAAAAGCACCGAGAAGTTACCGCCGGGCACGATTTTGCCGAGGATGACTGGCCGCCGGGCACCGGTCGCGCCCGGTGCGTTTCCGGGGCGGCCGAGAATGGTCTCGCGCGCGAGCAGCGCAAAGGCCATCGCTTCCTTCGCGTCGGCGGGCATGCCGAATTCGTCTGACCGCGAGACGATCGGCTGCGAGGGGACGCACGCGGCAAGCGCCGACCGCAAGTTCGCCATCAATGTGTCGTTGGAAGCGCCCCCACCGCTCGCGATGACCCTGTTGGTCGATGCGGGCACCGACTTTGCGATTTGGGCCGCAGTGCTGGCCGTCAACGTCGCAATCGTCTGCTCGCCGGTCGCGCCGAAGCGATGTGCCGCTTCGAGCACCGCTTTGAAGTACGCGTCCCCGAATGTCTCGCGGCCCGTCGTCTTCGGCGAATTACGCGCGAAGAACGGATGGTTCTGCAGCCAATCGAGCAAAGGCACGCAGACGGCAGCGCTCGCGGCGATGGCGCCGCGTTCGTCGAATCGTTTGGCGCCGCCGGTAAAATGCGCGACCGCAAGATCGATGAGCACGTTTCCGGGCCCGACATCAAACGCGCTTATTGCGGCAAGATCGGCACCCGTCGGCAACACGGTGAGATTGGCGATGCCGCCGATATTCAACGCGACGCGATTTTCGGTCGTATCGCGCAACAGCAGAAAATCCGCAAAGGAAACCAGCGGCGCGCCTTGTCCGCCGGCGGCGATGTCGGCCACACGGAAATCGGCGACGCACGTGATGCCGGTGCGGGCGGCGATGACCGCCGGCTCTCCGATCTGAAGCGTCGAACGGACAAAGCCTGGCAACCCGTCGTCGTCGGGGAGGTGGTAGATGGTTTGACCGTGCGATCCGATGAGATCGATCGTGCCCAGCTTGTCGCCGGCTACGGTAAGCGCGGCTGACGCGAACGCATCGCCGATCGCGACATTCAACGCGCATAGATCGCGCACGACGAGATGCGGCGCCTTGGCGGGTCCATCGCTTGCGATAAGTGCGTCAAGTGCCGAGCGGACATCGTAGGGGTATGGAGTCGTCGCAAACGCTTCGAGATCGACTGCGATGCCGCCGGCGCGCTTGCCTGGACCGATCTTCACGATCGCAGCGTCGATGCCGTCCATCGACGTGCCGGACATCAACCCCATCACGCGCATGATCTTCGTCTACCGGAGGTTGCCGTCGACGCTGTCCGCGATCGCATCGTGAATGCGGCCTCGGGCACGCAGTATCGAAGCGCCGTCGCGCGTCAAGTGAACGCGATTGGTCAAGAACGCGACGGTGAGCTCGCGATCGGGATCGACCCAAAGCGACGTGCCAGTATAACCGGTGTGGCCGAACGACGAGCCCGAGAACCGCTGGCCGCACGAGTGCGCGTCGTCGGCCTTCAGCGCCCAGCTGAGTCCGCGGCGTTCGTGGTCGCCGGCCGCATGTTCGCGCACGGCGAGCATCGCACTGGCGCGCGAAATAACGCGGCCTGCCGCAGATTCGCCATGCGTGCGATACACCTCGCCGAGCGCTGCGACGTCCGCCGCCGGCCCGAACAGTCCGGCGTGGCCAGCGACGCCGCCCATCGCCCAGCAATTCTCATCATGGACTTCACCGCGCAATAGGCGGCCTCGCCACGGATCATCTTCCGTGCAGACGATGCGCAAGCGCACTTCGTCGTCCGGAAGATAACGCGTATCGAGCGCGCCCAGCGGATCGGCAACAAGTTTTGCGATCGCTTCTTGCAGCGGCAGGCCGCTGACGCGGGCCACGATGCCGCCGGCCAGCATGAATCCGAGATCGCTGTACAACACGGCGTCGCCTGGCGCAGCGATCAACGGCGTCGCGCAAACGCGGCCGATGACCGCATCGGCTCCAACCTCATCGCGAAAGTTGACATGCGCCGGTAAGCCGGAGGTGTGCGTGAGCAAGTGACGGATCGTCAACTTCCGCCGCCTCGCATCGGGCCCGTCGAGATCCGGAAAGATCGAGACAACGGGATCGTCGAGCGCCAGCGCGCGGCGATCGTTGAGCACGAGCATCGCCGTGCCGGTGAAAAGTTTCGTCAGGGACGCGAGATCGAATATCGCGCACGCGTCGATGACTGGCGCGTCCGGCGCAAACAGACCGATCGATGCTTCCACGACGACTTTGCCGCCGAGCCGCACGTGGAGCACCGCGGCGCTGTATGTCTCGCCCAGACCTTCCCTCAGGATGTCCAGTGCGCGAGAAAAGCGAGCATCCTCGGACCGAACCTCTGGCACCGGCTTCACGAGCGGGCCTCCGCGAATGAAGATAGCGGTTGGCCGCCGGGCTGCGCGCGGCCGAGAAGGACATCGGCGACGGCTAACATCGCAGACTCGTCGTCGCCGAACGCGGCGATGACCGACGCCTCCGCCGGAAGCACGTCGATATCGTATGGTTCGCGCGCCATGACGACGATCACCGGCTTGCCGAACAAGACAAGGTCGGCGACGGCCCGCGCTTGCAGCGGGTGCAGCGCGGCTCGATACGTCACGCACACGATCTCGGCCGCGGTTCCCGCCGCCATCAGCAACTGCTTGTATTCGTGGCCCGCGGGATCGACGCCGCGGACTTGCTCGTGGATGCGCGCCGGCCCGGCGGACAGCGCTGCGCCAAGCGTGCTGGTGGTCTGCGTGCTGTTGTCCGCCGGCGTCGACGCGCCGCCGAGAAAATGCACCACCATGATCCGCTGGCCCGCTTCGGCGCGCAAGGGCACCAACCGTT
>Ga0208219_1000830_pt1 | contig 10881 bp, 18 predicted proteins | sample NGESurshal072012_7_FD_184469 | JGI IMG/M metagenome (GOLD analysis project Ga0208219, IMG submission 184469) | Arctic peat soil microbial communities from Barrow, Alaska - NGEE Surface sample 53-2 shallow-072012 (SPAdes) | ecosystem: Environmental > Terrestrial > Soil > Wetlands > Peat ...
CGCCTGCCGCGCGCGGCTGCTCGGCTGAGTACCGCCGGATCGAGCCTGAGCCGGTCCCGGGACTCAGCCCGGTCCGGGCAGCACGGCCGGCAGGCCGAAGCGGGTGAAATCCTCGGCCCTGAAGCGGCCCTCATAACCGGGCTGCTGAACGTGCTCAGCGACGATGAACGCGTGGACCCCGGCGATCTGCCCGCCGTCCAGAGTCAGCACGTCCAGCACCGAGGCCTCGTACCTGCCCCGGCCAGCGGCCCAGGTGTAGCAGCCGATGGCAAGCTGCCCGTTCGCGCGGGTGGCGCGGTGCTGCCATCGTTCCGAGCCCACGTCATTGCGGATGAACTCCCGGATGGCCGCGGTCCCGCGGATGCACTCGCACTCCGGTGGCATGGTCCATGTGGCGTCGCGGGTGAGCATGCTTACCAGCAGATCGGCATCACCCCGCTCGATCGCGTCGGCGTAGCGGCCGGCGAGGGCCCTGGCCTGCGCGTCGCCGAGCGAGCGCAGCGCCGCCTGCTGGGTGCGGCCGGGCAGGCGGCCGGCTACCGAGGCGCGGGCGCGCTGCAGTGCGCTGGTGATCGCGGGCACCGTCGTGCCGAGCTGGCTGGCCATCTCGGCGGCGGACAGGCCCACGACGTCGCGCAGGATGAGGACGGCGCGCTGGGCGGGCGGCAGGTGCTGCAGCGCGATGACCAACGCCAGCTCGAGGCTTTCGCGCAGCTCGTATCGCGCTTCGGGCGAGGCCAGCCGCGGGTCGCCGGGCGCACCGTCCGGGTAGGGCTCCAGCCAGGGCGGCTCGGCCAGGTGGCCGCCCGGGCTGAACCCGGCCGGCACCTCGCGGCGGGCCCGGCGCCGGGTGAGGTCCAGGGCGGCGTTGCTGAGGATGGTGTGCAGCCAGGAACGCACCGAGCTGCGGCCCTCGAAGCCGGGCAGGCCACGCCAGGCTCGCAGCAGTGCGTCCTGGAGCACGTCTTCGGCGTCGTGCACCGAACCGAGCATGCGGTAGCCATGGGCGTGCAGCTCGGCCTGGTACGGCCCGACCAGTTCGCCGAACGCGCCCTGGTCGCCCTCCTGGGCCAGCTCGAGCAGGGCCCGCTCAGGCCGGGCCTGCTCACCGGTCTCCATGTTCCCGCTCATCTCCGCTCCGTCGCGCGTCTCCCTCTACCTCCGGGGGTCAGTCCGTGAACGTCGGGTCCGCGCCGTGCAGCGCCCGGGCCCGTCCCTTGGGCTCCTCCCAGTCCTCGGATCTGCCGAACGCGGTCAGGTCGAGCAGCCCGTAGGCCGAGGCGAGGTACTCCGTGCCCCGGGCGTAGACCGAATAGGTGTGGAAGATCTCCCCGGCGTCGCGCAGGAAGCAGCTGAGACCGGATTCCTCCGCCGACTCCCCGGCCTTGAGGCCGGCCGACTGGTCGCGGTAGTTGTACCGCACCTGCCCGGCCGACTTGTCCAGAGTGACCTGGAAGTCATAGTTGAAGTCGGTGCCGTCCGAGGAATACCAGGGCACCGTCCAGCCGCGGGCCGCCCGGTGGGCCTCGAGCTTGGCCAGCGGCGCCCGGGAGACGAGGGCGAAGGCGGTGTCCCGGGAGCGGACCTGGTCCACGAGCCGGTCGGAGAGCGCATCGACGCTGGCGGTGCAGCCCGGGCACGCTGCGTCCCATCCGGGGTCGAACATCACATGCTGGATGATCAGCTGGCTCTGGTCGCCGAACAGGTCGGCCAGCCTGACCGGCCCATCCGGCCCGGAGAACACGTACGTCTTCGTGATCCTGACCATGGGCAGGCGGCGGCGCTCAGCGTTGAGGGCCTCCTGCGCCCCGGGTCTGCTCCTTTTCCCGCGTGAGCAGCCGGACCCTGGCCTTGAGCCAGTCTTCGCGGGACGCGACCTCCGGCAACGCCATCACGACCTCCTCCGGAGGGCCGCCTTCCAGGCCGCCCTCCTGCAGCTGAGTCTGCAGTTAGCTGAGTCCTGCAGTTAGAGACCGGCTGACCCCGCCGGATTAATCGGCCCAGCCCCTTTTTCCGCAGGCTGACGCCTGTCATCCGCTCTAGCTGGCAAAACGTCACATGTGTACCAGCACCGGGGCGAGGTGGCCGGTCCACGGTTCCCGGGCCCGGAAGGGGGGACCGTGCACACTGCCGCTGCTACGTCAGGACTGGCCGGAATCAGTGGGGCGGTGCTCTTCCTGGCCCTGGTCTTCACGGTCGTCCTCTGGTGCGTCCCGCTGATCATCGCCGCGCTGTACGACCTGCCCCGCAAGGGCCCGATTGCCGTGCTCAGCCTGGCCCTGGGCTGGACCGGGGTAGCGTGGCTGGCCGCACTGGTCATCGTCGTGGTTGGTGCCATCCGGGCGGGGGAGCCGCCACTGGTCGTGCCATGGCCCGGGCCACGTGGTGGCGGGGCTGGGCAGCAGTCTCATCGCTACCCGCCCGCACCGCAGAATCCTCAGTACGAGGATCCGCAGCCGCCTTATAGCGGCCCGCCGCGGGGCGCCCATGCCGGCCCTCGGTTCTGACCGCCGCCGTGCGCATCCTCAGGCGGTTCCGCGTGAACTCCTGATTTGCAAGCAGGGGGTCAGGGGTTCGAGTCCCCTTAGCTCCACTCTCCGTTTTCAGGTATCTGGCCAGGTCAGACGCGGTTAATTCCGGTTCTCCCCGTATCGCGAGCGTGGCTCGCGCGGGCCGTACGGGGCGGTTGGGAGGATTTTGGGAGATAATCTTCTCCCTGTCTCCCGGTGTCGCCTGATTCCGGTGGGTCACCTCTACTGTCAGCAGCTCGTCGAGCAGTGGGACGGATGAGCGCGGGGCGATGGCGGCGCGACCGCGGAGGGAGTCTTCCCACCGGACCTGGAGTGCGTGCGTGAGGTCGTCGCGCATGCGGTCGGAGGCGTGGGCGTAGAGGCCGCGCATGCCGGGGACCTGGTGGCCAAGGCGCTGCTCGGCGAGGATCTCGGGGATGCCGTCCTCGGCCATCCAAGTCTTGTGCCCGTGCCTGAGCCCGTGCACAGTCAGGCCCGGCTTGATGGGAAGCCAGCAGGCGAGGGCTGTGTCGTCGCGGATGGCCTGGATGCCCCGGCCGCGCGGCGGCGCGTAGTCCACTGATGGGTCTGCGGGTGGCCAGGCGGCGATGGGGATGCCGGGCCAGGTGGTGGCGTCGGCGATGACGAGCTTGCCGGCTGGCCGCTGGATGCTTCGTGGCGGCCGTCGCAGGCCGGCCGGAAGACGCGGCGGGCGTAGTTGCTGCGCCGGTAGTGGCCACCGTCCGGGCCGAGGAAGACGTACCAGCCACTGCCGCCGTGCTGGGCGGCGCAGCCGCAGGGTGGATGCGGGTGGTCCTGGATCTGGCGGGTGAGCAGGCCGGTGAGGAAGGGCGGCAAGTCGACAGGGAGACACGGCTCCCAGGCCGGACTGCGGTAGGAGTCGTCCTTTGGTGGGAGCCGGTGGAAGCGGCCGTTGAGTTCACGAAGCTGCCATTCGACGTGGATCTCGCCGGGGTGGAGGTAGCCGCATTCGAGGCCGATGGCCTCGCCCCAGCGCAGTCCGGTGTAGCCGATGGTGAGGATCATGGTGAAATCCTCGTCCCGGCCGGTCATCAGGGCGGCCCGTTCCGCCAGTAAGAGGGTCTCCAGCGGGGTGGCCCAGGCCCGCTGCGGGCTGAGCTGGAGCCGGCGGCCAGTCCGGCGGCCCCGGTTACGTGGCCGGAGTGCCGGGTTGTACGGGATCAGCGGCGGCTTGGTGGTGGCGCGTCGCCCAGGATGGTGCCGAGCAGTGTGCGGGCGGCTCGTGCCGTCCGTGGAGAAACCCCGGTCCGGGCGGGCAGCCCGTTCTCCCACTGGGTGATCTCCTCGGTGCTGAGCGAATGCAGCGGAGTCTCGTCCCACGTGGGCCGGATGAAACGGCGGAGCAGGTAGTCGCGGTGGTCCACTGTGCTGATGCCGACATCCTGGATGGCGAGCCACCGGTCGATCCACTCGCCGACCGTGAGTTTCCCGGCGTTCGGGTCGGTCCACCGGCCTTCGCGGATCCTGGCTTCCTGGTCCCGTCCCCAGGTGAGCGCGGCGGCCTTGGTCTCGAACCCGGACTCGCTGGTCTCGGTGCCGCTGGGCAGTCTGTACTTCACCCGCCACGGCGCTGGGCCCTTCCCGCGCTTCTCCGCATACGCCATGTGCTCTCCCGCTAGCGGCTGGGCTGGTCAGGCGGACCCGGGCCGGGGTCTGGGATCGCGGGAGACGACCGGCTGGCGGGCCCCGGCCTGCATGATCGCGGCGATATCGTCCTCGCTGAACCGCAGGTGCTTACCGATGAACGTGCACGGGATAACTCGGGCGGCGGCTTTGGTCTTGAGCCAGGATTCGCGCACCTTGAGTATTCCCGCTGCCTCTGCCGGAGTGTGGAGCTGACCTGCCATTGTCATCACACCTAAGCTGACCCGAAGCGACCTGGTTCCCGATGACTGACCCCTCGCCTAGCTGGGGTGACGGGATGGTCCTTCAAGTTATGCCGATACGCATCAGCCGAGTCAAATGGCATTTGCGGCATCGGACTACGGATTTGCTGGTGATTATTGCCGCCGTGTCCCGGACGGTTCCGTCGAACGCCATTCCGTGTCACGAAATTCGCTGGCAAAATCTTCCGGACCCGTCGCCCGGTAGTCGTTTGGCAGGTGTCAGACGGCTGGCCGCAAGGTTGTGGAAGCCGGGTCCTCGCCGAGTGCGATAGCAAGGCGGGCCAGGGTACGGCAGCGGCACCGCGTCCTGGGCTGCCGCTCCAGCCGGGCCAGCGTGGCCACGCTGATCCCGGCCGTCCCGGCCAGTTCGGCCCGCGACAGGGCATGCTCGCGGCGGGCCTGGCGCAGTCGTGTGCCATCGACGGTGGTCGTCCAGGACCGGGGGGTCGGAACGCTGCCTGGGCTGCCTGGCCCCCGAACGGTGGCTGGCTTGCGGTCATGAGCACGGGTCCAGCTCGAACCAGGTGATCCAGCCGGTTTCGGCGTTTCCGCTACGTCCCCAGGTGCTGGCCAGCCGGTCAACGATCAGTAAGCCCCGCCCAGCCTGCCCGTTCTCGTGCGCGGTCTCAGTCCAAGGTCCGCCCTGGTCACAGACCTCCACGCGCACGTGGTCATCGCGGCGTTGGACGCGCACGGTTAACCAGCCACCGGGCTGCTGGGACCGGCTGTGGATAGTGGCGTTGGTGACCAGTTCAGACAGGCAGAGGATGGCGTCGTCGGCTGGGTGGCCGCCGAGGATCGCAGCCAGGAACCGCCGCGCTTCCCCGGCCTGTTCAGGGGTGGCGGGAAAACTGCGGGACCATCCGAGCAGCGGAGCGGTGCTGGTCTCGCGCATGCTCTCTCTCCCGATGCCGATGTCGCAGGGCTTATGAAGCGATTACTGGTAGTCATCTTGTTCAGGCAGGCCCTAGGATCGCTAGCCAAGACAGGCTGTCGTCAGGGCGTGTCCGAACGTCACCCCCCGGTGGCGAGAGCGTCCGGAAAGCGGGGCTGTGGTGCCGCTGACACGTGAGCTTGACCCCACGGCGGGGCCCTTAGATTTCTTCGGCGCTGAGGTTCGCCGCTGGCGGACCGCGGCCGGGCTGAGCCAGGAACAGCTGGGGCAGAAGGTCGGCTACTCCGGCGCCCAGGTCGGCAAGGTCGAGACCGGCGAGCGCACGCCCTCCCCCGACTTCGTTGAGTACTGCGACCGGGCGCTCCCCGATGCCGGGGGCCTGTTCGCACGGATCTACGAGCTGGCCCGCCGCTGGGACGGCAATTATCCGTCCTGGTTCACCGAATGGGTCGAAGCCGAGCGGCGGGCCATCTCGCTGCACACCTGGGAACCCTTGCTGATCCCTGGACTGCTCCAGACACCCGACTATGCCCGGGCGCTGTTCAAGGCGTGGCGGTCAGCCGGTAGCGCCGAGGAGCTGGACCAGCTCGTCAGTGCCCGCATCGAGCGGCAGGCTATCTTCGAGCAGCCCAAGCCGCCATCTCTGTGGGCAGTCATCGACGAAGGAGTGCTTACCCGCTGCATCGGCAGCGCGCAGATCATGCACGGCCAGCTGGAGCACCTTATGGACGTGTCCGATCGGTACAAGATCACGGTCCAGGTAGTCCCCGTCGCGGCCGGTGCGCACGTGGGGCTGCTAGGTGCGTTCGCGATCGCTGCCTTCGAGAACGCGCCGGGTATCGTCTACATGGAGTCACCCGATGTGGGCCACACAACGGAGAAGTCATCCGTGGTCGCGAAGGTCAGCGAGACCTTCGACATGCTGCGAGCGGAAGCGCTGCCACGCGGGCCCTCACGAGACTTGATCAGGAAAGTGGCAGAGGAACGATGGACCTGAGCAACGCCACCTGGCGAAAGAGCAGCTACAGCGGCGGGAACGGCGGCAACTGCGTCGAAATCGCCGTGCTGTCTGACGATAGTCGCGGCGTACGTGACTCAAAGGACCCCGACGGCCCAAAATTGGTGTTCGCCCCCGCCGACTGGCAGTCGTTCATCGTCGCGGCTAGAGACGGCGACCTCAAGCTCAGCTAGGAGCGCGAGAGGCATTCGACCTGAACAGGCCATCGCTCGCACCTGGCACTTCCGCGATGTTGCCGTCTCGTTCGTATCGCTCCGCGGGAGCATAGAAAGTCCCAAAGCTAAGCGCGCCGGTCCCGTCTCCGCTCTAGCTTCGATAGCCGCGTTGCGATGTCAGTCCAGGCCTGGTCAGTAGCACGTTTCTGCGTCTCCTGACGGGCTTCGGCTCGTCCGGCTGCCTTCCTGCGCGAGAACATCCACCACAGGCCACCAGCGACGGGAGTCACGGCCCGCGCAAGATTGGCCAGGGCGCTGAGGCTCTGGACCATGCTCGGCTCCTCTCCTGAACAACTTACGGGCGCCGATCCCGTCGAAGGGATCGAGTGCACTTGCAAACAGAGATACAAGTACATGCCGCAACGGGTCGATGGACGCTGGGGACAGACGGCGTCTTCCCAGCTCAGGGCTGGAATGCCCGTCCACAGTAGCTGTGCCTAAGAGACGTACCCATCCCATCGACGAGGCCTTACGGACTGCCTTCGCGCCGCAGTGTCCACTCGCCTGAATGGAGCGCTGACTATGCGCGGAGACCACGCCGAGACGATGTTCGCGGGTCAGATGAAGGACTGGCGCCGCGCTGGGCTGCCTTGTGTGCTCCAGTCAGCGGATCGGCTTCGGTGCGACGCATGCCCGGTGGGGAGGGGAACTCTAGGCGGCTGCACTCGACTCCTGGGCCTCTGGCACGCCTCCTAGGCGCTGGACTGGGGTGGCCAGGCATCGCTGCGTACAAGTATTCGGCTGCGCTGCGCGCGGCGGCTGCATGGGCAGCAAGACGCTGGGCTTCCCGCAGGTCGGCGACGGCTTCGGCGAGCCTGGCGAAGCGGATGAGAAGCATCATCTCGGCGAGCGGCGCGTCGGCCTCGACGGACGTGAGGGTGGATAGCAGCCGGGCCGTGCGGCGCAGGTTGTTTCCCGGCTGACCCGGAGCGGGAATCCGGCCGTACGGGGCGCGGGCGGCGCGGTCGTAAGAGTCGGCGGCCTGGCGGAGCACTCGGCTGCCCAGCGCGGCCGCGGCGGCATGCAAGGTGTCGGCTGCGGCCCAGGCGGCGTCGGCGGCCACTGCCGGGTCGGTAGCCGTAAGGTTCCGGATCTGCTCCGCAGCACCCGCTGCGGTGCGCGCGGCATGCTCCCAGATCGCGGCTCGTTCTGCTGCGGTGAACCGGTCACCAGGCCGGGGGCCGGTGGCCTGCCAGCGGCAGCGGAGCTTGGGCAGGGTCAGGTCCGCCGCGAGCTTGCCACCGCCAAACCAGACCGGGGCACCCGCAACAGTGGTGTCGTGCGGCAACGCGACGGCGTAGCCGGTGACCTCGCCGGAGTTGCGTGCGCTGAACCGCTTGCGGACCAAGACGCCCGCCCGCTCCAGGCGGGCGAAGAAGTCCTGCTCGCTGGCCGTCCCGGCGGCGGCGGTGCTGACGGCGCGCCGGAGCGTGATCCGGGGTGGTTCCGGCAATCCGCGGCGGTGTGCTTTCTCCGACTCGGGGCGGGTCGGGCGGCGCGCGGCGGTCCGGTCACGCGGAGCGGTCCGGCGCAGCCCGAACCGCTGCTCAGCTGCCCGGCACGCATCGCCGACGTGGAAAAGTCGTTCCAGGTCTGGGGACGGGTTCCGTCCTGACGGGCCAGCATGGCCACGAGGTGGATGTGATCCGGGGCGTGCCGCGGGCCGCGATCCAGCGGACCGCGTCGTCCTCCTGCCCGTACGGCGCCAGGCCGGTGCGGTGCATGGTCTCGCAGGCCACCTGCGCCCACTCATCATCGGAGAGGATCCGGTCGTCCGGAGCGGCCCGGACGGAGCAGTGCCACACGGGGCGGGGTGCTCCGCGCGGACCAAGAGCGGCGTGTGGTTGCCGGAGCAGGCCGGTCAGGTGCCGGAAGTCGCGGCGGCCGTCGTCGCGCAGCGGTGGTTCCAGCTCGGCTGGGTGCCGCCAGCCCGCGACGATGTGCGGGTCGGTGTGCTCGGCCTGGCGGCCTGGGCCGAACAAGTAGTAGACCAGCCCGGTGACCCCCTGCCCGTGCGGGCTGACCTTGCCAATCATTGCCGGATCCGCTTCCGCACGTCCTCGGCGGCCTGGTCGAGGAGCCGGGCCCGGCGAATGCTTTCGGCCGCGTACGGGAGAAGATCACCGCTGCGCTGGCCGGTGGCGTTCAGCTTGGCTACCGCCTGGTTGAGGTTCACGCCGATGCGCCGGACCAGCCCCGCGGCCCGCATGAACTCGCCCAGTGCCTCCCGCAGCGGGAACTCGCCTGGGCTTGTGCCACTGCGGGCGGCAGCCAGCACGATCTGTGCCGCGTACGCGCCCTTGGCCAGCCCGGCCCGCTGAGCAGCCGCGCCGACCTCAGCGAATTCCTCCTCGCTGAGATCGAACCGCACCGTGCGCGGGCGCTTCACCTCCTGGCGGGACCTGCGCCGTGGCCGTGCGCTCGCTGCTGACGGAACGTGCTGCCTGCTGTCCATGACTCCTGTGCCGCCCCGATGCATGCCACCGTTCTGCTCTCACTGCCATTTCTTGGCTGCCATCATTGAGCGGGGACCTTCGTATGACAGCTGTTATGGCCATTGTGCAATGACGGACCGCGCCGGTCCAGAGCTAGCTGAACGTTAGGCCATATCTTGCTCCCAGTCATTGGCAGGTCCAGGACGAGATGACCGCCGGGAACATGTTTAAATTGGAAAGGGCTGACCTCATTCACGTCAGCTCCGCCTTCTTGATATCAGTTCAGTCCGCCGATGTAGGAATTGAATAGCCGGGTTCTACCCGCTTGACCATGTATCGTGTTGGTCCCGGCTCACAGCCCGAACACCTCCGTAACCCGCCGGGCCAAGTCATCCTCGGTCATCGCAGTGTCGATCTCGATGGCGGGCAGGCCGAGATGCTGTAGGTCTCCGCGGAGGCGGTCGGTGAACATCCGGTCGCGCTCCAGCAGGTTATGCAGGGCCCTGTGCGGATTACCGGTCTTGCCGGCGATCTCCCACAACGAACCTCTGCTGGCGAACGCGGCCCGGCGGAACCCGGGCGTCGGCAGGAGCCAGACGGCGTGGCCAAGCGCGGCGAGCAGTGGTTCCACCAGATGCGGCAGCAACCGGAATCCCTCGGCGATCACACCCGGTTCCGCCGGGAGGTCCAGCAAGTCTTCGACGATCAAGCCGAATCCTTCGCCCCGGAACCAGTGGAAGGTCTCCAGCATGGCCTCCGGAGATCTGTTCACCCAGCGCTCGTCCATGTCCATGCGCTTGAAGCTGCTCAGAAACGGGGCGTCCTGCGGCGTGATGCGCCCGCCATGCTCTGGCATTACCTCATCGGTCGCGTACACGCGCAGGCCATGCTGAACCGCCAGGCGGCGGGCGATGACCGACTTGCCCGCGCCGCTCCCGCCCCCAATCCAGTAGGTATTCGCGAGCCGCACACGTACCGCTGCAGCGTCCACAGCCTCTTCCTGCCGTCCAGGTCGCACCATCTGCTAAGCATGACTGCTCACGACACCGCACCGGCTATTCAATCGCTGTACGGATCTGGGGCCGCCGCCTCGCTGACCCGGTGCAGCTAGAGATCCAGGCTGCGGTACACCTCGCGACGGTGGCCCACCACAGCGACGGTGACCGTGCGGGTGGTGTCGTCCACGTCGTAGATGATCCGGTAGTCACCCACCCGGACCCGCAGCCAGGGCCGGTGTCCCTTTAACGGCTTGACGCCAGCAGGCCTCGGTTCTGTCCCGAGGGCTCGCATGGCAGTCAAGATGTCCCTCCGCCCGCCCGGATCCAGCTGGCGTAAGGCCTTGCGAGCACGTGGGCGCGCCTCGACGGCGTACTCGCTCATCCTGTCAGTACCCGAACTCGGCTTCGAGTTCGTCGAGCGGGATCGACTCGCCGGGCTCATCCCAGGCGGCGTCAGCCTCGGCGGCGTCCTCGGCGTCCTCGGCGGCGCGGAGGGCCTCGATCACCGACTCCGGGACGATGGCCGCGACACGCTCACCGGCGATCGTCAGATGAGTGATGACGCCGCGGCGCGCGTTCGCCACCGCGGCTCGCACAGCGTCACTGTCGGCGGGAACGTCAGGTATGGGCTCACTCACAGCAGCCAGTCTACAAAGCCCGGCATCGGGCTGCCGGGCCGCAACTCAGCTGCCCCGCTCCACAGTCGCCGGTCACGATCCACGTCTGTGACTGCCCTCGCCCGCAGGACGGCTTACTGGTGCACTGCCGAATCCAACTGTGTCGTATTCGCCTTCGCAGCTCTGAGGGCTTCCGGCAGGTGGCGGTTCCTTGGTCCTCAAGCTACTGCGCTATGCCAGGCGAGCTCGATTGCCGGGCTCGGGC
>Ga0208219_1000832_pt1 | contig 10875 bp, 11 predicted proteins | sample NGESurshal072012_7_FD_184469 | JGI IMG/M metagenome (GOLD analysis project Ga0208219, IMG submission 184469) | Arctic peat soil microbial communities from Barrow, Alaska - NGEE Surface sample 53-2 shallow-072012 (SPAdes) | ecosystem: Environmental > Terrestrial > Soil > Wetlands > Peat ...
GTGAAATCCGGGGTCATCCCCATTGTCCCTTCTTTCGAGGTTGAAGCTTTCGTCTCAGGTGATGTCGCTGGTCATTCGCTCGATGAATGTGACGGTGTCGGCCGGCGACAACGCCGCCGCGCGGAGCAGATCGAAAACCTCCGCGCAGGAGCGCACCTCGGCGTCTCTTTCCAGATAAGCGTGGCCCGCGACGCCCTCCGTGTAGACCACGTCCTGATCACCGCGCTCAGGAAACTCCAGGATGCAGAATGGCCCGTTCAAGGCCGGGTGCACGCCGCTGGACAGCGGCAGCACCTGCAGCGTCACATTGGGCTGCTGGCTCACTTCCAGCAGCCGGGCCAGCTGCTCGCGCATGACCTGCGGGCCGCCGATCATCCTGGAGATGACCGGCTCGTTGAGGATGCACCACAGCTTCAGCGAGTCCGGGCCGGTGAGCACCCGCTGCCGCCCCATCCGCAGCTCCACCGCGCGGTCGATCTGCCTGCTGTCCTGCCACCGGCGTACCGAGGTCATGACCGTGCGGGCGTAGCCTTCCGTCTGCAGCAGGCCGTGGACCACCTGGTCCTCGAACACCCGCAGCGCGGACGCCTCGGCCTCGAGGCCGACGTAGATATCGAATCCGGTCGGGAGCACGTCGTCGTAGACGGCCCACCATCCCTTGCGGTGGCCTTCCCGGGCCATCTCGGTGAGCACCTGACGCTGGCCCGGGTCATCCACGCCGTACATCTCGAACATCGTCATGAGGTAGGCGGTCCGGGTGGGCGCCTTACCGGTCTCGATGCGGGACAGCGTCGACGCAGCCAGGCCAAGCCGGTCTGCGGCTTCCTCAAGCTTGAACGAGTGCGCCTCGCGCAGCCGCCTTAACTCGGAACCGAGCCGCCGCCGCCGCACCGTGGGACCGATGGACACGGGCATCTCGCCTCCTCGAAGGAAGGTCCGGCAGGATCCCACCCCAGGTCAGGGACGGGACTGACACAGCTCTTCTGGTACATCAAGTAACGATACCGGAATTGCGAAGGGGATGAGATCTCATCTGAAATTTCGTATGCGATATTTGTGCTACGCACTTGCGTGAAACGCACGCCCACCCCATCATGGATCTGACACGCCGTATCTGACCGGCTACCATCGCGGACCCAGGCGGCGGGTCGTCACGCACTGGCGATCCGTTGGCCATGTCAGGGGGGGAACGCGCGGCCGGGGAGGAGTGCACCAGGGATGGGAGCTACCGCCTCCACGGCGGCCGGGACACACACCGGCGGCCCGCGGACAGCAGCCACGAACCTGCCGCAGGTAACTGCGGCAGCGACCGGCCCCGCGTCGGCCCTCGTGGGCAGCTTGACCATCGCGGGGGGGACCAGGAACGTCTCGGAAGCGCGGGCGTTCGTGGCCCGGACCCTCGGTGCGGAGCACCCTTGCGCGGACGAGGCTGTTTTACTGTGCTCTGAGCTTGTCACCAACGCCGTGCTGCACAGCGAGTCCGGCCAGCCCGGCGGGACCGTTACCGTGGTGGTGCTCGGCCTCCCCGGCGCGGTCCGGATCGAGGTCGTGGACAACGGCTCCACGCGCAGTACTCCGGTGGTCAAGGCCGACGTGTACGAACCCCACGGGCACGGCCTGTTCCTGGTCGAGCAGCTCGCCGAGCACTGGGGTTACACCCGGGATGAGGTCGGCACCACCGTCTGGTTCCGGCTCACCTGCTGACCGCCGGCCGCAGCCGGCCATGAGCAACCGGCCGCCCTCCCCAGACGCGCTCTGTGCGGCCCCCGGGGGGAGGGCGGCCGGTTCAGTCTTCCCGGCGGGCCCGCGCCTTTGCCTCACGGCGCGGCGGACCGCCGCCGCGGCCCCCGGTAGAACGCCGTTCCCGCAGCCGCAGTGACAGCCGGATCGGGCTGCCCTCGAAGCCGAACTCCTCCCGCAGCCGCCGCTCCAGGAAGCGGCGGTAGCCAGCTTCCAGGAAACCCGTGGTGAAGAACACGAAGTGCGGGGGGCGGATGCCCGCCTGGGTCGCGAACATGATCCGCGGCTGCCGGCCGCCCCGTGATGGCGGCGGGGTTGCCGCGACTACCTCGTTCAGCCAGGCGTTCAGCCGCCCGGTGGGTACCCGCGTCTCCCAGCTTTCCAGGGCTTGCTCGATGGCGGGGACCAGCCGGTCCACGTGCCGCCCGGTCATCGCGGAGATGTTGACCCGCGGCGCCCAGCGCGCGGTGTAGAGCTGGCGGTCGATTTCCCGGTCCAGCTGCAGCCGCCGGTCCTCGTCGACCAGGTCCCACTTGTTGTAGGCGATGACCAGGGCCCGCCCGGCGTCGGTCACCATCGAGATGATGCGCAGGTCCTGCTCAGTGAGCGGTTCGCTGCCGTCCACCAGGACCACGGCCACCTCGGCCCGTTCCAGCGCTCCGGCAGTGCGCAGCGCGGCGTAGAAGTCCGCCCCCTGGTTCTGGTTGGCCCGCCGCCGGATGCCTGCGGTGTCCACGAACCGCCAGGTGGTGCCGCCCAGCTCGATCAGCTCGTCCACCGGGTCGCGGGTAGTCCCCGCCACCTCGTCCACCAGCACCCGGGTCTGCCCGGCGAGCTTGTTCAGCAGGCTGGACTTGCCCACGTTGGGCCGGCCGATGAGGGCGACCCGGCGCGGTCCCCCCGTCTCGCCGATCTGCTCCTGCGGGGTCTCCGGGAGCGCATCGAGCACAGCGTCCAGGAGGTCGCCGCTTCCCCGCCCGTGCAGCGCGCTGACCGGCTGGGGCTCGCCCAGGCCGAGCGACCACAGGGCCGTAGCGGCAGGTTCCGCAATGGCGTCGTCCACCTTGTTTGCCGCAACGACCACCGGTTTCCCGGCCCGCCGGAGCACGGCGGCGACGGCATCATCGGCGTCAGTGACCCCGACCACCGCGTCCAGCACGAACAGCACCGCGTCGGCCGCTTCCACGGCCACCCGGGCCTGGGCCGTAACCTGCTCGGCCAGCTCACGCCGCACCTGGCCCTCCTCGGCGCCGGGGAAGGGTTCCCAGCCGCCGGTGTCCACGACGGTGAACGCGCGGCCCCGCCACGAAGCGTCGTAGGTGACCCGGTCCCTGGTCACCCCGGGGACGTCCTGGACTACCGCCTGCCTGCTGCCGAGGATGCGGTTGACCAGGGTGGACTTGCCGACGTTGGGGCGGCCGACCACCGCGAGCACCGGGACGCGGACGCCGGACGGGACGTCGCCGTCCATCGGTTCGCCGGCCGTGGCCCAGTAATCCTCACCCCCTTGGTCTGAGTCCCCGTGGTCTGAGCCCCCGTGGTCTGAGCCGCCGTCCGGCGAGTACTCGGTCACCGCGACCACGCCGCATCGGCCCGATCGCGGGCCAGGCCCACGATCACGCGAATGACCTCATCCAGGTCCAGGAGGGTGGTATCGATCAGCACGGCGTCGGGCGCCTTGGCCATCTGAGCCGCGTCCGCCCGGTCCCGGCGCTGCTGCTCGGCCTGGGTCCGGGCCACCGTGGCCGCGGGGTCGGCGGCCAGGTCGGCGCTGCGCCGCTCGGCGCGGATACTCTCGCTCGCGGTCAGGTACACCTTGACCGGGGCGTCCGGGGCGACGACGGTGCCGATGTCCCGGCCCTCGGCCACGATCCCCGCGCCATCGGCGCAGGCCCGGGCGATGATGGCCTGCTGCATGGCCACCAGGCGGGTTCGCACCTCGGAAACCGAGGCGACGGCGCTGACCGCATTGGATACTTCACGGGTCCGGATCTGGGCGGTCACGTCGGTCCCGTCTACGCTGACGGCGGGACGGCCGGGATCGGTGCTCACCTCGATGACCGGCTGCTGGACGTGGCGGGCCACCGCCTCGGGGGTGCCTACCGGCACACCACGGGAGAGCATCCACCAGGTCAGGGCCCGGTACATCGCCCCGGTGTCCAGGTAGCGCAGGCCGAGGCCACGTGCGACGCCACGGGCGGCACTGGATTTGCCGGACCCCGCGGGGCCGTCCACGGCAATGATGAGACAGTCGGTCACGAGGGCGATGCTACCGGCGTACAGGCCATCCATTAGCCGCGAGCGCCTCGGTCAGCCGCCCGACGGCCTCCGGATGGACCGTCAGCTCGGCCACGCCGACCGGCAGGCCGGGAGAATGCTCGATGCCGATGTCCTCGATGTTGACCCCGGCTTCGCCCGCAGCCTGGAACAACCGGGCGAGCTCTCCGGGCCGGTCGGGGATCACGACCTGGACGGCCGCCTCGGCCCGGGCGGGGCCGCCGCGCTTGCCCGGGATCCTCGCCCCCCCGGCGCCGCCCTGCTCCAGGAGGGCGGCGAGGACCTTCAGATCCGGGCCGCCGGAGCCAGTGCCGATTCCCGGGCCCGCCCCCTGGGCGGTGTCCGCGAGCGCCTCGGCCACCGCAGCCAGGTCGGCCGCGACCGCGGCGAGCACATCCGCGACCGGGACGGCGTTGGCCGCCAGGATCTGGGTCCACAGCCCGGTGTCACCGGCCGCGATCCGGGTCACGTCGCGCAGTCCCTGGCCTGCGAGGGACAGCGCGCCGTCGCTGGCGTCGGCCAGCCGGGCCGCCATGGCGGCGGACAGCACGTGCGGCGCGTGCGAGACCAGGGCCACCCAGCGGTCGTGCTCGGCCGCGCTGACCTCGGCGGGCTCGGCGCCGCAGGTCCGCGCCAGGGCCGCGATGGCCGCCAGGCCCGCGGCGGGGACCGGCGGGTCGGGGCAGATGACCCAGGGACGGCCGAGGAACAGGTCAGCGCGGGCCGCGGCCGGCCCGGACCGTTCCCGGCCGGACAGCGGGTGCCCGGGCACGAACGAGGCCATGTCACAGCCGGCCGCCTGGGCCTGCCGGACGGGCAGCGCCTTCACGCTGGCCACGTCGGTGTACCAGCGGGCCAGCCCGGCCGCCTGAGCGCGGGCCAGGGTCGGCGCCACGGCCTGCGGGGGCACGGCGAGCACGGCCACGTCGGCCGGGCCGCCGGGCGGCGCTCCGGCGGGCACGTCACCGGCGAGCACCGCGCCCGCCCCGATGTCGGCGGCCAGCCGGGCCGCAGCCGGATCGGAGTCGGCGAGCCACACGGTGACGCCCCGGGGGCGGAGCGCCAGCGCGACCGAGGTCCCGATCAGCCCGGTGCCGATCACGACGACGCTCGCCGGGGCCGGCGAGCCGACGGCCGGGGGGCTGCCGGTGGATGTGCGCTCCGCGGGCGTGCGGTTTGGGGGCGTGCGGTCCGCCGGTGAGCTCACTGTGCGATGTCCAGCCGCAGCGCCGCCGCCCCGCGCAGGTAGACGTGCTGCATGGCGGAGCGCGGCTTGCTGGTCTCGATGTGCATCATCAGCCGGACCACGCGGGGCAGTGCGTGCGGCACCGCGATCTCCGAGCCGCACAGCAGCGGCACGTCCTGGAAGCCGATCTTGCGGGCGGCCAGGGCCGGGAACTCGGCGGTGAGATCGGGGGTGGTGGTGAACACCACGCTGATCACATCGTCGGTGACCAGGCTGTTCCGCGCCATGACCTCGGCCACGAGCTCCGTCGTGCCCTCGAGGATCGCCTCCCGCTCGTTCGCGTCCACCTGGACCGCGCCACGGATCGCCCTGACCGCCACCAGCCTGCTCCTTCACGCCGTGAGGTCCGAGGACTTTCTCCTGGCCCGCCGCTACCCGCCAGGTTACAGACCCACGGCCGCGTACAGCTCACCTATCTCCGGCGTGGTCAGCGGCCGGGTGGTGCCTGGCCGCTGCGCCCCCAGCGCGACGGGCCCCACGTGCGTGCGGACCAGCCGGGTGACCGGGTGGCCGGCCTCCGCCAGCATCCGCCGCACGATGTGCTTGCGCCCCTCGTGCAGCGTGAGCTCCACCAGGGCCCGGGACCCGGCCTGCTCCACCACCCGGAACTTGTCCGCGGTCGCCACCCCGTCATCGAGTTCGACGCCGGTGAGCAGCCGCCGCCCGACGTCGCGGGGCAAGGGGCCGGGCACGTCGGCCAGGTAGGTCTTCAGCACCCCGTAGCTGGGGTGTGCCAGCCGGTGGGCCAGTTCACCGTCGTTCATCAGGAGCATCAGCCCCTCGGTGTCATAGTCGAGCCGGCCCACGTGGTACAGCCGCTCCGGGTAGTCCTCGAGGAAGTCGGCGATCGTTCGGCGTCCCCGGTCATCGGACATGGTGGTGAGGACCCCGGCGGGCTTGTTCAGTGCGAGGTAGACCAGGTCCTGCCGGGACGGGATGCGCTTCCCGTCCACCCGGATGACCTGATGCTCCGGGTCCACCCGGGCGCCAAACCGGCGCACGGTCTCGCCGTCGACCTCGACCCGGCCCTCCCCGATCAGTTCCTCGCAGTGCCGCCGGCTGCCCACGCCCGCCGCGGCGAGCACTTTCTGCAGCCGCACGCCGCCCGGCACGTCGATGAGGCTGTCCCGGTCGTCGTCGTGCAGGTCGTCATCATCGTCTTCTCCCAGGCTCCCTCGCCCGGGAGGTCGTCCCCCCGGGCCAGCAGAGTCAGGTCCCCTGGCGCTCATCGACCGCATCCTCGACGTCCTCAACGTGCTCGGGCAGGAAGGGAGCGAGATCCGGCAGTTCCGAGAGGCTGGCCAGGCCGAGCCGCTCCAGGAAGTACCCGGTAGTGCGGTAGAGGATAGCCCCGGTCTCGCTCTCGGTACCCGCCTCCTCGACCAGGCCGCGCAAGGTGAGCGTGCGCAGCACGCTGTCACAGTTGACCCCGCGGACCGCCGACACCCGGGCCCGGTTCACCGGCTGCCGGTAGGCCACCACAGCCAGCGTCTCCAAGGCGGCCTGGGTGAGCCGGACCTCCTGGCCGTCCCGGACGAACCGCTCCACCACCGGCGCGCAGTCGGCCCGGGTGTAGTAGCGCCAGCCCCCCGCCACCTCCCGCAGATCGAAGCCACGCTCCTCGGCGTCGTACGAGGCGGCCAGGTCCCGCAGAGCCGCTGCGATCTCCTCGCGCGGGCGCTCGAGGACCTGCGCGATGACAATCTCCGGCACCGGCTCGTCCACCACGAGCAGGATCGCCTCGAGACTGGCCCGCAACCCGGGACCACCCGCACCCTCGCCCGCACCCTCGCCCGGGCCCGGCTCACCCAGCGCGTCCTCATCCAGCGCGTCCTCATCCAGCGCGGTCTCATCCAGCGGGCCGCCCTCGCCGCCGGCGGTCAGTTCCTCATCCGCCGGGAGCGCTGCGCCGTCATCGGCCACCGGGTCGGCCCGGTCCTCCATGCTCACGCGTCTTCCTCCTCGGCGTCGGTGTCGGTGTCGGCGCCGGCGCCGGCCTCCCCGGCCGGCCCCGCGCCGGCCACCCAGGTCACGTACAGCTCCCCCAGCGGGGTCACCTGGTCGAACGAGACGTTACCTTCCCGGTAGAGCTCGAGCAGCGCCAGAAACCGGGCCACGACCTCGTAGGTTCCTGAGCAGTCCGCGGACAGGCGGCGGAACGTCGCCCGGCCGAGCCGCCTGAGCCGCGTGGCCATGATGTCGGCCTGCTCGCGGACGGTGGTCGTCGGCGAGTGCAGGTGCTCAGTGGACACCTCGGGCGCCGGGCGGGGCGTCAGCGCCCGCGCCGCGATCGCGGCGAACTCCGCCTGGCCCAGGCCCAGCAGAACTTCGGGGAGCATCTCCGCGAACTGGGGCTCCATCGGTACCCGGCGGGCGAACCGGCGGCCCTGGACCGACATCCGGCCCGCGAACACCGCCGCGACCTCCTTGTAGGCGCGGTACTGCAGCAGCCGGGCGAACAGCAGGTCCCGCGCTTCCAGCAGGGCGAGGTCTTCCTCGTCCTCGACCTCGCCGCTGGGCAGCAGCCGCGCGGCCTTCAGGTCGAGCAGCGTCGCGGCCACCAGCAGGAAATAGCTGGCCTGATCCAGGTCCCAGCCGTCGGCCAGGGCCCGGATATAGGCGATGAACTCGTCAGTCACCTGGGAGAGCGCGACCTCGGTGATATCGAGCTTGTGCTTGGAGATCAGGCCCAGCAGGAGGTCGAAGGGACCCTCGAAGACGTCGAGGTGGACCTCGAACCCGCCCTGGCCGGTGCCCTGCGCAGCCTCATCGGCGGGCTCAGTTGTCACCGCACCCGTCACCGGCAGCCCGCCTCACGTAGTATCTCGCAATCGCCCGGCCAGCAGGCTCGCCTCGCCCTCGGCGTCCAGGTCGGCCAGCAGTACGGCGATAGCCTCTCGTACCAGCCTGCCACGATCCACGGTAATCCCATAAGCGCGTAGCGCGAGACGGGCCCGCTCGAGGTCGAGAAGCTCGCTGGCGGACAAGTACACCGTGATCTTCTGGGAGTGGGTCTCACGTCCGGTGGCCTGGCGGCCATCCCCGGTGGACGGTCCGGGGGCGGACGGGCCCGGCGTGGCCGGCCGGAGCAGCTCGGCGACGCCCGGCAGGCTTACCCGCCGTGGACGGGACCCGCGTCCCACCCGCCTCCCCGTCCCCGCTTCACTCGGCTCGCTTTTGCTCTGCCCGCTGTGTCTGGTGCCACCGCTCGAGTACCTCCCGGGCCAGCTCCCGGTAGGAACTAGCGCCTGCGGACGAAGGGTCGAAGCTGGTGATCGGCTCGCCCGCGACAGTCGCGTCCGGGAATCGCACGGTCCGGTTGATCACCGTGTGGAACACCTTGTCCCCGAATCCCTTGACCACCTCGGCGAGAACCTCGCGGGAATGCAGGGTCCGGGAGTCGTACATGGTGGCGAGCAGGCCATCGATGCCGAGCCGGGGGTTGAGCCTGCTCGAGACCTTGTCGATGGTCTCCAGCAGCAGGGCCACCCCGCGCATGGCGAAGTACTCGCACTCCAGCGGGACGAGTACCCCGGCCGCGCAGGCCAAGGCGTTGACGGTGAGCAGGCCCAGAGAGGGCTGGCAGTCGATGAGGACGACGTCGTACTCGGACAGCAGCGGCTCCAGCACCCCGCCGAGCACGAACTCCCGGCCCACCTCATGGACCAGCTGAACCTCGGCCCCGGACAAGTCGATGTTGCTGGGCAGCAGATCCATGCCGTGCACGGTGGTCTTGAACACCACGTCAGCCGCCTGCAACCCGCGTTCCATCAGCAGGTTGTAGATGGTGTAGTCAAGCTCGTGCGGCTGAATGCCCAGGCCGACCGACAGCGCGCCCTGCGGGTCGAAGTCCACCAGGAGCACCCGGCGCCCGTTCTCCGCCAGCGCCGCGCCCAGGTTGATGGTGGTGGTGGTCTTGCCCACCCCGCCCTTCTGGTTGCAGACGGCCACGATGCGCGCGGGACCGTGGTGGAGCAAGGGTTCTGGGTCAGCAAAGGCAGGCACCGGTCGCCCCGTGGGCCCGATGGAGCCTGGTTCAGCATGAATCAAGTGCGCCCCTGCTACCATCTGCTGCACCTCCCCGGCGGACTGGCAAAACCTCCGCTGGAACCCGGACTCTAGGGCCTGCCATGGCCGCCAGCAAGCCGACTCACCGTATGCCCAGCTAATAGAGCCAGTCGGATCGGTTTAGCCGAGGGCGCGCGGATGGGCGGCCGAGTACACCTCGCGGAGCTTGTCTACGGTGACCATGGTGTAGATCTGCGTGGTCGTCACCGACGCGTGCCCGAGCAGTTCCTGGACGACCCGCACATCCGCGCCGCCGTCGAGCAGGTGCGTGGCGTAGGAGTGCCGCAGCGTGTGCGGGGAGACCCCGCCGAGGCCGGCCCGGTCCGCAGCCGCCTTGAGTACCCCCCAGGCGCCCTGACGGGTCAGCCGCCCGCCCCGGGCGTTGAGGAACACCGCGGGGCTGGCCGACGCCCGTCGGGCCGCAGCGGCCAGCACCGGCCTGGCCCGGACCAGGTACGCCTCCAGGGCCTCGCGGGCGTACCGGCCGACCGGCACCACCCGGTCCCGGCCGCCCTTGCCGGCCAGCCGGACGGTGGCGGGCAGCGCCTGCGGCCCCCCGGTCGAGCGGAGCGGGGACAGTGCGTCGTCCGCCGCGAGGAAGCCGAGGTCGTCGACGTCGAGCCCGACGGCCTCGGAGATCCGGGCACCCGTCCCGTACAGCAGCTCGAGCAGGGCCCGGTCACGCAGCGGGCGCAGCACGTCGCCGTCGTCACCGGGTCCCGCGGCACCGGGTCCCGCAGCGCGGGCTCCTGCGGCGGCGATCAGCCGTTCCACCTCCGCCACCCCGATCGCCCGGGGCAGCTTCCGCGGGCTGGCGGGCGGGTGGACCAGGCTGGCCGGGTCGGATCCGGCCAGTCCCTCGGCGGCGGCGAACGCGTGCAGCCCGCGGACCGCGACCACGGCCCGGCCTGCCGAGCTGGCCGCGAGCGGGGAATGGTCGTCGTCCCCTTCACGCAGCCCGGCCAGGAACGCCGCCACATCCTCCGTGGTGACCTCGCCGATTACCGTCCGGCCGCGGGCGGCCAGCGTGGCCTGGTAGCGGAGCAGGTCACGCCGGTAGGCCGCCAGCGTGTGCACGGCCAGGCCGCGCTCGACCGTGAGGTGATCGAGATACCGGCTGACCGCGCCCCTGACGCTGATGGAACCGGCCGTGGTCAGGTCAGGACCTCTCGCTGGCAGGCACGAACGGCAGGCCGTGCGCGTCCGCGACCGGCTGGCAGGTCAGGCTGCCCTCGTGGGTGTGCAGGCCGAGCGCAAGCGCCGGGTCGGCGCGCAGCGCGTCGCGCCAGCCCCGGTTGGCCAGTTCGACCACGTACGGCAGGGTGACGTTGGTGAGCGCGTACGTCGAGGTGTGCGGCACGGCGCCAGGCATGTTCGCCACGCAGTAGTACAGCGAGTCGTGCACCCGGTAGGTGGGGTCGGCGTGCGTGGTCGGGCGGGAGCCCGCGAAACAGCCGCCCTGGTCGATGGCGATGTCCACCAGCACCGAGCCGGGCTTCATCCGGGACACCAGCTCGTCGGAGACCAGCTCGGGGGCTTTGGCG
>Ga0208219_1000834_pt1 | contig 10867 bp, 8 predicted proteins | sample NGESurshal072012_7_FD_184469 | JGI IMG/M metagenome (GOLD analysis project Ga0208219, IMG submission 184469) | Arctic peat soil microbial communities from Barrow, Alaska - NGEE Surface sample 53-2 shallow-072012 (SPAdes) | ecosystem: Environmental > Terrestrial > Soil > Wetlands > Peat ...
GCCCGGGTGCTGGGCTTCCCGTACGCGCTCGGCGACCGGATCACCAAGGCGTTCCCGCCCGCCGTGATGGGCAAGGACATCCCGCTGTCCGGGATCTTCGACGACGCCCACCCGCGTTACGGGGAGGCCGGCGAGATCCGGGCCCTGTACGAGGCCGAGGCCGAGGTGCGCCAGGTCATCGACACTGCACGCGGGCTGGAGGGGCTGATCCGCCAGGCCGGCGTGCACGCCGCTGGCGTGATCATGAGCAGTGAGCCGATCATCGATCATGTGCCGGTCTGGAAGCGCGAGGCAGACGGCGCGGTCATTACCCAGTTCGACTACCCCGCGTGCGAGTCACTCGGCCTGCTCAAGATGGACTTCCTCGGCCTGCGCAACCTCACCGTGCTGGACGACGCGGTCCGCGGGGTCAAGGCCAACCGGGGCATCGACGTGGACCTGGAGTCGCTGCCGCTGGACGACAAGCCCACCTACGACCTGCTGGCCCGGGGCGACACGCTGGGCATCTTCCAGTTCGACGGCGGCCCGATGCGGGCCCTGCTGCGCAGCATGCGGCCGGACAACTTCGAGGACATCTCGGCGGTCGGCGCGCTCTACCGGCCCGGACCGATGGGCGCCAACGCCCACAACGACTACGCCGACCGGAAGAACGACCGCAAGCCGGTCGTGCCCATCCACCCTGAGCTGGCCGAGCCACTGGCCGAGATCCTGGGCGATACCTACGGGCTGATCGTGTACCAGGAGCAGGTCATGGCCATCGCGCAGAAGGTGGCCGGGTACAGCCTCGGCAGCGCGGACCTGCTCCGCCGGGCCATGGGCAAGAAGAAGAAGGAGATCCTGGACAAGGAGTTCGCGCCGTTCGAGGCCGGGATGAAGGCCAACGGCTACTCCGCCTCGGCGATCAAGACGCTGTGGGACATCCTCGTCCCGTTCTCCGACTACGCGTTCAATAAGGCGCACAGCGCCGCCTACGGGCTGGTCTCCTACTGGACGGCCTACCTCAAGGCCAACTACCCCGCCGAGTACATGGCCGGGCTGCTCACCTCGGTGTCCGGCGACAAGGACAAGAGCGCGCTCTACCTGAACGAATGCCGCCGTATGGGCATCACCGTCCTGCCGCCCGACGTAAACGCCTCGGAGGCCATGTTCACCCCGGTCGGCACCGACATCCGGTTCGGCCTGGCCGCGATCCGCAACGTCGGGATCAACGTGGTGGACTCGATCCTGGAGGCCCGCGCGGCCAAGGGCGCGTTCACCAGCTTCGCTGACTTCCTGCGCAAGGTCCCGGGCAACGTGTGCAAGAAAAACGTCATCGAGTCGCTGGTGAAGGCGGGTGCGTTCGACTCGCTCGGCCATCCGCGCAAGGGCCTGGCCATCATCCACGAGCAGGCCATCGACACCGTGATCGACGTCAAGCGCAAGGAGGCCATCGGCCAGGACTCGCTGTTCGGCGGGGACGCCGAGGTCGAGGCCAGCTTCGAGGTGCCGGTGCCCGACGGCGAATGGGACAAGACCACGCTGCTGGCGTTCGAGCGGGAGATGCTGGGCCTGTACGTGTCCGACCACCCGCTGCTGGGCGTGGAGCACATCGTGGCCGCGAACACCGACTGCTCGGTGGCCGAGCTGCTCAGCTCCGCGGCGGAAGAGCCCGCCGAGCGCGCAGCCCGGGGTGGCCGGCCGGACGGGCAGATGGTCACGCTGGGCGGGATCCTGTCCGGGGTGGCGCGGAAGGTGACCCGGCAGGGCAACCCCTGGGCCACGGCCACCCTGGAGGACCTGGAAGGCGCCATCGAGGTGCTCTTCTTCCCGGCCGCCTACCAGCAGTGCTCGCTGCTGCTGGCCGAGGACGCGATCGTGATCGTCAAGGGCCGGCTGGACCGGCGTGAGGATACGCCCAAGCTGATCGCGCAGGAGGTGAGCGCGCCGGACCTGACGGTGGACCAGGGTGGCCCTTTCGTCGTGTCCATGCCGGTCCAGCGGTGCGTCGCGCCCGTGGTCGACCGGCTGCGTGAGGTGCTGTGCACCCACCCGGGGCTGTCCGAAGTGCACCTGAAACTCTGCAATGGTCCGAGGGCGACGATCGTCCGGCTGGATGACAAGCTGCGGGTCAAGCCGTCGCCCGCGCTGCTGGCCGACCTCAAGCAGCTGCTCGGCCCGGCCTGCGTGGGCTGAGCTTCGGCCCGTTAGCTGCGGCCCGGTAGCTTCGGCAGGGTGTGAGCTGGGAAGACTGGACGGTAGTCCGGCCAGCGAAGGGCGCCGCTGTGATACGCCGCATCCACTTGTCCGGCCACCACAAGGAGGCGCTGCGTACCAACCTGTGGCTGGTCCCGGCGATCGAGGTGCTGGCCGCGCTCGGCCTGTTCGCCGCCACCAGCGTGGCCGACCGGGCCGCTTACCACGGCTCCTTCACGCTGCCCTCGTGGGTGATCAGCGGCTCGGCCGATGCCGCACGCCAGATCCTCACCACCATCGCGGCGGCGATCATCACCGTAGTAGGCGTGGTCTTCTCGATTGTCATCGTGGCGCTGACCCTGGTCTCCACCCAGTTCGGCCCCCGGATGCTGCGGACCTTCATCCGGGACCGGGGTACCCAGCTGACATTGGGGACATTCGTCGCGACCTTCGTCTACGCGGTCCTCACCCTGGTGTCCATCGGCGGTCCCGGGCCGGGCGGCCCGTATGTGCCGCATATCGGTATCACCGTCACGCTCGCGCTGACCGTGGCCGACCTGGCGGTGCTGATCTACTTCATCCACCACATCGCCACCCAGATCCAGCTGCCGGAGGTGATCGCCGGCATCTCCGCCGACCTGTCCGCGGCGATCGATGACCAGGTGGACGACGGGGCTGCCCGGCCCGGTGACCCCTCGGCGTCCGGCGTGCTGGCCAGCATGCCGTGGCCGGGCGGCGTGGTCGAGGTCGCGGACAGCGGGTACCTGCAGTACGTCCACCGCCGTACGCTGCTGGGCATCGCCACGCAGGCCGGCGCGGTCATCTACCTGAGATACCGGCCTGGTCACTTCCTGGTCCAGGGCAGCCCGCTGGCCACGGTATGGCCGGCCAGCGCGGCGCGCCAGGTGGCCGACGGGCTGACCCGGGCCCACGTCACTGGCCCGTACCGGACGCTGGCCCAGGACGTCTCGTTCGGCATCGACCAGCTGGTGGAGATCGCAATTCGCTCGTTGTCTACCGCGGTGAACGACACTTTCACGGCGCTGACCTGCGTCGACTGGCTTTCTGACAGTCTGTGCAAGGTTGCTGGCCGATGGCAGCCAGCCCGGGTCCACCGGGACCGTACGGGCGCCGTGCGGGTGATCACTAGCGAGCCGACGTACGACCGGCTGGTGCAGCGGTCGTTTGAGAAGATCCGGCAGAGTTCCCGTGGCAATCCCGCGGTGCTGATCCGCCTGCTGGATGCGCTGGCCAGGATCATGGAACGGACGACCGCGGACGATCAGCGCCAGGTGCTGCTCGACCAGGCCGCCATGATCATCCGGGCGAGTGAGGAATCGGTGCCTGACGAGCCGGACCGGGCCGACGTGCGCCGCCAGTACGAGGCGTTCCTCGCTGTTCATGCCCAGCTGGGGAGCCTGCCGCTGCCCACACCGGGCAGCTGACCGGCTGCACCGGGTCGTCCCCGGGGGCTAGGTGTCGCGGCGCTGCAGGAGAAAAGCGCCGATGGCGAGCAGCAGTGCGGTCCACAGGCAGAAGATTCCGAAGCCCTGCCACGGCGAGAGCAGCTGATCCGCTTGCTGATGGTCCGCGGTGATCAGCACGCCTGCCACGGTCGGGAAGTACTCGTGAATGTGCGCGCCCCAGCTGTACGGCAGCAGCGCCAGCAACGGCCCGATCACCAGGACCAGGCCGATCACGGTGGTGATCGCGCCCGCCGTGTGCCGGATCAGGTTCCCGATGGCCAGCGCGAACAGGCCGAGCACGGTCAGGTAGAGCCCCGCCCCCAGTACGGCGCGGGTCACGTTCGGGTCGCTCAGGGACACCTTGACCAGGCTGCGGGTTAGCGCCGAGCCGATGAGGAACGACCCGAACGCGACGATCTCCCCGATGACCAGCACCAGCACGCTGAACACGGCCGACTTGGCGGCCAGCATGGGCAGCCGCTTCGGCACGGCCAGGAGGGAGGCCCTGATCGTGCCGGTGGAGTACTCACTGGTGATCACCAGCACCCCGAGCACGCAGATGGCGAGCTGCCCCAGCCCCAGACCGGTGCCGAGGATGAAGCTGGTCGGGTCGGCCACGATCGAGGCGCCCCGGCCCGTCGCCTTGCCCTGGTTCAGGGCGTGCACGGTCAGCCAGGTGAGCAGGGCGGTGAGCCCGAGGGTCACCACGACGAATAGCAGCAGCGTCCACAGCGTGGATCGCACGGAGCGGATCTTCGTCCATTCGGCCAGCATCAGGTGGCCGAATCCCACCCGGTGGGCGGGCAGGGGGACAGCGGGCCGGGTGGCCCGGACAGGGGGGCTGGTGGAGGTCATTCGGTGCGCTCCTGGGCTGCGGCCACGCGGGCCGGATCGCCCGGGGAGTGCCCGCCCGGGGAGCCGCCGCCTGGCGGGGTCCCGGGACTGGCGGCCGCCGGCTGCGGGCTGGCGGACGCCCGGCCCGTCCCGAACTCGGAGCTGTCCGCGGTCAGTTCCATGTAGGCCTCTTCCAGGGAGGCGAGCTGCGGCGTGAGTTCGTGCAGGACGATCCGGTTCGCGGCGGCGATCTCGCCGATCCGGGGCGCGTCGAGGCCGGTGATGTCGACCTCCGGAGCTGGCCGGCGGGCCGCGCGGGCGCCGTCAGCGTCCCCGGCCGGCTCGTCCCCGGCGGGTGCGTCCTGGGCGGGTGCTTCCCGGGCGGGTGCTTCCCGGGCGTGGTCGTCCCGGGCGGGCTGCTCACGAATGGTGGCCTTGCCACCTTCTGCCGCGACCAGATCGGCGAGCCGGGCCGCGTCCGGCGATCGCACCAGCACATATTTCTCGGAACTGCGCTCGATGAATTCCTGGGTGCTGCAGTCCGCGATCAGCTTGCCCCGGCCAATAACGATCAAGTGGTCCGCGGTGACGGCCATCTCGTTCATCAGGTGGCTGGACACGAAAACGGTCCGGCCCTCGGCCGCCAGTTGTTTCATGAGGTTCCTGATCCAGAGGATGCCCTCCGGGTCGAGCCCGTTGACAGGCTCGTCCAGCATCAGCACCTGCGGGTCGCCCAGCAAGGCCACCGCGATGCCGACCCGCTGCCCCATGCCGAGGGAGTACCCGCCGGTCCGTTTGCGGGCCACCTCACCCAGCCCGACCAGGTCCAGCACCTGATCCACCCGGGACCTGGGCAGGCCCTGGGTCTGCGCGAGAAACAGCAGGTGGTTATAGGCGCTGCGGCCTGGGTGCATGGACCGGGCCTCGAGCAGCGCACCCACCGTGCGCAACGGCTGGGCGAGGTCGGCGTAACGCCGGCCGTCGATCGTCGCGGTACCGGACTGCGGGTGATCCAGGCCGAGGATCAGCCGCATCGTGGTGGACTTGCCGGCGCCATTCGGCCCGAGGAAGCCAGTGACCCGGCCTGCTTCCACGGTAAAGGACAAATGGTCAACGGCGAGTTTTTCCCCGTAGCGCTTGGTGAGGTCTCGTGCCTCAATCATCGCTTCCCCTTGAGACGGCCTGGCCGACTTGGTTGCGCCGTGCACCAGAATCCACGGTACCAAGGAATTGCCGCCCGCCGATTCTTCTCGCTGCAGACTGCGGACTGCTGGCGCGGGCCGTGCCCGCCACAGGTTGCGTGCTGCCTGGTACACGGGCGGGGCGGCGTTCACGTACGCTGCTGCGCAGTATGACCGAGCCGATGCCCTTGCCCGCCGCGCGTGCCGCCGCCGGAATCCGCCGCGGCGTCGTGGCCTGCCTGGGTGTGGCGGCCGGGACTGCGCTGCTCGGGCTGGTGGCCGGGTTCCTCTGGGCCCTGGTCGCCCCGCGGCCGCTGCTGGTGATGACCGGCCACGGCACCGCGGCCGTGATCAACGCCGAGACCAGCGCGTTCATCGCCGGGGACGGCTGGTACTGCTTCATCTGCCTGGCCGGGGGAGTAGTCACCGGGCTGTTCGGCTACCTGCTCGCGGTCCGCAGCTACGGCCTGGTAGCGATGATCATGGTCCTGGTCAGTGCGCTGGCCGCCGCGCTGATCACCCGCTGGATCGGGGAGCACGTGGGTCTGGCCAGCTATCACCATCTGCTCGCCACGCTGCCGGCCGGCGCCAGGCTGCGGGCCGCCCTGGCCCTGGGCGCCCGGAGCGCGATCGCGTTCTGGCCGCTGGGGGCCGGCCTGGTGGCAGGCGGCATGGAACTGGCCGCGGTGCTGCGCGGCCGGCAGCTAAGCAGCTCCGGGTCCGCCCTGGCCCCGGAATGACGGGCGGGCCGGCCCGTCAGGGCCAGGCCTGCAGCTCTCAGGACCGGGTCCCGGGTGAAGTCACCGGGGGCGGCGGAATGTCCATCATGCGGACAGGGCCGCCGCCAGCCCTGACGCGCTCCGTACACTGGGCGGGTGCTTTCCAGGATTGATCTGCGCGGATCGTCGGCTGCCCAGCTGAGCAGGGAAAAGCTCGCCCCGGTACTGCCCCGGGCCGGGCTGGACGTTGAGGCTGCGATCGAGAAGGTCCGGCCGATCTGCGACGACGTGCGCCATCGCGGGACGGCCGCGGTCCGTGAGTACACGCTGCGCTTCGACGGCGTGGACCTGCCTAGCACCCGGGTCCCGGCCGCGGCGCTGGCCGGTGCGCTGGAGACGCTGGACCCGGGGCTGCGGGCCGCACTGGAGGAGACCGTCCGCCGGCTCCGCCTGGTCTGCCGGGCTCAGCTGCCGGGCGACGTCGTGACCAGCCTCGGTCCGGGGGCGACCGTCACCGAACGGTACGTCGCGGTGAGCCGGGCGGGGGTGTACGTGCCGGGCGGCCTGGTCACGTACCCGTCCTCGGTGCTGATGAACGTGGTCCCCGCGCAGGTGGCCGGGGTGCCGCAGATCGCGGTGGCCTCGCCGCCCCAGGAAAACGGCCTGCCCAGCCCGGCCGTGCTGGCCGCGTGCGCGCTGCTCGGCATCGAGGAGGTGCACGCCGCCGGCGGGGCCCAGGCCATCGCCATGCTCGGGTACGGCACGGCGGAGTGTGCCCCGGTGGACACCGTCACCGGCCCGGGCAACGTCTACGTGGCCGCCGCCAAGCGGCTGCTGCTCGGCACGATCAGCACCGACGCCGAGGCCGGCCCGACCGAGATCGCGATCATCGCGGACGAGACCGCGGACCCAGAGTTCGTCGCGGCCGACCTGATCGCCCAGGCCGAGCACGATCCGCTGGCCGCCTGCCTGCTGATCACCACGGACCCGGGTCTTGCCGACCGGGTGGACAAGGCCCTGGTGCCGCAGATCGCCGCGGCCCGCCACCGGGAGCGAGTGGAGGCCGCCCTGGCCGGCCAGTCGGCCTGCGTGCTGGTGGACGACACCGGCGCGGCCCTGGCCACCTCGGATGCCTGGGCGCCGGAGCACCTGGAGATCCAGACCCAGGACGCGAGCTCGCTGGCCCGCCGGGTCCGGAACGCGGGCGCCATCTTCGTGGGTCCCTACGCTCCGGTCTCGCTCGGTGATTACCTGGCCGGCTCCAACCATGTGCTGCCGACCGGCGGCACCGCCCGGCACACCGCCGGCCTGTCCGTCCTGACCTTCCTGCGTGCCATCCACCTGGTCGAGTACGAGCGGGACGCGCTGGCCGAGGTCGCGCCGCACATAGACGCGCTCGGCGGGGCCGAGGATCTGGCCGCGCACGTCGCCGCGGTGCGGGTGCGCATCCCCCGGACCGAGCCGTGAGCGGTTCCCCGGCCGGTCCCGCCGCGGGCGGGCCGGGTGCTGCGGGAAATTCCCGCGCCGGGTCATCACTCCCGTCGTCGCTTCCCTCATGGCTGCCGATCCGCGAGGACCTGGCCGGGCACACCGCCTACGGCGCACCGCAGATCGACGTCCCGGTCCGGCTGAACACCAACGAGAATCCCTATCCGCCCTCCCCGGCGATGGTCCAGGCGATCACGCAGGCCGTCGCGGAGGTGGCCGGGACGCTGAACCGCTACCCGGACCGGGACGCGGTGGCGCTGCGAGGTGACCTGGCCACCTACCTCGGCCACGGGCTGGGGGTCGGCCAGGTGTGGGCGGCCAACGGCTCCAACGAGATCATCCAGCAGCTGTTCCAGGCGTTCGGCGGCCAGGGGCGGACCGCGCTGGGCTTCGAGCCCTCGTACTCGATGCACCCGCTGATCGCCCTGGCCACCGGCACCCGCTGGATCAGCGGGGCCCGGGACGCCGACTTCGGGCTCGAGCCCGACCACGCGCTGTCCGCGATCCGGGCCCACGCTCCCGACCTGGTCTTCCTCACCTCACCGAACAATCCCACGGGTACCGCGCTGAGCCCTGAGGTGATCGAGGCGGTCTGCGCGGCAGCCCCAGGCATGGTCATCGTGGACGAGGCGTACGCCGAGTTCGCCCGGGACACCTCGGCGACCGCGCTCACCGTGCTGCCCCGCTGCCGGCGGCTCGTGGTGACCCGCACGATGTCCAAGGCCTTCGCGCTGGCCGGCGCCCGGGTCGGCTACCTGGCGGCCGACCCCGCGGTGCTCCAGGCGCTGCTCCTGGTCCGGCTGCCGTATCACCTGTCCGCGGTCACCCAGGCGGTGGCCCGGGCCGCGCTGGCGCTGGCCAGCGCGCCGCTCGCCACCGTGGCGGCGCTCCGCGAGCAGCGGGACGATCTGGTCGGCTGGCTGCGCAGCCGGGGCCTGCGGGTGGCGGACTCAGACGCCAACTTCGTGCTGTTCGGCGAGTTCGGCGACCGGCATGCGATCTGGCAGGCGCTGCTCGACCGGGGCGTACTGATCCGGGAGACCGGGCCGTCCGGCTGGCTGAGGGTCACGGCCGGGACGCCCGCCGAGATGTCCGCGTTCCGTGACGCGCTGGGCGCGGTGCTCGTTCTAGTCCGGGGGGACGCCCCCCCGGACCCCCCGATCGCCGCTACGCGCCGAGCGGCGGCAAGCCGCCGCGGCTCAACCTCGGAGGCGTCACGATGAACGACACCTGGAACAGGACCACGCGGCGGACCGGGCGGGTCGAGCGGGTCACCAAGGAGACCAGCGTGCTGGTCGAGCTGAACGTCGACGGGAGCGGCACGGCCGACATCAGCACCGGGGTGGCGTTCTTCGACCACATGCTCGCCCAGCTGGCCAAGCACGGGCTGCTCGATCTGACCGTTAGGGCTACTGGCGACATCGAGGTGGACGCGCACCATACGGTGGAGGACACCGCGCTCGCGCTGGGCCAGGCGCTGCGCGAGGCGCTCGGTGACAAGGCGGGCATCTGCCGTTTCGGGGACGCGGCCGTCCCGCTGGACGAGACGCTGGCCCGGGCCGCCATCGACCTGTCCGGGCGCCCCTACCTGGTGCACGCCGAGCCGGACGGCATGGCCCCGCTGATCGGCACCTACGACACTACGCTGACCAGGCATTTCTTCGAATCCGTGACGTCCACGGCCGCCATCTGCCTGCACCTGGAGGTGACCGGGCGCAACCCGCATCACCTGGTCGAGGCGCAGTTCAAGGCCGTCGCCCGGGCGCTGCGGGCGGCCGCGGCCCCGGACCCGCGCGCGCCCGGGATCCCCAGCACCAAGGGCGTCCTGTGAAACGAGCGGGGAAATGAGCCGCCGGCCCCGCGTCGCGGTCCTGGACTACGGGTCGGGAAATATCCGTTCCGCCCAGCGGGCCCTGCAGCGGGCCGGGGCGGACACCGAGGTGACCGCCGACTTCGATGCCGCGCTCAACGCGGACGGCCTGGTGGTCCCGGGGGTCGGCGCGTTCGCGGCCTGCATGGCCGGGATCCGCTCGGTGCGCGGCGATCAGATCATCGACCGGCGGCTGGCCGGTTCCCGCCCGGTGCTCGGGATCTGCGTCGGCATGCAGGTGCTGTTCGACGAGGGCGTCGAGCACGGCCTGCACACCCAGGGCTGCGGCCAGTGGCCCGGCACCGTGCAGCAGCTGCACGCACCGGTGCTGCCGCACATGGGCTGGAACACGGTAGACGTCGCCGGCGGGTCCCGGCTGCTGGCTGGCCTCGACCCCGGCACGCGCTTCTACTTCGTGCACTCCTACGCGGCCCTGGAGCTGCCCATGCCGCCGTCGCCGCGGATGACGCTGCCGCTGACCAGCTGGGCGACCCACGGAGAGCCGTTCATCGCGGTGGTGGAGAACGGCCCGCTGTCCGCGACCCAGTTTCACCCGGAGAAATCCGGCGACGCGGGCGCAGCGTTGCTGGCGAACTGGCTGGAGATGGTGTGATGACGCCCCGTGATCCGCAAGCGGGCTCGGAGGCCAGGCTGACCCTGCTGCCCGCCGTGGACGTCGCCGGGGGCAAGGCCGTCCGGCTGGTCCAGGGCGCCGCCGGGACCGAGACCGACTACGGCGAGCCGCTGCAGGCCGCGCTGGCCTGGCAGGCGGCGGGCGCACAGTGGCTGCACCTGGTGGACCTGGATGCCGCGTTCGGCCGGGGATCCAACGCCGGACTGCTCGCCTCGGTGGTGGGACGGCTGGATATCGCGGTGGAACTGTCCGGGGGGATCCGTGACGACGCGTCGCTGGCCGCCGCCCTGGCTACCGGCTGCGCCCGGGTCAACGTCGGCACCGCCGCGCTGGAGAACCCGGACTGGGTCCGGACCGCCATCGCCGGGTACGGGGACAAGATCGCGGTCGGCCTGGATGTGCGTGGTACCCGGCTGGCCGCCCGGGGCTGGACCCGCGAGGGCGGCGAGCTCGACGAGGCGCTGGACCGGCTGGACGCGGACGGGTGCGCCCGGTACGTGGTC
>Ga0208219_1000838_pt1 | contig 10851 bp, 10 predicted proteins | sample NGESurshal072012_7_FD_184469 | JGI IMG/M metagenome (GOLD analysis project Ga0208219, IMG submission 184469) | Arctic peat soil microbial communities from Barrow, Alaska - NGEE Surface sample 53-2 shallow-072012 (SPAdes) | ecosystem: Environmental > Terrestrial > Soil > Wetlands > Peat ...
GGCCTGCCCTGGCACTGGGCAGGCCTGTTCCCGCCGCCCGCCCTTCTCCTCGTCGCCATCGCCGTCGCCGTTACGGCCTGGGGTGCCCTGGGCGGTATTGCCAGCACCGGCCGGCTGACCCGCTGGCTGCCGGACCGGCCGCGCCGGGCCCCTACGGCGGCGGCGGTCGCCGGGCTGGGCGCGGTAGGCGCCGACGTGCTCGGCCTCACGCTGCTCGCGGCCCAGCTGGCTACCGTCCCGGGGAAGCTCTCCCCGGTCCTGGCCGCCGCGGCGGCAGCGGCCAGCCTGGCCCGGCTGATGTTCGCCGGGCGCGCCGCCCGCCGGTGCCTGGTCCTGCGGGCGAGCCTGCCCGGCCTGGACGGTCACTGACGATCGAGCGCGGCACGCACCAGGAGTGAACACTTGGCGCGGAGCTCAGGGCAGCGCTGCACAGTCGGCAGAGGGCCGCCTATCGGACGGTTCCGATGCCGGCCAGGATGAGGTCGATGCCGGCCAGGAATTGCTCGCGGTCGTCGTGCTCGGGCAGCTGCGTCGCCACCTGCTGCACGAACGGGTACTCCGCGGGGTCGAGCTGCATCCACCGGGCGGCGACGGTCGCCAGGAAGGCCGACCGGTCCGTCCCATGCGGGACGAGGCGGGCGGCCGCGGCGTACTGCCCGGCGAGGCCGAGGACGTAGTTCACGAGGGAGGATGCGCAGTCGAACTGCGCTCGTTCGGGGACGCCCAGCGCCTGGAGCTGCCCGCCGAAGCCCTCGAGGATCTCCAGCACCGCGGACTGCCACGGCTCACGGGAGAGCTGCGCGCCCACCCAGGGGTGCGTGTCGATCGCGTCGAACACCCCCAGGGCAATAGCACGGATCGCCTCCCGCGGCTCCGCACCACTGACCACGTCGGTCATAACCCGGGCGATGACGTCGTTGATGGCCGCCGCGAGCAGATCATTCTTGCTGGTGACGTGGTAGTAGATCGCCCCGCTCCCGGTGGCCAGGCGCGCCGTGAGCGCGCGGAAGGTCAGGGCGCTCTCGCCGTCGGCGTCGAGGATCTCGATCGCGGCCTCGACGATCCGCTCCTTCGAGAGCGCGTCCGTGCGCCGTTCGGTCCGCTGAGTCCTGGCCGCCATGAGCACCATCTTGACACACTTGGAACGCTGTTCCAGTATTGCTCGTGGAACAGCGTTCCAATCAGCTTGTGAAAGGAACATCATGACGGCACCAGTCACGATCATCGGTGCGGGCCTGGGCGGCCTCACCCTCGCGCGCGTCCTGCACCTCCACGGCATCCCCGCAACGATCTATGAGGCGGAGCCCTCGGCTGAGACCCGCACGCAGGGCGGCCAGCTCGACATCCACGAGAACAACGGGCAGCTCGCGCTGGAGGCGGCCGGCCTTACCGATGAGTTCCGCGCGATCATCCACGAGGGCGGCGAGGCTTCGCGTGCGCTCGACCAGCACGGTACGGTGCTGCTCGACGAGCCCGACGACGGCACGGCCGGGCGTCCCGAGGTGCTCCGCGGGGACCTGCGCCGGATCCTGCTCGACTCCCTGCCCGGCGAGATGATCCAGTGGGGACGCAAGGTCACCGATGTCCAGCCCCTCGGCGGCGGGCAGCACGAGCTGACCTTCGCGGACGGGTCGGCCGTGACCACCAGCCTCCTCGTCGGCGCCGACGGCGCCTGGTCCAAGATCCGCCCGCTGGTGTCCGACGCCAAGCCGGAGTACGTCGGCACCACGTTCATCGAGACGTATCTGTACGACGCCGACGAGCGGCACTCCGCGACGGCTCAAGCGGTCGGCGGCGGCGCCATGTACGCGCTTACCCCCGGAAAGGGGATCGTTGCGCACCGTGAGGCCGGGGGCATCCTGCACACGTACGTCGAGCTGAACCGCCCCGCCGAGTGGGTCGCCAGCATCGACTTCACCGACGCCGCCGCCGCGACTTCCCGGATCCTGGCCGAATTCGACGGGTGGGCGCCGGAGCTCACCGCGCTGATCACCGACGGCGAGACCGCACCGACCCCGCGCATGATCTACGCACTCCCGGACGGACACCGATGGGACCGCGTACCCGGGGTGACGCTCCTCGGGGATGCCGCGCACCTGATGCCGCCGTCCGGTGAGGGCGCGAACCTGGCCATGTTCGACGGTGCCGAGCTCGGGAAGGCGATCGCCGCGCACCCCGGCGACACCGAAGCGGCACTGACCGCCTACGAAGGGGCCATGTTTCCCCGCAGCGAGTCGGAAGCCGCGGACGCGCACCTGATCCTGGAGCTCTGCCTCGGCGACCGCGCGCCGTTCGGACTCATCGATTTCTTCACCAGCGCCCACGGGGGGGAGTACGAAGGAGCCGCACAGTCCTGACCCGTTCACCTAGCCAGGTGCCTGGGGTGTCCTTCCGGCCGCCCCAGTACGTTGTGCAGCCGGCCGCGCCGTGCCCCTGCGGCGGCGGCGGTCGCCGGGCTGGGCGCGGCAGGCGCCGACGCGCTCGGCCTCACGCTGCTCATGGCCCAGCTGGCTACCGTCCCGGGGAAGCTGTCCCCGATCCCGGCCGCCTCGGCCGCCGCCAGCCTGATCCGGCTGACGTTCGCCGGGCGCGCTGCCCGCCGGTGCCTGGTCCTGCGGGCGAGCCTGCCCGGACTGGACGGTCACTGACGATCGGGAGCGGCACGCACCAGGAGTGAACCCCTGGCGGGGAGCTCAGGCGGGGCGGCGCTGCACGGTGAGCAAGGGGCCCCGGACTTCTTCTGCGGACAGCCGGATACCGAGGGCGCGGGTCAGCATGGTCAGGGCCGGGACCAGGGGGTCACCGTCCCCGGACCCGTCGCCGGCCCCGGCGAAGTCCGCCTCGCCGGGCACCTCGGTGGCCAGCCCGGCCGCACGCATCTCGGGCAGGAACTGGTCGGGTCTGCTGCCGGCCCGGTCCCACTCGGCGCCAGGCTCGAACGATGTCACGACCGAACCGTCAGCCAGGTATTCCACGCCGGTTAATTCCATGGCCCGGAAGATCTCGACCGCCTCGCTTCCCTGGGACAGGTCACAGGCCACCTCGTCGTAATATTCGGCGTTCAGCGCACTCTGATCAATGGCGAAGCCCCATTCGCCCGCCTGGCCCGCTCGCACCCACGACTGGCCCATGGTGATATCAGCATCGGGCACGATGCAGGCGGGCGCCTCGTGTGCTCTCGATTCGGGCAGGAGCTGGGCCACGGCCGGATCCAGCCCGAACGCCTCGATGATGCGCTGCGGAGTGGCTCCGCGGGCGAAGATCAGGCACAGGGCGAGGCCGAACTCAGGATCCGTTACCCAGTCCCAGTCAGCGCCGTCCGGCGGGCCATTGTCCTCACTCATCACTCACCACCATCTCTGAACCGTAACCGGGATCCGCGGGAAGGGCCGCCGGGTCTGGATGACCCGGCGGCCCTTCCCGGTCTGCCCAGCGCGGGTGTGCTCAGGGCGTCACCGCCACCCAGAACGGATCCCTATCGATCAGCCGGTCAGAGAGGATGAGCCGGGCGTAGGCCAGCCCGGTGTTCCGGTTCAGCCGGAGCGGAATATGGCCGCGGGCGCAGGCCTCGTTTCCGGTGACGGTGCCGGCGGGCGTCACCGTGTTCCAGTCCGCCGCCTCGTTGCCGGTGGTCCCGGTCTGCACGGCGGTCACCTGGGCGCACTGGGCGCCCGCGGTCACCCCATTGAGGGCGCCGCTCTGGTAGGTCGCCGCGAAGGGATACTCGTCGCAGCTATCCCGGTCGCCATTGTTCCCGCCGATGGCCGCTCCCATGTTGTGGAAGCTGCCGTCCCGGCAGATGATCCTGCGGTTCCGGTTGCCTATCACCGCACTGGCCAGGCGGGTCAGCGGCTGGCCAACCCCCTGCAGCCCCCAGTGGCCCGACAGGGTTCCCTGGGCCCAGGCGATCATGTCTGCCGCCGACCCGTAGGTGGTCAGGGATAGTTCCAGGGTCGGGGTGTAGGCCTGGTCCACGCAGCGGTCGGCGGCCGTGACCTGGGTGTCGCACCGGCCGGCCAGCTGGGCGGTATCCAGGGCTTCCGTCGGCGGGGTCGTGTTCTCGATCTCCAGCGCGGCCCCGAGGTATGGGTTGAGCACGTTGATCGCTCCCGGGCCGACGGAGGAGGCGCCCGCGTCGGATTCGTTCCACCCGAAAGTGTCAGTGCCGCCGGGCGCGATCGCGAATGGCTGGGGATCCGGGGTGGCCAGGCTGGTCGCGGAGCAGGTGCCCGGGGCCAGAGAACAGCCGGAGTAGAGGACACCTGAGACGCCGTCCTCCAGATCCCCGGAAGCGCCCGTTAGATAACCGATCGTATTCATTCCGTGTACCCAGTCCGGGCTGTGGGCGGAATAATCAGCCCACTGCTGGTCCTCCCAGAGGAAGGTCCCGAGAAACGTGATAAACGGCGGGGTAGACGTAACCTCGTAGCTCGTGGCCAGCCACAGGACGTCAGAACAAGAGGTGAAACGATCCGGATGCAGAATACCGGTCTGCGCGAATTCGATCGCGGAGAAATTACACTGAGCCGGGGCGGTGATATCCGGCTGCTGGGATACGCCGGCGTGGGCGGACTCGGACTTCGAGCCGAGCCTGGCCAGGTCCGCGCTCCGCTGGGCTCGCTGCGCCGCGGTCAGGTCGGTCAGCGGGATTTCCTGTCCTTGCGTGCACCGTTTCGAGACACCCGGTACGGAGGTGACGCGCTGGCAGGCAGATTTCCCCGGGGTAACGGATAAGTGGCTGATGCCCCCGACCGGGGATGGGATCGGAATGGGAACCGGCTGCCCCTTCACTTCGCCGGTTCCGGTTGCGGCCTGAGCAGCCAGGGGAAAGAAGAGTAAGAGCGATGTTGCGGCTGCGACAGCCAGCGGGAGTTTTCTCAACATCATCAGCGGTGCCTCCTGCACGGTGTGACGTCGATGCCCTGCTGAGACAGTGCCGACAATGGCAGGGCGCGGAGTGCCCGGCTAGAGCGCAAAATTACGTGCTGCCGCAGCCGGTCCCCGGCGCTACGCTTGAGCCATCCCGGGGGAATGACGGCCCGGGTACGGGGGGTGCCAGCCAGCGGGAGGTGGCTGCACTTGACCAATGATCGGAACGTGCGCGGGTCCGGGGCCCGCGCGTTCAGTCCGGTGCCGCGCCAGCGGCAGGTTCTGCAGGGCGCGGCGGACGGGCTGACGGCCGGCCAGGTGGCCCGGCAACTGGGCATATCCAGGCGCACGGCGGAGGGACACCTTCGAACCCTGCGCGAGCTCACCGGGACGCGGAGCGTCGCCCAGTTATGTGCGCTGGGCGTCGCCGAGGGCTGGGTGACGTCGCACCGGCCCGCGGGCGGCCCGCCGATGTGGGAGGCAGACTGCGAGCCGGGCATGTCCCGACTGGGTTTTCGGACGGACCGGTTTCCGGACAGGCCGCTGGACCGCCGGCCGCCGGGGAGGCGTGCGCGCGGTGGCCGGCCAACGGTGATGACGCCCGAGCGGATCGCGGCGGCCCGCGAACTGTGGCCGGCGTACCGGGTCACCGAGATAGCGCGGAAGCTGGGGGTCAGCCGGAGCACCCTGTACGCGCACATGGACGCGATCAGTGCACCGGCGCGGACCAGGAGTGAACCTTTGACGGCACCCAGGTAGTCATGTCAGTCGACGCGTCGAGCTGACCGGAGGTGCGGGTGGACGCCGAGGTCGAGCACTTTGCGCACTTTGTCGAGGCGCGCGAACGCGCGCTCCAGCGGACGGCGTGGCTGCTGACGGGGGACTGGGCCCTGGCTGAGGACCTGGTCCAGACCGCGCTGGCCCGGTCATGGCCGCGCTGGGAACGGATCAGGCGTCGCGACGATCCGGAGCTCTACGTGCGCCGGGTGATGGTCAATACGTGGTCCACCTGGAGCCGGCGCCGGTGGCGGGGTGAGCGGGCCTCGGCGGCCGTGCCGGACAGCCCGGCGCCCGGCGACCTGGCCGGCGAGCTGGCCGCCCGGCTGGCGGTGCGCAGCGCGCTGGGGTCGCTGACCCACCGCCAGCGCGCGGTCCTGGTCCTGCGGGTCTTCGACGACCTGCCCGAGTCGCAGGTGGCCCAGGTGATGAACTGCGCGGTCGGCACGGTCAAGAGCACGATGGCGCGGGCGCTGGCCAAGCTGCGCGAAGATCCGCGGCTGGCTGAGCTGATGGAGCAGGAGGCGCGGTGAGCGAGACCAGCAGGCAGCTGCGTGACCTCCTGGAGGCGGCCGTCGGTGAACCGCCGCGCACGGTGACCGTCCAGGCAGTGCGCCGCCGGGTGACCCGCCGCCGGATCATCGAGTCCATGGCCGCCGCGATCGTGGCCGTGCTTGTCGCCGGTCTCGGCGTGGCCGTCGCCGTCCGGGCCAGCGGCTCTGGCCAGGCGAGCGGGCCCCGGCCGCCGGCAGGCGTGCCCCGGTACTACGTCGAGCAAGGGTTCCGGAACACGCCCCCGGCCGTGACCGTGATCAGGGCCACGGCGACGGGCGCGGTGACCGCCACGGTGCACTGCCCCGCGCGGGGGGCCTCCATCCTCGGCAGTGGGATTGCCGCCGCCAGCCACCGGACGTTCTTCCTGGTCTGTGAGGAGCAAACCGGGCCGCGTAACGATCCCCAGGTCACCGGCTCCAGGATCTACCGCTTTCACCTCACGGCGACGGGCCGGATCGCCCGCTACACGCTGATGCCGGGCGGGTCGCTGGACGGGCTCAGTGTCCGCGAGGTGACGGCCTCGGCCGACGGCGCGGAGGTCGCGGTGACCACCAGCCCGGCCGGGCCGGTGAATTCCTCGGTATCGCCCAACATCATGGTGATCAACACCAGGACCGGGACCCGGGCCCTGTGGCACGGTAGCCCGGCCGTCCCCGGGAAAATGGCGCTGAGTGCCGGCGAGCCGTCACTGACGGCGGATGGGCGTGAACTCGTGTACCTCGCCACACCGCGGTGCATCCGGGGCCACTGCCAGCCCACGGGCAACGGCCAGGAGGTGCGGGCGCTCAGCCCCGCGGCCGCGGGCGGGCAGCTGAGCAGCAGCCGGCTCCTGGCCCGGCAGTCCGCCCTCGTGCCGCTGGCTTCGGGGTACCTCGACGGCGCCCTGGTGAGCGCCAATGGCTCGAGCGTATTTGTGCTGGAGATGAACAGCCCGCCCCGGGGAGGCAGCACCACGGTGTCGGTGGTCAAGGTCTCGGCTGCCACGGGCCGGCCGTTGCGGGTGGTCTACCGGGTGCCGACCGGCAACGGCTTCTCGTTCCGCTTCTTCAGCGCGGACCCGTTCCGCCGTTACCTGCTTCTCGATGCCGGCCCGCCCAGCGGGGCGATGCCTAATGGCTGGATTTATCACCGGCACCTGCTCCCGCTGAGTCCCAGGGACGGCACTAACGTGTTTTATGAAACCTGGTAGGAATTCCAGGCGGGAGGTCCCTGGCCGCGGTGGAGGGCTGGCGTTCAGTCGAGGAACTGGTCCGGTGGGGGTTCGCCCACGCGCCCGTCGTGATGGCCAACGAAGCGCACAGCGGCCTGGCCCGCTGCGTCCGGACCCGGGACGTTGGCTGCCACATGATGCGGGCCGCCCACCAGGCCGGGGTGCGGCGACTGGCCATGGAGGCGCTGCCGTGGCCAGCCGAGGGCACCCCGGGCCCGATCCACGCCCTCCCGCCAGCCCACGGGGGTTATCTGGCCCAGCCGGAGATGCGCATGCTGATGGGCGCGGCGCTGGAGCTGGGCTGGAGCCTGTGGGCGTACGAGGCCGTTTTCGACGTGGCCCCTGATGCCGACCCGGCTGAACTGCTCACCATGAAGTTCACCAACTGGCGCGAGCGCGAGCAGGCGGGCAACCTGGGCCGGCTGCTGGAGGCGGCGTCCGGAGAGCCCCTGCTGGTCTGGTGCGGCAACGGTCACGCCTGCAAAGAGACGGTGGGCGAGTGGGTCCCGATGGGATGGCACTTCCGGGCCATGTCCGGGGTCAACCCGTTCGTCATAGACCAGACCGTGTCAGTTCTCTTCCCCGGCCCGTCCAAGCCGTGGCTGCCGCCGCTGCTGGCTTCCGTCGGCGAGACGCTCGCCGCCCACGGCGGCACCGCCGGGATCCTCAGCGATCAGGCTCCGGCGCCGCTGTGCGGCCTGGCCGGTGTCGACGCCCTGATCGTCTCCACCGAGAACACGCTCACCTAACCAGGTGCCTCGGGTGCCCCACCGGCGGCCCCAGTACGTTGTGGGGATGACAGCGGATGAGCCAGGGAAGACGCCCGGGCGCAGGAGCCAGATCCTCACCGCGGGCATCATCGGCGGTGTGGCCGGGGCGGCCCTCGCCGGTAACCGGGGGGCTCGGGCGACCGGGCTGGGCGCGGTCGCCGGGGCGGCGGTGCTGGCCGCGTCCGAGGCGGTGGCCCGGGCCCAGCAGCGCCCGGGGGAGATCCCGCCGCTGTGGTCGCGGATCGCGACCAGCGCCGCACTGGTTGCCCCGCTGGGATGGGCCGCGGGGCGGCTCAGGCCCCAGAAGCCCCTCAAGCCCGTGGAGGTCGGCGCGGCCACCGGGGCGCTCGGCGGGCTGCTGGGCGTCCGGCCGCAGAAGGTACTGCTCGGGCCGCTGTTCGGCGCCGCGGTGGGCGGGGCGCTCGGAGCGAGGCGGGGAACCGTTCCCCCGGCCGTGGTAGCCAGCGCCACGATGCTGGCCTACCGGGTCACGTCGTCACTGGTGTTCCGGGACGCGCAGGTCAGCCTGCTGGCCGAGCGGGTGCGGGCCGAGGACGTGCCGTTCGTGGTGCCCCGGGAAGCCCGGTCCCGGTACGTCGGCACCGGCTATATCCGTGAGCTGGCCGAACAGCTCGGCGGGCGCTACACCGCGGACGCGCCCGATGTCGGCATCGTCGCCTCGGTGGACGATCTGGCCGGCCCGCAGTTCGACCCGGCCGGTGTTGACCCGCTGGTCCGCGAGTTCTACGAGCACACCACCCGGTTCGCCCTCGACATCGTGCCGGAGTGGCGGCTGTGGGTCCGCCCGGGCTACCTGCTCTACCGGACACTGGTCGCCCGGCCGCTGGGGCAGGCCAATGTGCCGATGAACCAGCGTGAGACCCAGCGGGGTATCCGCAGCCGGATCGACACGATCATCCTGCCCGGGGCCGGTGACGACCCCGGCGATGAGACGCCGACGGTCCGCGGCTGGATCCGGTCGTTCACCGACACCGACGAGCCGATCTACGTCGGCATCTACACCACCTACCGGCACGGCGGCCGCGGGTACGTCAGCGTCGGCTTCCCGGTGCCGCAGGGCAGTTTCACGGCGACGCTGCTGCCGCAGGCCCGGCCCGGCGGGGGCCTGATCCTGACCAGCCGCAGCGACCTGGACCAGCCGGGTCACTACCTGGCTTACATCGACCCGGACAGCCGCGACCTCACGGTGCTGGCCGTCCGCGGCTTTGCCGAGCAACTCGACGTGTACCTGCAGGACAGCGAACTGCGGGCCGACCACGCCTTCTCGGTCTTCGGTTTCCCGTTCCTGGTCCTGCACTACCGCATGTCCCGCAAACTTTCCGGGGCCACCGCCCCGCCGTCTTAGGAGAAGTCTCCGCCCCCGCCGCCGAAGTCGCCCCCGCCGAAGTCTCCGCCCCCGCCGCCGAAGTCCCCGCCCCCGAAATCGCCCCCGCCGAAGTCCCCGCCGCCGTAATCACCGCCGTTGCCGGGGTCCCCGTCCCCGAAGTTCCCGTCGCCGTAGCCCGGGTCGCCGAAGTAACCGCCGTACCCGAACCCAGGGGAGAGCGCCTCGCCCAGCAGGAACCCGGTGAACACGCCAGGGAAGAACCCGAAGCCGCCCCAGTAGGCGGGCGCGAACCCCGCGTTGACGTAGTTGACGGGCGTCCCGCCCACTTCCACCTTCCGCATGTCGGGCTCGATGCCCGCCTCCACCTTGCGCGCGTCGGCGGCGCAGGCCGGCACCTCGCGCGGCGGGCCCCCGTCGGGGGGTGTCCACAGCACGTCACGCACGGACATGCCGTGCCGGGGGTCGAAGAAGCACGAGGGACGCCGTGCGGGCTTCGCTTCCCCGGCGGCCAGGGCCCGGGCGCTGGCCAGGTGGTACTGGCCCTCGGCGATCGCCCGGCTCACCGCGCCCATGTCCTTCACGCTGCGCGCCGCGTCCAGGGCCGCGGTGCCGCGCTCGTAGGAGTTCAGCGCCGCGGCCTGTTCCGCGGCCGCCTCGGGGTGGCTGCGGATCGAGATGTCCGCGTCGTGATCGGTCACCCCGGAACTCAGCGCGATCAGGTCATCCTGCGCGGCCGCCTTGGCGTCCTTGAGTTCCTGCTGCCGGCGCCTGCGGATGGGCCGCCAGATGAAGAGGCCGCCGAGGACGGCCAGCAGGACGATGACGCCCGCGACGATCAGGACGGCGGTCAGCGCGCCCGACGACCCGCTGGACGTGCTGCCTCCCGAGCCGGTGGCCGTGGCCGAGGTGGCCTGCTGCTGCACGTCTTTCACGAACTCCGTCAGGGCGGCGAAGATGTTGCCGTCCGCCTGATGCTGCTGCACCACCTGGGTGGCGATGGACGCGGCGCCATGGCTGGGCAGCATCCCCTGGTTGTAGGCGCCGAAGTGCCGGAGCCGGCTGTCCAGGTAGCCCACCGTGAACTGGGAGTGCCCGCTGAGATCGCTGATGATCTGGCGCATCGCGCTGTTGTAGCCCGACGACGCGGACGGGGCGGCGACCACCCAGATGGGCTGGGAGCCGATCTGGCGGGACAGCTGAGCTTCCTGGCTCGCGGAGACCAGCGACCGGGCGCTGCCGCTCACGCAGACGTGCTGCTGGGCCAGGCACTGGGCGAGCGTGCTGGCGCTGGCCGGGGCCGCAAACAGCCCGAGCCCCGTGAA
>Ga0208219_1000839_pt1 | contig 10851 bp, 8 predicted proteins | sample NGESurshal072012_7_FD_184469 | JGI IMG/M metagenome (GOLD analysis project Ga0208219, IMG submission 184469) | Arctic peat soil microbial communities from Barrow, Alaska - NGEE Surface sample 53-2 shallow-072012 (SPAdes) | ecosystem: Environmental > Terrestrial > Soil > Wetlands > Peat ...
GCCGTCGCCGACGAGCAGGACGTCCAGTCGCAGCGCCCACAATTTGCGAAGCGACATCACCGCGGCGCGTGGGTCCAGCAATTTGTCGTCGTCGAGCATGCGGAGGCTTCCGGCCGGGTCTCCCCATAGCGCGTCGCCGACGATAGCCGCATTGTGCTTCGGTAGGGAAAGCGCGATTTCACCAGGGCTTTTCAGGCCTTCGAACGCGATGATGTTGACACCGGCAAACGGTTCGTCGCCGTCGTTGAGCACGCGGTCGACGGGGCCGGAGAGCAGCGGCGCGTCGCCTTTGCTCGCGGCGATCTTGGCGCCGAACTGCGCCGCCACTTCACGCGCCATGCGCTCGTGATCGCGATTGGTGACGACCACCCACGCCGCGCCGCCGCGCTCGGCGAGCTCTGCGGACTGCTCGGGAAGAAGTGCGAGCGGATCGACGACGACGTTGCCGTCCGGCATCGTCAAGAAATACGAGTTGAAGAACACGCGTCTCGCCGGCTGCCAAACCGACCACATGAAAACGCCCGGGACTACGGTGGGCTGCATGACGTCCTTTCCTTTCCGAGGAGCAACGAATTGATGATCTTCAACAGAAGATCGGGCTCGAACGGCTTTACCACGAGGCCGTCACCGATGAGGTCCATCTCGGCTCGCAGCGCGGCGTCAGTGTTACGTGCCGTGACGAATAGCACCGGAACGTCGAAGAGCTCAGGATCCTTTCGCAGTTCGCGGCAAAAGTCGAGACCGTCCTTTTGCGGCATGAGGAGATCGGTAAGGACGATGTCTGGCTTACGAGCGCGCGCGAGCGCGAGGGCACCGGCGCCGTCTCCGGCTTCCACCACTTCGTATCCGGAGAACTCGAGGAACTGGCGCACGACCGAACGCAAGTCTGGTTCGTCGTCGACGAGGAGAATATGCTTCACGCCGGTTTTTTGGACGTCCGGCCGAATTCGACCGGTTTAATGATAGAAGTCGCCTCCGCGACGCTCGCGGCTGGGAACTCGACGGTCACCGTCGTGCCCGTTCCAACGACGCTTGAAACGGCGACGCTGCCGTGCATCTGCTCGACGAGCCGGGCCACGATCGCAAGTCCGAGGCCGGTGCCGCGAATGACGGTGCCGGGTCGTTCCACGCGATAAAACCGGTCGAAGACGTGCGGGAGATCCCGTTCGGGAATTCCGAGACCGGTATCTGCTACAGCGAGACGGACCCGCGCCGCCGATCGCTCGACCGTAACCGTGACGAGTCCCGTTCCCGGCGTGAATTTGCGAGCGTTGCCCACAAGATTGTCGACGATACGGCGCAGCGCCGCTTCGTCGCCGCGCATGACGGCAGGCGCGGACGGCAGCCGCAATTCGACCGGCGGAGCTTTATCATCCGAAAGTTCCCGGAAGCTTTCGACTTCCGAGCGTGCGACTTCGACGACGTCGACGTCGGCATCCGGACGACGGATTTCATCAGCATCGATCTTCCCTACTTCGAGCAGATCGTCGACCAGAAGACTGAGGCGTTTCGTTTCGCGTTCGAGCAGTCCGATGAGCGTCCGGTCCTCGTCGGTAAATGAATAGCGCGGCGCTATCTTCGAAACAAGCAGGGCGCATAGCGTACGCAACGTCGTGGCCGGCGTGCGGAGTTCGTGACTTGCGGTTCCGATGAAATCTGCGCGCACTCGCATCTGCCGTTCGAGGTCATCCTTAGCCGTCACGAGCTGGTCGACGAGCGCGCGCCGGTCCGTGATGTCGCGCGACACGGCGATGAGGCCCACCATTTTGCCGTCGGCGTCGCGCTGCGCCGTAAACGCGATCCCCGCCCAGTACGTGCTTCCATCCGAGCGGGTGCGCGCCGTCTCCAGGTACATATAGCCGAGCCTGGACACAGTCGATCGGATGTCGGCGAGCGCCGTCGCGCTGAGCGCGACCGCGTCGATATCGTAAACCGATTTGTCGACCAGATCGGCTGCTTTGCAGCGGAGCTCCGTGACTAGCGCGGCGTTCGCGTACCGGACCGTGCCGTCCGGGCTCACCAGCATCACGCCTTCGCTGACCGACTCGACAACCGCCGCAAGTTTGCGCGACTCAGCCACAGTGGATTGCAACTGGCGAGTGCGCGCGGCCACTCGCTCTTCGAGGCCTTCGTTGAGGACCCGCACGCGACGGTTGATCTGTCCGACCACCTCGATCGGCCACGAGAGCAGCAGCCAGAGCACGAACGCGCCGGCAGCGAACCACCACGGCTTGGCGGGTTGAACCGGCGTGGCGGGCGCAACCACAAGCTGCCACTGCCGGTCCGCGAATTTGATGGGAAACGACTGGGCGAATGGATCAGCGCGTTGCACGCCGGGCGGCCAGCTCGCCTCAAGGCGTCCCGTGCTGTCGTCGAGCGTGAATTTCGTCGGCGGAAGCGTGGCGCGCAGGTCGTCGATAAGCAAGGAGTGCACGTCGATGCGTGCGATTACGTCGCCCTGCGCCTCGCGATCGATGATGATCGGTGCGGCCGCGAAAACATCTAACGGCCCGCTCACGTCGCCGCGGCGCCGCGATAGTCGAAGGACTTCGGATGCGGCGACCGACTTTGTGAGGTCGGCTCGGGCCTCGACGATATTGACCGCCGTTATGGTCTGATACGAGACATCCGGCGACTTAAGTTTGGAATGCTGCAAATCGCTCGGGCCGCTTGGGGTGACAAGGACGATGTGGTCGCCGTTTCCGTTGAAATAGTCGATCGAGCGAAGCGCCGGATTTTCTGCAAGCGCCTTGCGTGCTCGGTCTACGAAGACCGACCGGTCAAACCGGTTTGCTTCGATGCCCGCTGCGAGCGAGTTGATGGCGACGAGCGAATCGTCTATGCGCTCCGCTTCGCGTAGGGCTGCTTGGGCGCCGACGCGGCGCAGTTCCGTTGAAACCTTAAAACCGATCCATGCATTGGAGAATTGATACAGGAAGAATGCGGCAAACGCAAGGACCACGCCGGCGAGCAGCTGCGCGATGCGAACGCTGACGGCGCGGTCCTTGGTCACGGGTTGACCCTAGCGGTGCGGCGGCGGCGAGGCAACCGTTGCATCGACTTTTTTGTAGCCTGCGGGAATGTCGAAGAACGCAGGGTCGTACGGCTGGGTCTTGAGCGACGTCACGAGCGTCGTCGTGCTGATGTTCATGCCGATCTTCTGTGCGCCCGGCATGGACATCGTGGACTTCAGCAGGATGCGCGCCCGGGCGGATCTCGCGGAGTTCGCCTGGAGCATCATGTTCTGCGCGCAGGGGTTGGTGGTTTGGCCGGGAGCGGACGGAATCGCGGGCATAGACAGTTTTGTGGGGCACGACATCTTGATAGGCGGTGGGGCAAACCAGACGTCTTCTGTCATCGACTCCGAAAAACTGGGGCAGTCACCCGTGCCCTGCGATGAAATGGTGATCGTGTCGACTGCGTGGTGAGCGGTCAAGCCTGCGATCACCTGCGTTTGGTCGTCGGGTTTTTCGTCGAATGTGATCGCGGTGCGGCTGGTTCCGGTCATCGTCGTGGAGGCGGGGGCGGGCGTGGCGGCTTTGGCGGCTGCTTGCGCTTTTGCGAGAGCTGCTGCCAACGTCTTCATCTCATCGTCAAAGCTGACGACGGAATACGTCTTGGCGTTGTCGTCGATGGTGATGATGCGCGACAGATCGCATTCCACGATCGTGCTGTTGCCTTTGCCGTCGTCGTGTCTCGTGCGGGTCGATGAAATTGTGGTCGTGGTCGGCGGCAGCTCGCCTTTGTGGCCCATCATCATCTTCAAGAAGCTGGGAACGTTCATGGTCGTCGTGGTCACGTACTGTAATTCCTGGCCGCCCGCGGCGCCGCTTCCGTTTCCGGTAGTTCCGCCGATCGCGTGCGCCGCCGGTGCCGCGAACAGCACCGCCAGGATTCCCGCGACAATCAATGCATAATTACCCAACGATAATCGGGTCATGATCTTGTTCCTCCTCGTGTGCTCACGGAGTCTATAGAATCGTTAACCTCGGCGGCGTCTTCATCCTGGGACGGATACGGGCCGTCTGTACTAATCGGATGATTCCGGCGGGAGCCCGCATCTTGTCGTAGAAGTACGGCAAGTATGTCAATTCGTCCGCAATCCAAGCCGCATCAGCCGGTGATGCTCCGCTTCGAAGAAGGCGTGGCGCCCGAACGTGGCGGCCCGCCGCTTGGTCCGTGGCAAGCATGGCTTCCCGCGCCGCAAGCGATTGAAGGCACTTTTCCAAAACCTATAATCGCACAGGGTCTGGCGGCATATCAGCGCGGCAAGGTCCGATCGCTCAATCTCCGGCGCGTCGATCTCGTCGCCACAGTTGCAGACACTGAAACGCACACGACAACGCTCACGCGTGACACATCGCGGCCGCCTCTAGGACTGCGCTGCAACTGCACGTGCCGTTACGGCTACGACTGCAAGCACGCCGTCGCCGCTTTGTACATGCTCATCGAACTCGCCTCACGCACACCCGATGCGCCGCCGGACGGCACAGGCGGAGACGGCACAGGCAACGGACACGCCGGCGCGGTCGACCAGAGCCGCCAGCTCACGGCCGGCACGACGAATGGCCACGTCACGGCGGCCGATCCGAGCCGCTCTTCAATCGCGCCGTCGTCGAACGGCCATAGCGGCACGTCGCCGCCTATTCGCGACCTGCTCGACATGCTTGCGCCGCACCACGAAGCCGTCGTGCCGCGCCGCCGGCTCTGGGTGGTCATCGGTTTTGATGACCGGCTCGGCGTTTTTTACGCGCAGCTGCGGCTCGATGCGCCGAAGCTGCACGGCGTCGCGCGGACGCATGCGGAACTTCAACAGCTCTATCGCACCACTCGCCAGGCCAACCTCACCGGCGAAGAGTGGGACCGGCACGACGCAGCTCTGCTTTCAGATTCGTCACTTGGAGCGATGTTCGGCACGCCCGCCGACTACGCACTCGCACGAGCCACATCCGAACAGACGCAACGTCTAAGCAATAATTTCGCGCAACTGCTGCTCCGCCTCATCGCGCACCCGCGCGTGCGATTTGACGATCACCTCGCCGCCGCGCCCGATCAGATGCCGCCGGTGAAGATCGCGCTCACGCCGCTTCGACTTCGGTTGGGCGGGGCGCGCGAATCCGGCGACCTGCGGCTGAACGGCGCGTTCGTCCGTCCAGACGGTTCGCTCGTCGACGTTGCCAGCGCGCGTCCGGTCGACGGCACGCCCGCATGGCTCTTCGATGGTGCAACGTTCCATCTGCATAGCGGCTCATTCAGTCTGCGCATCGTGGACAAGCTGAAATCCACGCCCACCCTCACGCTCGCGCCACCTGAAGTGCCGCAGTTCCTCGAATGCGCACACGGTCTGCTCGACGCCGCTACGGCTGCCACGCTCATGCTGATGCCCGAAGACATGCGATGTCAGACGCTGCTCACGCTTCGCTGGCAGGGTGACGGCATCACGATCTCTGCGGCAATAGAAGATTCGCACAGCGGCGCCAATTGGAAGGTCACGCCCGGCGAGTTCGCCACACTTCTTCGCATCGACGACGGGAAAAAAGAAAGCACGCCTCGTTACGCCTACTGCGACCCCTCGCAGGCTTCGCTTGTGCGGGCGCGGCTCGAAGCGGCCGGCGCCGTGCCGTGGCGAGATGTGAAAGACGCCGGCGCACACGACCAGAACGGCGAAGCCCCGCCGCACTACGACGAAACCGCGTGGCGCGTCGAACCGACCGATGCCGCATATCAATTCGGCACGGACGTCTTACCGCAATGGCGCGGCGAACTCCAACTCGACATGGACGACACGGTCAAGTCGCTCGTCGAAGGTCCGAAGACGCTCAAGGTGTCGGTCAGCGTGGACACGGCGCACGAAGCCGCCGCCGCAAGAGCCAAGGCGAAGAAGTCATCGGCGGTATCCACCGGTCCGATCGACTGGTTGGAGATATCCGTCGAACTGATGCTCGACGGTCAGGTGCTCTCTCCCGACGATCTCAAGGCGCTCTGGCACAGCACGGGCCGCTACCACCGGTTGTCCGACGGCCGCTTCATCGATCTTTCGTCGTTCGCGTTGCTACGCGAGGCCACCGGCGGCTTCGGCGGCACGCTCGAGCGCGGAGGCAAGGCACGTCTCACGGCGGCGCAGATGCTCTCGGTGTACGATGATCTCGCGCGCGCATGCGGCGACACGCAACTTCCCGCACCTTTGCGCGAACTTCGCGAAGCGGTGCGCGATTTTGCGGGCATCGAAGAAACCGATCCGCCGGCGCACCTCGAAAAAATCCTACGCCCATATCAGCGCCGCGGCCTAGACTTCTTGTCGTACCTCGGCCGTTACAAATTCGGCGGCATACTTGCCGACGATATGGGTCTCGGCAAGACGCTGCAGGTGCTCGCCTATCTGGATAGCCGGCGCCAATCGCGGGGCAGCGCGCCGAACCTCGTCGTCTGTCCGACTTCGGTGACCCATACGTGGGTGAACGAATCGGCGCGGTTCACCCCCGAGATGAAGGTCGTGCTTCTCTCAGCCGGCTCCGGGCGCGACGCCATCTACAAGATGGCCGATGATTACGACATGCTGGTCACTTCGTACGCGCTCGCGCGCCGGGATGCGGAAGCGCTCTCGGCCATCGGATTTCGATCAGTCGTGCTCGATGAGGCGCAGCAGATCAAGAATCCTCAAGCCAAGATCTCCCAAGTCATCAAGTCCATCGAAGCGGAACAGCGGCTCGCCCTCACCGGGACGCCCATCGAAAATTCCGTCCTCGATCTCTGGTCCATCGTCGATTTCGTCATGCCCGGACTGCTGGGCAACGAAAGCCATTTTCGGTCGGTCTTCGAGACGCCGATCATGCGCGACGGCGATGTCGAGAAGCAGACGCGGCTTGCAAAACGCGTGCAGCCGTTCATGATCCGCCGTTTGAAAACTCAGGTGGCCGCCGACTTGCCGTCACGCACGGAGCAGAGCATCGAGTGCGAGATGACCGCGGCGCAAAAAAAGGCGTACAGGGAGATCGTGCTGCGCGCGCGGCGCGAGATCTTGCGGGAAGTGGACGAGCACGGCATCGGCCGCGCGCAGCTCTCCATCCTCGCTGCATTGACCAAGCTGCGCCAGATCTGTTGCCATCCGGGCCTTGTCGGCGATCATTGGCGCGAAGATCCGGAAGCGTCGGGCAAGTTCGTGGCATTTCTCGAGTTGATCGACTCCATCGTCGAATCCGGTCATCGCGTGCTCGTCTTTTCTTCGTTCACGGAGATGCTCGGCCTGATGCGCGAGGCGCTCGATGCGCGCAAGCTCGGTTACTCCTACCTCGACGGCGCGACGAAGAATCGTCAAAAGGTGTTGGAAGACTTCAAGCGCGAGGACGGACCGCCGATTTTCCTCATGAGCCTAAAAGCGGGCGGCGTCGGATTGACCGTGACCGAGGCGGACTACGTGATCCTGTACGATCCGTGGTGGAATCCGGCGATCGAGCGCCAAGCCATCGACCGCACGCACAGGATCGGTCAGACCAAGCCCGTCACCGCCTATCGGCTCGTCACGCTCGGATCGGTTGAAGAGAAGATCCAGGCTCTGCAAAGCCGCAAACAGGCATTGGCGGATTCTGTCATCGCCACCGACGCGGCATTCGCGAAGAGCCTCACGCGAGAGGACTTGGACGACCTCTTCGCACTCATCGGCGACTGAACTGCGTTGACCGCCGCAGACGTGATCCGCACGGAGCGATTGCGCTTGCGTCGTCTCGAACGCGGCGATGCCGGCGAACTCTATTCCATGTTCCAGGACCCGCTCGTGATGCGCTACTATCCTGCGCTCAAGTCGCGCGCGGATACAAACGCGTGGCTTGACTGGGTTCTCGCGGCGTATGCAACGCATGGCCACGGATTATTCGCCGTCGAGCGCGCGAGCGACGGCGCCTTTCTCGGGCAATGCGGATTGATGCCGCAGACCGTCGAGGGCGAAGCGCTTGTTGAGATAGGGTATCTCTTCAAGAGCAAGCATTGGCACCGCGGCTACGCCACCGAAAGCGCGATCGGGTGTCGCGACCACGCATTCCGCGCGCTCAAGGTTCCCAAAGTCATTTCGCTCATCCGGCCGGAGAACGCCCCATCGCGCGCCGTCGCCGGACGCGTAGGTATGTCCGTCGATCGACCCACGATGTGGCGCGGCATTCCGCATCTCATCTACGCGATCGACCGCGCAGGCGTATGACAGAGCGCGAACTGCGCGCGCTGCTGGAGCGCGGCATGGATGGCGTGGCTGCGTGGGAAGCGCGCTGGCCTGCGTTCGCCGTGGATCCGTCAGTCGATGTGTCCTTTGATCGGGCGGCGGCTGCGATCGACGAGCTGGCCGAGAGACTGCACGATAACTATCCCTTCTTCCATCCGCAATATGCCGGTCAGATGCTCAAGCCGCCCCATCCCGTAGCGCTGGCCGCGTATGCGATGACCGCGCGCATCAATCCGAATAACCACGCGCTCGACGGTGGGCCGGCGACCGCGGCGCTCGAACGTGAAGCGGTGGCGCAGATCGCGGCGATGTTCGGCTACGGTCACGATCACCTCGGCCACCTCACGAGTTCCGGCACGATCGCAAACCTCGAAGCGTTGTGGGTCGCTTCGCGACTCCGACCGGGCACCGCGGTCGCGCACTCCGCCGAGGCGCATTATACGCATGCTCGCATGTGCGACGTCTTGGGCGTGCCGTCGATAAGCGTTCCCGTCGATGCGCGGGGACGCATGGATGTCTCGGCACTCGCGGCCTTGCCGGAATCGGATAACATAGGCACGGTCGTAGTGACGGCGGGGACGACCGCGGCCGGCGCGGTGGACCCGGTGCACGAAGTGGTCGCGCTCGCGGCGAAGCGCGGATGGCGCGTGCATGCCGACACAGCATACGGCGGGTTTTTCAAAATTATCGCGGAGGTGCCCGATGCGCACATGGATCCGGCGCCGTGGCAAGCGTTATCCGCGTGCGATTCGATCGTCGTGGACCCGCACAAGCACGGCTTGCAGCCTTACGGCTGCGGATGTGTGCTCTTCCGCGACGCGACGGTGGGTGCGCTCTACAAGCACGACAGCCCGTATACGTACTTCACGTCGCAAGAGCTGCACCTCGGTGAGATCAGTCTCGAATGTTCGCGCGCCGGCGCGAGCGCGGCGGCGCTGTGGGCAACGCTGCGCTGTCTGCCGCTGTCGCCTGAAGGTCTCGGTCGCGCGCTGTTGACCACGCGAACGGCCGCGTTGATCGCAAGCGCCGACGCACGGAAAAGCGGAGCGTTGCAACCAGTTGTCGAGCCCGAGCTCGACATCTTCAGCGCAGCGCCGGTCGAAGCGGGCTCGCGTGCCTCGGCTTCGGCGATTTCGGCGCGCACGCAGGCAGCGTTCGAAAAGCTCGGAAACGACCGCGACGACCCGCTCTATCTCGCCGTTTGGCGCGTGCCGGCTTCGTTCGGGCGTCAGGCGATGCCATACGTGGATTGGGATCGCGACGATTGCGCCGTCCTGCGCAGCGTGCTTATAAAGCCGGAGCACAAAGACCGGGCGGCCGGTATCGTCAGGCGGATCGTGGCGGCAGTGAAGTAGACTTTAGTCGTGTGATGCCCGTCTCAGGCCGACGAGGCCCGTCACGCCGCTCGATCTGTGCCGTCATACGTGCGTAAGGGGATCAACCACCATGCACACCTGCGCGTTCTGCCACTCCGACGCGACCCACTCGAACTTATTCCTGAACTTCATCTCGCAAGGCCCGCCGAAGTTCCGCATCTGTGCGGCATGCTACTTCGTGGCCGTCCGGCATGGCTACACAGTCGTGTGCGAAGACGGCGCGCCGCTGAAGCAAAAAGTCGCCTAACCCCCCGGCCCGAATCTCCCGCACTTTCTTGTAGGGCCCGACCTTTATGGTCGGGTCCGCTTGCCCCGTCGATTACGCGAGATTCACCGCAGCGGTGACAACGATGAACGCCGCGATGAAGACCATGGCCGCGCCGGTCACCCATCGGTCTGAACGGTCATTCTGAATCCACAGACTTGCAACGGCGCTTGCCGCCAAGAACGCATCGAACGGGAGCATCGGACCCAAGCCGAGCACGACTGTTATAAGAACAAGCGCGCACGAAAGTCCCAAAATGTAAATCCTCGTCACCTGCGGCCGACTTGCGGTCGGCAAGAAACGCGGCGTGCCTGCCCCGGCGATCAAACCACGATCGCGCGCCGTCGACCAGACGTGAAGCGTCGTCCATATCGCCGCGACAGAAAAGGCGCCTATGGGCGCCTCGTCGAGCGGTCTGCCGAGCGCGAGCCAAATCACGAGAATAGGCGCTGCCCAGATCGCGCCTCCGACGAGCGAATAGAACGGGGTGCTGCGTTTGAGCCACTCGTATACAGTCGCATACACGCCCACCACTGCGAGAACAAGGCCGGCCGGTCGCATGCCGGCTCCGCCCCACAATATTCCGGCACCGATCAGAATGAGTCCGAGTGCTATGGCCAGCGCCGTCCACGGGCGCACCTCGCCCGCTGGCAGCGGACGATCGGCCGTTCGCCGATCGCCGGCGTCGAGATCGCGATCGATGAACATGTTCAGCGCATTAGCCCCCGCCGCGACGATACAGCCTGCAAGCACAGCAAGTGCGACGACCCTGACGTCCGACAACGCCAGCGGCAGCGCCACGGCCGACGCGAGCGCAATGGCGCCGAGCAGGCGCGCTAACTTCGCCGGCTTGAGAAGCGCCAGATACGGTGCGACGTCAACGGTTGCGGACATCGTTGACAAGCAGTGCTATCGCGACGAACGCAAGGGCCCCGTCGTATGCGGTGAATACTGTAAAGTGGCGATACGCGTCGAACGCCGTGAACGAGATCCCGGCGAAC
>Ga0208219_1000841_pt1 | contig 10848 bp, 8 predicted proteins | sample NGESurshal072012_7_FD_184469 | JGI IMG/M metagenome (GOLD analysis project Ga0208219, IMG submission 184469) | Arctic peat soil microbial communities from Barrow, Alaska - NGEE Surface sample 53-2 shallow-072012 (SPAdes) | ecosystem: Environmental > Terrestrial > Soil > Wetlands > Peat ...
CTCGAGGTGGAGAAGCTTCGCCCCGTGGCGGTGCGCTGGCATGTCATGAGCCTCGCCATCCTGAACTCGGGCAAGGATGACATGCCCGAGCAGTACCAGGAGCTGATGCGCAAGGCCTGGGGCCCCGTGCGGGTCGCCATCGCCGCCGAGCAGAAGTTCGGGCCTGAGGTGCTCGGCCCGCTCTACACGGCGCTCGGCACCCGCTTCCATCAGGAGAAGGCCGAGCGGGACCGCGCCACCGTGGAGGCCGCGCTCGCCGAGGCCGGGCTGCCGCTGGACCTGGCGGACGCGATGGAGTCGACCGAGTACGACGAGGCGCTTCATGCCTCCCACGCCGACGGCATCGAGCGCGTCGGCTACGAGGTGGGCACGCCGATCATCTCGGTGCTCGGGACGGCCATCTTCGGGCCGGTCATCTCCCCGATTCCGCGCGGCGAGGCCGCCGCTAAGCTCTGGGACGGTGTCTTGCTGGTCGCGGGAACCGACGGCTTCTTCGAGCTCAAGCGGAGCCGCACCAGGGACCCGATCTTCGACTGAGCCGGCGGGCGGCGGCGCGCCCCGGGCCTGCCCGCCCGCGCCGCCGCTTACCGGTGCCCGGCTACGTCGATGGTCCAGGCGCAGTTGGCCAGGACCACCAGGGAGTGCGAGCCGACGTCGGAGTAGGTCCAGGCGCTCCCCTGCCCAGCAGCGCCCGCCGCATCCACGCTGACGCCCCCGCCGGCGTCGTTGCCCTCCCTGATCACCAGGCGGCCGCGCGGCAGGCGCGCCGCGCACTGGTAGGACCACCGCAGCTCCCACCGGCTGTGCGCGGCCACCGTGAACTGGCTGGTCGTCCGGTTTCCGGTGCCCACGAAGGTACGCAGCACGACAAGACTGCCGCTGGACGCCGGGGCGTGGTGAGCCTTCGCGCCGTGGCCCGGTAACGGCCGGGTCCGCTGGGGGTATCCCGCCGCCGTCGTGACGTGCGCCTCAGGGGCTGGCCCGGCCGCCTCGGCGACCAGGGCTACCGAGCCGATGATGAGGCATAATCCGGCGGCCCAGGCGCCGGCCGTGACGAACAGTCGCAAGGCGCGGTGAGCACGCATGCTCAGGGGCGCCGAGCCGCCGAATGGTGCCGCATGCTGCGGGCCACGAGGCGGCAGCCGCCACCCCTCCGGGGCCTGGTGAGTCATCCGCCTGCCCTTTGGTCGGTCGTCCCGGCCTTCAGTTACGGAATGTAACTGAAGGCTCGGTTACTTACAGAGAGCGTTGTATCACGAAATGCAGTGTCGTCCTGAGCTTACAAATGTTTTGCCTGGTAGAATGGCCTGCTGTCATTGGCCGCCGCGCGCCAAAGGCTTCAACGACCCAGCCAGCTCCGCGATTTCATGAACGTAAAGTAGTCGACAGTCACTTGACGTCTGGACATCTACCCGCGATCGGATCATCGGCGAGACCGGGACGACGGCGCGACTAGCGCGGTGCTGGCGGCGGTGCTGGCCGCAGGCCGCAGCGGACCGCCGGGGGGTCGTCGGGTGGCAGCCGGATAAGGCAGGATGGCGAGCATGCGTAGTAACTACATCGACGGCAACTGGACGCCGTCAGCGAGCGACGTCAGCGTCGATGTGATCAATCCGGCCACCGAGGCGGTCATCGACCGGGTCCCCGCCGGTCACCCCGCGGACGTGGACGCCGCGGTGGGTGCCGCCAGGGCCGCGTTCGCCAGCTGGTCGGTCACCTCGCCCGCGGAGCGGAGCCGTCACCTCGAGGCCGCCCGCGAACTTCTGGAGCAGCGCGCGGACGCGGTAGCCGCCGCGATCAGCGCGGACATGGGTTCGCCACTGGCCTTTGCCCGCGGCGTCCAGGTCGGCACGCCGCTGGCGGTGCTCGCCAGCTACGTCGACTTGCTGTCCAGTTATGACTTCGGCGGTGAGCGCGTCGGTAACTCGCTGGTCGTGCGCGAGCCGGCCGGCGTCGTGGGTGCCATCACCCCGTGGAACTACCCGCTGCACCAGATCGTCGCGAAGGTGGCGGCGGCCCTGGCGGCGGGCTGCACGGTGGTGCTCAAGCCCAGCGAGGTGGCTCCGTCCGCCGCCTACGAGCTGGCCGATATCTTCGCCGCGACCGAGCTGCCGGCGGGCGTGTTCAACCTGGTCAGCGGGACCGGACCCGTGACCGGCGAGGCTATCGCCGGGCACCCGGAGGTGGACGTCGTCTCCTTCACCGGCTCGGGTGCGGCCGGCCGCCGGGTGGCCGAGGTCGCGGCGGCCACGACGAAGCGGGTCACGCTAGAGCTGGGCGGCAAGTCCGCCAACGTGATCCTGCCCGACGCCGACCTGGCCACGGCCGTGAAGGTGGGCGTGGCCAAGGCGTTCGCGAACGCGGGGCAGACCTGTAACGCGCTGACCCGCATGCTGGTGCACCGCGATGCTTATAACGAGGCCATCGAACTGGCGGTGAAGAATGCCGGGCGCTACGTGCCAGGCGACCCGATGGCCGATGGCGTGCGGCTGGGCCCGCTGGCCTCGGCCGCGCAGCGGGACCGGGTCGTCGGCTACATCGAGAAAGGGCTGGCCGAGGGCGCCCGGGCGGTGGTGGGCGGCCCGCAGGCGCCGGCCGGGCCGACCTCCGGTTATTACGTCACGCCGACCGTCTTCGCCGATGTGACGCCGGACATGATCGTCGCTCAGGAGGAGATCTTCGGCCCGGTGCTGTGCGTCATGGCCTACGGGACCGAGGACGAGGCCGTGGACATCGCGAACGGAACGCCCTACGGCCTCGCCGCGGCGGTCTGGTCGGCCGACCAGGATCACGCCGTCGCCGTGGCCCGGAAGCTGCGCGCCGGGCAGGTCGAGATCAACGGGGGCGCCTTCAACGCGGTCGCGCCGTTCGGCGGATTCGGTCAGTCCGGCTACGGGCGCGAGCTGGGCGTGCCCGGCCTGGAGGAGTTCCTGGAGGTCAAGGCCCTGCAGTTCTGACCAGGCCGCCCGGACGCCGGCCCGGCCCGGGCGCTGGCCAAGTCACGATCACCGGCCCCGGCGCCGCGACCGCTTCCTGTGCTGGCGGGGCGCCGGTGGCACAGTGCCCCCCGCCCGGTCCGCGCCGGTCGGCCTGGCCTGGCGGGTATCAGCCGGAGTGGTTTCGGCTGGGGTGGTTTCGGCTGGGGTGGTTTCCGCCGGGCCGCCGTTGGCCGAGCGGCCTGGGGACACGGAATCGGCCGCCGCGACTGACTTGCCTGGAGGCACTGGCCTGGCTGGGGTCGCGGTGGAGGGCTCGGCGTCACCGTCCGGGTCGCGGCCGACATCCCTGGCTCGCATCGCCGCATCGACCGATATCTTCATGGCCGCCATATCGCTCCCGGTTCGCTGTGCCTGACCGCCCGCGCTGATCTCCAGTGTGCGCGCCGGCCTCAGCCGCCCGCTAGCCGCTCAGCAGAAGGGCGCCGCGCAGCCAGACAGGGGCGCTCGGCAGATGCCGGATACGGGTAGGTACCGGTACAGTGCCGGGCATCATGGTTGCCGGAATTGCCCAGCGAATCCTGTCCGTGGCCAAGGGGTTTGCGGAACGTTCGCGCGGCGTGCTCCGGCGTCAGTTCATCACCAGGAACCGCAGGCTCGGGCTCGTCCTCGCGCTGGCGGTCCTGGGCATCGGCGTGGCCGCCGCCAAGCAGACGGGGGAGTGGTTCGCGCCGGGCGTGCTGATCCTGCCGATCCTGGCGGGTGCCCTGCTGCTGTGGCCCCGCGCGCTCAGGATCTTGTTCTGTCTCGTCGCGGTGATGCTGGCCTACGACTGGTGGGCCGGGAAGGTGCGACCCGGTCCCGGCATCATCGCCACCATCGTGGTCACGGCGTTGTTCGCTGACGTCTTGGCCAGGACCAGGGCGAAGCTCGGCGTCCAGGGCTTGCGCGGCGATCAGATGCTGATCGAGTTGCGTGACCGGATCCGGATGCAGAGCAGGCTGCCCGCCCTCCCCGAAGGGTGGAAGTCGGTCTCGGTGCTTCAGCCAGCCGGGGGTGCTTCCTTCGGTGGCGACTTCCTGGTGTCCGCCTGCGATGGCAAGAAACTGCAGGTCGCCCTAGTGGATGTCTCCGGGAAGGGTATCGACGCGGGCACCCGGGCGCTGCTGCTGTCCGGGGCCTTCGGCGGCCTGCTCGGCTCGGTTCCGCCTGCCGATTTCCTGGCCGCCTGCAACGCCTACCTGCGCCGCGGCAATCCCGACGAGGGCTTCGTCACGGCGGTGCACATCGCCGTGGACCTGGCGACCGGGGAGTACGTCGTCTCGTCGGCCGGGCATCCCCCCGCCGCGCACTTCGAGGTCGGCAGCGGCCGGTGGCGCCTGACGGGCGCCCGCGGCATCGTGCTCGGGGTCGTCCCCGATCTGCGCAGCGTGCCCGACCGCGGCGCGCTGCGCCGCGGGGATGCCCTGATGCTCTATACCGACGGACTGGTCGAGGTGCCCGGCCGGGATATCGACGCCGGCATCGACCGGCTACTGGGTGAGGCGGATCACCTCATCGCGGGCGGGTTCGGGCCGGGGGCGGCGCGGCTCGTGCAGACCATGCAGGCCGGGCGCGCCACCTCTGATGACTGCGCGCTCGTGCTGATCTGGCGGGCGTGAGCGGCTAACCGGCCGGCATGACCTCAGGGGACCGGCTGTTACGCCGCAGCGCGTGCTCGGCGAGTGTGACCAGGACGTCCCGGCACGACTCGCGGCGTCGCGCGTCGCAGAGCACCACCGGGCTGTCGGTCGTGAGGTCCAGTGCCCGCCGGACCGATTCCAGCGGGTAGCGCCGGACGCCGTCGAAGCAGTTCACGGCCACGACGAATGGCATGTCGTTACGCTCGAAGTAATCCACCGAGGGAAAGCAGTCGGCCAGCCGGCGGGTATCCGCCATGACGACGGCGCCGAGTGCGCCGTAGGCCAGCTCATCCCACATGAACCAGAATCGCTGCTGGCCCGGCGTGCCGAAGAGGTAGACGACGAGGTCGCTGCGGATCGTGATCCGCCCGAAGTCCATCGCCACCGTGGTCGTTGACTTCTGCTCTACCCCGTCTAGCGAGTCGACCGCCTCGCCCCGCTCGCTCAGGAGTTCCTCGGTTCGCAGTGGCCGGATCTCACTTACCGAGCTGACCAGCGTGGTCTTGCCTGCCCCGAATCCGCCGGCGATCAGGATCTTGATCGTGACCGGGATACCAGCCGCCAGCAAGCCTGGCTCATATCCGTCGTAGGCCATCCGCGACATCCTTAAGGATCTTCGGGTCAGTCAGCCCGACGGGCGCCGGCCGGTGAATAGTGACAAGACCGCGTTCGCGCAGGTCGGAGAGCAGGATCCGGACCACTCCCAGCGGCAGGTCCAGGTCCGATGCCAGGTCGGCGGTCGGCGTGGGGACCCGGCAGCGCGCGAGCACCACGAGCTGCTCGGGCTCAAGCTGCGACAGGTCCAGCGACGAGCCGCGAACGGCGCAGACCAGCGCCAGCAGGTCGACCGTCTCGCCCGTAGGCCGAGTCCGGCCGCCGGTCAGTGCGTAGGGGCGCACGACTGGCCCGGCGTCCTGGTCCACCCATTGCTCGTCGGGCTGGTCGTCAGGCGGGAACACCGGGGATCACACTGCCTCGGCGGAGGGCGATACCGGCCGGGGGCTGACGCCCAGGTGCTCGCCCACCCGCTTCACCAGGACCGTCATCTCGTAGGCCACCAGGCCCGCATCCACGTTCGCGCCCGCCAGGACCGCCAGGCAGCTGCCCTCGCCCGCTGCCGTCACGAACAGGAACGCGGCCTCCATCTCGATAACGGTCTGCCGGACCGCTCCGCCGCCAAAATGCTGACCCGCCCCCCTGGCCAGGCTCTGGAAGCCGGCTGCGACGGCGGACAGGTATTCGGCGTCCTCGCGGGTCAGCCCGGCCGATGAGCCGATGGCTAGGCCGTCCCGGGACAGGATCACCGCCTTGTCGATGTGCGTGACCCGCGTGACGAGGTCATCCAGGAGCCAGTCCAGCTGTCCACTGTGACTCATGTTGGGTCTCCCCCTGCCGCTCTTAGTCGGCGGTCGTTCGTTACTGGCCGGCTTCGTCGGTGGCGCCGCCGCCGTCGGGCGCGGCGTCGGCGCCGGGCGGCAGGTCGGCGTCGCTGGACCTGCCGAGCTCCCAGCCGCGCTGCAGCGCGGCCATCGTGTTCCTGGCGGCTTCCGGTGATGCCTGCCGGGGCTCACGGGCGGGCCGGGTGTCTTCTGGCTTTCGGGTCTCGCGCAGTTGCGGCGCGAGGCTAGCCTGTCGGACCCGGACGGGCAGGCCGAGATCACCTAGATCACCTAGATCCCCCAGTTCCGCCGTGGTGACGCGGGCGTCCAGGTCGGCGGGCTCCGACCCGGACAGGACCGGCTGGGCCCAGGGAACCTGGCCGGGCCAGCCGCCCTCATCCCGGCCCGGCAAGGGGGTGGCCGGGGCGGGCGCGGCGGTCTCGCGAGATGCGGCCTCAGCGGTTTCGCGCGCCGGGGCCGGGGCCGGGTTCGCGGGCGGCAGCGCGGCGACTGTCGAGCGCGGCGCCGGCGTCCAGTAAGAATCCGACCCGGCGGCCGACGCGCCCCCGTTGGTGCCGTGGCCGTTGCCTGTGTTGCCGTTGCCTGTGTTGCCGTTGCCTGTGTTGCCGTTGCCTGTGCTGCCGTTGGTTGCGCGGGCCTCGGCCAGCGCGGCGTGACGGCCGCCTATCGGCAGTGCGCGGCCCTCCGCACCGATGGAGGGAACCTGCTCGAAGGCGCCCTCGTCCACCACCAGGCTTACCGGGATGATCACGATGGCGGACGTGCCGCCGAAGGCCGACGGCCGCAAAGTGATCTTGATGTCATGGCGGGCGGCCAGGCGGCCGGCGATGAACAGCCCTAGCCGGTCGCTGCCAGACAGGTCAAACGCTGGCGGGTTGGACAGGTTGCGGTTGATCTCCGTCAGTCGATCTTCGGTAATACCGAGCCCGCGGTCCTCTACCTCGACGGCGAAGCCGCGGCCCACGATGTCTCCCTGGATCCGCACCGGAGTGTTCGGCGGCGAGAAGACCGTCGCGTTCTCGGCGAGCTCAGCGATCAGGTGGATGACGTCGGCGACGGCCGAGCCGGCCAGCGCGGCCTTGCTCCGCACCTCGACGCGGATCCTGGTGTAATCCTCGACCTCCGCCACCGCGGCGCGCAGCACGTCCATGAGCGGGACCGGGTGCCGCCAGCTCCGGCCGGGTGATTCGCCGGACAAGATGATCAGGCCCTCGGCGTGCCGGCGCATCCGGGTGGTCAGGTGGTCGATGCGGAACAGGTCCTCGAGCTCCTCCGGCTCGTTCGCCCGGCGTTCCATGCCATCCAGCAGCCGCAGCTGGCGGTGCAGCAGGACCTGGCTCCGGCGGGCCAGGTTGCGGAAGACGTCGCTGACGCCCCGGCGGAGGTTTGCCTCGTCCACGGCCGCCTCGATGGCGGTCCGCTGCACGATGTTGAAGGCCTGCCGCACCTGATCAATCTCGTCCGCGCTGGACTCGACCGGGGGTGCCTCGGCGGCGACATCGACGGTCTGGCCGTCCCGTAGCCGCTGCATGACGTCCGGCAGCCGGTCATTGGCCAGCTCCAGGGCCGACTGCCGGAGCTCGCGCAGTTGACGTAGCAGGCCACGGCCGATGAAGAGCGAGAACAGCACCGAGGCGATGATCGCCAGCAAGCCGAGGCCACCGGCCAGGATGAGGCCGATCAGCGTCGTCTTGGCGGAGGACTTCACCTGCGCCACGATCGCGAGCGTGCCCTGGTTAAGCATCTTGCTCAGCCCGTTACCGTACCCGGTAACGGCGTCGGCCCAGGGGCGCAGCGCGACCGGCGGAATGCCGTGCCGGACAGGCGTGCGGATGATCGTGTTCTCGAGGTGCGCGAGGGTCGCGGCGGACTTCGGGGTCACGTACTTGGCGTAGAGGTCGTGGGAAGTCGAGTCCAGCTGCGGCAGCGCCTCGGAAATCAGGAACCGGCGCAGCCCGACGAGCTGAGCGAACTGTGCCCGGTCGGCCGCGGGAAATGATCCCGCCGCCGCATCGCCGACGTACAGGTCGCTCTCCTCCAGCAGGAGCTGCGCGCCTTCATCCATATTGGTCTGCTGGAGCGCGGTGGTGACGATCGACTGGCGGATGCCCGTCTTCTGGATCGCCTGGTAGATCACCCGGTAGCCATCGGTGACAAGGGCGCTGTACTCGTCGGTCGCCGTCTGCCTGGTGATGCCGTTCGCCGCGACACTCGCGCGCAGGCCGACCAGGCCGGGCATGCCCTTGGTGGCGTTGATCAGCGTCGCGGCCATTGACTTCTCCAGGGCCGACGCGTTGGCCGCGATAGGACCGGACATGCTGACGCCCTCGAACTTCTTGAGCGCGACGTTGGTCAGGGCTTGCTGCTTGTTGTACTTGGTGAGTCCCTGGCTGGTCGGGCTCACGAGGTAGGCGACGGCGAGGCTGCGCTCAGCGTCTAGCTGCTTCATCAGGTTGCTGGTGGGCGTGACCGTCACGTCGGCGACAGTCCCGGCCCGGGCCAGGTCGATCGCCGTTCGGAACGTCCCCGTCGTGGCATAGGAGTAGACCCCGATCAGCGAGACGAGGGGGATCAGTACGAGCAGGAGGACCCGAAAGCGGATGGACTTGTGACGCAACCCCATGGCTGTAGCCCCGGTGTGAGAAGTGGGAGAGGAATCCCTACGTGACAGGTGGGTCATGCGAAGATTTCGTAGCTTAACATCCTATTAATCTTCGCCGTGAAGAAACTGTACGAATTATTCCGAACCTTTCCTAGGTGCGATACCACCACCGAGACTGCGTGCTTTGCGACGAATAGCCGAAAAGGGTAAAGATAGGCCAAGATGCGGTAGGTACGTTTCGTTACGTTTCCCTACGTTTCGTCAATATTTCGGTATATCGGACCTGAGGTAGGCCGCGCGGGCGGCCGCCACGGCCGCCCGGCCCGGCGAGGGCGCCCCGCGGGGCGGCGACGCCGGGCGGTGCGGCGACGCCGGGCGGGGCGGCGACGCCGGGCGGCCGGCCGGCCCCAGGCGGGTCGCCGGGCGCCCTCGCCGGGCCTGGCGCGGCTCGCAGATATGACGCTGACGTCAGTAATGAATTTGACGCGAGCGGATTTCGGAATCACGGCGCAGTCGTGCACGTCGGCTGGCGAGCCAGCATAATGGGGGCGGCCGCCGGCCCAGCGCGGTCTGGCAGTTTCTCTGCGTGAACACGACGCAGACGTCATCTGACGCCGATGTCATTATTTGCCTTCATTACCAAACTGTGCGAAAAATAGGGGCCGTGGCGCGCGACGGTACGCGAATGAGCGAGAAGTTCCTCTGGGTGCAGCAGGACGATGCTGCCCGCAGCGACGCGATGATGACGCGTTCTACCAGGGAGAACTTCCCCGTCGCGCTGCGCATGTTGCCGGCCGGGCGGCGCCGCCACCTCATGGCCGTATACGGCTTCGCGCGGATAACTGATGACATCGGGGATGAGGCGCCGCCTGCCGAGCGTCCGCGCCTGCTGGACGAACTAGAGGCGGATCTGCTCCGGCTTAATGGAGGGGAGCCGCGGCTCCCGGTGATTCGAGCGCTGGCGCCTACCGTGCGCGAGCTTGGGGTGCCGGTACAGCCCTTTCTTGATCTGATCGCCGCTAATCGACAGGACCAGATTGTCGTCAGGTACCAGACGTTCGACGATCTGCTCGGGTACTGCAAGCTGTCCGCCAACCCGATCGGGCGGATCGTGCTCTATGTTTTCGGCGCCTACTCGCAGCCCCGGGCAGAGCTCTCCGACCGGGTCTGCACGGCGCTGCAGCTCGCCGAGCACTGGCAGGACGTCGCAGAGGACTGCCGAGCCGGCCGCATCTACCTACCGGCCGAGGACCTCGGGCGCTTCAGGGTCAGCGAGGCCGACCTGGCCGCCACGGCGGCGACGGTCCCGCTCAGGGAGCTGATGACCTTCGAGACCCAGCGCGCCCGGCGGATGCTGGACGACGGCGCGCCGCTGGTCGGGACGCTGCGCGGCATGTCGCGGATCGCGGTCGGCGGTTATGTGGCGGGTGGCCGGGCCGCGCTGGCCTCGATCGCGGCCGTTGGGTATGACGTCCTGTCCGCCCAGGCCGTGCCGGCCAAGCGCAGGCTGGCGGCCGAGCTGGTCGCCACGGTGGTGACCGGGCGATGAGCGCCGTGGCACCGCCATCGCCGGACGTGCGCGCGGCCTACCAGCACTGCCAGCAGGTGACCACGACGCAGGCGCGCAACTTCTCCTACGGCATCGCGCTGCTGCCCGGCGACAAGCGCCGGGCGCTGTCGGCGGTATATGCCTTCGCTCGCCGGATCGACGACATCGGCGACGGCGACCTCCCCTCCGGCGACAAGCTGGCCGCGCTCGAGCAGGCCCGCGGCCAGGTGACCGAGCTGGCCAGCGGCCCGGCCGGGCCGCCAGCCGATCCGGTCCTGCTCGCGCTGGCGGATGCGGCGAGCCGCTTCCCCATTCCGGTGGTCGCATTCGGCGAGCTGATCGACGGCTGCGAGGCCGACGTGCGCGGAACCAGCTATCAGACCTTCGGCGAGCTGGAGCACTACTGCCGGTGCGTCGCCGGCTCGATAGGCAGGCTGTCGCTGGGCGTGTTCGGGTCCGCTGATCCAGCTGCAGCCCAGCCGCTCGCGGACGCTCTCGGCGTAGCGCTGCAGCTGACCAACATCCTGCGCGACATACGCGAGGACCTCGGTAACGGCCGGGTCTACCTGCCGGCGGAGGACCTCGCGCGGTTCGGCTGCACGCTGACCCCGGGTCGCGACCCGTCGTCAGGCGACCCCGCGGATCTCGAACGACTCATCAGGTTCGAGGCGCAGCGGGC
>Ga0208219_1000844_pt1 | contig 10838 bp, 6 predicted proteins | sample NGESurshal072012_7_FD_184469 | JGI IMG/M metagenome (GOLD analysis project Ga0208219, IMG submission 184469) | Arctic peat soil microbial communities from Barrow, Alaska - NGEE Surface sample 53-2 shallow-072012 (SPAdes) | ecosystem: Environmental > Terrestrial > Soil > Wetlands > Peat ...
TTGTGGTGGATCAACTGCAGGTACTTGGGCTCGATGTCCATCCCGGCCACGGCGTGGCCGTCGACGAGTTCGACCGAGGTGACCTTGCCGATCTGGATGCCGGCGATATCGACTGCCTGGCCCTGGCCCGGGGTGACCGCCTGGGCGGTGGTGAACTCTCCGCTGATGTGGGCAAATTCTTCGCCGACGAAGGGAAGCCATGACGGCAGCGAGGCTTTCTGCTGGATGAAGATCCCGAGCATCATCGCGATGCCGGCGATCGCCAGCACGACGATCGCGATCGTGTCTTTGCCGCGACCGCGGGCCTGGCGCCTCAGCGAGGTGGTGAAGTGCCGCATGCGGCCGACTTTGGGGGTCTGCTCGCTCATGGTCCTGCCGCCGCCTGTGGGTCAGGGGGTCCAGGCTGGCTGAGTGGGCCGTTTACATCCGGCGGTGAATTCTTGTAGCAACGCACGTCAGGCTTCTTAGGCGGCTGACCGCCCAGCTGGGGCTGAACCCCGGCTGGCGTTGCAATCGTGTGGGCCCAGTAGTAACGGTCGGTGTACTGGATCCCGTTCGGATTGGGGGTGCCGACGAGCTGGGGGCCGCCACCTGCCTGAGCTCGGAGGTAGGGACCGTTGCCGTCGAAATTCTGGCTTTCGCCGGCGAAGTTGACGAGGTTGTAATAGAACTCGCGGTAGTTGGGGCCGCCGGTGCTGAACTGGTCGTTGATCGTCTCGTTACCGGTCGGGACCAGGACCTTGGTCGTGCAGACGCTGAGCTGGTTGGTCTGGGGAAGGGCGCTGACCTTGCCCGCCTGAGTGGCGCCCGCAAGACCTGGAGTCGATTCACGGAGCAGCCTCGCGGAGCCGCCTCCCTCTTTGGCGGAGAGCAGCGGCCGAACCTGCTTGAGCCATGGGCGTCCGGCGGAGATCAGACCCGGCAGTTCGGCGATCGCCGGCGTCAGAACAATCGCGTAAGTGCGCAACGGCGGCAGGGTGCGGTTGAGGCTGACCAGCGATTTGCGACCGACGCTCAGGGCGGGCGCCAGGCGATGGACGGTGGTGGCGAGGTTCGTCGACTGGGCCGCGAGGGCGCCGGTGAAGACGTTGAAGTTGGTGATCAGGCCCTGCAGGGCCGTCTCGTTCGCGGCGAGGGCGCCAAAGGTGCGACCGGCGCCGGCGACGAGCCGTGAGAGATCGTGCTGCTGTGTGCCAAGGAGCGCATTGGTGACCTGGGCGCTGTAGCGGCCGGCGGGACCGCCGTAACGGAGGGCGCCGTTGAGCCCTTCGGCTCCGGTCTTGCCCTGAACCTCGGGTAGCTGTGTCGCGTCTTCGGCGGCGGTCGGCTTGTGGGTGTAGGCGACCCCCAGGCCCTCGAGGAAGCGGCTGAGATCGGCGCGGACAGGCGACTGCAGGGCAGTCAGAACTTCGTCGAGCTGAGCTGCGGTAGAGGTGTGGCTGACCGGAATCGTGTCGCCGCTTCCCATCTCAGGCGCGCTCGGGCTGCCCGGGTCGAGGTCGATGAAGAAGTTGCCCTCGAGGAAGATCCGCGGGCGGATCTCGGCAAAGGCATCGCTGTGGATCGGGCGGCCGTCTTCTTCGACGGTGAAGGTGACGTCGGTGTCGTTGCCGTCGCGGCTGGTCGAGATCACCCGGCCGACTTCGACGCCGGCGATCCGGACCGGCGAGTTGAGGGCGATGTTGGCCGAGTTGGAGAAGGTCGCCTTCAGCTCGTAGCCGTAGCTGGTGAAGGGCACATGCCCGGTGAAGGCCAGGTAGGGGCCGACGGTGAAGATGACGATGAAGATGACCGCGATCAGGGCGTTGCTCGGTCGCCACTTGAAGCGGCGTTTGGTCGCGCCCTGCCTGGTGTCGCGCTCGGGCAACCGGCTCATTCTTCGCCACCCTTGCTTTTGAGCTGGCCGGCTGTCGTCGTTCCCTGATTGCCCGGCGCGTTGCCAATTACAGTCCGCCCGACTTCGTAGTGCTCGTTGCCAGCCTCGCACTCTTCGGGCTGGCCAGGAGAAGCCGTGTTGGGGTATGGATTGTAGTGGAGGTGGTTTGGAGGTGTGGGACCATTGGCCGGCGCCGATGCGGGAGAGCCCTCATTGTTCGGGCCTTCGGGTGGGGTCGGAGAGATGAAGCTGAGCCATGTGCCGACTCCATTGCCTTCTCCCGAAGCGCTCGCGACATTCCTAAGAAGCAACGTGAGGTAATTGCAAGTCGTCTGGGCCGGTACAACAAACTTGAGCGTCGGTTCAAGGATGTTGTTGGTGTCGATCAGCAGGTTGAGGCCGTTGAAGACGCCTGGCGAAGCCTGGAAGTCAAGCAGCGCGTCGGCAGTCGGGACGAGCTGTGCATTGAAGACCGGCGAGGCGTTCAAAACCGGGACGCCTGCGTGGAGGGCGGCGGCGATCGTCGGCGATGTTCTGGCAAGAGCGGCAGCGCCGGGTTTGAACGCCGTGAAGAAGCGCTGGGATTCGCGCAGGAACGGGCGCAGAACCGGCAGGTCGGCGTTGGCGGTGTCCAGGGTCGAGGGGCCCTTGACGATCGTTTCCTGGATGAAGGGCCGGGAGACGTGGGCGAAGGCGCCGAAGGTGCGGTCGAGGACGACGAAAAGGCTCGCGTTCTCGTTAGCAACCGGGGCGACGGTGGCGTTGAGGTTCTCCAGTGCCCGCCAGAAGCCGGCGAAGTTGGTGCTGGGGGCGACGATGTCGCTCAGGACCGGCTCGGCGTGTTCGACCAGCTGCCGGGCGGCGCCGATGGCGCCGTTGATCTGAGGGCCGCGGCCGGCGAGCGCGTTGCCGAAGCCGGCCTCGGTGCGACGGATGGCGAGGCGGGTTTTTTCGTCGAACATGCTGAAGAACTGATCGATGTCGACTGGTTCGGGACGGGCGGCGGAGGTGGGGATTGTTTCGCCGGCGGCAAAACCCTTGGACGAGTTGCCGGGGATGATCTGCAGGTACTTGAGCCCGAGAGCCGACTTCGGGCGGATGATCATCGTCGAGTCGACCGGCAACGGTTCGGCGTCCTTGTCGAGGCTGAGGCTGAGCTTGGCGGCGAATTTCCCGTTGCCGAGCTGAACCGGGACGACGGACTTGACGATCCCGACCCGGACGCCGCCGATCCGCACCTCGTTGCCTTTGACCAGGGCGTCGGCGTTGGGCACCTCGGCCGAGAGGTTGTAGGTGGAGACGAAGGGCAAGCCGTTGTTGGCGTTATAGGCGAGGAAGACAGCGACGATCACAACCAGCACGGTGACCGCGCCGACCAGGATCGGGCTGCTCGCGACTCCCTGAATTCCTCTGCGATTTCTCATGGGCCGAGGAGGTAGTTGAGGAGGGCGCGCTGCGGGGCTGACGCCGGGCCCTTGGCGCCCAGCTGCCGGCTGTTGCCGAGAGATGGAGGAGGGCCGGTAGGGGCGGGGGCGGCAGGTGACAGCGCGTTACTGCTCCCGGAGCCGCCGGATGGCGCCACCGCACCGCCGCTCGCACCCTGCAGCTCCTCCTGGATGCGCCTGTAGAGCGCGGCGGCGCTGAACGATGCAGATTCATTTTTGGCGTTCTTGCCGGTGAACTGCGCGACACAGCCACTCTGTCGGGCGGTTTCGTAGTTGAGGCAGTTGGACAGATTGACCGCGCTGCGGGTGAAGTGTCCGTATTTGTCGAAACCGTTGGAAGTGCCGGTGATGTTGTAGATCAGTTCGACCAGATCATCAAAGCCGCCGGTCTTCTTGGTGTTGACGAGCAGCTTGGCGAGGTTGGTCGTCGGTGAGACGCCGGCGAGGGCGAGGTCGCGGGCCTTGCGCACCACCGGGTCGGTCGCGCGCAACTTCGGCCCTGCCACTTCGCCGGTCGCTCCGAGTGACTTCAGGGCCACCGTCGAGGCTTCCGTAAAGGGAGTCAGCGTCCGTGTCGCATCGGTCAGCGACGGGGCCGCCCTACCGAAGTCGGAGAAGACCGGGGTGGCGGCGTCGGAGAAGCCCTGCAGGCTGCGCAACGTGAGCCGGAACTCGCGCAGGAACGTGGGGAACTTGCGCAGCGATGCTTCCAGCGCGGGGCCCTCTTCGGAGCTGGCCTGGGCGGCGGCGCCGGAGTTGACGAGGAAGCCGGCGACGTGGGCCCGTTCGCGTGAGAGCGGGCCCAAGATCGTCTCGGAGTCGCTCGCCAGCTGGGCGAGCTGGTCACGCTGGGCGTTGAAGATGCCGAGTAAGCGGTCGACATCGCGCAGGACCGGGTTGGCCCGCTTGACGACGACTTCGAGGTCCTTGCCGCGGCCGGCGAGGCCGGCCCCCAGTTCGTTGAGGATGAGCCGGAAGCGCTGGGCGTAGGGCAGGGTCTGGATGTCGTTGATCAGGTCGGGATCGACGCTGGTGCTGTTGTTCTCTAGCGGCAACAGGTACTGCCCGGCGCCGGGCTTGCCGGAGGGGATTTTCTTCAGCGGTGGCGGTAGCGGCGAGCCGGGCGCCCTTGGCAGGGTCGGCTGGCAGTCGACGAACTTCTCGCCGATCAGCGACTGCGGGCGAATCAGGCAGCTGGCGTCGCTGCGGAAGTCCTGAAAGCCGGGGTTGGCGATTTCCATGACGATGATCGCTTTGCCGGGAACCGCCTTTGGCTTGCCGCCTTCGTAGCTGTCGATTTCCCCGGGCTCGGAGACGGTGACCGATGCGATTTCACCGACGTTGGCCCCGGCGACGCGGACCTGCTCCCCTTTGACCATGAAGCCGCCGTTGTCGAAGGCGGCGCGGACCGTGTAGCCGCTGCTGCTGCCGCCACCCGAGACGAGCAGGACAATCGCCACCACGATGGCGGCGAAAACAGCTGCGGCTATGACTTTCCCCCTCATGGTCCCGGGGGCGCATCGGCCGGGTTGCATTCGGACGGGTTCACGCCCGACCCACCCCAGGGCGGGTCGATGAAGGGATTGGAGCCGTCTGGGGCGGGCTGCGTCGCCCCGCCGGGACAGTGACGGAATGTGTGAGGCACGTTGAAGGGTTCGAACTGCTGGCTGGAGGGAGTCGGTTCGAGGGTCCCACTAGAGGGATTGCGGCTGAAGAGGTTGAGGTCCGCGGGCTCGAGGCGAGCGTAGTGACCGTTTGCGTCGTAGTAACCCGTAACCTGGCCCAGCTTGGCGATGCCGTTGACTAGGTCGGGCGTGTAAGCCCGGGCGAAGTTGAGGTTCGGCTGAAAGGCGGCGATCGCGTCCTCGGCGTGTGGGAAGGCCTTGGCCGCGCGCTTGTGGACGTCGGGAATCGCCGCCAGCAGTTCGTTGGCGTCGTTGGCCTGCCCCTGCCGGTTCACCGTCAACCGCAGGTTCCTGAAGACCGGCACCGCTTTGGAGACCACCGGGCGCAGTTCGCTGAGGAAGGGAGCGAGTTCCTTCGTCGCCGGCTTCGCCGTGTCGACCAGCGGTTCGAGGTCGTCGAGAGCGGCGCGCAGGTTGACGAAGGTCGTGTTGCTCTGGCGGAAGAAGGGGGGCAGCAGCCGCAGCGAGCGATCGAGGGCGGCGCTCTGGGTGGCGATCGCGCCGAAGGCGGTGTTCGCGTTGGAGACCGCGCTGGAGAGTTCGTCGCCACGCTGGGCGACCACGGTGCTGAGCTTGCTCGAGCTGACGACAAAGCGCTGGAACAGATTCTGGTCGGCGTTCAGCTGCTGCGCGAAGGCGCTGGTGCGGTTTAGCGCCGGGCCGAAGTACTTGTAGGTCTGATTCGCGTCCTTGGCGCGGCCGGCATAGATCGCCGCGTTGCCCTGGATGAACCGGCTGAGGCCGTGCTGCACGGCCGGCGGGAAGGTGTTGAAGAGCTGGTCGATGTCGATCGGGGTCGTCGTCGAGGCGAGGCCGAGGGTCGCGCCTTCGTCCAGCGCCGGTTCGCTGTTGGGACCGGGACTGACCGAGATGTAGTGGTTGGCGACGCCGGAGAGCGATGTCGCGCGGATCACCGCGGTCGTCCCCTCGTGCAGCTGCTGGCTGACATTGACCTTGACGCTGGCAAGGTTGTTATCGGTGAGTTCGATGCTTTCGACCGAGCCGACCGGGGAGCCGCCGATCAGGACCTGGTTGTCGGGGACCAGCTGGCTCGCGTTCTGGAAGAGGAGGGTGTACTTGTAGCCACTGCTGCCGCCGAAGAAGACGAAGCCGAGTGCGATAACCACCGCGGCGAGAGCGACGATGACCCCGATCCGCGCTGGGGAGAGCCCCCGGCTGGGCGCCGAACTTTTCTCCTCGCCTAAGGGTTTAGCAGCCACGGGTCGTCGCTTAATCGTTCCCCGGCCTCCGACCCGGTGGAACGGGCGGAAGAATCGTATCCGAGCGCGCCGTCGTCACGCCTGCGCCAGGCAGGGACTTAACTCGAATTCAACGCGCTGCCGAGGCGTCACAGCGCGACCTCAGACATCGAACCGTGGGAGGACGCGGCCCAAGCTGCGCGGGAACCACCAGACCCTGTCGCCGAGTAACAGCATCAAGGCAGGCAGCAGGACGATGCGGATCACGGTCGCGTCGAGCAAGACCGCGACGGTGAGGCCGACGCCGAGCTGGCTGACCGTGGCCACCGGCGCCCCGGCGAAGACGACGAAAACGGCCATCATGATCGCCGCCGCGCCGGTGATCACCCCGGCGGTTTTCTGCAGTCCGAACTCGATTGCCGCGGCATTGTCGCCGTGCGCCTCATAGTGCTCGCGCATGCGCATCAAGAGGAAGACCGCGTAGTCGATCGAGAGCCCGAAGACGATGCCGAAGATCATCACCGCGCCAACCACTTCGACGTAGGCATGGCCGCCGAGCGGCAGGTCGTCGGGCACGTAGCGGAGCAGAGTGAGGACCCCGAAAGCGACCGCGACGGTGGCGAGGTTGAGCGCGACCGCGAGCACGGCGAGCAGGACGGCGCGCAGGACCACGATCAGGACCAGGAGCGTGACCAGGGTTATCGCGGCGACGACCAGCGGGATCCGCGCCCGGGTGATGGTGTTGTAGCCATTGAGCTGAGCGGCGCCACCGGCGACTCCGGTTGTGAGGTCCGCTTCCTTGCCGAGAGCGTCGGCATCTGCCTGGAGTTTGTGGCCCAGGGCGATGGAGCCGGGCGTGTTGAACCCGTAGCGGGAGATGACCAGCGTCGAGGCGGCCTGTCCGCCGTGGCGGAGGTCGATCGTCGCGCCCGCCGCTTCGCGCGACGCTTTGGGGGCGCCGTCAAGCGCGGAGAGGACAAAGTACCCGGAGTTGAAGAGGCCGGGAGAAGAGCGCCGGACGTTGCCGATTTTGTTTTTCAGTTTCACGTTGTTGGCGATCACTCGGACACTGGCGCGGCGCAAACCGGACTGCAGCGGATACGAACGGCTGAAGCCGTCGGCGAGGCTGCGTTCAAGTTCGGAGGCGCCGTCGCCGAGCTGCGAAAGGCCGCCGACGAGGCTGACCGCGCCCGAGGCGAGGCGCGCCAGCCCGGTTTCGAGGCCCCGGGACTGAGTGGCAAGGCGAGCGGATCCTTTTCTCAGCTGGTTGCCACCCCCTTCGATTTTCTGAAGGCCGTCGGAGAGACGGATCGCGAGTGAGGACAGACGCTTGAGTTTCTTGATTTCGGAGACCAGCGCCGCCGTGATCTGCTGCGACTGTTCGAGGTCGTCCAGCAGCCTGGTTTTGAGCGCGGCGAGTTCGACCGGCAACCCGGCGTAGCCGACGGCGTACGGCTGGCCACTGACCGGATCGGTGCCGGTGACCGCGGCCGTCGCCTGACGCACGGCGGCGAGCACGCTCGGATATTCGGGATCCGTCTGGCCGACGGTCATCTGGCCGAGTTTCTGCAGCGCCGCTTTGAGCTGCTGTTCGGCCACCAGGGCGGGGGCTTCCAAGGTGGGCAGCGTCGTGTTCGCGTCTTTATTGAGGGATTTCTGCTCCTTGCGCGAGCGCGACAGCGCATTGATCTTCAGGCTGGGAATGACGTCGTGGAGGTTCAGCTTCAAGGTCAGCCCCCCGAGTGCCGCCCGGTGCTGGGCTTTCGCGAGTTCGCTGGTGCCTTCGGCGAACTTGTCGAGCGCCCCCACCGCGCGCTGGCTGCCCGAGCTGGCGAGGGCGAGCCCGTGCGAGATCGAGAGAGCGCCGTCGCCCGCCCGCTCGGAGCCGGTCGCCAGCAACCCGGCGCCCGCCGATGCCTGCGAAATGCCGGCCCGTAGCTGAGCGACGCCTCCGGCGGCGCGATTGAGGTTGCCGCCAAGGCTTTTCAGCTGGTGCAGCGGCCCATATTCTTCGTTCGAGGCGAGGACGGCGTTGCCGGTTTTCTGCAGGGGCGCCACCCGGTGAGCGACTCGTGCCGGCCCGATCACCGCCCGGACCCCGGGGTCGGAGGCGATGCTGCGCTGCAGGTGGGTGAGGGCCGCGAGGCTGGCGGGGTCGGTGATCGCCCCGTGCTTGGTCGTCGCGACGACGATGAAGGGGGCGTCCCAGCCGGAGCCGAAGGCCTGGTCGATAAGTTCGGCTTCCTGTCTTACCGGGTCGCTCTTCGGCAGCTGTTCGGTGCTCGGCGGGCCGGTCTTCAGAGCGATCGCCGGGCCGGCCAGGAAAAGCAGGACGGCGCCGATCAAAAGGGTGACCGCGGCTGGGCGGCGTAGGGCGCCTTTGACGAATCTCATCAGCCGCGAGCGACCGTCGGACGCCTTGCCGATACGCCAGCGGTCGAGATTGTGGCCGACGAGGACCAGCAGCGCGGGGGCCACCAGGTTCGAGACGAGGACGCTCAGCACCACCACCATCGCCACGGTCTCGGCAAGGGACGCGAGCAGGGATCCGGGCAGGATGAAGAGCGAGACCAGCATCGAGAGCAACAAGGTGCTGCCGGCGAAAGCCGTGGTGCGCCCGGCGGTGCGGCGCGTGGTGGTCGCCGCGTCCAGCGGATCGGCGCCGCCCGCCAGCTCCTCCCTAAAGCGGGAGACCATCAACAGCGCGTAGTCGACCCCTAAGGCGAGCCCCATCATCGTGCAGACCGTGAGCGCAAAGGCGTCGATGTCGAGCCAGTTGGTGAAGAAGACGAGGATCCCGCGTGAGGAGACGACGGTTATGGCGCCGAACGCGAGCGGAATCCCCGCCGCTATCGGAGAGCGGAAGACCAGCAGCAGGACGATCAGCAGGATCGGCAGAGCCAGCAGCTCGCCATGCTCGCTGGCGCTGATCGACTTCTCCTGAAGCTCCCTGGAGATCGACGGGTAACCGGCCTGGGTGGCGCGCACCGGCGCCCTGACGTGTCTTTTCAAAAGCGCGTTGAGTTCCGGCACCGTTTCGTTGACGGCTTCCTTGATGTCAACGTGGTAGTTGGCGATGATCAGCGCCTTGCGCGGGGTCGGGCGCAGGGCCTGCACGGATCCGCGATCCCACGGGGAGAGCGTGCTGACCCTCGGATCCCGTCGGAGGGCGCGGACGAGGGCCGGCCCCTGGCGGTCGATCGATTTCCCCGGCCCGCGCAGAAGGATCGCGAAAGGCTGCGAATCGCCGAAGTGTTCCCGCAGGATCTCGTTCGCGCGAGAAGCGGGGGAGCCGGGGATGTCGAGCGTGGTCGGCGTCAGGCTCTGCTCGACATTGGTGCCGACCACCGCGAGAGCGATTAGGATCGCGGCGGCGGCGGCCAAAGTGCGCTTTGGATAGCGCAGCGACAGGGGCGGCTTCCGCTCCCCCTCCTTCCGCGCGCTATCGAGCCTTCCCCTGCTCCTCCTCAAGGACACCGGTGGTAGTTTGACTGTTGGGAAGGCAGAAGGAGCGAACCGTTGCGGAAGACTTTGTTAAGAGCTGGGATCGTTGCCGGCGTCGTGGGTCTGGTCGTCGCGGGCAGCGCTTACGCGTTTCGGGTTCAGGTCGGAAAGGTCATCGTCATCGGCGGCGGTGGCTTTTCGCCGGCGACGTTGCCCAAGGACAGAGACGCCCCGATCAGGCTGCACGGCTACGGCAAAATCGAGACCACGGACGGCAGCGCCCCCTCGCCGCTGAAGAAGCTGGTCTTCGAGTTCGACAAGCATGGCTCGGTCGAGACGCGGGGGCTGCCGGTCTGCAGAAAGGCCCAGCTCGAAAACACCGATACAGCGGCGGCGCGCAAAGCCTGCGGGGACGCGATCGTCGGCAAGGGCGTCGGCACCGCGGTGGTCAACTTCCCCGAACAGAAGCCGATCGTCGCCAGCTCGCCGTTGACGATCTTCAACGGCCCTCCCAAGAACGGCAACCCGACGATCTTCGTCCATGCCTACCTCGACGTCGGCGGACCGTCGACCTTCATCGTTCCAGTCACGATTCAGAGAATCCATGACGGACGCTACGGCTTCAAAACCGAAGCTGAAATCCCCAAGATCGTCAACGGCTACGGAACCCCGCTGTATGGGCGATTGTCGATCGGCCGCACCTGGAGGTACAAGGGGAAGACCCTCAGCTACGCCAACGCGCGCTGCGCCGACGGCCGGCTCCAGGCCAAGGCTCAGCTCACCTTCAAAGACGGCACTTTCCTGCAGGGGACCGTGTTCAAGGCCTGCCAGGTCAAGAAATAGCCGCGGCCGGCCCGTCGCGCTAGCCTGGGCATGGGTATGACGGGGATTCCAAAGAGCCTCAGGGTGGCATTCGTGGTGGTGATGTTCGTCGCGCTGACCGGAGCCGTGGCGCAGGGAGCGCTGGTCAAGATCGGCCCCCTGATCCTGCACGCCGATGGCGGCTTCACACCGACGGTGCTGCCGAAGAAAAAGTTCGCGCCGATCGATTTTCATGGCAGCGCGGAGGTAGAACGCGAAGACGGCGCTGCGCCGCCAGCGCTGGAACATGCGGTGCTCGACTTCGACCGCGACGGGCGGCTCAGCAGCGGCGGCCTGGCGAAATGCCCTGCCGAAACCATCGCCAGTG
>Ga0208219_1000846_pt1 | contig 10830 bp, 11 predicted proteins | sample NGESurshal072012_7_FD_184469 | JGI IMG/M metagenome (GOLD analysis project Ga0208219, IMG submission 184469) | Arctic peat soil microbial communities from Barrow, Alaska - NGEE Surface sample 53-2 shallow-072012 (SPAdes) | ecosystem: Environmental > Terrestrial > Soil > Wetlands > Peat ...
TTCTGTTCTACCCGGACCACCTGCGCCCGGGCAGCACAAGTGGAATCCGTGCGTCCCCAACCATCGACCGATTCGCCCAAGAGCGCGTCGCCGACGAACGCGCCCATGCGCGCGCCAATGCTCGACGCGCGATCGCCCGGGCAGAAGTAAGCCTGCGCGTCGAGCGGCGCACATTGTGCTAGCCCGCTGTCGACGGCGCGCACTTGAATCAACGCCGGTCCCGATCTCGATTGAACGGCGACGACCGATCCGGGTGTGCAGCCTGGCAACCGAACTGTGACCGATCCGGAAGCCGCGCCGACAACGACTCCGCGACGTTGCCAACCGTCGATGTCGGATTCGTCCATCGGGAAGATCATAATGCGGCGGCGCGCACCAGACGCGCGGCGCGTTCTTCGATGGTCGCGCCAATCTCGCCGGCGTCACAGTTGACGAACACATCACCCGGCGATAGCGTGCTGTCGGCCACAACGTCGTGTTCTATGGTCGCTTCCGCTGCAATCGCCGTGGGCGGTGCGACACGCACCGTCGCCGATTTCGGGCTTCCGGCGGCGCGCAATGCGTCGTCGACGAATCGTGCCAGCAGGCGTGGATTTCTGTCGACCGCGTAACGCAACGCACGCGCGCACGCGGTGGCGGCTAAATCGACGGCCGCAGCGCGAATGCGAGTCTCCTCGGACTCCGCGCTGACGCGAGTGAGGAGCAATGCGCGCCTTCGTTCGGCAGAGACCTCTAAAGGGGCAAGCGATGCTTGCCCTCGTACATCCGGCGGCGCAAGCGATGCTTGCCCTCGTACATCGGGCGGGGCAAGCGGTGCTTGCTCTCCTATATCGGGCGGGGCAAGCGGTGTCTGCTCTCCAACGAGCCGCCGCGGCACGAGCGGCGTGAAACCGTTATCGGTCATCGCTCCACTCGGCGATGCAAGCTTCAATCGCATCGCGGCGCTCAGGATCGAATTCAAGCAAGACGCGTGCGCGAAGGCTTGGCGCCATGCCGCTCATCAAGTACGCCACCGTCCGTGGCGTCTCTGCGCCGATCGTCGAACCGAGATCGGGCGCAGGTTCTGCTTCGCCCTCCACCGCGTGAACCGATGGCGGATCCACATCGCGCCGGCGGCGCAAATATGCGCCCGCCATCGCAAGCGCGCATGCTGCCGCTGCCGGAATCGCGATGAGCGCCGACAGCGGGTGCGCTTGCGTTGCGGCTGGTGCGTTCTTGTCGGGTGACGAGCGCGTGGCGAACGGCAGCATCGCGACGACAACCGTGTCGCCCGCGCCGAGGTCTGCACCCGCGGCCGCGCGGACGAGGCCGGCTACATCGTCGCGCCGGCTCGCGTCGACGCGGCGAGCGTCCAAGATGACGGCCACCGAAATCCTGCGCACCGAATCCGCCGCGGTGGTGCGGCGTTCGATGTTGGTGTCGTACGCGTAGTGTTGAACGTGCCGCTCTTTATCGAATATCCGCGCGGCTTCATGTCCGTGCTCGCGCCCGGCGTCGGCATCGAGCAGCCCGTGTGGCGTGATGCGAGTCGACTGAAGCGATACGTCGGCGCCGGCTGTGACAACCCGCACGCGCACAACGCTCGCGCCCGGTCCCAGCACCGCATCGAGCGCGCTTTGGACCGACGTCTGCAATCTTGTTTCGCGAGACGCGGACGGATCTTGCACGGCCGCGCCGTCGAGCGATGCTCCGTCGGAATCGGTGACGGTCACGCGCTCAGGAGTGAGGCCAGCGACCGCAGCGGCCACGAGCCGCCGGATTCCGTCGATGACACGCGGCTCCAGATGCGCGTTGGGCTCCATGATGACTTGCACGGCCGCGCTTGGCGGCGTGGCGGGATCGAGCGCAAAAGGATCGTCGGCGTCGGGCGTGAGGATGACGTTTGCATCCGCGACTCCGGATATGCGCCGAAGCGTTTCCGTGAGATCGCCCGCGATGCCGATGCGCCGGCGGTCGTCGAGCTGGGATCGCGGCGTCATCGCGCTCACCGGGTCGGCAAGCATGTCGGCTGAGGTCGGCACGAATGGGCGCGGCAGTCCGGCCAGCGTGAGCCGCAGCAGCACGTCCCGGCGCCGCGTCGCGGGCACGAACACCTGGGTGCCGGCCGCGTCGGACGAAAATGTCTCGTTCCAGAGCGTGAGTGCGCTTTCAATTTCGCGGGTCTGCGACGGGTGCAGCGGCGCTTCGAAAAGCGCGGTGTCGCCGTACGATCGCGCGGCGATCGCGATCACCAATCCGGCCGCGGCGACGGCGAGGACCGTCACAAACATCGAGACGCGCCGCCGCTCTATCCATGCAAGCGCCCGGCCTGTGAGCGCGGGCAACGATTGCGGCAGTTCGGCGAGCACGCGTTTGTTAGCTTTGCGTTTGGAGGAGCGAGGCTATCGCCGAGCTCACTCGTGATGCCGCGACCGACGCGATTTCAAGCGCGATATCGGCTTTTGCGCGTGCGATCGCCGTGGCCGCGACATCGCCGTGGCCGCCGGCAAGCATCGCGGCCGATCGATCGGCCGCACCTACCGCGCCGGCCGCAGCATCGGTCATCGAGGCAAGCACCGCTGCAAAACTCGCACCTGTGCCGGCATTGCCGGCGGATCCGATTTCCGGTTCGACGGACAACTGCACGGAAGGTATGGCCTGGATCGCGGCCGGCGAACCTGCAATCATGATGTGTGTTCCCTTCAGAACTTATCGATGTCCGACGCCTCGACGTCCATCTGTTTGGCTGCCTGAAGCGCGGCCACGTCGGCGTCATACGCGCGGCCGGCGGCGACAAGCGCGATCATCTGACCGATGGGATCGCCGTCGGAACGGAGAGTCTGCGAAGCCTGTGGCGTGATTTCGGCCGTTTCCATTCCCGGCATCGAGGTTGCCAATGGCATTTCGTTTGCAAACGGCACCTCGATACCGATGGGATCGGCCGATGAGAGCGCATCGTCCAGTGCATTCGAAAATGACACGGGGACGAATGAGGAGTCGCCGTTGGACTCGGGATTTGAAGCGGCACCCGCTTTGCCTGCGTTGGCGAGATTCCGGGCGATGACGTCCATGGCCGACCGTTCCGCTGCCATGCCATCCGCCGCGATGTCGAACGCCGCATCGGTCATCGCCGTGCCTCTTCCGCTGCCGACTTGAATTCGCGAAGCATCGCGCGTTCCTGATCGGCGAGCGCGCGATATCGTATCGAATTCTGGGCCGAAGCGGCCATGGAACGTTCGATCGTGCCGGATGTCCCCGAAGCATCGAGCGCGCGCACGACCAGACCGTTGAAGCGCTCGCCATCCGGTGAGATGTCGACCGGGTGAAATCCAGGGGTACGTGCGTTCGTCGCGTCGGCGGCAAGTACGATCGCGCGAGTTTTCGCGAAGGTTAGGCCTTGTTCGACTGCCTCAAATCCGGTCTGCGACATCGGCGCCTCCAAGCAAAGAATGTTCGGTTCCGATACGGTAGGCGGCGCCGGCGGCCGCCGTGCGTCCGGAGGATGGCCAAACCCGCGTCCCGCCGCTCAAATACGCGGGAAAAAAGCCCGATTGAAACCCCGGACCCTTGCCGTATTCGTGCTCAATGCCGATGATATCAAGTGTATGGACCAAGACCGGCGCGATAACCCGTGGGCCCGAATTTCGTCCCGCCTCGACGAGGCGTTGGATGGCGCGCGCCACCTCGCGGACGCGCCCGCGGTGCCCGGCACGAGCAGCGCCGCAAAACTCATCGAGCTGCTTGCCGAGGCGCGGCGCGAGGTGCGGGCGCGCGACCTCGAGGGCAAGGTGGCATCGACCCGCGCACAGCGTTTGGATGATGAACTCGATCAGCAGCGCAGGCGGGCCGACACGATCGTCCGCACCGGCAAGGCCATCAACTCGGTTCGCGAATTGGCGGCTCTGCTGCAGCTCATCGTCGACCTTTCAGTGGAAGCATTGAACGCCGAGCGAGGGCTCATCGTCGTCCCCGATCCGTCCGGTCGCAAAGAATTCCGCGCGGTACGAAATCTTGACGCAGACCTTATCGGCCGGCCCGAATTCGCGTTGAGCCGCTCCGTGGTCGATCGCGTGCTCGATCGAGGCGAAGCCATCACCACAACCGACGCGCAAGACGAACGCGATATCTCAAGCACCGCCACCATCCGCTCGCTCCATATACGTTCGATCGTCTGCGTGCCGATCAAAGGCAAAGAGGGCGTCATCGGCGCGCTGTACATCGATTCGCGAATCCGTACGGACACCGTGCTGCACAACGATCCCGATTTGCTTTCGACCATCGCGGACCAAGCAGCGGTCGCGATCGACAACGCACGTCTCTACGAAGACTTGAGCGAGAGCTTCGGCAAACTTTCGTCCACCAAGACGCAAAACGATGAGATACTCGAATCCATCGCGTCCGGCGTTGTGGTCTTAGACGCGCAGCAGAACATCGTGCAATTCAACCGGGCCGCGGAAATGACGTTCGGGTTATCGGCAACCACGATCGTCGGACGGCACGGGCGGCTGCTCAACACATGGCTCCCTGGATTCAGCGCGCTGCTCGATAAGTACCGTGCGGGGACCGATGCGCGGCTCCAAACCGAGATCGCCGGATCGCACTTCATCCGGGGCCCGATCGTCCTTCAGATCACGTTCTTCCGGATCCGCGATCTCGCCAACGGCGGCATGGGCACGGCGGTCGTGCTCAACGATCTCACCGATAGCCGCGCGCTCGAGGCCGAGAACCTGATGCACGAGGAGAAAAGCCGCGCCATCGCGCGCTCGTTCTCCCGATATCTCGCGCCTCACGTCGTCGGCGATCTCATGAAGGATCCCGATTCCGTCGTGCTCGGCGGCACGCGCCAAACCGCCACCATGCTGTTCGCCGATATCCGCGGCTTCACGGAGCTTTCGGAACGCCTCATGCCGGAAGAGGTCGTCGAACTTCTCAACCGCTATTTGGCGCCGGTCGTGAACGTCATATTCTCGAACAATGGCCTGCTCGACAAGTTCTACGGCGACGGGATCATGGCCGTGTTCGGCGCGCCGATACCGGCAGAGGACGATGCGCGGCGGGCGGTCACCGCGGCGCGCCAGATCCTCGAGCAAGTACACCTTCTCAATGCCCAGCCTGGAGTCACGTGGCCGCTTTCGGTGAGCATCGGCCTGGCCACCGGCGATGTGGTCGCGGGCCACATCGGCTCCGAGCGCCGGCTTGAGTATACGGTCATCGGCGATGCCGTCAACCTCGCGAGCCGCTTGCAAGCGATCGCCGAACCAAATCAAATCCTCGCCGACGAGGGCACCTTCAACAAGATCAAGGGCCTCCTCACCACCACCCGCCGGATGGCGCGCATCAAGGGCAAAGCAGCTCCGATCTCCGTTTACGAACTCCATGGCTAAGTGGCCCAACGGAAAATGAGCGGCCCGGACGCGGCGGGCGGCCCCGTGGATGTTGCGCCGGCGGCGCTCGACGAAGCAGGCCGGCAGGCCGCAAATGACGTCGCTTGGGCGGTGCTCTCGCTGCTCGAGTGCCGGGTCGTCGAGGTCTATATCCTCGACGAGAGCGCGGGCGCCTATATGCCGGCCGCGGTCGCTGCGTCCGGTGAATCGCCGCCTGCCGGACGGTCCGTTTCCATCGAAGACCTCGCCGAGGTGCTCCCATTTGGAAGAATGAGCGTCACCGTCCCCGATGCCGCCACCCTTTCGGGTCCGATCGGCGCGGCCGCAAACCGGCTTCGTGCGGCTTCGCTTCTCGCATTGCGCCTCGATAGAGGCCGAAACTCGCTCGGCTTCATCCTGTGCGCGTATCAGCATGCGCGCGTGTTCGATGCTGCCACCGATCTCGTATCCATCGCCGCCGTCCGCCTGGCGTCTGCGTCGCTGGATTTCGCCAGGCGCACGTCGCATGCGCTCGACCGCGCAGACCGGCTCGCCACGCTGCTCGACAGCGCGGCCGCATTCGCCGGCGAACTCGATCTCGAATCGCTCTTCGCCGCGATACACGTCCAGATCCGCCGGCTGATGGACGCGCCGGCGCTCTTCGTGGCCGTCGCGGCCGGCGATTCGGGAGCGTTGCGAACCGAATACGCCATCGATTGCGGTACTCGCCTTCAGATAGATGGGCCACCGCCCGTCGACGGTGCTGCGCTCGACGTTTACCGCACCGGAAAGCCGATCATCATCGAGAGCGGTGCGATAGTCCGCGCGACTAGTTCGTCGCCGGAACGAGACGCGCTCGAAGCGCGCAAAGAATCCGCGTTGATCGTACCGATGAAACTGCGCGACCGCATCATCGGCGTCATGTGCGTGCAGTCATCGCGCAAAAACGCATACGGCCCCGAACAGATCGAGTTGCTGCTCGAAGTCGCGGAACATGCAGCCACTGCCATCCAAAACGCCGGAATATTCCGGGAAGAGCGCCGCCGCACCGAAGAGATGACAGTCCTCCATCGCTTGGCGACGCTGACGTCGTCGGATACCGAACTCGAACGGGTCATGGCCGCCATTGTCGCGGAAGCGGCAGCGGTCTTCCATGCCGATGCGGCCAGCATAGCCCTTGAAGACGAACTTGGCCAATTCCAGGCGGCGGCGGATTTTGGCCTTTCCGATGAGTTTCGCGCGGAGCGCGTCATCGACGGGGAGGCGCTACGCCTGCTGTTCGGCGACCCGCCCACCGATCGGTTTTTCAACGCCGAGCGGTTCGATGCGATCGGCCAGGGCGATCTGCTTGCCCGTGAAGGCGTCACATCGGTCTCGCTCGCACCGCTCGTCTACCGGGGACAGCTCGTCGGGTGCCTAGCGCTATACGGCTGCGAGCGCAGCGTCCGCTTAAGTCCAAGCGAATTGCGCCTTGCGCAGCTCTTCGCCGATCAGGCAACCGCCGCACTGCAGCGGGCCCGCGCGGCGCGAGCATTGCGCGAACGGATCGACGACTACGCATTTCTCGCGCGCGTGAGCCGGGCGCTTGTCTCACGCCTCGACGTCGACTACGCCGGCATACTCTCGCTCCTGCGCGAGCAGTTCGGCTACCACTACCTATCGATATTCGCGCTTGAGGGCGAACCGCAAGCCTTGGTGCTCAAGGCCATGCTCGGCTACGATGCGGACGCCGCACGCAAAGCGCCGATCGCGGTCGGCGAGGGCATCGTTGGCGTGGTCGCGCAAAGCGGTGAGATGTCATACATCGCCGACGTTTCGCGCGACGGGCGTTACATCGCCGGCGCGGCAGATATCCGATCCTTGCTCGCGTATCCGCTCACGTTTGGCGACGAAGTCCTCGGCGTGCTCAGCATCGAAAGTCCGGAGCTTGAGGGATTTTCCAGTCGCGACCGCCGGGTCGTGGCGGCGTTTGCCGATCAGTGCGCCATCGCATTGTCGAACGCGAGACAATACACGTCCGCCACCGATCGCCTCGCGGCGCTCGACATCGCGAAGGCCGAACTCGAGCGGCATTCGCAAAATCTCGAACGCCGTCACGAGGAGCTGAAGCTCATCAATAGCGTCTCGGCCGCGGCGATCGGCACGCTCGACCTCGACCGCTTGTTGCACACGGCGGTGCGCAGCATCGCAAAAGGACTGCGCGTGGAGCGGGTCGCGGTGGATATCTTGTCGGACGATCAAGAGCAGTTGGAGATCGCCGCGGAATTCCGTACGGACGGCGTTGCCGTGACGGTCGGCGCGAAACTCCCGGTCCGGCGACGCTCGGCTCTGGCAGAAGTCGTCTTCGAGCGACGCGCCGTTTCAAGCGACGATCTCGAGATCGATCCGCGCTTGCACGACTATCGCGATTGGATACGAGAACGGCGCTTGCGTTCGGGAGCGTTCTTGCCGCTCGTCGTCGAGAATCGCGTCATCGGCATGCTTTCCGTCAACGCGACTTCGGCGCCTCGAGTCTTTTCCGCCGATGAAGTCAACGTGTTTGAAACGGTGGCCAACCAGATCGCTATCGGCGTGCGCAATGCCCGGCTGTACGGCCGGGCGAAGGACCGCGCCAATGAAGATTCGCTCACCGGCCTTTCCAACCACCGCTATTTGCAAGAACGTCTCGATAACGAGATCGCGCGCGCCGAACGCGCCGGGCTGCCACTCGCGATCGTCCTTCTCGACTTGAACAATTTCAAGAGCTTCAACGATAACTTTGGCCATCAGGCCGGTGACGAAGTGCTGCGCTTTGTGGCCAACGCGGTGACGTCGTGCCTACGCACCACCGACGTGGCCGGGCGGTATGGCGGCGACGAGTTTTTGGTGATACTCCCCCAAGCCGATGAAGGCGGCGCGCGCTTGCTGCTCAGCCGCTTGCGGCGCAAAGTGGAGCAGCGAAATGACGCCGGCTTTCCGCCCATCCCGATCGAGATGTCGGCCGGCATCGCCGTCTATCCGCGAGAAGCAGATAACAAGGCCGACCTCGTCGCGACGGCAGATCGCGCCATGTACGCGGACAAGAAGCGCGGCACGTCCGCGAGCAGCACGGCGCGATAAGAAAAAGCCGGCCACGAAGGCCGGCTTTCTTACATGATCTCTTTATTCTAACGCTTGCTGAACTGGAAGCGCTTGCGGGCGCGCTTGCGGCCGTATTTCTTGGACTCTTTTTCGCGCGGGTCTCGCGTGAGGAGCCCGGCTTTGCGCAGCACCGGACGAAGCGTTTCATCCATCTGCACGAGCGCACGCGCGACGCCGTGACGAATGGCGCCGGCTTGGCCGGTGAGTCCGCCGCCGTGCGCGTTGACGGTAATGTCGAATCGTTCAACGCTATTCGTGGCTTCGAGCGGCTGTCTGATGATCTGCATCAGCGTTGCTCGGCCCATGTATTCTTCCGCGGGGCGGTCGTTGACTTTGATCGCGCCCTTGCCGAGCGTGAGCAGCACGCGGGCGACGGAGCGCTTGCGGCGGCCGGTTCCGCCGTGGGTATTGCCTATGGTGTGGGCCATCAGTCTGTCTTCAATTCCTTTGGTTGCTGCGCGACGTGTTCGTGCTCGGCGCCGACGAAAATGCGTAGCCGTTTCAAACGGTTCGCGCGAAGTCGGTTCACCGGCAGCATTCCCCGCACCGCGTATTCGATGAGACGCGTGGGGTGCTTCGTGCGGATGTCGCCGGCCGTTCGCTCGGTCATGCCGCCCGGAAACTGCGAGTGCTTGTAATAGATCTTGTCCGTCCACTTCTTGCCGGTGAGGTGGATCTTCTCGGCGTTGACGACGACCACGAAATCGCCGGTGTCGGCGTGCGGGGTGTAGTCCGGCTTATGCTTGCCCTGAAGCACGCGGGAAATTCGGGTGGCCAACCGGCCGAGGGTCTTGCCTTGAGCGTCGACGACATACCATGTCCGGCTGACGTCGTTTTTCGCGAGCAGAGGGGTTCGCATTCTTTGCTGGTAGCCTTAAATCGACAAATGGAAGCCTGCGCGTACGCGCATGGCGAACCTCGCTATCATACGTGAGGAAAGGCGCCCAAGTCAAGTTTGGCGGCTCTTAGCTAGTGGGCCAGTTCGCTATGCAGGACGATTTAAGTAACGACCTTCGCTCTTCTCAAAGCGAAAAAGAGTCCTCCTCCAAGGACGGCGACGACGGCGATCTCACGACCTATAAACCATTGTCGCTCCCCGGGGAGGGTCATTCAGACAACAATCGTGCCGCCTTCGATCTGAGCGACCTGATCGGCCGCAGCCGACTCTTCGGCGGTTGGCGTGTCCGTGGCTGGCAATGCCATGACCTCGTCGATCAGTTGGACGTTGTGGCGATAGTACCAGAAGTTGATCGTGCTCAGTACCACAAAGGCAAGAATGACGGCGATCGCAGTCCGATTCATCTCTATCGCATTCTTCGGTTCCGATTCCCTTATGATATCTTGCATATTCCTTTGCTTTGTAATACAAAGTAAAGTATGGACAAGCTCAATCGCGTAAGTTACGCACTGCTGGTCGCTTTATCGCTCATAGCGCTGCTCGCGGTTCTCAGCGGTTACTTGCAGCCTCCCCAAGCGGACGAAGGCACGGCAGCACACATCTTTCAGCTGGCTATCGTGCTTTTGGTACCCGTGATCCTCGTCTTCCTCGCCACATCAGACTGGATTCGAACTCTACAAAGCGTGCGGCGAATGTTCTTGCCGGTATCGGCGTTGATTCTCGCGTTCGGAGCCCTATACTACCTCGAGCACGTTAGATAGCGGCCGGCTCGTCACTCCGCGAACCAAACTTCTCCGGGTACGCAGCCCGCTGCGTCAATCGCACGAGAGAGCATGCCGGGAGTCGCGACATCGGGATCGCCGGAAACTACCGCCCGACCTTCGGCGATGCTAACGCTGACTGCGCGCACACCGGAGACGGCCATGAGCGCGTCGGAGACGCGTTTTTCGCAACCGGCGTTCGTCATTCCCGAGACTTCGATCACGATCTCTTGAATGCGCACGCGTCACGACGTGCCGACGGCGATGCCCGCGATGTGCCATCCGATGGCTTGCAATCCGGCTAGGCCGAAATATGCCAGACCGATCGCAAGCCGCTCGCCGGAGGGTACCTGGTAATATGGGTCCGTCGCTTGGTCAGGATGAAACGCCGACAGAATGCGCCGCCACGACAACGCGACGATCAAGACGATGAAGAGCAAACCGGCGCCATGCCAGATGATGGTCATCGCGACGATCGCGACGAGGCCGGCGACCCATAGCTTTGGCGAAAGTGCGCCGACGATTCTTCCTCCATCCAACGGTATGACCGGAAGCATGTTGAACAGGTTGATGAAGAACGCCGCCGATGCCAGTGCGAACCAGATCTTGCCGCCGCCTTGCGCGCCGACGATGTAGCACACCGCTGCTCCCGCCGTGCCGAGCAATGGACCAGCGATCGCAACTTCTGCTTCCACCCGCGCGTTAGGCG
>Ga0208219_1000847_pt1 | contig 10827 bp, 8 predicted proteins | sample NGESurshal072012_7_FD_184469 | JGI IMG/M metagenome (GOLD analysis project Ga0208219, IMG submission 184469) | Arctic peat soil microbial communities from Barrow, Alaska - NGEE Surface sample 53-2 shallow-072012 (SPAdes) | ecosystem: Environmental > Terrestrial > Soil > Wetlands > Peat ...
AGGCACGGCGTGCTGAACTGGCTGATCGCGGGCTCCGACGCGCTGGCTTTCGCCAATCTCGGCGACCAGGAACTGATCGATGCCGCGCTGAAGTCGCTGCCGGCCTCGCTCGGCAATGCGCGCAGGCATTTCGTCGAAGGCAAGATCCACCGCTGGCTGTCGTCGGTCAACGCGCTGCCCGGCGGCCTGCCGGCGCGCGATGTCATGACCAACCACAGGCCGGACCCGAAGCAGCACCCCGGCCTGGTCGTGGTCGGCGACTATCTGTTTGATTCGACCCTCAACGGGCTGCTCGATTCCTCTGACGCTGCCACCGACATCATCGTCACCGAGATGATGCGGCTGCGCCGGGCGCGCGGGCAGGGCGGTGCGCCCGGGTCCAACAGGATCGGCCGCAATTATTTCGAGAATTATCGCGGGCTCGGCCCCTACAGCGATGTCTGGAGCCATTTCACCGATCCCGGATATCTGACGGAGCTGATCCGGCTCGTCTGGAACCGGGCCAGCGGATACAGGCTGCTGGTCGCGGGTTCGGCCAGCGGCGAACTGGTCGGGGCGTTGCGGGCCCAAGGCATCGACGCTTGGGGCATCGAAAACAACCGCGCCATCCATGCGAGGACGCCGAAGGAGCTGCAGAAGTTCAACCGGCTCGGATCGATCGTCGACCTGCCGTTCAAGGACGGCGAATTCGATTTCGTGTTCGAGACCAGCCTGTGTCATGTCGCGGAAAGGCAGGTCACGCGCGCGGTTCGCGAATTGAATCGCGTGGTGAAGTCGGGGCTCGTGTTCGGATCGGTGACGTCGGACATGGCGCCGGCGCTGATCGATCGATACGACCTCCTGCGCGGGGTGAGGAAGCTCGGCACCTGGTGGGAATGGTCGGAGCTGTTCTTCAACAACGGCTTCGACCTGTCGATGCACCGCCACGACTGCACCGACGCGCTGTGGGCGGCGACGCTGGCCGCCAGCAAGGGGCCCGGCCAGTGGTACGCCGACTCCGACAGCCTGCGCTATTCGTTCTTTGACAAGATCGCCGACGACGATTAGGCGCTGCGCGCGGCGGTTCCAATTATTTTGCTGAATGCGCGCCGATCGCATAGGATCGGCGCGGCGGCGCCGTCGCCCATCCTTGTCGATCCTGCGGTCATGCCGGCCGTGCAGCTTCTGTTGGTCTCATGGCGTCCAAGCCCTCATTGTCGGATGACCCGCCCGCCGTGGCCGCGCGAGGCGCTGCGGGCGCGCAGCCCGACGGGAAACCTGCCGCAGGCACGGCGGCGCGCGGCGGCAAGGCCCTGCCGCCATCGGACGATGACGACGAGGATCTCGACGACGAACTCAACCTCGAAGAGGACGAGGAGGACGAGGACCTGGTCGTCTTCACGGCGCGGGAAGCCGCCGGCGCGCTCGCGACCGTCTACGCCTTCGTCAAGCCGTTTCTGAAAAACTACAAGCGCGTATTGGCATTCGTCGGCCTCGGCGTCGTGGTCGAGACACTGTTCAATGTCATCATGCCGCTCAGCCTGAAATTCCTGATCGATGATGCGCTCGGCGAAGAGGATTTCCAGGCGCTGGTCAAGATTCTCTCGGTGCTGGCGGCCGCGGGAATCTTCACCTCGATCGTCGCGGTCTGGTACGAAAAATGGGACGCGAGCCTCGCGGCCTCGGTGATTTCGGACGTGCGCGCGCGCCTGTTCGACCACGTCCAGAATCTGCCATCGGGCTATTTTGCGCGCACCCGGCGCGGCGAGATCCTTTCGCGCTTTTCCGTCGACCTGTCGGCGTTCGAAGGCGCGATCAAGAGCTTTGCCAACAGCGCGGCGCTGCCGTTCCTGGAATTGATCGCCGGCATCATCTTGATGCTGTTCCTGAACTGGCAGCTCGCCGCGGTGGCGCTGCTGGTGTTTCCGATCACGCTGATCGGGCCGCGGATCCTGACGCCGAAGGCGGTGCAGGCCAATTACGAGCAGAAGCTCAACGAATCCGCGCTGCTCGGCATGGTGCAGGAAAACGTCGCGGCGCAGGCGGTGATCAAGGCGTTCAACCTGCAGCGCCGGACCTTCGGCTGGTTCACGATGCGCAACGACGACGCGCGCCGCAAGATCGCCTCCGCGACGTTCCTGTCGACCATGGTCGAGCGCACCGTGACGATTTCGGTGTTGTTGCTCCACCTCGTGGTGCTGGCGCTCGGCGCCTATCTCGCCACCAAGGGTCAGATCACCATCGGAACCTTCGTGACGTTCGAGAGCGCGTTCTGGGAGGTCTCCTACAACATCGCCCACATCATGCATTTCATCCCGGTGTCGATCCAGTCGGCGGCTGCGGTCCGCCATATTCAGGAACTGCTGGACGAGCCGACCCGCGGCGCCGACCGCCCGGGCGCGCCCGATCTGCCGCGGGTCACCAACGACATCAGCTTCGACCGCGTCACCTTCCAGTACGAAGGCAGCCTGTCGCCGGTGCTCGACAATTTCAGCCTCAAGCTCAAGGTCGGCAGGCGCATCGCCATCGTCGGCCCGAGCGGCTCCGGCAAGAGCACGCTGCTCAACCTGATCCTTCGGCTCTACGTGCCGGACGAGGGGCGCGTGACCATCGACGGCGTCGATATCCGCAAGGTCACCCGCGAATCGCTGCGCCGGAGCATGGCGGTGGTGTTCCAGGAGAACATGCTGTTCAACATGTCGATCCGCGAGAACATCCGGCTCGGCAAGGAAGGCGCGAGCGACCAGGAGGTCGAGCAGGCGGCGCGCAAGGCCGAGATCCACCGCTATATCATGAGCCTGCCGCAGAAATACGATACCCCGGTCGGCGAGCGCGGCGATACGCTGTCGGGCGGACAGCGCCAGCGCATCGCGATTGCCCGCGCCATCGTCCGCGATCCCTCGGTGCTGCTGCTCGACGAGGCGACCTCGGCGCTGGACCAGACCACCGAGGCCGCGATCAACCGCACGCTGCTCAAGGTCGCCAAGGGCCGCACCATGATCTTCTCGACCCATCGCCTGACCTCGGTGGTGGAGATGGACGAGATTGTTGTGATATCGGGCGGCCGGGCGATCGAGCGCGGTTCGCACCAGAAACTGCTCGCCGCCAACGGCGTGTATCGCCGGCTCTGGGATGACCAGAGCCACACGCCGCACCAGCCGGCCGATCAGGTCGGCGGCGACAGCGACGATGACGACGATGAGGATGACGCGTGAGGTCGAATGGCCGGGGCCACCGCCGAGCAACTGCGCCCAGCGCAGCGCCTGAGCCCAGCTTTGGATATAATACCCGGGTAAAATAACGAACGGGGAGGCCCGTCGCGGCCGGCGGGGCCGTCTTCCGGACCTTGCAAATTCGCTGCGGCGGGGCCAATTGTGCAGGCGTCTGAGGCGCTTCCTACCTATCGTTTCGCCTTGACTTGGTTACTGAGCGCCGATACAACCCGCGCACTTAACGACAGGCGGTGAGCGACGCCAGAGTCGGAACGGACCACCCTTTCAATCCCTTAGAGCCGGGCTTGAAGCGGGCACCAACCTCGACCAATGCCGCTCAAACGCTGTCGATTATAGCTAGGCAATGCCAGGACGATTTTAGTTCTCTTGAGCACGTCCTCTTGAGATTGAACTCGGATGCATGACCTCGGTGCCTGACTGATCAGCCTGCGCTGAGCGGTCGCAACTGCGGTCCTCTGTGGCGTCGAAGCGCTTTCCGCTCAGCGATGAGTGGTTGGCGCGATTTCGTTTTGCGCGAATGGTTTCGGGCAGGGCGACCGAAGGGGACCCCGGTCCCGAGAGGAATTTTTCGGAACCGATCATCGGTTTCGCTCGAACCTAAAAGGTGAAGGCTGACATGCCGACGATCAACCAGCTGATCGCAAGTCCGCGGACGGTGCAGAAGTCGCGCAAGAAGGTGCCGGCGCTGCAGCAGTCGCCGCAGAAGCGCGGCGTTTGCACGCGCGTCTACACCACGACCCCGAAGAAGCCGAACTCGGCGCTTCGCAAGGTCGCCAAGGTGCGCCTGACCAACGGCTTCGAGGTGATCGGCTACATCCCGGGCGAAGGCCATAACCTTCAGGAGCACTCGGTGGTGATGATCCGCGGCGGCCGCGTCAAGGATCTGCCCGGCGTGCGCTACCACATTCTCCGCGGCGTCCTCGATACCCAGGGCGTCAAGAACCGCAAGCAGCGCCGTTCGAAATACGGCGCCAAACGTCCGAAATAACCGGGAACAGCCAAGATGTCTCGCCGCCATTCTGCCGAAAAGCGCGAAGTGCTTCCGGATCCCAAGTTCGGGAACATCATCATTACGAAATTCATGAACTCGGTGATGTATGCCGGGAAGAAGTCGGTCGCCGAAGGCATCGTCTACGGCGCGCTCGGCATGATCGAGACCAAGACCAAGCAGAGCCCGCTGCCGATCTTCGAACAGGCGCTCGAGAACGTGATGCCGACCATCGAAGTGCGTTCGCGCCGGGTCGGCGGCGCCACCTACCAGGTGCCGGTCGAGGTCCGCTCGGTGCGGCGGCAGGCGCTCGGCATCCGCTGGCTGATTTCGGCGGCGCGCGAGCGCAATGAAAAGACAATGACGGAGCGGCTCTCTGCGGAGTTGCTCGATGCGTCGAATGGCAGGGGGAACGCCGTCAAGAAGCGCGAAGACGTGCACCGGATGGCGGAAGCCAACCGCGCCTTCTCGCACTATCGCTGGTAACGGCGAAACCTAGGACTTTAAGGAACATCCCATGCCCCGCCAACATGCCATCGAGGACTATCGCAACTTCGGTATCATGGCACATATCGATGCCGGCAAGACCACGACCACCGAGCGCATCCTGTATTACACCGGCAAGAGCCACAAGATCGGCGAAGTGCACGAAGGTGCCGCGACGATGGACTGGATGGAGCAGGAGCAGGAGCGCGGCATCACCATCACCTCGGCGGCGACCACCGCGTTCTGGAACGGCAAGCGCCTCAACATCATCGACACCCCCGGCCATGTCGACTTCACCATCGAAGTCGAACGTTCGCTGCGCGTGCTCGACGGCGCGGTATGCGTGCTCGATTCCAACCAGGGCGTCGAGCCGCAGACCGAAACGGTCTGGCGTCAGGGCGACAAATACCGGGTTCCGCGCATTGTCTTCGCCAACAAGATGGACAAGACCGGCGCCGACTTCTTCAAGTGCCTCGACGATATTGTCGATCGCCTCGGCGCCAGGCCGATTGCGATCCAGCTTCCGATCGGTTCCGAGAACAACTACAAGGGTCTGGTCGATCTCGTTCGCATGAAGGGCGTGGTCTGGGAAGACGAGGCGCTCGGCGCCAATTTCCACGACATCGATATCCCCGCCGACCTTGTCGAAAAGGCCATGGAATATCGCGAGAAGATGCTGGAAGCCGCCGTCGAACTCGATGACGAGGCGCTGGCCGCCTACCTCGACGGCAAGGAACCCGATGAGGCGACGCTCAAGCGCCTGATCCGCAAGGCGGTGCTGACCGGCGCGTTCTATCCGGTGCTGTGCGGCTCGGCTTTCAAGAACAAGGGTGTTCAGCCGCTGCTTGACGCGGTGGTTGACTATCTGCCGTCGCCGGTCGACGTGCCCGCGATCAAGGGCATCGACGACGACGGCAACGAAGTGGTTCGCAGGGCCGACGACAAGGAACCGCTGGCGCTGCTCGCGTTCAAGATCATGGACGATCCGTTTGTCGGCACCATCACCTTCTGCCGTATCTATTCCGGCGTGCTGGCGAGCGGCACCGGCGTGATCAATTCGACGCGCGACAAGAAGGAACGCATCGGCCGCATGCTGCTGATGCATGCCAACAACCGCGAAGACATCAAGGAGGCTTATGCCGGCGACATCGTGGCGCTGGCCGGCCTGAAGGAAGCGCGCACCGGCGATACGCTGTGCGATCCGCACAAGCCGGTGATCCTGGAAAAGATGGAATTTCCGGAGCCGGTCATCGAAATCGCGATCGAGCCGAAGTCGAAGGCCGACCAGGAGAAGCTCGGCGTTGCGCTGGCGAAGCTCGCCGCCGAAGATCCCTCGTTCCGGGTCTCGACCGATCAGGAGTCGGGCCAGACCATCCTCAAGGGCATGGGCGAACTCCATCTCGACATCAAGGTCGACATTCTGAGGCGCACCTACAAGGTCGACGCCAACATCGGCGCGCCGCAGGTGGCGTTCCGCGAGCGTGTCACCAGGCGCGCCGAGGTCAAGTACACCCACAAGAAGCAGACCGGCGGCACCGGCCAGTTCGCCGAAGTGTCGATCGTGGTCGAGCCGAACGAGCCGGGCGCGGGCTATGTCTTCGAGTCCAAGGTCGTCGGCGGCGCGGTGCCGAAGGAATACATCCCCGGCGTCGAAAAGGGCCTCAACAGCGTGATGGGCTCCGGCGTCGTCGCGGGCTTCCCGGTGGTCGACGTCAAGGTCCAGCTGGTGGACGGCAAGTATCACGATGTCGACTCCTCGGCGCTTGCCTTCGAAATCGCATCGCGGGCGGCATTCCGCGAAGCGCTGCAAAAGGGCAAGTCGGTGCTGCTCGAGCCGATCATGAAGGTCGAGGTGGTGACCCCGGAAGACTACACCGGCTCGGTGATCGGCGATCTCAACTCGCGGCGCGGCCAGATCCAGGGTCAGGACATGCGCGGCAACGCCAACGTCATCAATGCGATGGTGCCGCTCATGAATATGTTCGGTTACGTGAATAACCTGCGCTCGATGAGCCAGGGCCGCGCAACCTTTACGATGCAGTTCGATCACTACGCGGAAGCGCCGGCCAACGTGTCGGCAGAAGTACAGAAGAAGTTTGCCTGATTGTCGTTGGCGGCAGTTAACGACTGAACGGAGAGTCAAATGGCCAAAGCAAAGTTTGAACGCAATAAACCGCACTGCAACATTGGAACGATCGGTCACGTCGACCACGGCAAGACGTCGCTGACCGCGGCGATCACCAAGGTGCTGGCGGAAACCGGCGGTGCGACGTTCACCGCGTACGACCAGATCGACAAGGCGCCGGAAGAGAAGGCGCGCGGCATCACGATCTCGACCGCCCATGTCGAATACGAAACCAAGAACCGGCACTATGCCCACGTCGATTGCCCCGGCCACGCCGACTATGTAAAGAACATGATCACCGGTGCGGCGCAGATGGATGGCGCGATCCTGGTGGTGTCGGCGGCCGACGGCCCGATGCCACAGACCCGCGAGCACATCCTGCTGGCGCGCCAGGTCGGCGTGCCCGCGCTGGTGGTTTACCTCAACAAGTGCGACATGGTGGACGACCCGGAACTGCTCGAACTGGTCGAGCTCGAAGTCCGCGAACTGCTTTCGAAGTACGATTTCCCCGGCGACAAGATCCCGATCGTCAAGGGCTCGGCGCTCGCCGCGCTCGAAGACAAGGACAAGAAGCTCGGTCACGACTCCATCCTCGAGCTGATGAAGAGTGTCGACGAGTACATTCCGCAACCGGAGCGCCCGATCGATCAGCCGTTCCTGATGCCGGTGGAGGACGTGTTTTCGATCTCGGGCCGCGGCACCGTCGTCACCGGCCGTGTCGAGCGTGGCGTGATCAAGGTCGGCGAGGAAATCGAAATCGTCGGCCTGCGCGATACCCAGAAGACCATCGTCACCGGCGTCGAGATGTTCCGCAAGCTGCTCGACCAGGGCCAGGCCGGCGACAATATCGGCGCGCTGCTGCGCGGCACCAAGCGCGAGGAAGTCGAGCGCGGCCAGGTGCTGTGCAAGCCGGGTTCGGTCAAGCCGCACACCAAGTTCAAGGCCGAGGCCTACATCCTGACCAAGGAGGAGGGCGGTCGTCACACCCCGTTCTTCACCAACTACCGGCCGCAGTTCTATTTCCGCACCACCGACGTGACCGGCGTCGTGCATCTGCCCGAAGGTACCGAAATGGTGATGCCGGGCGACAACATCGCGATGGAGGTACACCTGATCGTGCCGATCGCGATGGAAGAAAAGCTGCGTTTCGCGATCCGCGAAGGCGGCCGCACCGTCGGCGCCGGCGTCGTCGCCGCCATCATCGAGTAACGACACAACATCGCTGTCATGCCCCGCGAAAGCGGGGCATCCAGTACCGCAAAGCCTAAGGTCAACTGCGACATTTCGTAATACTGGATCAGCCGCCTTCGCGGGTGATGACGGTGAAAGAGAAACAAGATGAACGGCCAGAACATCCGCATCCGTCTCAAGGCGTTCGACCATCGAATTCTCGATACGTCGACGCGTGAGATCGTGAACACGGCGAAACGGACCGGTGCTCAGGTTCGCGGACCGATTCCGCTGCCGACGCGCATCGAGAAGTTCACCGTCAACCGTTCGCCGCACGTTGACAAGAAGAGCCGCGAGCAATTCGAGATGCGCACCCACAAGCGCCTTCTCGACATTGTCGATCCGACCCCGCAGACCGTCGATGCCCTCATGAAGCTCGATCTGGCCGCCGGTGTCGACGTCGAAATCAAGCTCTAACTTTTAGCTCCCGTCCGACGCTAGCGGACAGAAAGAACAGGAAGCACGCCGATGCGCTCCGGAGTGATCGCACAAAAGGTCGGGATGACGCGGGTCTTTACGGAGGCCGGCGAACATATCCCCGTGACCGTGCTGAAGCTGGGCAATTGCCAGGTGCTGGGCCACCGCACCACCGAGAAAAACGGCTACGTCGCGCTGCAACTCGGTTCGGGCACGCGCAAGACCGTCTATCTGCCGAAGGCGGAGCGCGGCCAGTTCGCGGTCTCCAAGGTCGAGCCCAAGCGCAAGGTGGCCGAGTTCCGGGTGTCGGAAGACGCACTGATCCCGGTTGGCGCCGAAATCCAGGCCGACCATTTCGTGGTCGGGCAGTTCGTCGATGTCACCGGCACCTCGGTCGGCAAGGGTTTTGCCGGCGGCATCAAACGCTGGAATTTCGGCGGCCTGCGGGCTACCCACGGCGTCTCGGTGTCGCACCGTTCGATCGGTTCGACCGGCGGCCGCCAGGATCCCGGCAAGACGTTCAAGAACAAGAAGATGCCCGGCCACATGGGCGTCGATCGCATCACCACGCTCAATCTGCGGGTGGTGCAGACCGACGTCGCGCGCGGCCTGATCCTGGTCGAGGGCGCCGTTCCCGGCTCCAAGGGCGGCTGGATCGCGGTGCGCGACGCGGTGAAGAAGCCATTGCCGAAGGAGGCTCCCACGCCCGGCAAGTTCAAGGTCGGCGGCGGCGAGCAGGCTGCTGAAGCGCCGGCCGAGCAGGAGGGCGCGTGAGATGGAATTGAAAGTCACGACCCTTGAAGGCAAGGAAGCCGGCTCGGTCGAGCTCTCGGACGCCATTTTCGGCCTCGAGCCCCGCGCCGACATCATCGCACGCTGCGTGCAGTGGCAGCTCAACAAGCGTCAGGCCGGCACCCACAAGGCGCAAGGCCGCGCCGATGTCTGGCGCACCGGCAAGAAGATGTACAAGCAGAAGGGCACCGGCGGTGCCCGACATGGTTCTGCCCGCGTGCCGCAGTTCCGCGGCGGCGGCCGCGCCTTCGGTCCGGTGGTCCGCTCCCACGCCACCGACCTGCCGAAGAAGGTGCGCGCGCTTGCGCTCAAGCATGCGCTGTCGGCCAAGGCCAAGGACGGCGGCCTGATCGTGATCGACAGCGCGCAGATCAAGGATGCCAAGACCAAGGCGCTGGTCGGACATTTCTCCGGTCTCGGTCTCACCAATGCGCTGATCATCGACGGCGCCGAGCTGCACAACGGTTTCGCGACCGCTGCCCGCAACATTCCGAACATCGACGTGCTGCCGATCCAGGGCATCAACGTCTATGACATTCTGCGCCGCCAGAAGCTGGTGCTGACCAAGGCGGCGATCGATGCGCTGGAGGCGCGCTTCAAATGAAGAATATCGACCCGCGCCATTACGACATCATCGTCGCCCCGGTCGTGACCGAAAAGGCGACGCTCGCCTCCGAGCACAACAAGGTGCTGTTCAAGGTCGCGAGCAAGGCGACCAAGGCGCAGATCAAGGAAGCCATCGAGAAGCTGTTCGACGTCAAGGTGAAGAGCGTGAACACGATGATTCGCAAGGGCAAGACCAAGGTGTTTCGCGGCAATTTCGGTTCGCAGTCGGATGTGAAGCGCGCGATTGTGACCCTCGAAGAGGGCCACCGCATCGACGTCACCACCGGACTATAAGGCGATACGACGATGGCATTGAAAACATTCAACCCCACGACGCCCGGCCAGCGCCAGCTGGTGATGGTCGATCGCTCGGCGCTCTACAAGGGCAAGCCGGTCAAGGCGCTGACCGAAGGCAAGCTCGGCACCGGCGGCCGCAACAACACCGGCCGCATCACCGTGCGCTTCCGCGGCGGCGGCCACAAGAAGGCCTATCGCACCGTGGACTTCAAGCGTTCCAAGGTCGACATGCCGGCGACCGTCGAGCGGCTCGAATATGATCCGAACCGCACCGCCTTCATCGCGCTGATCAAGTATCAGGACGGCGAGCAGGCCTACATCCTGGCGCCGCAGCGGCTTGCCGCCGGCGACACCGTGGTCGCGGGCAACTATGTCGACGTCAAGCCCGGCAACGTGATGCCGCTCGGCAACATGCCGGTCGGCACCATCGTGCACAATGTCGAGATGAAGATCGGCAAGGGCGGCCAGCTTGCGCGCTCCGCCGGCACCTATGCCCAGATCGTCGGCCGCGATCAGGACTACGTCATTGTCCGGCTGAACTCGGGCGAGCAGCGCCTGGTCCATGGCCGTTGCCGCGGTACCATCGGCGCCGTCTCCAATCCCGATCACATGAACATCTCGATCGGCAAGGCCGGCCGCACCCGCTGGCTGGGCTGGCGCCCGCACAACCGCGG
>Ga0208219_1000849_pt1 | contig 10817 bp, 12 predicted proteins | sample NGESurshal072012_7_FD_184469 | JGI IMG/M metagenome (GOLD analysis project Ga0208219, IMG submission 184469) | Arctic peat soil microbial communities from Barrow, Alaska - NGEE Surface sample 53-2 shallow-072012 (SPAdes) | ecosystem: Environmental > Terrestrial > Soil > Wetlands > Peat ...
GGGATCAGCAGGATGTTCGGCCGGAAGCTCAGCAGCCACGCCAGGGCTATCTGGGCCGGAGTGCGGCCGAGGCGAGCGGCGATGCTCGTAACCTGCGGGCTGCGCAGGACCGGATTACCTCCGGCGAAGGCCGAGCCGAGCGGGAAGAACGGCACGAAGGCAATGCCCCGTGCCTCGCACTCCTCCAGCACGGGGAGGGAGCGCCGGTCGGCCAGGTTCATCGGATTCTGCACGCACGCGATGTCGGTGATCGCGAGCGCGTGAACCAGGTGCTCATGGGTGACGTTGCTGAGGCCGATGCCGCCGATCAGGCCGTTGTCCCGCGCCTTCATCATCGCGGTGAGCTGGTCATCGAATCGCGGGCCAGGCGGGCCATCGTCCATGAGGCGCAAATTGACCGCCGTGAGATGGTCGACGGCCAGGCTGCGCAGGTTGTCCTCGATGCCCAGCGTCAGCTGGGCCGGCGAATCGAAACGCAGCACTCCGCCCGACCGGTCCCGTCGCGCGCCAACCTTGCTGACCAGCGCCAGTCCCTCGGGGTAGGGGTGCAGCGCTGCCCTGATGAGCTCATTCGCGACATCGGGGCCGTAGTACTGGGCGGTATCGATGTGATCGACGCCGAGTTCCGCGGCTCGGCGCAGAACCGCGATCGCCTCGCCGCGGTCGCGCGGCGGCCCGAATACCCCTGGACCCGGCAGCTGCATGGCGCCGAAGCCGATACGCGACACGGTTGCCGGCCCCAGGCGATAGCGCTGCTCGTGACTGGTCATGGGCGTCATCGCCTTCCGTGGCAGGAATCGCTCCGGCCAACGTTAGGCAGCTGCCGAGTGAGTGGCTGTCACCTAGTTCTGGTGATTGTGCTCCGGCCGGGCTGGCCGCCCGGCGATGTCCGGCTGGCGGTCTAGCCGTTCAGGCCCCCTGAGAGCAGCCGCATCTCTCGTGCGCGCTGCACTGCCGAGGAACGATCCTGAGCCTGGAGCTTCGCGTAGATGTTGCGGATGTGGGTGTTGACGGTGTTCACCGAGACCGACAGCTCGCTGGCGATCTCCGGCCGGGAGAGGTTCGTCGGCAGGTACCGCAGCACCCGCAGCTCGCTCGGGCTGAGTTGCTCGATCTCGGCCAGTGAAGACTCGCTGCCCGGCGAGATGGATGATCCGCGCATCACGTCGAGGATGTCGGTGAGCAGGGCCGCGTGAGCCGTCTCATGCCGCGGGATGGCCTCGAGCAGCTCGCGTGAGCCCGTCATCGCGAACGGCAGGACGAGCCGGTCCGCCTCCGCCAGGGCCAGTGCGCTCTCGGCGGCCGCGGAAGCAGCGCGCTGGTCGCCGAGTTCGCGGTGCGCGAGCCCGGCCAGGAGGTTTGACTCGACGAGTGTCACATAGCCGATGGCCGGGGCCATCCCGTTCAGGACGTCGTGGACCGCGACGAGAGCGGCGGCCGGGTTACCCTGGGCGAGGCAGATGACCGCGCGGGCATTACCGACCTCGCCGGTGCCTGCCAGGTCCGCGTCGAGTGCTGCCACCGAGGCCTGGGCCTCGCTGAGCTGCCCGAGCCGGGCCTGGGTGGCCAGCCTCCAGCTGGTCAGCTGGCGCATCAGGGCGTGTGAGCCGTCCAGCTGCGCCTGCAGGTCCTCGGCCGCGCTGTATTCCGCAAGCGCCTCGCGCTGCCGGCGGCGGCCGGACCACAGCATGCCCGTGCCCAGGTGCAGCAACAGCCTCATACCGGGTCCGGTGTCTGTCTCTAGAGCGCGGACGGTGCGACGCAGCCAGCGATCGCCCTCGTCGAATTCACCCGTCCAGATGAGAGCGCCTGCGAGGTTCACGAGCGCCGGCGAGATGACCGGCTCCGCGCCCCAGCCATGCTGCTCGGCAAGCGCTATCGCCTCCCGGCACCGCCGCCGGGTAGTTGCGAAGGGCTCGATCTTGGACGCGAAGGCGAGCTCAGCCAGGCAGGCCACTTCGAGGTACGGGCGCCCGATCTTCCGCGCAAGATCGGCGCCTTCTTGCAGGTGCCGCTGGCTGTCCTGGTTGGCCAGCGACCATGCTTCGACGGTTCCGAGATTCATCAGTGCCACCGCGCGCAGGTCGCTGTCGAGCGCGATGTCCTCGTCAGACTGCCCGGTTACCGGCGAGGCAAGGAATCTGACCTGCTCGACTACCTCCGTGAGGTGGCCGCGCTTCCGCGCGAGCGACAGTTTCAGTGCTGCGATCGCCACTTCGAGGCGGTGCTTGCGGTCCGGCGGCGTAGCAGTGATCGAGGTTTCCGCCACGGCCAGGTGGGCGGCACCCTCGTCCAGGCGTCCCTGAGCAAGATCGCTGGTTGCGCGCGCGAGAGGGAGATCCGGGCCCTCAGTAACGGCACCTGGCGGAAAGGCCTGCAGCAGCGTCTGGATGGTCTGCGCCTGTCCGTCCAGCGTCAGGCCGAACGAGTGGTCGGCGAGCAGCCGGGCCGCATCGGACCAGTCGCCCGCCGCCTGGGTATGCCGGATGGTGTCGACGATCTCGCCGCGCTGGCTGAACCATTCGGCGGCCAGCCGGTGCAGGACCGGCACTTCTTCGGGGAGCCTGCGGCGCAGCTCAAGCCGGAGCAGGTCAGCGAAGAGGTGGTGATACCGGAACCAGGTCCGGGCCGGGTCGAGCGAGACGACAAACGCGTTGGCGTCTTCGAGGTCGAGGAGGATCCGTTCGGAGCCAGGGTGACCGGTCAGCAGATCGGCCAGCTCGCCGTTGAGACGGTCGAGCAGGGAGGTACGCAGAAGCAGCTGCTGGACCTCGGCCGGCTGGCATTCCAGCATTTCGGCGAGCAAGTACTCGGCAACGGTCCGGCTGCTGCCGGAGAACTCCGCGACAAATCGCTCGGGGTCAGGGCTGCTGGCCAGTGAGATCGCCGCCAGCCGCAGGCCCGCGGCCCAGCCTTCCGTGCGCTCATGCAGCGTCGCGGCGCGGCCTTCCGAGAGGGCGATGCCCGAAATCTCCAGGAACTCGCGGGTCTCGCGCTCCGTAAAACGCAAATCTGCGGCACGGATCTCGGCCAGCTCGCCGGCGAGACGAAGCTTGTGCAGCCGCAGCGGCAGATCACGCCGCGTCGCGAGGATCGCGTGCACATGCGGGGGGAGCGTCTCCAGCAGCCGGGTTAGCTGCGTGAGCGCTTCCGGCGAGGTCAGCTCGTGGAGATCATCGATGATCAGGAAGGTGCGGCCGCGATGCTCGGCGAGCTCCGCGTGAACCCGGTCGGCGACGGCCTCTTGGTTGAAGTCGGGTGTCGCGGCCAGCTGCTCGCCTTCGCCGGGCGTGCCCGCCGCCCGCCGGATGGCGCTGAGGACGGCGAGCCAGAACTGCTGGGAGTTCCGCTGGTCGCGCTGCACCTGGACGACTGCCAGTCGATACGGCCGCCCCGGCCCGTCCGCCCAGGCCCGCAACAGCGAGGTTTTGCCGCTGCCTGCGGGGGCCGAGATCAGGGTTACCTTGGCTTCTGCGGCGCGATCGAGGGATGCGAGAAGTTCTCCGCGGCGAATCAGCCGCAGAGCTGCCGGACCTGGCTTTCGCTGATTTGCCGTAAGTACCACACCTAAACCCGATCCTCAGCGCGCTAACCTGCCACCCTCGCCTCTCAGCAACCCGTCCAGGCTATGTGCTCGGCGCCGGGCTCACCAGATCCTGGCGATGCCGGCTCACCTGCCCGCGCTGGACCATGGCCGCGTGCACGCTGCATCTGCCCGGTACATGATCCGGATCAACGGCCATCTCGGCGCCACGTTGCTTTCCGCATTTCCGGCGCTGGCCTGGCAGCGGCAGGGCCAGGAGACCGTCTTGACCGGCGTGCTGGACCGGCCCGGGCTCTATGGCGTCCTGGCTGAGATCGAAGCGCTCGGCCTTGACCTGCTGGAGATCCGCCAGCTCACCCCCGAGGCGGGATGGCCAGATCGCGGTGACACCTGCTGACCATCGCGCAAATCATCATGATCCGGTGACGACCTCTCACCAGTCACGTGGCGATCCTGGACCGGTTGAACCTGTGCACGGCCTTTACCGGGCGTGCCCGAGCCACAAGGAGAGACCGTGACTTCACCAGCATCCGCCGGCGACCTGCCTGACTACGCGCCCGTCCCGCAATCGTCGCTGGGAGTGGCCCTGAACGATCAGGGGTACTACGTCGGGCGGGTCGAGCGGAACCTGTACTGGGTCACTGACGGTGTCTACCAGTCGGCGTTCCTGACCACCCGCGACGGCGTGGTGCTGTTCGACGCCCCCCCGTCCATCGGCGGTAACCTGCGCCGCGCGGTCGACGAGATCGCCGCCGCCAACGGCGTGCCCAACACCGTGACCCACCTGGTCTACTCCCACCACCACGCCGACCACGGCAGCGCGGCCTCACTGTTCGACGGGGACGTCACCCGGATCGGCCACGAGGAAACCCGCCGGCTCCTGATCCGCGACGGCGACCCGTCCCGGCCGCTGCCCGACGTCACCTTCGCCGACACCTACACCCTGCAGACCGGCGGCGAGCGCGTCGAACTGGCCTTCCACGGCTCCAACCACTCCCCCGACAACATCTACATCCACTTCCCCGACCACGACACCCTGATGTTCATCGATGTCGTCAACGCCGGCTGGGTGCCGATCTACAACCTCAACCTCAGCGAGGACGTGCAGGGTTACATGCAGGCTCCCGACATCGCCCTGTCCTACCCCTGGACGCACTTCATCTGCGGGCACCTGGGCCGGCTCGCCACCCGCGACGACGTCGCCGTGCACCAGCAGTACATCGCCGACATCGAAGCCAGCTCCCGGGAAGCCCTGGCCAGCGTCAACCCCGTCCCCTACTACGTGCAGGCCGGGGTGAACGCCTGGGCCGGCGTCAAAGGCCACCTCGACGCCGTCACCGAGCGGGCCGCCGCGCCCGTGATCGCCAAGTACACCGGCGTGCTGGCCGCCGCTGACATCGAAGTCTTCACCACAACCACCACGTTCGCCATCATGCAGTCGCTGCGGCTCGACAAAGGCCCGAGCGGTCCAGTCCACCCCTGACCACCCGCCTGAGCGTTGTGCGCCGGGGCCGGCCATCGCTGGCCCCGGGCGCAAGCGTTGCGCTGACCTGCCCCGCTACCTGGCCCGCTCGACCGGGCGGCGGCCGGAACCAACCCCACTAGCCATCTCTCAAATGCATCGCGCGAAGCAAATTTAGAGCTAACTGGTTTCATCGGGCCCAGCAACGGGCGGCGCGCCGCCAGACTGCTAGAGGTTTTGCGTCACACCGGTTGGTGCGGCCACAGCGCTGCTAGTTGTGCCGGGCTGATGTTGCCCCCGCTGCAGACGATCGCCACCTTCCGGCCCGCGAACCGCTGGGAAGCGGCCAGCACCGCCGCCAGGGCGGCCGCGCCGGCCGGCTCGACGAGGTTGCGCGTCTTCTCGATCATCGCCCGCGTCGCGGCCTTCAGCGCATCCTCAGAGACCAGGACGAAGTCGTCCAGCAGATCCCGCAGGATCCGCTGCGGCAGCTCGAACGCGGTCCTGGTGGCCAGCCCTTCCGCGAACGTGCTGGTGGTGTCCTCGACGAGCGTGCCCGCCTGCCAGGAGCGGTAGGCGGCCGGCGCCGCCTCGGACTGCACGCCGATCACCTCGATCGACGGGCGTACCGCCTTGGCGACCACACAGGCCCCCGCCGCCCCGCTGCCGCCGCCAACCGGGACTACGATCACCTCGGTATCCGGCTGGGCCTCGAGGATCTCCATGGTGCAGGTGGCCACGCCTGCGATGAGCGATGGCTCATTCCCGGAGTGGATGTAGCGGTAACCATGCTCGGTGGCCAGCTTCTCGCAGTGCTCGCGGGCCTCGTCGAAGTCACGGCCGTAATAGACCACCTCGGCGCCCAGGGCCCGCATGGACTCGACCTTCACCGGGTTGGCCTGCTCGGGCACGCAGATCACCGCCCGCACGCCGAACAAGTCCGCTGCGTAGGCGACCGACTGGCCATGATTGCCGGTCGAGGCGGAGATGACCCCCCGGTGCCGCTCATCCGCACCCAGCTGGCCGACCAGGTTCACACCGCCGCGGACCTTGAACGCGCCTACCGGCTGGTGGTTCTCGTGCTTGACCCACACCTGGGCCCCGGTCATGGCATCCAGCGCCGGGTAACGGTACAGCGGGGTCGCCCGCAGGTAGGGCGCGATGCGCTGACGCGCCGCGAGGACGTCACCAAGGTCTGGTACCGGGGAGGCGGTCATGCCACGTGTCTACCACGGCATCTGCGAGGCGATGAGGCAGCGAGCCCGCCAGGCTGCGCCGTCGGTCAGGTGGTGCGGTCCCGGCTCCGGCCGGTGCCGGGACCGGGCCGGTGCCGGGACCGGGCCTGTACCGGACAGCTGCTGCTGCCCGGCGCGATAGGCCGGCATACTTGCTCCCATGAGCTGTGAGGTCTCCTGGTTTGCCGCGCTGTGCGACGACGACTACGAGTTTCTCGGCGTGCCGGACGGCAGGCTGCAGTCGAGCTGGGAACACTGCCGCGATATCGCGCTCGGCGCGGAGCAGGCCGGATACGACAACCTGCTGCTGCCCTCCGGTTACGCGATGGGGATCGACTCGATAGCGTTCGCCGCCGGGATCGCCCCGCTGCTGCGCCGGATGCAGCTGCTGGTCGCCGTGCGGATGGGTGAGATGTGGCCCCCGCAGCTCGCCCGGCAGCTCGCCACGATCGATCAGATGCTCGACGGGCGCCTGACGATCAACATCATCTCCTCCGGGCTGCCCGGCCAGAGCCTGGAGTCGGCTCCCAGGTACCGCCGCACCCTGGAGGTCATGCACATAGTGCGTGACCTGCTCGACGGCAAGCCCGTTGACTTCCATGGCGAGTTCATGAACATCACCCTGGACCCGCCGCGCCTGCGCCCGGTCCGGGGCGGCTGCCCCCCGTTCTACTTCGGCGGCCTTTCCGAGGCGGCACGCGAGGTCGCTGCCCAGGCTGCCGACGTGTTCTTGATGTGGCCCGACACGCTGTCTGGAGTCGGGACCGTCCTGGATGACATGCGAGCGCGCGCCGCCCGCTACGGCCGTACGCTGCGGTTCGGCTACCGCGCCCACGTCATCGTCCGCGCCACCGAGGCCGAAGCCCGGGCCGCCGCACAGCGCCTGGTTTCCCGGCTCGATGACGCCGCCGGCGACACCATCCGCCGCCGCTCCCTGGACACCAGCTCCGCGGGAACCCAGCGGCAGAACGAGCTCCGCGACATCGCCGATGACGACGGCTACGCCGAACCGAACCTGTGGACCGGCATCGGCCGCGCGCGCTCTGGCGCTGGCGCGGCCATCGTCGGCGATCCCGATCAGGTGCTGGCCAAGATCCGCGCCTACGCGGACCTCGGCATGGACGCTTTCATCCTGTCCGGCTACCCGCACGCCGCCGAGGCCGACTTGTTCGCCCGCCATGTGCTGCCCCACCTTGACCACGCACCGCTGCTCCCGCGCTGACCCTCGGGCCGGGATTGAGGAGATGCAGCGGCGCTACGACGCCAGGCTCATCGTCACCCACGACCTGCACTGGGAGGACAACGTCAGGCTCGGACCGCAGGAGTGGTACGAGTGACGTCACCGATCCCCGATGGCCGCCCGGCTGGCCTGCCGGGCAGCGGCCCGCCCGCCCGGGACCTGGTTGAACTGGTCCGCGACGCGTGCCAGGCCGATCCGGGAATCCCGGCGCTGATCTTTGAGGACGGCGTCAGCATCAGCCGGGCCCGGCTGTGGGCTGAGGTCGAGTCGTTCGCGGGCTATCTGAGCTCACGGATTAAGCCTGGCGACCGGGTCGCGGTCATGATGCCGAACCGCGCGGAGTTCATGGTGACCTGGCTGGCCGTGGCCGCCTGCCGCGGCATCCTCGTCGCGCTCAACCCGGCGGCCCGCAGCCACGACGCCGGTCACGTGCTGCGTGATTCGTCGGCCCGTATCGCCGTCGTCGACGGCGCGTACGCCGCGTTGTTCGCCGAACTCCGGCCCGCCTGCCCCGGCCTGGCGGAAATCATCGTGGCCTCCGACCGCGAGCCGGGCGGGCTCAGCGCCTACGCCGGGCCCGGAGTGCCCGCGCGGCCGGACGAGGCCCGCGGGGACCTGACCAACATCTTCTACACCTCAGGGACGACCGGCCCGCCGAAGGGCTGTGCGGTCGGCCATGACTACTGGGTCCGGTTCGCCGACCTGATGGCCGGGCTGTTCAGCATCACCGCCGCCGACCGGATGCTCTGCTGCCTCCAATTTTTCTATAACGATCCGCCGTGGATGCTCCTTCTTGCGCTCCGCGCCGGGACGTCGATGGTGGCCATGCGGCGGTTCAGCGTGTCGCGCTACTGGCCGGTGGTTCGCGACCTGGACGTCACGGTGCTGTTCGGGATCGCCTCGACCGCCAGCCTGCTGCTGAAGGCCCCAGCCGGTGATGACGACCTGCGGCACAAGGTCAGGCTGTCGATCCAGGTCGGCATCCCCGCCCCGCTGCACCAGGATCTTGTCGACCGCTGGGGCGTGCCGTGGGTGGAAGCGTACGGCCTGACCGAGACCGGGGTGATCGTCTCAACGCCGGTCGAGGAGGCGGCGCGGATGATCGGCTCCGGCTCCATCGGCGTGCCCTGCCCAGGCGCGGACGTGCGGATCCTCAACCCGGACGGCACCGAGGCCGCCGATGAGCAGCCTGGTGAGATCGTGGTGCGGGCGCCCGGCCTGATGCGCGGCTACCTCAACAAGCCGGCCGAGACGGCCGAGACCTTCCGGGGCGGCTGGCTGCACACTGGTGACCTCGGACGCCGCGATGCCGCGGGCTACCTGTACTTCGCGGGCCGGATCAAGGACGTGATCCGGCGGGCGGGCGAGAACGTCGCAGCCGCTGAGGTCGAGACCGTGCTCCGCTCCCATCCGGCCGTGCTCGAGGTAGCCGCGGTTCCGGTACCGGACGACCTGCTCGGCGAGGAGGTCAAGGTTCACGTTCTGCTGGGGAACGAGCAGAGTCCGCAGTCGCTGCCGCCCGCCGAACTGATCGCCTTCAGCGCCGACCGGCTCGCCCGGTACAAGGTTCCCCGGTACGTCGAGTACCGCACCGAAGACTTTGAGCGGACCCCCTCGATGCGGGTCAAGAAGGAGAACCTGGACCGATCGGCCGACCCCGGCCGCGTATGGGACCGGTCCGCGGAGCTGAACTGGTGAAGATATCCCGCGAGGAGGCCAGGTGTCGCACCGCGAGCGCTGGCCCAGGTCCGCCGGGTCGCCGAACTGGGGCTGACCGGGCTGAGCGTGCAGCCGTCGTTCTTCGGCATGGGGATCGACGACCGGGTGCTGTACCCGGTCTACGCCAAGGCTGATGAACTCGGCCTGCACGTGGCCCTGCACACCGGGATCAACTACACGGTCAGCTTCCCGATCCGCAACGACCAGCCACTCCAGCTGGACCAGGTCGCCTGTGACTTCCCGGGCCTGGTGCTGATCGCCTGTCACGCGGGCTGGCCGTGGGTGGCCGAAATGGTAGCGGTGCTGCGCAAGCACCCCAACGTCTACGCCGAGTTCGGCGGCCTGGCCCCCGGTACGTTTGCGAGCCGAATACCGGCTGGGAGGTCATGAAGCGGTTCATGAACAGCCTGCTGAGCGGGCAGGTACTGCACGGCACCGACTGGCCCGTGTTCCGATGGGCAAAGCGCTGTCCCAATGGCGCGCGGGCGGCCTGCGCGACCACGTGCTAGACGCCATCACCGGCGGGAACGCGGCCCGGCTGCTTGGCCGCGAGTAGCGGGCCTGTGAGCGGACACCGGAGCGACTGCCCCACCATGCCTTCGCCGCCGGCTTCAGCGGCCGGGCGCTGGCTTGACTCCGACGTCAGGCCCAGGGCCGGGGCCGTGGCCGATGGTGCCGCGGCCGATGGTGCCGCGGATGAGAAATCTCGTGTCAGCGCCTCACGGTACGCGGCAGTGCACATGGCTGCGGATTGCCGGGCGGCTCAGCGCAGCTCTTGGATGCGGATCAGGTTGCCCGCGGGATCGCGGAAGGCACAGTCGCGGACGCCGTACGGCTGCTCGGTCGGCTCCTGGACGACCTCGGCGCCGGCCTGCAGCCGCGCGAAGGTGCCGTCAAGGTCCTTGGTGGCCAGCAGGATCCAGCCGTAGGTGCCCTTGGCCATCATCTCGGTGATGGTGCGGCGCTCGTCGTCGGTGACCCCCGGGTCGGCGGCCGGCGGCGCCAGGAGGATGGAGGTGCCGGGCTGGCCGGGAGGCCCCACGGTGATCCAGCGCATCTTGCCGGACCCGACGTCGGCCCGGACCTCGAAGCCGAGAGTGTCACGATAGAAGGCCAGGGAGGCGTCCGGGTCGTCGTGCGGCAGGGCGCTGGCGTGAATGGTGATGTCCATGGCCGTCACGCTAGTCGTGGCCCGGAGACCGGCGCTTCTCGATTCCTGATCGCCTGGGTCACCGGGGCCGCCGCCTCTTCTGCAGCCCCGCGGCTCACCGGGGTGCGGCCTCCCACGCGAACCCGTCCGGGTCGGTGAAGGGCCCGGCATCGCTGTCAATTGCGAGCCGGTGCGATCCGCTGCCGTCGGGAGGGACACCAGCATCTTTGGCCAGGGCCGGGTGCCCGTAGAGCGCCAGATTCACCGGACTGGACGGCGTGGCGAACTCGACGTACTTGCGGCCAAGGCTTTTCGCCACGGCGAGGCCGCGGCCGACATAGAACCGCTTGCTCGCGGCCACGTCCGCTGCTCCCAGCAGGAGCACGATCTGGTCGATCTGCCGGGTGGCGGGACCGGTGTCCTTCTTCGCCGAGGTGGCGACCTTCCAGATCGTCCCGTCCGGGGCT